>JAABUS010008067.1_pt1 | contig 11707 bp, 17 predicted proteins | sample 5560161 | NCBI WGS metagenome assembly JAABUS01 (sample SAMN10711885, study PRJNA513376) | rock metagenome | isolation source: Antarctica rocks | place: Antarctica: Victoria Land, Trio Nunatak nord | collected 2016-01-04 | reverse complement strand
CATGGCCAGGTTAGTTTGTTTGGTGATGTAATGTTCACATAGTCTGATTTAAGAAAGTGTCATTTAATGAAGTTTACATGTGAGCCGGAATCTCATACAGGCAGCTATTCAGGATTTTTATCTGTCAGGAAAAAACACATCTAATGAATGACTGAACTTGCACGAGATTGATGCTGATGGTGCTGTCCTGATTGAGCCGGTCACGGTACACACGACATCATAAAAAACGTGTTTGAAAAGCCTGGCTACATTCAGTTTCGAGGTCACGTACATCTGTTTGTGTCGCAGAGACTTTGACTGCTGTCAACATTGCGATGTATCATACACAGCACTTTTCAAAACTGCTCAGGCTTGCCACGATGTTTTGTTGAGTAAACGAAACAAGCAGGCTGCAATCACGGCTCATTGATCAATAGCATATGAGCAACATTGCATGGCAATAAAAACTAAACTCGTGATTAGCGCAACAGCTGGTGCCAGAGCAAATACTGCAACAATCAAAACGTGCAGCATGTCTGCGCCAAATTCATGGAAAATGCTTCCTCTCTTCTACTGGCTTGCAAGATTCTCCTGATCATGCTGAGACTCACTACCATCTTTCAGATCAAATCTCACGCGCCGTTTGGGCCTGACAGCCGCATTGTCACACAGCAGCCTGTGGCTAAGAGGAACACTTCCTGCAAATCAAGATCATGTTGTGGCGGTGCCAAAGACAGCTCAGGCCTTTAGCTTGGGTTCAACGGGTGAGCAAGCATATCATGCTGGATGCTCAATTGCATGTTGATGCATCAAAGGCATTGCCCAGGCGCCACACAGGACATTGCAAGAGAGGGTTGCACATGTGAGAAGGCTCAGGCAGCAGGATCAAATACCTGGATGCAATTCCACACTTGCAGCCTGTTGTACTTCACAAGCTGCCGGCGCCAAGGTTTCCTGACTGTCAGACATCTTCTCCGGTTCCTCTGAACCAGACGGAAGCCTGCCACCAGAACTGTCACTTTGCAACAAGAACAGTGTCTCATGCTATTCCATGTCAAACATGATACAGAAGGGACTTGTCACTATCCTATTCAGCTGTGATGTTGTACAAAGGGGCAGGTGTCACAGCTGTCATGGAGGCTCTGGCAGGCAAGACTGTACTTACAGCCTGGGTCTTTGTCTGTCCATGTACACGTATTGCATCTAGTATCCATGAATACACAATGTGCAGATGAAGATGTAGACATACAGCCGTCGTAAAATAAAGTTAAAGACTTTCCCCAGACTGCGAGATGATGTGAAGCTCTGTTGAGGTTGGTAACTGCACAGTCACAGTTGCAACTAGTATCAGCAGGCATGCTTGCTCGACAGCAGGATTGGAGGCAACCACATATAGATACGAGTATTACATTTAGGTCACACAGACACTGTGCCATGTGTATGCTAATGCAGACCTGTTGAGACTGTTCTTCAGAGCAGAAGCAGCTGCCCATCGCTGAGCAGGGGGACCCAGGAACTGCCCTCTGCCCTGCCCTTCCAGGACCTGCCCATCTGCCATGAACACGCCTGACTCCTGTTCATGCATGTCAGGGGCTGCTTGGAAATGCCCTGTGCTGGGCCCAGTGCCCTGGCCCTCAAGGGCAGAAGGGCTCCACGCCTTGAGGGTGACCCCAGGCTGGGTGAGAGCCAGCAGGTAGCTGTCATTGCGTGCCAATGACCCATCAGGTGACTGCATGATGCATGCGCTATCAGTCAAGCATGGAAAGCAACAAGACGCATACACGGTGACAATACATGAAGCGTGAAGCATGCAACCCAAAAAGCAGAAGAAAAACTGACAAGGTCACTGTTTGGAACAAGCTATGACAGGGTTTACTGCAGAGAATGGAAATCAGTGGCTCCTTGATCTGCAAGACTGTCATGCAGGTGGTTTCCTACAGTCCACGTCAAGCTCACAAATCTCACATCTGCCTCCTTGACAGGGGAGACTTCACAAAACATCTCCACAACAGGGAGCAAGAAAAGAAACGAAAGAAATAAACTACACCTGTCGGCGTCAATTTAATGAGAAGCCAAGTATTATACCAGGCTGCCCAGACACCAACATTCAAGTGAATACACGACACAGTGACACGATTGATGGTTTGACATTGTATGGACATCCTATGGACATTGCGTGGACATCACATGCAACGATGACACAATGACTAAGCTCACCAGAGCATTCTCAAGCAAGATGGGTCCAGGAGACTGCAGATTGTAGATGTCAGCCATTGGACCACCCTCCTCGTTGACCCTCAACCTGCCTACCCTGCTCTTTGTCACCCTGCCTGGCCCCCCCTGCTCAGCCTGAGGGCTTCTGATGCTGCCTGATTGACTGTTTGACCCATGTGGCGGCTGACTCACAGCATCTGACTCATCCTCCAAATCCAGCGGCAAATGACTGGTGCCGCCACCTGGCTTGCCAACTGAGGTTTCTGACTGTTGGCTCATGGCATCTGAGTGAATGCTGGCTGCCTGTGACTCAGCATTCCCAGCCTGCAAGCTGAGCTGGCCTGATGCACTTTGAGCTGATGCAGGTGCCTGGTCACCTTCTACAGTGCTCTGTGCTGTACATCCTGTGTCCATGGCTGCTGATGTTACTGGTGCTGGTGCTTGAGATGCAACCCGCAATGAGCTAGTACGCGTAGAATCCTGGCCCAAAGATGCAGTCAAGCTTTTCCTGGTGGCATCATGAGTCAGACCTGAATCAGGGCCTGCACTCATTGCTGCTTGAGCCTGTTGTGGCTGTGTCTCCGAGTCATCTGTTTGTGAGGCTGATGCAAGACTTGCACCGGTGGGCAATCCAGAGACGGTTGATCTGAAGTCAAAGGAGGATCTGGTTGACTGCAGAGCAGTCTTGGCGGCAGCAGGGCTGCTCAGCTGGCCTTCAGTACCACTGGCTGAGGAAGCAGGTGCATATCTCTGCTGTAGTGCCTGTAAAGCAGCTGTTGCTCTGTCCAATGACTCTTGTCCCGTCAGGAGAGGTACAGTGCTGCTGGATGCTGTACCCAAACTCCGGCTAGCAGCACTACTGCTGGCACCAGTAACACCTGCTGCTTCAGATCCTGAGGTTTGGGTATGGGACGTGCTTGTGGCAGCTACTGAATGCCCTAGGCTAGGAAGGCCATTTGCCCTGGGGCTGCTTAGGGTAGCTGCTGAATGGCCCTGAGTAGGAAGGGCATCGGCCCTGGGGCTGCTTGAAACAGCCTGATTAAGAGCAGAGAATGACGCTGTGGATGTGTGGCGGCGATGCTTGCCGGCAAGTCTGGCCTTGGGGTTGGATGCTGGCAGAGGGTGGGGTGAGGCCCTCGCAGCTGAGGGGTGAGCTGCTGAGTCATTGGAGGGGCTGTCTGAAGGTGACAAAACAGCGGCTGCTGCAGCAGCAGCTGCAGTTGCTTGAGACTGGAGCCAGGCAGCGCCCTACAAGGCATACCAGCTGCACTGTTTTGGGATGTGCTAGAGATATTCCACATCAACGATGCCTACCACATGTTGTGGTTGCCAGCAGTTCACTGAGACGGCACTTGTCTATACTCAATGCAGAAAGGACGTGCACCTGCTATTTGCAGTCAGCAACGGTACTCAAGCCAATCGAGCACAACTCTCAGTGACAATACTCCAGTGCATGACCACACATGAGACCAGCGCATGAATATGACCAATTATATTGTGAAAGTCAGGTGCATACCGTTGACCAATCGCCAAGCATCCTTTCCCGCCGAGGCAGCGTCCGCAGCTGCTGTCTGGCAATGCCCTCCAAGCCACCAACGCCCCTGAGGCTGGCACACACAGACGGACTGTGGTCCCTGAGATCCCCAAAGGTATGAGGGTTGTGGTCCTTGGGACTGACAAGGGGCTGTGGAGCTGTGTCTCTGGAGATGGGGTCTGTGCTGCGGCCAGGCTTGAGGCTGCCAGGTGCATCTTCTGGGCTCTCGTCAGCAGCATCACTGACCACACAATCCTGCTTAGGCTCAGCAATCTGGCCTGGCCTGGCAGAAGTTTGAGGGCCTGCCTGGCTGCAAATGGGAGCACAATCAAGTGAGCGTCCACCCATGTGAGGTAGCAGGCACATCAGGTGGTACTGTTCACTTTGCAGGTGCAACAACAGCAGGTGCAAAACAGCAGGCAATGACACTGCTAATGGTCAACAGCCCAAGATGCTCAAGATGACATGCACATGGGTTGAATAGGGAAAATAAAGCTGATTGTGACGTTTCTACAGGGCAGAGGTGATCGACTCACGTGTGGATATGGAGCTCTACAGTGTGCTGCTCCTGCTGTGCTGGTCTGCCCTCGTCTGCTTGACAGACATGCTCGTTAGTGTCTTGGTCCTTGAAACATGATCGGCTGTGAGGTCTATCTGCTGGCTTCACAATCAGGTGGTGTTTTCCAAGCCATATTACAATCGTTTGGTAAAAGTACTGCACAAGCCTGATGTGGAAGAACTGTGCTGCAGCTCTCTTTGCCGCTTGCCAAATAGGTCTGAAAGCTGCTGCTGGCAGGTGTCTGAAACGCTCCCACACCAAGGGCAGCAAGGTTTGATACAGCAGCTTGATGCGTGTCTTCAGTAGCTGATGAATGTGTTCGGGTCCAGACTTGATGACCCAAAGCAACAATGCCCTTCTTCTGTCAGCGTCGCAGGGGGAAGTCTCCGGCATGGTGTTGCAGTTATTGCTTTGCAGATCTAAAGCCGGCACTGCAATTTACTGACTAAGCTGCGACGGTGAGCGCGAAACACTCGATAACAATGGGGTGCAGCAGTGACGAAAGGTGCGAGACGCTGCAATATTAAGCAAGGTCAACGTAAACGGTTGCAGCTGATCTGGCTGAATCCGACAGTCTTTTTGCTCGATCTCAGCGCCGACACCGTTTCTGGACAGAAATCTACATGTGCTCTTGCTCATGCATCAAGCATATCCCTGGGACCTGCGCTCGCAGCTGGAGCAACGGAAAGCGGTCAACAGCTCTTGGCAAGCTGATGGGGATTCCGAGATTCTAACTCGAAACTTTCTAATCCCAACGTTGACTTTTTGTGGCATTGCTCTGGGCATTGGCACTTGGGCGAGAGACCATGCCGCCTGTTCTAGATGCCCTGCAGGCTATCTTTCCCGACATCACGTCTCCTGTGGCTTCGGTGGTCGACGAACCGGCTGTCATCGCAGGCGCCACCGAGCAAGGCAACCTGCAGTCTGTTGAGGATGGCAATAAAAGCTACAGCAGCCGTATGGCTGCTATCAACTCCAAAGTGAGCGCGCATAAATGTTGGAACACAATGATTGTGGTTTTTGTGACCTGCTCTTCACTGTGTTTATCGATGCCTGACAACTTGTTGTGCAGTACTCAGCTGCTGTGGACAACTTCAGTCATCAGCAGCAGTACCTTCTGTCTCAACAAGAGCAGGCTCAAAAGGCAGACGAAGATGCGCTTATACAAGCAGACTCTGGTAGGATCATACTTACCTTGCCACCAGTTGGTGCAGAAAGCTGGTCATAGAACTTATTTTGACACAAAGTCTCCATCGCAGCGTATACTCCTGGCTGGAGGAAGGCTGGCCTGCCCGTCAAAGGCTCTCACTTGCTTCTGGACCCTCTACAAGTGCAGCAAGCAGGTATTTTTGTCCACACTGAGTTGCACCAGTTTGTTCCAGCAAGTCAAAGTCTTACTGCCTATAACCCAAGTCTGAGTAGGGTCTGATAGCATTCTGTCCTTCTGCAAGGCCGACTTCAGCCCAAATTGCTGTGTCCTGTTTCAAAGCTGCTTAGCACTTATGCTGCCGCATGAAGTAATGTGGCAATGGTCGCCCATGACCTACTAAGCATGTTTGCATTACAATTACCCTATCGTGACAGCTTGTTGCTTGACAACATCATGCTGGCTGACCCTCAAAATCTCTGCTGAGAACATTCCTGAGAAGCTTCCTGGAAGCACAACTGTGTGAGTAATCTCCAGGTCTGGAGAACCCACAATCAGTGCTTCAACAGTATGGTGCTCACAATCTCAAGGAGGTGCTCAGCCCTCTGCGATTCACCGAGCAGAATCAGGCAGGCGCTGATCCTCACTACTGCTCTCTCACAAGCAACTTGCAGGTAAGCTCTTTATCTGCTACCATTCAGACCTGCAGCAGTGCAGAGTCATCGCAAACAAAAAGGTTGCTTACAGAGTTAGGGAATGTGTGCCCAGAGTGTCTTTGCTGATAGTCGATGATGGTTGCAACAGCAACCGCAACTCATCATGCGCAAGTGCTTTGACCTCATGGTCTGGCTGCAGTCTTGCGTCCATCGCTCATGTGTACATACTTTACATGTGACGTTCAAAACTTGAGCAGCGCTGGATGCTAGGCAGTTATGCATATTCACCAACTTATGGTGATGTCAGTACCAGAAATGGGCACGTTTTCAAATGACATGAGGCTCTGCTGGTGGCTCACGAGTCAGAGACATGAATGCATATGCCAGTTCTCAGTTCCTGAATCCTGCCATGATGGCGCTGCATATGTTGCTCTTGTTGCAAGAACAACTGATGCTCCCTGACGGCAAACTTGCACTGCTGTCTGTCACTGTCACTTTTGCTTCAGCGGGCTCACCTGGGCAGCCCGGTATAATACTTAGCTCCTCATTAAATTGATGCCGAGAGGCATACTCTTTTCTTTTCTTGATTTTCTTCGGGGGCCTTGCAGAAAGTGTATGGCATGCAGGCGCGCAGCAAGCTGGTGCCTGCCAAGCGCAGGGCAGAGGCAGGGCAGGGCACAACCTGGAGGGCCCTTGCTCAGGACGACCTGAAAGCACGCCTGGCTGCAAGCAGTGTGCGCAGGAAGGCCATGTCACACACCATGCCTAAGGATCAGTGGGACCTGGAGAAGAAGTATGGACTCATGCACCCACCTTCACAGTTTGCATGCATGCATTATGTGAACTGGCCTTTAGCATCATAGGCAGCTGTGACTTGAAGCGTTCTTTGTTGTGTGTGAGCAACCCCATGAATGCCATCAACCCCATGAATATGCACAATGCATTGTTGAACGATGTGGAACAGCAGTTTGCAGCCTGCATGATGTTAGCGCACCATGTTTCAGCTCAACCTCATGAAGCACTCCTAGTCACATTCAGTCTTGCTCCCTTGTGACAATAGCAGCTTGCATGCACATTGACAGCATGGAAACAGTTGAGCAACCAATATACAGTCCTGGTTTGATCAAAGTCGTGCTGTGTGCCTGCCTTGAGCCTCAAGAAGTGCACCTGCTGCGTCGCTATCAGCAAGACTTGTTATGCAGCACATGCGCGACGAGTATAAATGCAGCATGCCATGACTGATCGTAGCTGCTCACAAGCGGATGTTCTGTGGCTGCAGGATCATTAACAACATGCATCACAAGCTGACATTCTTGCGCAACCCCCGCTTCCCAAGCCCTGAGAAGCACATAAGGGGGGCGCTGCCAGACCACCCCCCTGCTGCCCCAGCCAAGCCACTGGGCAGCAGCCGGTCTGGTTCTCCCTCCAAGGCAAGCATGGTTCTGACCCTTTCATGTGCCAGATGTGCTGGTTCTATCCAGTCTTTGTCCTTATTCCCATTTTGTCAAGCCACTGCATTGTTTGAAGGGGGAAAACAATAAACATGGGATTCATGATTCAAGCTGTTTGCAACATGCACATGTTGATGCATGTCCATCATCAGCGCAGCGTCAGAATACAAGAGCTCTCACTGCGCACATTGTAACTATGCAATTGGGTGTAGGCTCAATGTGTGCTAAGTATGTGTGGTGTGTGGTGTGTGCAAAGTGCTTGGTACTATGCATGTGCCAGCACAGACTGCATTTCAAATATTGTCGTAAGATCAAATGTCCCGTGTAGCTTTGTTTTTGTTGTCATTCTGTGGTGAAAAGCTGTTGTTGGTCACCTCTTGGGAAAGTTTGCTTGGCTGCCACATGTCAGATGCCACTGATATGCAGGGCACCAGGGCAGGGCTGCCACAGGGGGCCTTCAGGGCAGAGCCAGGGCAGGTTCTGTTCAGAGACTGCGAGGTTGGGCAGACCTATCAGCAGCTGGTCAAACTGCGCAACTGCACACCGATCGGTCAAAGGCTCAGGTGAGTCAGAGCTGCTTGACACCTGCTGCAGTAACATAGCTTGTACCATGGCAGTAAGGCTCCTTCCAGACAACTGAGAAGAGAAAAAGGAAAGAAAGTTGGCATGGAGTGAACAAATGCCTGATGATGTGCTAGCCTGGGCTTCCCTTAAGGGCTTCTCCTTGGGAAGTTTGAGCCCAGCATGATGCTCAGCATGGCCAGGTTCGAAGCAGTCTGATATGGGTCCTTTGTCCTAAGTCAGTTCTGGGTTACCCACCCAGTCATGACAGCACATAGCATGGACCCACAGCCTGCTATGCTGCCTGGGACTACGCACACATTGTACAATCAACTCTGCTTCACAGTCTGCATCCCCAGCATGGGTACTCGTGTGTGTCTGTGGCTGTATGCCTGTTTGTGACTAACCACTGTCTGCCTTGCAGGTTGATCCCATCATCAACCCCCTTTCTCTCTTTCTCAAGCCTGGTCTACACATCGGAAGCCCCAGAACCAGGCCTGGTAGCCCCCGGGATGCATGTTGGGGTCACAATCACCTTCACCCCAAACAGCCTTCACAACGTGGATGACGTCATGGTTGTGGAGACAGGGCAGGGCAGCTTGCAAGTGCCCCTGCTGGTCAGGCGAGACCCGCCTGCATTGACGCTGCCACACCAGATTCTGATTGGACCCACCCTTGTGAGCAACAAGCAGGTACGCATCTGCTGAAGCTTATCAGTCCCAAAGTCTCTTGACAAAAGGAGTATGTATGCTCTGGCAGAATTTGATTGGCGCGTGCCTTGCAGACATGCCTGAGTAAGATGCATTTGGCGCAGTCCTTGTTGCATACCAGCAAATGTGTTTGCTGCTATGCGAACATGGTTCCCAGTCAGTCTCCTTATGCCATAGCAGATCTGAAATGCCCTGAATGTTGTGCCAAAATGGCAAATGCTTCATTGACCACACTATAATGCGTGAACATGCAGGTTGTGTCTATTACATGCACAAACAACGGAGGCCCAGGGCAGTTCAGCATCATTGGACAGGGGCAGGACCCAGCCTGCCCTGAGCAGGTCAGTCTGCACCTGGAAAACTCCACCTTACAGCACCGCCATGCTGAAAGGATGCCATGGTGACCCGCATGACCTGCTCATGTTGTAATCTGCTTTGACCTATCATTCGACCTTTCAGTTTCCAAATAGCTCATCCTTGGTTTGTTCAGGACAAGGGCATCAGGCTGGGGCCGTTCGAAGTGTCCCCTGCAGACTTTGCGCTAGACAGAGGAGAGGCAGTGCAGCTGAGCATTGCCTTCAGCCCAGCGGTTGCAGGAGGCCATTCAGAAAGCTTTGTGGTGTTGTGTGACAATGGCACCAGCACAGCCCATCAGCTGTCTGGCAAAGGTATGACTCTTTCAGCAGCACAGCTACAGAAAAGCTTGTTGGTAAAGCCATGCAGACGTGAAATGTGCATGTTTGCATGGAATGCTTTAGTGAGCAACACTGTCTGCAGTGCAAAGCACAGGCGCCATTGCGGCTAGGTATGTAGGTGATTGTCAGTACTGCTGGATTAACTAGCCGTTATAGGGATGCTCAGAACAGATTCCTGTGGAAGGATATGACTTGCCTCCCTGCACGTACAAAGCTTGTCATGAGCTGGAAGGCATAGCAACTGTTATGAATGCTGTTATCATCATGAGGCCCGTAGCACATGACAAGCACACAACGCGCTTGTGTTCTGGGCAGCTTGCCATGAGTGCGCTGGAATCACCACGCAGCCATCAAAGCAACATCACACACATGCAACATCACCAATGCATTGTCACCAAAGCTCATTTCATGCTTGCATCATAATCACTACATCATCATTGACACCACATCACATTGGACTTTATGGCATGTCACGTGTATGCACCATCATCACCACATTGTCGTCGAGCCCACATCACTTGTCTCATTCTGTCAGTGGCCCAGTCTATGCAATGCTGCACTGCAGGTTCAGAAGTTTGTGTGCAATTGCACAGCTTAGAGGGGCGCCAGTTGAGTGAGGCCGAGCGCAGGCAGGCCATCTGGTTTGGGGATGTGGTGGTGGGGGCTAGGCAGCAAAGGGTGGTGAGGCTGCTCAACACCACTCCACTGCCTCTGCCCTTCTGCTGGCAACAGACTGATGAGCCTGTTGCTGAAGGTGTGCTGCGCAGCTGTGTCATTTTGTATAACATCATACTTTCTGGCGAGCATGTGCATACATGAGTGGTGTGTCTCTGTGTCTGTGTCTCTGTGTGCATCTGTTTCAGCATGAGTTGATGTCTTGCATGCATGTGTTCATGGGGTAGAGCGCTATATCTCCCCCAAAACATCACATGTTGGCCCAAGATGGCGCAAGCTGAACAGGCACAATTGGACCAGTGTCCGGCTTCCCAAATTGCTTGTTTCTGATGTGTCTGTGGGAAAGCTGCAGCCTTGCCTTTCTGCATCCTTGGCGGGCAGTTGAGTCTGTCTGTGTGTTTGTCTCACCTCTATGCAACCACAGGCAGAGGTGCCTGCTTCCCTTGACATGCAGTGCAGCATGCATGGCATGTAAGCAGCTCCTCACATAGCTATAGGGTCTGATGGCATGGATTAGGATTGCTTATTCTGATGATATGTCAATGTGCTGCTGCGTTTTCACTCTTTGCTTGATCCTTCTGAGGCTCTGGCTGGTGTTCAGGCTCTCAGCATGCGCAGCATGAGATGACAGACGGCAGGTTTGGAGCCATGCAGTTCCATGTTGAGCCTGCTGTGGGCATCCTGGAAGCTGGAGCAGCAGCTGACATTGCCTTGGCATTCTGTCCAGATTCACAACACAGGTATACAGCCACAGCAAGCTGCGCTGTGCATCAGAGAAATGCATCACAGCAAATTGTGCTGCATCCGCACTGGCTTGCTTGTTACCACATGAGTGAGACTCTCAGCATCAGAGTGACTATTTACACTGACTCATTCAGAACATCATAGCCAACATAGCACTGAGATTGTGAAATTTGTGGCTACATTGGTGAAATCACATGGCTCACAAAGCGCACATGGTCTGATGTGCAGGTTTCTGTCATGGGCACAGCTGCTTGTGGACACCTCGGTCCCAGGGAGCAGCATTGTTCCCAAATACAGCAAGAGGGTGCTGGAAATAGCCCTGGAGGGCATTGGGGCCGCATGCTCTGTTTTGGTCTGGCCCCCCATCATCAGATGCCCTGCAATACTGGAACTGGGGCAGGTCAGCTCTCTCAATTTTCAAAGACTACTGAAGCATAGGAGAAAAATGCTGATTCTTCTGCAACCCACTCAAGAGAACAGGCTTGCCAGGGCTTGCTGCTGCTGACACCATGAGTTTCCTGGCCCGGCGTTCAGCATCAGCAAATCAGCCTGAAGTTACACAGGGCTCCGACAGCCTTATAGAACTTTCTGCTGGTGGACTTAATAGCTATCCACCCTGCTCAGCATGCATTCTGCTGTTCAACTGAATTTCTGAATCGCTTGAACAGGAAAATGGTGTACCAGCTGTGTGGCAAACAGGTTGACTTGTGCGATGCAGGTCATCAAGCAGGAGTTGACAGTCAGCAATCCAGGCCAAGCTGCAGCCCATGTGGCCTGGTCAT
>JAABUS010008062.1_pt1 | contig 11710 bp, 9 predicted proteins | sample 5560161 | NCBI WGS metagenome assembly JAABUS01 (sample SAMN10711885, study PRJNA513376) | rock metagenome | isolation source: Antarctica rocks | place: Antarctica: Victoria Land, Trio Nunatak nord | collected 2016-01-04 | reverse complement strand
CGTCGCCGACCGCGAGGCGGCCGCCGAGCACGCCCGCGGCGGCGAGAAGGATGGCGAGGATCACGCGTCGCACGGCCGTCGAGCCTGGCAGCTGGTCCGGCGGCGAGCCGGTTGCCGGCCGTCGCGGCCGGGTAGGTTTCGCGGCATGGCCAAACTCTTCAACGCCCGCACCCTGGTGCTCGGCGGACTCGCCCTCGGCGCGGCCGTGGGCGCCCTCAAGAACCGGCAGCGGGTCGCCGGACTGCTCGGCGGCGGCGCGAGCGCTCCTGAGCCCTACCCCGCCCCCGCCGCAGCCCCGGTGGGCGCCCCCGCCGTCCAGCGCGACGAGCCCGCGCCCGCGCCGCCGATCGCCAACGCCGACGTGGCCGGCCCGCCGGGCAACACGGCGACGCACGTCCCGGCGCCCGAGCCCGTCGTCCACGACCCGTCCGGCGGCATCGACGAGGAGGCCGAGGAGGCCGCGGCGGCGGCTGAGGCCGCGAACATCGGAGGGGGCCTCCCCGACTACCCCAGCGAGGAGGACCTGCTCATGCCCGCCGGCGAGGCGACGCGCCCGCTCGAGGAGGCCGGCGAGGGCTATTCCGAGGGCCAGGAGCTCGCTGAAGCGGATCTGATCGAGAACGCCGAACCGGCCGCCGGCGACCCCATCGAGGGCGAGCGCCAAGTCGCAGACGTCATCGAGGGCCAGGAGAACCTGTTCGCGGGCGAACAGGTGGAGGGAGCGCCGATGGGAGCCGAGGAGGAGTCCTCAGCCGTCTGGAAGCCCGAGAACGGGCCGCCGCTCGAGCCACCCCCGCCCCCTACGTCCCAAGACGACGACCGCTAGGAGCCTGTTGAAGAATTGAGCCGCGTTCGGAAAGTCCGTGGACCAAGCCTGACGCCGCGCGGATCCGAAGGGAATACCGGAGGTATTTTCGAGGATTCGAGTGGTGTCAGGCGCCGTGTCCACGGACCTCGCCCGGACGCGGCGAAGCTTCAACAGGCTCCTAGGCCGCCCGGCGTGGGACCATAGGGGGGCTAATGAGCCCGCTCGCCGGCACACTCCTCAGCGGCCGCTACCGGCTCGACGCCCAGATCGGGACGGGCGGCATGTCCACGGTCTATCGCGCGTTCGACCAGACGCTCGAGCGGACGGTGGCGGTCAAGCTGATGCATCGCGAGATCGCGTCGGACTCCGACCAACTCGAGCGCTTCCGCCGCGAGGCGCGGTCGGTCGCGCAGTTCTCGCATCCGCACATCGTCGGGGTCATCGATGCCGGTGAGGACGACGGGCGCCCGTACATCGTCTTCGAGTACGTCGAGGGCGAGACCCTCAAGGACCGCATCCGCCGCTCCGGCTCGCTGCCCGTCGACGAATCGCTCGCCTACGCCATCGAGATCACCCGCGCGCTCGACGCCGCCCACCACCGCGGCATCGTGCACCGCGACATCAAGCCCCAGAACGTCCTCGTGGACGAGGAGGGGATGGCGAAGGTCACCGACTTCGGCATCGCCCGCTCGCTCGAAGACCAGGGACTGACCGCGGACGGCCGCGTGCTCGGCACGACGGACTACGTCTCCCCCGAGCAGGCGCTCGGCCACGCCGTCAACGGCCAGTCCGACATCTACTCGCTGGGCATCGTCCTGTACGAGATGCTCGTCGGCGACATCCCGTTCCACGGCGAGAATCAGGTCGCCGTCGCGATGAAGCACGTGCGCGAGGACCTGCCCGACGTCCAGCGCCTGCGGCCCGAGGTGACCGCCAGCGTCGCCTCGGTCCTGGACCGGATGACGTCCAAGCAGCTCGATCAGCGCTACGCCGACACGACCGTCCTGGAGGACGACCTCGAGGCCGCGCTGGCGCACGAGGCCGCCCGGCGCGGCCGCGCCACGGGTGAGGCGACCGCCGTCCTGCGCACCCTGCCGGCAAGCACCCGGCGGGCGGTCCCCCTGCGCTTGCGCGGCCGGCGGGCCCTGATCGGCGCGATGCTGGGCATCGTCGCGGCGGCCGCCGTGCTCGTCCTGGTGCTCGGCGAGGGCCTGGACCGCGTGCAGCGCGGCACGGGGGCCCCGCGCGGCAAGGCGCCCAGCGGCACCCAGAGCGTCTCCGTGGGTCGCGGCTCGGCGCGGGACTTCGACCCACCGCCGGGCGACGAGGTCGAGCATGCCGAAGAGGCGCCGCGCGCCGTGGACAACGACCCCGACACGGTGTGGTCGACCGAGACCTACAGCGACCAGGTCCTCACGGGTTCCTCCGGCCTCAAGCAAGGGGTCGGGCTCTACGTCGACGCGGTGCCGAAGGTCGAGGCCAGCGCCATCCAGGTCCAGACCCCCGAGCCGGGCTGGAAGGCGACGATCTACGGCGCGCCGGCGGGCAGCCCGCCCGAGACCCTGGACGGCTGGACCGAAGTCGGCGGCGGCACCGTCAAGCGCTCCAAGCAGACCTTCGCGCTCGACACCGGGGGCGACTCCTACCGCTACTACCTGGTCTGGATCACGGCGCTCCCGCCGGACGCCGAGAACGTGGAGATCGGCGACATCGCGCTGTTTCAGAACGCCTGACCGGCGCGGCCGCGCTGCTCCAGCGCCAGATCGACGAGCCGCCCGCACAGTGCGGCGAAGCCGACGCCCGACGCCTTCCACAGGCTGGCGAAGACACTGGTGGGCGTGAAGCCGGGCAGCGTGTTGAGCTCGTTGACGAGCACCGTCTCGCCCTCGACGAAGAAGTCCACGCGGGCCAGGCCCGCGCAGCCGACGCGGACGAAGGTGTCGACGGCCAGGCGGCGGACCTCCTCCAGCACGGCGCCCGGGAGGCGGGCCGGCACGACCAGCTCCATGGCGCCCGGGGTGTACTTGGCCTCGAAGTCGTACCAGTCCGCGTCCGTCAGGACGATCTCCCCCGGAACGCTGGCCTCCGGGGCGTCGTTGCCGAGCACCGCGCACTCCACCTCGAGCCCGGCGGACGCCGCCTCCACCACCGCCAGCCGATCGTGGGCGAAGGCCGTCTCGAGCGCCGCCTCCATGTCACCGGCCTCGCTGACCTTCACGATGCCGATGGAGGACCCCGCCCGGGCGGGCTTGACGAAGACCGGCAGGCCGAGGCCCGCGAGCCGCGCGATGTCCTCGCCGCGGCGGACCGCCTCGTAGCGGACCTGCGGGACGCGGGCGGCGGCCAGCACCTCCTTGAAGACCACCTTGTCCATGCACAGCGAGGCGGCGAGCACGCCGGCGCCCACGTACGGAATGTCCAGCAGCTCGAGCAGTCCCTGCACCGTGCCGTCCTCGCCGTAGGGCCCGTGCAGGACGGGAAACGCCGCGTCGGCACCCAGCAGGCCCCGGCCCGGGTGCAGGGCGAGCTCGCAGCCCTCGTGCTCCCAGGCCCCGTCGCGGCGCAGGCGCACGTCGAGCACGTCGTGGCCGGCCTCGGCGACCCCGGCACGCACGGCCTCGCCCGACGCCAGCGAGACGTCGTGCTCCGAGGACCGGCCGCCGCTGAGGACGGCGACCCTCACGGGGTGGGTGTCGGGGTCACCCCGGGGGTGGCGGTGGGCGTGGGGTCGGTGCCCTCGGGGTCGAGCCCCGAGTCGTCGAAGCGGCCGACCACGAGCGTGACCGTCCCGCCCTTCTCGAGGTTGGTGCCCCTGGACGGGCTCTGGTCGAGGACCACGCCATCGTCGTCGGGGCTGGTGACGAGCCGCTCGCGCTGGCGCGCGCGCAGCCCGGCGTCGGCGAGGGCGGCGAGCGCGTCGTTGAGCGTCTCGCCGCGCACGTCGGGCACGTCGACCTGCGCGGGCTCCGTGGCCACGACCAGCGTGACCGTCTCGCCCTTCCTGAGCATCGTGTCCGCTGCGGGAGCGGTGGAGATGACGGTCCCGGCCTCGTCCGTGGCGCTCTCCTGCTTGCGCGAGGCCGCCTGGAAGCCCGCATCCAGCAGCCGCGCCCGGGCCTCGTCCTCGCTCAAGCCCACCACGTCGGGCACGGGCGCCTGCTCCGGGCCCCGGGAGACGACCAGCGAGACGGTCTGGCCGATGTCGATCTGGGTCCGCGCCGTCGGCCTGGTCTCGATGACGCGGTCCTCGGGCACGGTCTCGCTGAACTCCCGGATCAGCTCGACCTCGAAGCCGCGCTTCTCGATCGCCTTGCGCGCCGCCTTGAGCGGCTGGTTGGTGACGTCGGGGACCTCCGCCTGCCCGGGACCGCTGGAGACGTAGATCGTGACCCGCGATCCCTCGTCGGCGCGCAGGCCGGGCCCGGGCTGCTGGCGGATCACGATGCCCTCCTTCTGGTCGGCGCTGCGGACCTGCTGGATGGAGACCTCGAAGCCCTTGTTCTCGAGGCGGGTCGCGGCGGTGGCGGACTCGAAGCCCACGACCTTCGGCACCGGCACCTTCTCCGGGCGCAACAGCAGGAACGCGCCGGCGCCGATCGCCGCCAACAGGAGCGCGACGAGGACGAGCAGCGCCCAGAAGCGGCGCCCGCGGCGCTCGGGCTCGGGCTCGGGCTCGGGCTCGTAGGGCTCCAGGCCGGAGAGCGCGGGGTACACGCCCGTGAGCGGGCCGGTGCGCTGGCCCAGGTCGGGGCGGGGCGGCAGCTCGCGCACCGCCTCCAGCGCGGCGACGAACTCGTCGGCGTCCGTGAAGCGCGCCGCCGGGTCCTTCTGCAGCGCGCGCAGCACCACGTCCTCGAGCTCGGGGGACACGGCCGGGTTCAGCGTCCGCGGGGGGACGGGCGCCTCGGAGACCTGCTTGAGGGCGATGCTCACCGCCGAGTCGGCCTCGAACGGCACGCGCCCGGCGAGCAGCTCATAGAGCAGGATGCCGACGGAGTAGAGGTCCGACGAGGCCGAGACCGCGTGCCCCTGCGCCTGCTCCGGGGACAGGTACGCCGCGGTTCCCATGATCGCCCCGGTCTCGGTCATGTCCGAGGCGCCGGCGCGGGCGATGCCGAAGTCGGTCACCTTCACGCGGTCCTCGGCGTCGACGATGACGTTGTGCGGCTTGATGTCGCGGTGGATGACGCCGCGCTTGTGCGCGAAGCGCGCCGCGCGCAGGATCTGGATGGTGATGTCGATCGCCCGCGACGGGTCCAGCGGCCCGTCCTCGCTCACCAGCTGCTTGAGCGTGCGGCCCTCGAGGAGCTCCATCGCGATGTAGTAGGTGCCCTCGAGCTCGCCGCGATCGAAGACCTGCACGACGTTGGGGTGCTGCAGCCCTGCCGCCGCCGAGGCCTCGCGCCGGAAGCGCTCGACGAACTCCTGGTCCTCGGCGAAGCGCCGGTGCAGGACCTTCAGCGCGACGCGCCGCCCGAGCTGGGCGTCGTGTGCGCAGTACACGTCCGCCATGCCGCCCGAGCCGATCCGCGACTCGACCGTGTAGCGCTCATCGACGAGCTCGCCGTCCCCGACGCCGTCGCGCACGGGCCGGTCAGTCACCGAGCGCCTCCAGGACCTGCTTGGCGATCGGCGCCGAGACGGTGCCGCCGAAGCCGCCCCGCACACGCTCGACGAGGACCGCCACGGCGTGCTTGTCGGTGAAGCCGATGAACCACAGGTTGTTGAGCCCGTCGTTGTTGAGCTCGGCCGTTCCCGTCTTGCCCGCGAGCTCCACCCCGCTCAGTGCCGCCGCCGTTCCCGTCCCCTCCTTGACCACCTGCTTCATCATGGCGGTGAGCGCGGAGGCACTCGCGCCAGACATGACCCGCTCGGCCTCGTCGGGTTCGTTGGAGAGCGTCGTGCGCCCCTCCTGATCGACGGCCTTCTTCCCGATGAAGGGCTTCATCCGCACGCCGCCGTTGCCGATCGTCTGCGCGACCGATGCCATCTGCAGTGGGGTCACGAGCAGCTTGTCCTGCCCGATGGACATGCGCCCGACGTCGACGAAGCGCGACGTCGCCGGGATCAGCTTGCCGTTGCGGCGCTCGCCGCTGGAGGCGAGCTGGGACTCCGGCAGGTCGATCGGCGGGCGCTCGTTGAAGCCGAAGCGCTCCATGTACCGGTTCATCGTCGACTTCCCCAGCTGCTCTCCGATCTCGCCGAAGACGGTGTTGACCGAGTTCGTGAGCGCGAAGGTCAGGGTGACCGAGCCGAGGTCCTCGCCGCCGAAGTTCTGCAGCGGGACCCCGGAGATCGACTTGCCGTTGGCACCCGAGATCTGGGACTCCGGCGTATAGCGGCCGCTGTCGAGCGCCGCGGCGGCCGTGACCGCCTTGAAGGTCGAGCCGGGCGGATACAGGCCCTGCGTGGCGCGGTTGACCAGGGGCGTGTTGGTCTCGTCGGTGGACAGTTGCTTGAAGGTCGGCCCGTCGTCGAGGTCGTTGGGGTCGAAGGGCGTGGAGGAGACCATCACGCGCACCGCGCCCGTCTCGACGTCGAGCGCGACGACCGAGCCGCGCCCGCCCTGGGCGGCGGCGAGGGCGCCCTGGGCGACCTCCTGGGCCTTCGCGTCGAGCGTGGTCTGGAGGTCCTGGCCGATCCGGTCGCGCCCGAGCAGGGAGTCGAACACCGACACGAGCTCCGTGCGCCGGCCGGTGAGCTGGTCGTTGTAGAAGGTCTCGATCCCGGAGGCGCCGAGGTTGGCGAAGTTGTAGCCGATCGGGTGGCCGAAGAGCTTGCCCTGCGGGTAGCGCCGCCGGTAGCGGCCGTCGGAGAGCTTTCGCGAGCCCGCGATCAGCTTGCCGTCGGCGGTCCGGATGATGCCGCGCCTGATGCGCTGCTCCTGCAGCTCGTCGCGGCGATTGGCCGGCTGGTTGCGCAGCGCCTCCGCCTCGAACACCGACCAATACGACGTGAAGCCGATCAGCACGGCGAAGAGCACCACGACCACGCCGTAGAGCCGCATGATCGGCGCCTTCACCGGCCCATCGCCTCCCGGCGCGCGCGGTCGGACACGAGCAGCAGCAGGGCGAGCAGCACGAAGTTCGCGAGGATCGACGAGCCGCCGTAGGAGACGAAGGGGAGGGTCACCCCGGTGAGCGGGATGACCCGCGTCACTCCGCCCACGATCACGAAGACCTGCAGCGCCAGCACCGCGGTCAGGCCCGCCGCGAGCAGTGTCGAGAACGAGTCGCGCGCGATCATCGCGGTCTTGAAGCCACGAGCGGCCAGCAACAGGTAGACGAGGATCAGACCGCACGCGCCCGCGAGGCCGAGCTCGTCGACGATCACGGCGTAGATCAGGTCGGTGGAGGGCGCCGGCGTGAGGATCAGCGAGCCGCCGAAGCCGGTCCCGAACAGCCCGCCGTCGGCCTGGGCGAAGAGGCTCTGGGCGATCTGGTAGCTGCCCCCCGGCCGGTCGTACAGCGTCTGGTTGAACGGGTCCAGCCAGATGTCCACGCGGTCCTGGATGTGCCCGACCGTGTTGGTCACGACCCACGCGCCGATCACGAACGCCACCAGCCCGACCAGCACGAATCCGAACCGGTTCGTCGCGACGTAGAGCACGGCCAGAAACGCGCCGAAGAACATCAGCGACGAGCCGATGTCGCGGATGTAGAAGAGCAGGAACATCGCCGCGATCCAGATCACCAGCAGCGGGCCGAAGTGCTTGAGGGGCGGGAAGGTCAGCCCGAGGAACCGCCGCGAGGAGAGGATGAGCACGTCGCGGTGCTCGCGCAGGTAGGCGGCGAGGAAGACGACGATGCCGATCTTGGCGAACTCCGCCGGCTGGAAGGCGATCGGGCCCAGCTTGACGCTGAGGAAGGCGCCGTTGGTATCGGCGCCGATACCGGGGATGCGCGGCAGCAGCAGGAGCGCCAGCGCCGCCGCCGCGATCGTGTAGCGGTACTGCTCGAGCACCCGGAAGTCCTTGCGCAGCGCGATCACCGTTGCGCTGAAGAGCCCCAGGCCGCCCACGAACCAGTAGGCCTGGCTGAGCGCCTTGTCCGGGTCCAGCCGGTAGATGATCACGAGGCCGAAGCAGGCCAGCAGCGCCACGAGCGGGAACAGGTACGGGTCGGCGTCGGGCAGCGTGAAGCGGATGACCAGGTGGGTCGCCACGCACAGGCCCAGGAAGACCAGGCCGTAGGTGAGCGAGACGTTCGAGAGCACCTGCGAGCGCTGGATGAAGATGGCCGCGAACCCGGCGGTGACCAGCAGCGACGCGGGGACGAGCGCGAGCAGCTCGCGGTTGCGCGCGCTCACCGGCGCAGGCTCCCGGTCTCCAGCTGGCGCACGAGGTCTTCGGCGTCGCTGAGCGAGCGCAGCTTGTGGGCGGTGAAGGTCTTGCGCCGGACCGCGGGCACCTGCTCGAGCGTGACGCCCGAGGTGTAGTTGCGGGTGTAGAGCTTGATGCCGGCCGGCAGCTCGTAGGGCAGGCCGCGGTAGATGGTCACGGCGCGCTGGTCGTCGAGGCCGACGAAGAAGACGGCCCGGACCGCCACGAAGGCCGCGACGCCGAAGAAGACGAGCAGCACCACGACCACGATGGCCGTGGTGCGGAAGCGCCGCCATCCGCGCGGCGGCGGTTCGGTGGCGGGACCGGACCGGCGCGACACCGGCGGCGGCGCGGTGCGCGCGGGTGGTGGGGCCACCGAGGGCTCAGGCGGCGCGGCGACCGCTACCAGCGTCGTCGTGGCCTGCGCGCCGGCGCCCTCCTCGGTGACCGCGGCGTGCTCGGCCGTCCGCCCGCCGTCGTGCTCCGCGCCGCCGGCCACCGCGACCTCCTCCAGGCGGAGCAGGACCACGGTGATGTTGTCGCGGCCTCCGGCCGCGTTGGCGGCCGAGATGAGCTGGCGACCAGCCCCCTCCAGCGAGGCGCCCTCGGTGAGGATGCGCTCGATGTGCGGCTCGCGGACCATGCCGGTCAGGCCATCCGAGCAGAGCACGAAGACGTCGCCCTCGCGGCCGGCGATCCGCTCCGTGTCGACCTGCACCTCGGCTTCGGCACCGAGCGCGCGCGTGATCACCGAGCGCTGCGGATGGACCTCGGCCTCCTCCTCGGTGAGCTTGCCGCGGGCCACCAGCTCACCGACCAGGGAATGGTCGCGCGTCAGGCGCGTCAGCTCGGAGTCGCGCAGGAGATAGCAGCGCGAGTCGCCGACGTGGGCGAGCACGACCTCCTCCTCGGCGACGTAGGCCGCGGTGCACGTGGTCCCCATCCCGTGCAGGTGGGCATCCTCGCGGGCGAGGTCCACGATCCGGCGATTGGCCTCGCGGATCGTCTCGACAAGCGCCTCCAGCGCCGACCCCGCCGGAAGTCCCGCGCGAAACGCCTCGACGGCCAGCTCGGAGGCCACTTCTCCGGCCTGGGCCCCGCCCATGCCGTCGGCGACGACGAACAGGGGCGCCTCGGCGAAGAAGCTGTCCTCGTTGCCCTGGCGCTGGCGCCCGACGTCCGAGCCCTGCCACTTCTCGGCCACGCGCAGCATCAGTGAGGGGGGCTCGCGGTCATCGCTCGAAGCTGAACTCGGAATCGCCGATGCGGATGCGGTCCCCGTCGTGCAGCGGTTGGGGCCCGGTCAGCGGCTCCCCGTTGAGATAGGTCCCGTTGGTCGAGCCTAGGTCCTCCACCACGACCGAATCCCCGTGCGGCGCCAGCCGCGCGTGGCGCGACGAGCTGAACGTGTCCTCGAGCACGATGTCGGCCTGGGCCCCCCGCCCGAGCGTGGCCCCGTTGGTGAGGTCATAGACCGATCCGGAGCGCAGGCCCGGAGCGGACTCCACCCGGAGCTTGGGCATGCCGGTGGGGGCGTCGAGCGCCACGCCCGCGGCGTGCATGCCCGTGGCCTCGTCGTAGGACGGTGCCACGTCGTCGCCGTTTGTGCGCCGCAGGTCCCGCAGGGCTGACCGCGCGACCCACAGCAGGAACAGGTACAGCACCGCGATGAACCCGAACTTCAGGGCGACGGCGACGGGATCGAGATCCACTCCTACGCCTCCTCGAAGGTGATGCCCGAGAGGCCGAGCTCGATCGTGTCGCCGGGGGTCAGCGGCCGAGCGCCGTCGATCCGCTGCCCGTTGACCTTGACGCCGTTGGTGGAGCCGAGGTCGCGCACGATCCAGGCACCGCCGGAGGCCCTGACCTCGGCGTGGCGGCGGGAGACGTTCTCGTCCTCGACCACCACGTCGCACTCGCGCGAGCGCCCGAGCACGGCGCCCGATGTGCCGAGGATGACGGCGCGGCCCTCGTGGCGCAGCTGCGCGCGGCCGCGCCGGGCGTTGGGCTCGGCGAGCGGCTCGGCGATGCGCTCCGCGACGGAGTAGACGGCGGTGTGGCCCGCATCCCCGCGGACGGCCTCCCCGCGGCCGTCGCCGTCGGCCTGCACCAGCCGGGCCTGGATGCCGAACTCCCCCAGGCGCAGGCGCTCGTCGGTCTCGAAGCCGATGTCCGGGCGGGTGATGAAGGCGACCTTCTCGCGGCGAGCGTGCTCGAGCAGGTAGGCCGAGAGCTCCTCGCGCAGGTCGCCCTCGTAGCCGTCGAACTGCTTGCGATCCTTGGGCGAGAGCCACACCGTGTACTCGTTGGGCACGTAGGTGCGCGAAACGGACACCACCTTGTGTTGATCCATCTCGCGGGCGAGCTTGCGCGCGATCTCCACGGGCCGCACTTCCGACTTGAACGCGCGCGAGAACGTGCCCTCGACGAGGCCCGCCAGTTTCTCCTCGAGGCTGCGCAGCACGCTCATGCCGTACCCCCGCCGGGCGCATTCTCACTCGGAGACGTCATCGGATGAGTATCGCGGCTCGACCACGGCCACGATCCCCGCCACGATCGCCCCGGCTACGAGGCCGCGCGGCGCCTGCGCCTCCACGGCTTTCCCGAGCCACGGGACCAGGCCCGCCGTCGCGGAGGCCAGTGCCGCCGACCAGGCGGTCGCCATCACCACATCGAGCGCGAGGCTGCGGCCCCGGACCAGCCACGGCAGCACGAGCGCGGCTGCCGCCCAGACGGCGAGCAGGACCGGCAGGCCGCCGGCGACCGTGGCCGCGACGCTGTCGGCGGCCAGGGACAGCGCCTCCTGCGCGGGCAGGCCCGCGAGCGCCCCGCGCGCGGGTCCGAAGACCAGCGTGCGGTCAGCGAGCGGCTCGGCCAGCAGCAGCCACCAGGCGCCCAGCGCCCCGAGGGCCGCGCGCTCCGCGGCCCCCGCCGCGCGGCCGGCGAGGGCGGGATAGACGCCGGCCAGGCCGACGACCCCGAGGGCGGGCGCGAGCGCGGGAACCGACCATGCCCGCGGCGATCGCCACAGCAGCAGCGGCACGGGCAGGACGGCGAGCACGAGCGTCAGGGCGGTGCCGGCGGCGACCACGCCATCGGCAGCGGCGAAGACGGCGGGGCCGGCCACCAGCGCGACGACCGTCGCGAGCGTCGTCGCCGCCCAGCCCACGCGCGGCAGCAGCATGGTCAAGGCGACCGCCAGGCCCATCGCGGCCGGCCACGGCACCTGGGCCGTGGCCCCGAGCCAGGCCAGCGTGCCGCCGGCGATCGCCGCCGTGCCGAGAGCATGCCCCACGCGCGCGCCGCCCGCCGGAATCCCCGGGAGCCAGCGCGGGCGCTCGGCGGGGTGTCGCGCGACGGCGCCGCCGACGTCTGCCACCTCGACCAGGCCCTCCTCGAGCGCGTCGCCGAGCGCCTGGAGGCTCCCGCGCTCGGCGGGCGCGGTGCTCAGCGCCCGGTCGATCGCGGACACGAGGGCGTCGGGCAGGTCGCGGCGGTGCCGGGCCAGCGAGGGGACTGGCCTGCCGACCCGCCGCGCGGTCTCTGCCGGAGAAGCGCCCCGCACCGGGTTCACGCCGGCC
>JAABUS010008059.1_pt1 | contig 11711 bp, 10 predicted proteins | sample 5560161 | NCBI WGS metagenome assembly JAABUS01 (sample SAMN10711885, study PRJNA513376) | rock metagenome | isolation source: Antarctica rocks | place: Antarctica: Victoria Land, Trio Nunatak nord | collected 2016-01-04 | reverse complement strand
GGATGCTGCCCGGGGTCGCCGGGGCCACGTGGCTGGGGATCCCGCCGGGGAAGCTGAACTGGCGGAACAGCTTCCGCAGCCCCTCGGTGTCCCGCCCGATGCCGGTGGACACCTCCGAGTAGGTGCCGTCGAGGTAGGCGTTGGCGACCAGCCCCGGCCCGCCGTGGCCCGGTCCGGCCACGTAGACCACGTCGAGGTCGCGCGCGACGATCGCCCCCGTCGCGAGCGTCACGGTCATCGGACCCGCGACGCCCTGCTCGGCGTCGTCCCGGACCTGACGACCGGGTAGCCCAGGTGGAGACCAGCACGCACGAAGCGTGCGGAGAACGTGGTGTCCGAGGGGGGACTTCCTCCCTGCTCGGTGGATTCCATCCCACCCTTCGTCGGTCCCGCAGGTTCCTGATCAGGCGTTTTCACGGCGCCACCTCCAGTGTCGGACCGTAGCGCGGCCGGACGACAGCGCGGCGATCGGAGGCCGCCGGAGCACCTGCGTGCGGTGTCGTCACCTCTGCGCGGACCGCGGCACTCTCCCTGCGTCCGGCGTCAGGGAGACACTGACTGCATGAGGCCCGGAGGTTCGGAGGAGTGGGCGCGACAGGTCGTCGCCGCGCACACCGGGCGGCCGGTGGTGCACCACGACGACGGCAGCGGTGCCGGCCGCTACGACCTGCGCGTCGGTGATGCCGAACGCCCCGAGGTCGCGATCGAGGTTGTGCGTGCCGTCGACCGAAGGTGGACCGAGGCCTGGAACGTCGTCACCCGCGGCGGTGCGCTTCAGCTGGACGGCGTGGCGGGCAGCTGGGTGGTCACGGTGGCTCCGACGGTGCGGTGGAGCCGTGCTCGCCCGCAGCTGGCCCGTCTGCTCCGGGCGGCGGAGGACGGCGCCGACATCACCGACGAGGCGGAGGGGCTCGGTCTGGTGCACTGGCTGCGGTACGCATCGACCGGCAACGGTCAGGCCCACGTGGTCGTGGGGGAATACCTGCCCGGTGGGCTCGTCGACAGTTCCGGCGCGGCACTGCCCCACTGGGTCAGCACCTTCCTGACCGCCCCACCCCAAGCCGACGTGCTCCGCAAGCTGCAGGTCACCGCCCCGGCCAGGGAAGCCTTCGTCATCGTGGGCGGCGGTGCACCGTGGGAGGTGGAGGACTACCTGGTCATGCTGGGCCAGCACCGGACGGTACCGCCTTCGGCGCCGGAGCTGCCCGCGCCCGTTACCGGTGTGTGGATCACCAGCGGCCTCGGCGACGACCACCAGCTGGCCCTGCGGTGGACGGCGGCCGGGTGGGAGCACGTCAACGCACGACCGCCGCAACATCAACTGCCCGGCCCCAACTGAGCGACGCCCTGCGCGCGGAGCCCCAGGTCCGGCTGTGCGCCCTGCTCAACGCCCGCTGCTCGCTCACGGGCCGGCTTCCCCGCCGTCCTGACTACTTCGCATCGCTGCGCTTGCGTCGCCAGCGGCCGTCGTTGTTGCGGTCACGCTCACGACGTCCGCCGCCCGGCGCCGGAACGGTGGGTACTCCGAGGAACCTGCCGCCCCATCCAGGGCGCCGCTACGGTGGAAAGCAGATATGCCGTTGTAGACTTCTGTGGTCACGATAGTTTCCGTTAGGAGAGTACGGTGCGACGGCCGAGCCCCGCCAAGACCTTGACCGCTGCTGGCCTCATCGGTGAGCACGTCCTCACCTGGCGCAAGCTGCACTCCCTGACTGCTGAGCAACTCTGCCAGCGTGCAGGAATCTCGCGCCCCACCCTGCGCAAGGTCGAGACCGGTGACCCGACGGTCACGATGGAGACCTTCCTGAACGTGCTGCGGGCCCTGGGGCGCCTCGACTCGGTCGTGGACGTGCTCGACCCCTACGAGACCGAGCTCGGGCGGGCGCGGGCCGACCAGCTGCTGCCGTCCCGGGTGCGGCGGTGAGCGACGAGCTGGCTGTCGCCCTCGACCTGGACGGCCAGACCGTCGAGGTCGGTGTCGCGCACATCCACCGGCGCCGTCGGACCACGACGACTGACTTCACCTACAGCCCGGACTACCTCGCGAACCCCGCCGCGTACGCCATCGACCCTGCACTTCCCATGGACACGGGTCGCGGTGTCGTCGAGGGTCTGCCCGGAGTGTTCTCCGACTGCGCACCGGACAGGTGGGGCCAGCGCCTGATCGACACGCGCATCCGGGCCGAGGCCGGCCCCGGCGCTCCGCGGACGATCAGCGAGCTCGACCACCTGCTCGGCGTCTCCGACGTGACCCGCCAAGGCGCGCTGCGCTTCCGGCTTCGTGGCGAGACCGAGTTCGCCGACCCCTCCACCGACGTGCCCAAGCTCGTGCGGCTGCCCGAGCTCCTGCGGGCCTCCGACCGCCTCGCCCGCGACGACCGATCGGACCCGGCCGACCTCTCGGTCATCAAGATCCTCCTCGGTGCCGGCACCGGCACCCTGGGTGGCGCACGGCCCAAGGCGTCGGTCGTGGGGGACGACGGGACCCTGCACATCGCGAAGTTTCCGCACCCCCACGACACGTGGGACGTCATGGCGTGGGAGAAGACCGCGCTCGACCTGGCCGAGCGTGCGGGCATCGACACACCCCGACGCGAGCTGACCCGCGTGGGCGACCGCTCCGTGCTCCTGCTGCAACGCTTCGACCGGCACGCCGGTCAGCGTGTGGGGTACATGAGCGCCATGACCCTGGTCCAGGGCCGGGACGGCAAGGGCGACGGCACCCGCGACTACGTCGACCTCGCCGCCGAGCTGGCCGACGTCTCCGCCGCAGCGGACGACGACCTGGGCGCGCTGTGGCGACGGGTCGCCTTCTCCGTGGCCATCCACAACACCGACGACCACTTCCGCAACCACGGACTGCTCCGCAGCAACGGTGGGTGGCGGCTGTCGCCAGTCTTCGACGTGAACCCCAACCCGGACACGGCCGAGGAACGGGCCACCGGCATCGGCGGAGCCACCAGCCGCGGCGAGGAGCTGGACGGTCTCATGCTGTGCGCCCCCAGCTTCGGCCTCTCCGACAGCTCTGCCCGCTCGGTGCTCGCCGAGATCTACGCGGCAACAAGTGGGTGGCGCGACGTCGCCGCCGCCAACGGGGTCCGCCGGTCGGAATGCACGCGCTTCGAGGACGCGTTCGAGGGCCTTCGCAAGGACGCCGACCACGTCACCCGGGCACCTGCAATCAGCAAGACGAGCACCAAGGCGCGACGTCGAACTCGTCCGAGCTCGACGGGATAGACGACACCAGCGCTACAGCCATCCGTCGGCGACCACGTGAACCCTACTTCGGTACCGGCGAGCTCGCCGGTGATGGTCCGCCGCAGCGGGTCGAGGGTTCTGTACTCGCGGGGCGGTACCGCCGCAGCTATGGGCAGCCGTTCGACTGAAGTGGGGGAGCGCCTCGTGCATGCTGCCGGATTCGGTACCGGTCATCGACTGCCTCGGGCTGATCTCTCATTGCGTGGACGGCTGGTGGTTAGCCTTGCGAGGCGAGCGGCGAGATCTGCTTCAGGCAGGCCATTTTCCAGAGGAAGTTCGGCATCGTCAGTGATGCGATCGTGGAAGTGAGGGATCTGCCTCCGGGCACGCGGGACACCGTCGCGGTTTTCGGACCGGTCGGCCCGCTCGTTACGAGATGCTGCCGCGCGGCGCTACCCACTGGCCCTTGACGGTGATCACCTCGCCCGCGATGTCGAAGTCGGCGTCGTAATGCACGACGATGAGTTGATGCTCGCTCGCGAGCACAGCGGTAAGCAGGTCGGTGATCCCGACCGTGCGGTGTCGGCCGGTTCGAGCGAGGGCGCGCTGCGCCTCGAAGGCTGCTTGCCAGTGACGATCCTCGGTTGCCAGATATTCGTAGGCGTGGCCCCGGTCAGCGCGGATCTGCTCGTATTCGGCGGGGCTGCGTGCGCTGTAGAGCGCTTCGGCATCCAAGGTGGCGCAAGTCGCTACCACCCCAGCCTCGATCAATGGCGCCAGCCGCGCAGCGACCACGGAGTGTCGCATCCGGGCGGCGGCACTGGTGTCCACCAGGTAGCGCGCGATCAGCGCCACACGGCGGCCCGAGTCTCCGGATCCGCCTGTGACTCAAGGCCACCATCGCGCAACCAATCAATCTGCCGCGCTCGCGCCGCTGCGTGGGCGGCGTGCTTCAACGCGGTCCGCACCGTGTCCGACACGCCAGTGGTCTGCAGCTCGCGCTGTGCATCGGCAAGCAGATCGTCGTCCAACTCGATCAGCCGCTTCGTCATCGTCGCCCCCATATACGTTCGGAAGTCGCAGCATATACCCGACGTGAGAATCCGAACCGAGGACCGCAGGCTGACACGACAACCCTCCCCACCCGAATGACGCGCCGTCCCAATCAGCGATCCTTGGCCGTTCAACCGGACCGAGGAGTAGACGCACGGCCGTCAGCAGGCGGCGTAGATCTGGTCATCGGCGGCCAGGACGGTAACGCTGCGCGGAGGCGCTCGACCTCGTCCTTGCGTGGCGGGCCTGCACTTCCCAATGACCGAGCTGCGACGGCTTGACCAGCGGTTGAGCAGAAAAGCCACAGCGGGCAGACTCCCGGTGGGCACACGGCGGGCAGTGGCGCCGCCGTGTGGACCCCGTCGTTCGGCTGGTGCGCCAAGTGTGAGCCCTCATGGGCCTGGAATGCGCGAAGCCCGAGCGCCGCGTCCGTCCGGACGGGTCTCGGGCTCACTTCCCGAAGCTCAACGCAACGGGCAGCACGGTCGTACGGGGTCAGGGCGGCATGGGCCATGGCCGGTGTGGACCGCGCTCTCCGCCCCGCCGTGTCCCCGCGATCAGGACGCTCAAAACGGGCATTGTCGATCTTCACATAGCCCCCCTTCGTCAGGTTTTTCCCCGGGCGGGGCTTACGGCGACTCGAATAGATGGCTCACCCGCTGACGTGCGACGTTCCCAGTAGTCGTTCGGGTACCGGGACGCACACCGGCCGGGGCAGGTCAGCTCGACGGGCAGTGTGCGAGCGTCTCTGTATGCATCCCGTCGTCGAGCTGGAGCTCGCTCTGCTGACCGCGTCAGTGCGCCGCTCGCGAACGCAGCTCGAAGCTCTTCTCGATCCCGAGTTCCAGGAGGTGGGTGCTTCCGGACGACTGTGGACGCGGGAGGAGATCATTGCCAACCTGGTAGGCGGTAATGGACGGGATCCCATCCAGGCCGTCAACGTCGAGGCTCACGAGGTCGCGCCAGGTGTAGTGCTCGTAACTTTCCTCAGCGACCCGGGCTGCCGTGCCGCCCACCGCAGCTCCTTGTGGCGACTCGTAGGCGGGCACTGGCGAATGCTCCACCACCAGGGCACGTTGCTGTACGCGCCGGCCTGACATCAGGGGGCTGAGGGTCGAGCCGTGTCGACAGGTTCCCGGGGGTTGTCTGACCCCGAGAGCCGGTCGTTGACGGCCCCAGCTCCTCGAAGTGCCGCTGCATGCCAACCAGCCATAGCCATATTGAGCCATATTGAAACTTGTATACTATCGTTTGTGAATCCGATCGAGTTCGTTGGCAGCTCCCTCGACGACCTCCGCGGGTTCCCGGTCGGTGCTCGTCGTGAGTGTGGATACCAGCTCGATCGGGTGCAGCAGAGGTTCGACCCGGTTGACTGGAAGCCCATGCCGACGGTGGGTAGCGGCGTCCGGGAGATACGGGTGGCGCGACCAAGGTGGCGCTTTCCGGGTCATGTACGTGGCGAAGTTGGCCGACGGCGTCTACGTGCTCCATTGCTTCCAGAAGCGAACGCAGCAGACGGCTAGGGCAGACCTCGATCTCGCCAGTAGGCGGTACAAGCAGATCGTCTCCGAAGTTCAGGAAATGGCAGGAGAGCAAGCATGAGCACTGAGCAGTTCGACAGCGTGTGGGACGCAATCGAAGACACGCCGCAGGAGTCGGAGAACATGCGGCTGCGCTCTCGACTCATAATGGCGCTCGCCGAGAGAATCACGGCCGAGGCGTGGACTCAGAAGCAGGCCGCCGCCCGGCTCGGCGTTACCCAACCCCGCATCTCCGACCTGGTGCGCGGCAAGATCGACCTGTTCAGCTTGGACTCACTGGTCAACATGGTGGGGGCCGCGGGCCTGCACGTCGAGATGAGCGTGGAGCACGCGGCGTGAACCCGGCGGTGCTTCCGGGCCGGGCTGACGAACCAAAGCCTCGATAGCGGATCGCCGATCCCACTCCGGCGCGATCCGCAAGCGAGAATGGCTGCTGTGTCCGAGTTGATCGTCGTGACGGGTCCCCCGGGGCGGGCAAGTCGACAGTGGCCCGCGTACTGGCCGGCGGGTTCGAGCGCAGCGCGCTCGTCGCGGGCGACGAGTTCTTCAGGTTCCTGGACCGCGGGTTCATCCCACCCTGGCGACCGGAGGCGCACGAGCAGAACACCGTCGTCATCCAGGCAGCCGCCTCAGCTGCTGGACGGTTGTCGACGGCCTGCACGGTCGTCTACGACCGGGGTCGTCGGCCCGTGGTTCTTGCCCACCTTCATGACCGCCACCGGGCTGCCGCGCCTACACTACGTGATCCTGCTGCCGTCGATCGAGCGGTGCATCACCGGGGTCCGCACTCGGGTCGGGCACGAGTTCACCGATCTTGCCGCGACTCGACACATGCACGAGCAGTTCGCGCAGGCTCAGATCAGCCCACGACACCTGATCGCCGACCCGGCAGACGGACCGGAGGCAGTCGCGGAGTGTCTACCACGACGAAAGTCCCGGGGCCTTCAGTCGTTCTCGGAGCTCATCGTCGAGCTCCTGATTTCGGCGAATGTCCGTCAAATGTCCGTCGCGCCCCCGCCGAGCCGGGCCTGCTCAGGTCCTGCCAAGACGGCCGAGTTCGAGTGGACCGGCCTCCCGGAACTGCCCGTTGGGGGCTGGGAGACTGTCGCGGTGACCCTGGCGAGCAAAGAGGCCGAGCGTGCGGAGCTGCACAAGACGATCTGGCGGATCGCGAACGACCTGCGTGGCAGCGTCGATGGCTGGGACTTCAAGAGCTACGTCCTGGGGATGCTCTTCTACCGGTTCATCAGCGAGAATCTGACGGCCTACCTGAACGAGCAGGAACGCGCAGCGGGCAGACTGAGCTTCGACTACGCCAAACTCCCTGACACCGACGCCGAGTTCGGCCGGGCCTCCACAGTCGAGGAGAAGGGTTTTTACGTCCTGCCGAGCGATCTGTTCGCCAACGTCCGCCAGCGAGCCCGCCACGACCCGGACCTCAACGAGACGCTGGCGAAGGCCTTCTCCCACATCGAAGCCTCGGCTCTCGGCACGGCCAGTGAGGACGACTTCAAGGGGCTGTTCGACGACCTGGACGTCAACAGTGCCAAGCTCGGCCCGACGGTCGCCAAGCGCAACGAGAAGGTCGTCAAGCTGCTCGACGCGATCGGCGATCTGAACATCGGCACGTACGCCGATCACACGATCGACGCCTTCGGTGATGCCTACGAGTACCTCATGCAGATGTACGCCTCCTCGGCAGGCAAGTCAGGTGGCGAGTACTACACGCCGCAGGAGGTCTCCGAGCTGCTCGCGCGGATCACGGTCGCCGGCAAGACCGAGGTGAACAAGGTCTACGACCCGGCCTGCGGCTCGGGGTCACTGCTGCTGAAGTTCGCGAAGGTCCTGGGCCGGGAGAACGTGCGGCAGGGGTTCTTCGGCCAGGAGATCAACCTGACGACGTACAACCTGTGCCGGATCAACATGTTCCTGCACGATGTGAACTATGAGAAGTTCGACATCGCTCACGGGGACACGCTGATCGAGCCGCAGCACTGGGACGACGAGCCGTTCGAGGCAATCGTCTCCAACCCGCCGTACTCGATCCGGTGGGATGGGGACGCGAACCCGTTGCTGATCAACGACTCCCGGTATGCACCGGCCGGGGTGCTGGCCCCCAAGTCGAGGGCCGATCTTGCCTTCACGATGCACATGCTGAGCTGGCTTGCGGTCAACGGGACCGCGGCGATCGTCGAGTTCCCCGGCGTGCTGTACCGCGGCGGTGCGGAGCAGAAGATCCGCAAGTACCTTGTCGATAACAACTACGTCGACACCGTGATCCAGCTGCCGCCGGACCTATTCTTCGGTACGACGATCGCGACCTGCATCATCGTGCTCAAGAAGAGCAAGACCGACAACCAGATCCTGTTCATCGACGCCTCCGCCGAGTTCGTCCGCCAGGGCAACAAGAACAAGCTCACCGACGCCAACCGCGCGCGGATTCTGGACGCATTCACCGCGCGGGTGGACGTGGACCACATCGCCCAGTTGGTCGACTACGCCAATATCGCCGAGAACGGCTACAACATCGCCGTCTCGTCCTACGTCGAAACCGAGGACACCCGCGAAGACGTCGACATCACCAAGCTCAACGCCGAGATCGCCCTCATCGTCACCCGTCAGGCCGAGCTGCGCGAGCAGATCAACGCCATCGTCGCCGACCTTGAAGGCGGTGAGGCGTGAGCCGCATCGACGACCTCATCGCCGAGCTCTGCCCCATCGGGGTCACGTTCCGAGAGATCGGTGACGCGATCATAATCGACTTCGGCGCGCGTATCACGAAGATGAAGGACTCCGGAACCGTCTACCCCGTGTACGGCGGCGGCGGAGCGAGCTTCAGGACGGACAGCTTCAATCGTGAGGACGAGTACGTGATTTCGCGATTCGCGATATCGGAGACGTGCGTCCGCAAGGTTCAAGGTAAGTTCTGGATGCTTGACTCGGGATTCACTTTTGATCCCGCAGATGGAGCGGTCGACAAGGACTTCGTTGCCTATGTCCTCTTCAACATGCAAGCTGTGATACACGCGTGCAGTAGCCAAGGCGCGCAGAAGAACCTTAAGACGGATGACTTCAAGAAGATCCGAATCCCAGCGCCGCCTATCGAGGTTCAGCGCGAGATCGTGAAAGTGTTGGACACGTTTATAGCGCTGGAAGGGGAGCTGGAAGGGGAGCTGGAAGCCCGCCGCCGCCAGTACGAGTACTACCGCGACTCGCTACTCTCCTTCGGCGAAGTGCGGAGGGTCAAGTGGCTTCCAATGGGTGAGGTTGGATCGTTTACTCGTGGCCGCCGATTCGTCAAGGACGACATCGTGACTGACGGACTCCCTGCGATCCACTACGGCGAGATCTACACCCATTACGGAACATCGACGGACCACGCCGTCAATCATGTGCGGGCTGAAATCGCCCCCCGTCTCCGTTTCGCTCAGCCGGGTGATGTCGTGATCGCAGCCGTTGGCGAGACCGTCGAGGATGTGGGCAAGGCGGTCGCGTGGCTTGGCGATGGCCCGGTCGCCGTCCACGACGACTGCTTCACCTTCAGCCACGCCCAGAATCCCAAGTTCATCGCGTACTACCTTCAGACCGCCGCACTGAACGCGGACAAGGACAAGCACGTATCGCGGGCCAAGGTGAAGCGGCTCTCTGCCGAGGGTTTGGGCAAGCTCGTGATCCCGGTACCCCCCGTCGGGGAGCAGGTGCGGATTGTCGCCGTCCTCGACAAGTTCGATGCGCTCGTGAACGACCTGTCGATCGGCCTGCCGGCGGAGTTGAAGGCTCGTCGGCAGCAGTATGAGCACTACCGCGACAAGCTGCTCAGTTTTGAGGAAGCGGTCGCATGACCGAGTCGGAAGGTGCGCTCCGGTACGAGCCGATTGCTGTCAGTGACGAGAGCACGGTCGTCGCTGAGTTCCTGTCGGAGCCGGTCAACGAGAGCGCGTACCAGTCCGAGGCGGGGCTGGAGGCGGCGTTCATCGAGCTGCTCCGTGGCCAGGCGTATGAGTACCTGCCGGTCGCGCGCGCGGCTGCGCTCGAGGCGAACCTGCGGGTGCAGCTCGTAGAGTTGAACAAGATCGAGTTCTCCGATGCGGAGTGGCAGCGCTTCTTTACGGAGAAGATCGCTAGCGCCAACGACGGAATCGTCGAGAAGACGGCGCGCATCCAGGAGGACCATGTCCAAGTCCTCAAGCGCGACGACGGCACGGTCAAGAACATCTACCTGATCGACAACGCGAACGTCCACAACAACCGGCTGCAGGTGATCAACCAGTACGAGGTGCCGTCGGCCAGCGGCGCCCACGCCAACCGGTACGACGTGACGATCCTGGTCAACGGCCTGCCGCTGGTACACATCGAGCTGAAGCGGCGCGGTATCGACATTCGGGAGGCGTTCAATCAGATCGACCGCTACCAGCGCGACAGCTTCTGGGCCGATTCGGGGCTGTTCGAGTACGTGCAGTTATTCGTGATCAGCAACGGCACGCTGACGAAGTACTACAGCAACACCACCCGCGACCGGCGCATCGGCGAGCTTGCCACCGGTAAGCGCTCGCGCAAGCAGACCTCGAACAGTTTCGAGTTCACCAGCTGGTGGGCTGATGCGAACAACAAGCAAATCGCCGACCTGGTCGGGTTCACGAAGACGTTCTTCGCCAAGCACACGCTGCTGAACGTCCTGACCAAGTACTGCGTCTTCGACGTGGACCGCAAGCTGCTGGTGATGCGGCCGTACCAGATCGTCGCGGCCGAGCGGATCCTGCAGCGCATCCAGACCTCGACGACCTACAAGCAGACCGGCACGACCACGGCCGGCGGCTACATCTGGCACACGACAGGTTCGGGCAAGACGCTGACCAGCTTCAAGGCCGCCCAACTCGCGTCGCGGTTGCCGGGCCTCGACAAGGTGCTGTTCGTCGTGGACCGCAAGGATCTCGACTACCAGACGATGCGCGAGTACGAGCGATTCGAACCGGGTGCGGCCAACTCGAACGCCTCAACGAGAGTGCTCGGCAGGCAGCTCGCGGACCCAACCGCCCGGATCATCATCACGACGATCCAGAAGCTCGTGCGCTTCATCGGTCAGAGCCGGGGGCACGAAATCTTCGGCAAGCACGTCGTGATCATCTTCGACGAGTGCCACCGCAGCCAGTTCGGCGATATGCACCTCGCCGTCACGAGGTCGTTCAAGAACTACCACTTGTTCGGGTTCACCGGGACACCGATCTTCGCCGACAATGCCGCCAGTAGCGGCAATCCGCTGCTGCGAACCACCGAGCAGGCATTTGGCGAGAAGCTGCACATGTACACGATCGTGGACGCGATCAACGACAAGAACGTCCTGCCGTTCCGCATCGACTACGTCAACACGGTCAAGCTGCCCGAGCACCTGGCCGACAAGCAGGTTTCTGCGATCGACTCCGAGAAGGCTCGGCTCGCCCCGGAGCGACTGACGCAGGTCGCGGGCTACGTCCTCGACCACTTCGACCAGAAGACGAAGCGCTCCGCCGCGTACCGGTTCGGGGACAAGCGGTTGTCTGGCTTTAACTCGCTGTTCGCGACGGCATCGATCGATGCCGCGAAGCGCTACTACAACATCATCGAAATGGCGCAGCGCGAACGCGAGGAACGCGATCCGAGCTACCAGCGGCTGAAGGTTGGGCTCATCTTCAGCTATGCCGCCAACGAGGAGGATCTTGACGGGCTGCTCGCGGAGGAGGAGTTCGAGACCCACGATCTGGACCAGAGTTCGCGTGAGTTCCTGGAGGACGCGATCCAGGACTACAACGACATGTTCGGCACCAGCTACGATACCTCGGCCGAGCGGTTCCAGAACTACTACAAGGACCTGTCCCAGCGCCTGAAGAACCGCGATCTTGACCTCGTCATCGTCGTGAATATGTTCCTGACCGGCTTCGACGC
>JAABUS010008056.1_pt1 | contig 11715 bp, 12 predicted proteins | sample 5560161 | NCBI WGS metagenome assembly JAABUS01 (sample SAMN10711885, study PRJNA513376) | rock metagenome | isolation source: Antarctica rocks | place: Antarctica: Victoria Land, Trio Nunatak nord | collected 2016-01-04 | reverse complement strand
ATCTCCTATGCCTTCCAAGACAATCTCAGAAGTCATTGGCGACGACCACAAAACCATCGACAGCTATGCCGACAACATCAAAACCTCAATGACCCTAGAGGCAAAGATAGGATGGAGAAACCAATTTACCTGGGCCTTAGCACGCCATGCTATCAGCGAGGAACTGACAGTGTATCCGGCTATGGAAAAGCACATGGGCCAGGAAGGCATTGACTTGACTAATGTAGACCGTCAACAGCATCAAGCAGTAATACGAGCCTCCCATTTCCCAGAAACACCACAGAGGCTGACATAACCCAGGTAAAAGAAGACCTTTACAAACTTCAGAGCATGTCGCCCTCGGACGCTCAATTCCTCCCCCTCCTTGACCTCCTCCTCAAAGACCTCCATACTCACATCGAACATGAGTCCAAAGAGGACATGCCACGACTCGAGAAGATTCTGTCAAGGGAAGAGAGCCAACTCTTGGCGAATAAATTTGAGCGGACAAAGATGTTTACACCGACAAAAAGTCACCCCAGTGCGCCGAACAAGCCATATTTTGAGAACTTTGCGGTGATGCTAGCAGCGCCGATTGATAGGTTTATGGATCTGATGAGGACCTTTCCGGAGCAGAGTAAGCTATGACAACATTGTTGTAAAGATGTTGTGATGTGAACATAGCTGGAGGCATGTTAGTGTTATGTATGTCCGTGTTTCTTACAAGAGTCTGAGTATTGGTAATCAGACTTGAGAGGAGAGGACTTTTTCGTCTTGAATGATATCTTGCTACGACAAATCACTACATCATAACTGAAGATAGAAAAATAATCTGGTCAGCTACAACGAGCTCTAAGACTGCCCATGGAATGGTAGGCTAGGCTTCTCTCTGTCAACGATCGTCATTGATGTATGACCGTAGCCATGGCTTCGTTTCGTACATTCGTTGAGGGTATTCCCCCAAGTCTGTCCTTGCTTCATCGTATCTCTTCAGGGGGCTTACCGTCACATCATATGGTAGTCTTTCCCAATAGCATGCAGTTTTGTACCGTATTGTAAGACGCGACAGCAGAAAGTGGCATCACTTCAAAGGTCGGAAAATTCCTTACAATAACTACTCTTGTCCTCTGGGTCTTTGAGCTCAGACCGTCGACCTCCTTTCACTGCTCTCACCTCACCTGCCTTCCCCCACAATCACTACAATCCCACAACAAACTACTATCCTCGTGGCTTGCTTCCACAACTACTATCTCTGACAACCTCCACAATCTCTTTGGTGATATTCTTCGAGCTGCGTAACTGCACCAGCTCACAGCTTCATCCCAGCATCAATCTCACTGATTGTACTTCCAATAACGGGCATCCCACAACAATACTGTTCAACCCAAATTCAGCCAGTTGTGCACGCTAGAGCTTACGGTCTATCTGCCACAATCTTTCGGGCGTCAACAAACAATGTCGAGCATAGTCACCCTCAGTCCAACAGCAGATGTCAGTTTTCTCTCTTTCAGCCGACTGAACATGCGCTAACACTCAGCGCAAAGATGGACTCTATACTCATGGTGAATCGGATCGGTCGCACCATGATAACCATAACGAGCCACGATTCTATCCATAGCTTTGAGATCGCCCCCGGACCAATCACAACCTCGGTGAGGAAAGAAGCCTATGAGTACAAGGACTATCCGTTCAGCTACTCGAGGGAAGCCCTTGGCGGCAGGCTGGAGGTTTACGATTACACAGGGAGGCTGGTTTACTCGTGGCAGCGTGCCTATTCATGTATGGAAGTTCAGCAGCAGAGTTCTCCTGTTCTATCGCAAACCCCAAGCTCGATTATTGAAAGAGGTCGTGCCCATCCACCCACTAGTGCTCAGCGGAGGCGATCTTCGATCCCTCCGTCCAATCTACCGCGTCAAATTCTTCCCAGCAATCGAAACTTAACCGCCGAAAGATCTCGTACCTCTTCAAACGCTGGTGCTCAACAGCAGCGGCCTTTTATCTCTTCGGGAACCTTCTCGACGATTACTCACGGCGGCCCGAGTGTAGAGGCTGAGAATGCTGATGGTTACTCGGCTAAAGGAGTACAACAGCAGCAACCTCCTATCGCTCCTTCAGCTCCCCAGCAAACCTTTCGCAGCGGCACAAGCTTGAACGCTGGAAGAGCTTCGCAGAATGTAAACTCGATATTCAAGAAGAGAAAGCGACCCACCGGAGCGAAATACCTTTCACGTGGTGAACATTCCGCGTCTGCCCCTCGAGGTTTGTTACATGTAGATTTGGGTAATGTTGTTTGATTGCTAAAGGCTTACAGCAGATACAAGAAAGTATGCCAGCTATGGATTGGAAGGCGAAGATTCCGAGCCAACCACTTACAAAGAGGCAGCTACCACGAACGACTCTTCCCAGAACACGGATGAATTCGACAGTCTTGACCAATTCTCTGTAGAGGAGCAGAACTCATCTGAGGACGAAAGCGATTCCAACTCGGAACCTGAGCCTTCCGATCCAGTTGCTACCCGGGAGCTGAACACACGGAATTCCAAGGATAATTCGTTGCAACAACCACAGCCCATCACCGAACTTCAAAAGACCTTCATCATAAAGCAACTCACCACCGTCCGGAAATATAACCAAGCCAAACCCTTCCGATTTCCTGTCGACCCGGTAAGGCTGAAGATCCCCGACTATCCAGACATAATAAGAAAGCCCATGGACCTGCACACAATGGCACAGAAGCTAAAGAAAGACATGTATTCGTCGCTTCCCACCCTTGTCGCGGACTTTAATCAGATAGTTTACAATTGTGCCATTTACAACGGCGAAGACAACGAAATCACCGTTGCGGCTCGCAACATGAGAGAGGTTTTTGATCGTTCCATGATCGATTTACCACCACCAGACCCCGCGCCAGTGAGAACGAAATCATCCTCAACCAGGACAAGGGCTATGGGAGCGGAGAAAAAGATGAGCAGGTTTTCAAACTGGACAGCGGGCCGGAGCCACACGAGGGCTGCTCGGGCAATGAGGTTACTCAACCGATCGAAGCAACTATCGTGATAGTAATCAAAGAGTCGATCCGGACGGTAATCCTGTGTTATGAACTGTAAACATGCCTTGAACCAGGGCACAAGTCTGATGCGATCGAACAAACATCATAATAGAGATTGGAGAGAAGATCCGAACGACAGGTCTGGGCGGGAGAGGAGGGACCTATCTCAAAGGGCTGAGGCGATGGAAAGGGTAGCCGGATATCTGTGGGGGATGGGTAAGACTGCAATTATAGGCAAGGAGATGAAATATCATATATCAATCAACTCTACAGATACCCTTCTCCACCCTCTCCCCCTTCCCTCTATGTTGATTGTGCTAGAACAAATACCTATAGCCTTTAACTATAGAGTGAAATTCTTATACCCAATGTCTATAATCACAACTTCACTCATCTCTCCCAGATTCGAAACCCCCCCTTCCATCAATATCACAATTCTCTCACAACATCCCTCACATAACATCAACATTATCTCGTACAGCTTTGCATTAATTTCCTTTATGAAGATGTAAATGCGTAAAAAGACGTAAAAAGTGTCTGATGAGGGGTGTGGACGGTAGAATGCGGAAGTGTTGGGTGGAGAGCGGGGGAGAGAAGGATGCCAAAGGGCGGAAAAGGATAGATGAGGAGGGAGAAGGAAGAACCCTCCCTTCTCCCCTCCCCTCCCCTCCCCTTCCACCATCCCCATCACCCCCTCCCCTCTTCACCACCTCATCCCTCCCACATCCCCTCAACGTTTCGCCCCACATCCAATCTCGATATCCCCCTCCGCGTATCCTCCATATTCAGCCCTCGTCCGTGACACGCCCCCCGCGCCCTTTCTCACTCAACCCATTCAGGACTTGAAACAGACAAGGTGGTTTTGTATGAGGGGGTGAGGGAATGGTGGGGAGAGGTTTGGGAGGATGGAAGGGAGAGGGGAGACTGGGAAGGTGGGGAGAGGGGGAAAAGGGAAAGGTGAGGGGGCTTGCGAGCGCGTTGCTAAAGGTAGATGGGATAGCGGTTTCTCTCATTCTATCGCTATTTCCACTTTCTCACTCATGCAGAGTCTCGAACCGTACTTTTCACCCGGAAATCCCTTTCATCATTCGTCCTTTGCCTTTGTCAAGATATTTTTTCGATAAGGACCAAGCAAGGGGGGGGGCCTTTTGGGTTTTAGAAGGGGGGGAATGGTTTGCTATTCAACGTGAGAGACGAATCCACGGATTCTTCAATTCTGAAACGTAGAAACGAAGAAAGCAAAACCAGAATGCGTTTAATCCTTTCTAATATATTTCTCCAGTTTCAGAGCTCGTCCATGAGAATCAAATAACATCTTTCAGACTTCAAATCTTTTTTGAAACACCCCTTTTAATTCTACCACATCAACGCGCCCTCAAACCCTTTCACTCCCAACACTAAACACAACAAAGTCGTCAAAGGTCTTTCCATGCCATCAAAGTCAAACACGTCACATTCAGCAATTGTCAATACCACGCAACAGCACGGTATCAGGGTCAGCGCACCACGAAATTGAACGAAATTGCACAATGGAAGTGGTAAGGCTAGAATCGGTGGGTGTCGACCGGGAGGAACGGAGATATTAGCGTGTGCAGAAAGCTATGAATTCCTTGGCATCGCAATTGTCGCGCCCCCCCCCCAAATTTACTATTGAATTCAGACATTCTTGATATTCTCGCTATCTTCAACGCTTTCGCATTAGAAAAATCAATCAAACAGGTAAATATGAAGCTATTCAAACGGTTCACAGTGCTAACATTCTTTTAGCTATGACAGATTCACTGGCTTCGACCCTTCGCTCGAAGATACTACGTCTTCTGCTTTTACATTGAACTCTCTTCGCCATCGTCGAAGAGGTTCACTGTCATCGTAACATCGTTTATACTATGCAAGAGAATCTCTTCATGTATGACTCTTTCTTTAGATCTCAGTTTCGTTCGAAGAGCATCTCTTGAAAGATCTTTTCAGCAGCTGAAGACTTTCTAATTACATATCTGAAGCAACAATCATGAATCATGCAGAAAGAAATGATGTGATTTCTATGAAAAGAGTGAGATATACATGTTCATAGATTCATGATATTCAGAATTCTGAAGAAAAGACACTGAAGCAATAAAAAGAAACAGCATGTGAACATCAGACAGAACGATGAGCTGCAATTAAACTGAGTTGCAGATCTGCTTCGTCTGACTGCTGAGCAGCTTGTCTTCATTGACGAGATTTTGTTCAACAAGACTACGAGATGACATCATCAAGTCTATGCATCAATTGATGAGTCAGCTCACTATCAAGTCTCTAGAAAGAGAAAGCATTTCTGAAATGTTCTTTCAATGTATACAATCAATGACTATTTACTCTGTATTAATATTCGTGAAGATTAATTCAACAATGAGACTTTCTTTCAATGATTAACAGATGAATTGCTATCTTTATGCAGTTTCTTTTCGACTTCAAGAAGTGTGATCATCATGAATAATATCAGCATACATTGTAATGCTCATATCAAGAAACTCATTATCTCACATGAGTGTGAAATATGATATTTGTCTTCATATTCGTTGAATTTCAATCTCATCGAGCTCAGTTTTAGTGTTTTGAAGATCTGAGTCAGAAGACACTTTCATGAAATATGACTCAACTTTAAAAGCTTCTTCAATGAGTTTCTGCATTATGCAGTAGCTAGAAGTCGCTGTGATCGATTTTCAAGACAGCATTTCAAGCATAACATCAATGATTATATATTTGAGATGAATATCAAAGCGTTGAAAAGAAAATTGAAAATGAGTAACATAGATTTCAATTCTATTTAAATCGAAGCTTGTTCTATATGTAAAAGATTCTTTGTCTGACATCATTGAGACTTGAAGATCTTAAGATCATTTTTGAAGCTTCAAGTCATTTCATCTGAAATTTCTAACTTTATAGCTGTTCAATATATAAAGATTGTAGAATTTAACATCTCTTTTAAATCATCAATGCATCACATTTGATTATTCACAAGTTATCTCACTTCAACTATTTTATTCTTTGTTGCTTGATTTGTTGTTCAAGCTATCTTTCATAGAAAGAACTGTTCAATCACTGCTTTCTTCTCTTCAGATGATTTGATGAGACTGAAGCGTTGTGACTAAGATGATGAAGCAAAGAATAAGAATGAAGAAGAAGCTTCTTGTCATTAATGAAGCAAAGAAATTGAAACTGATTGCTGTCACTGTGAGTACGATGATGATTGATACGTAGAATACAAACTGTTAATAGACGACTGTTGTCACTGTGATTGAAATGAAGAAGAAATCAACAGAGAAGATGAAAAAAATCTTTGACGAGACATCATTCTTTTCATCTGTTCAATCATACTCTTGACTAAATGCATTTTCAACTGTTGTTCATTGAATTTCATGAATTTACTCATAAAGTTCTTTGATTCTTCTCTATCTGTTCACGTCTTCAGTCTTTTCTGATGCATCAGTGATCATCAAGAGTTCTGAGTCATCTCTTCTTGTGAGTTGATTCAGAAGCAATAAAGAGAGATAGAAGATCTTTCAATAGTAACATCATCATTGTCGATGATAATGACTTTGTTTTAAAGCAATTGTTGAGTGTGATTCATATTGAAGTGCTTGTCTGCAAAGTCAACGAAACATCAGTCGTTGAAGTTTTGACACGCTTTATCGATGCACTGTCAGCGATGAAGCAGCTCACGATCAAAATTATTGATTGCAGTGAGATCATCGACTCGTATATGTGTATGATCAAGCAGCTTATCGATGCAAATGATTCTTATTGCTTTGAGCAACGAAGACTTCAGAGAATCGAATGATAAAACATTCAAGAATCGCTTTAAAAAACTCTTTCTCTTCGAGAATTCAATCTGAAGCTTTATTCTTACATCATATTCGATGATAGTCTTTGAAACAATGATTTTTAACATCTTATTTCACTCTGCTTCAATGAAATCATTGATGAACTGTAGCTTTCGAGTGATCTTTGATCGAGAAGCTTGAATGCTGATCATTCGATGAGTGATCTTTCATCTTTTGTTATGATCATCTCTTTTGCTGATTGCATTCTTCAGCAATTGCTCGAAGTTTCATATATTAAAGAAACTACTAGTCTGAGTTTCTACGAAAGTTGATCATTCAATTCGTTTATCGACTCGAAGACAGACGAAAATCTTAAGCGTTGAATCAGCAATTCGATTCTTCAACTTCATAGTCTCAATATTCGAAGTAGAAAGTTCATCGACGATGTCTTTAGCTTCTCTTTTCTCTCTACGACGACGTAGAGTCTCTTCTTCATCAAATCAAGCAATCTCTGCAGATCGAGCTCTTTTCTCTTGTTCTATCTGAGCTTTGACATGATCTGCAGCATTCGCTCATCGCTGAAGCTCAACGACGTGAGTCTTGCGTGCTTTCTTTGCTGCTTTGAAATTATCAATGATATGTCTTTTGAAATTGCGAAGACAATTGACTTTGACAGCAGCGTCTGCAGTGTTTGCTTTGACAGCAATCTCTACAATGATTCTAGCAGCGACGTCTGCTTTGACTTTGCGAGCAACGTCTGCTTTGACTTTGTCAGCAGCGTCTGCTTTGACTTTGCCAGAAGGTTTCTTCGATCTTGATGAGATGCTTGAGAAGATGAGTGAATTCTTCAGAGATAGATTCTGACTTCGACGTGACGACGGCATGATGGCTTCGGGGATCGGGGGGGCTAAAAGAATGTCAGCACTGTGAAAGGGTTGAACAGCTTCAAATTTACCGGTTTGATTTTTCTATTGATTTTTCAATAGAGCGTTGAAGATTTGAGAATGTCAAGAATGTCTGGATTCAATAGTAAATTTGGGGGGGGGCGCGACAATTGCGATGCCAAGGAATCCATAGCTTTCTGCACACGCTAATAACACAGCTTCCCAGTCACACAACAGCAGCAGCAGCAGGGAAGCAGCGTCTCAGCCTTTCCCCACGACGCTCAGCGGGTCAAGTCGATGGGAAATACGAGTTGATGAGTAATAAATAGCCAGTTGGCATCGTATTCGAGACGCGCAAGTTGCCAAGGACAAGATTCAAGGGAACTCGTTCCGACGGCGGACTCGCAACCTTGAGGAACGAGAGCTGGCCACTGGAAGTAGAGGTGGGTAGGGAGGGTACTGTAGTGATGTACCCCAAGAAGCGACGGGAGCTGGGGGCAAACGCTCGCTACGATGGGTGTAGCAAGCAAGCAAGCCGGCAATGCGAGCTGGTACTGTCGGCTGCGAGAAACTTGGAGCTGCAACGTCTTGAGAGTAGTTAGCGATGTAGAAGCTTGGCCAAGGGCGGGGTTTTCAATCCATCACGATGCTTTATATTAGTCGGGTACATCTGTCCGGCGGCTTCGTTTGAGTTTTTCCTTCGCTCGATCTCGGCTCTCAAGCCTTGCACAACCGCGTCCAACGCGTCCTTTTAAGAAATCCCTGCTTGTGTATTGTCTTCTTCATCTATTCTTCCAACTCGGCAGTCTTGTCGTTCCATCGCCTGAGCGTTTTTCGTCATCCCACATTTCTTTGCTAACCGTAGGGTGATCCATAACTCACATCACCCTCTAGTGCATCCCCTCAAATTACCGTACAGTCTTCTACCATACCAGCATTCATGATAGCAAATCCAATTTCCGCAACCACCAGCTAAGCCTCTTGCTAGTACATTCTCCCTTGCCATGCATTAACAATCTCCTGGCCCGGGTTTCCATATGCCTCCCCCCTTCCAATGCACCGAGTACAACATCGGCCACTCCTTTTAGCAACAACGACGCCCATGACAGCTGTCATCTTCTGCAACACCAAGTCTGTACTCCCCCTCTTTCCACCCCGGAAATCTCAATATTGCCGCCATCACAACCACAATCTTTCATGGGGAGATCATTTCCCATCCGCATCACACATAATCAGAACGGTTCGGTGTAAACATCACATTTCTTTCTCCTAGACGGTAGAAGTTTTCCAGCAACGACGGAAAGGAAAGTCGTTCGCCAAGCACAGAAATTCTTCTGGGCTTGTAGCATCGGAGAGAGAAAGTCCAACGCCTGGACGTCAAGGAGACGACGGCCTTTTAAACACAGCTGTTCTTCGTTAGTGGTCGGTGTTATTCTGAAGCGTAGCGGCGAACAGAGAGGGGGTGTCGGTAATGAAGCACACGGATACATGGGATCGTTCGTACTGTAGCTTTGACTTTCAGTAGATACATAGATCAAACAGGGCAGAGTAAGACATGTATGAGTTCTAACGCGCTCGATCCGCCCAAGGGTACGAGATAGGCGAGCTTGGGACTGGTCTTCTTATTCATGGATTCCTTGGCCTGCCATCGCGCGTGCTGCTTTGCGTCCCGCTTGCGAAGGCAGGCAGACAACTTGGTGGCTCGGATCCAACCATTTGGATTGACTGTCAGAGAATGGTGCTTTGCTATACATGAGCGCTGGGGTTTGATCAAGTCCGAACCCTGAAAATCCACTTTAAAAGAGAGAAACATTCAATACGCATACGACGGATGCTCTTGAATAGCTTTCACAACGTTCAATCCAAAGACAACATGGTTCAGGAAACCAAAATATGGGTCACGAGGACGTGCGACGAGCATCACAACATGGGTCGAGACTGGTCGAGGCGCTCAGCAGATTTACTGTAAAATTGGAGATTATATTGCTGCAACTCAATCCTGTCGAACCAGGTCCGTTGGTCATGAATTACGTCGCAAGCACCAAATCGATTCTTATTCCTCTTATCTTAGACTAAACACCTTTGCTCTGAACAGCGCACCATACCGCATTCCAGCATATTTCCTGAGACTCTCGTGAATATCTCAAATTCAGACTCTCCCACCTGTTTCCTCCTAGCAGCTGGCAGGAGCTCAGAAAAAAAAGATTATCCACAAGTTCCGAATGTAGTATCAACGCTACAAAGGCCATGCCCGGATTAAGGACACCTTGGAAGAAATGTTAGTTACGAATATAACTATTCAACTATGAAGTCTGGCTTACTCTTGGGGAATCTCATAGTGTCGGCTAGGTCGACTGAAGGCATATGTACTCGTACTGTAGTATGCGGAAAGCGCGTGTACCGTGAGGTTGAAGCCTGGGAGAGCGTAAAAGCTTTTGGATAGAGTTCGCATTTCTCTCCTAATCGCTAACAATCTCTATTTCGCAGTTATTACCTTTGTTTATCGAAACTGTCCAGCTGTTTAAAGGCACATGCAATAGCGTGACCTCGCTCGGGGCTATTTCAGCTTTTGTTCGAATCCAGCATACTTCGTCGATCATTTGGTCTGACTTAACAGATCTACAGAGAGTATATTGCCAATGCGTATCAACTGCTGCGTGAGCCATTGTCTTTGATCTTCAGGCAGACATGTTATCTTCAAAGCTATCCTTAGAGGTTCAATGAGTTGCCATCCCCCCAATGCAGCGGATGCTTGCCACTGATTGTTTGTGATGGCACTTGTGGCTTGAACGGGATACTCGACCCCAGCGTCGTCCCCTAACCCTCCCCCTATTTTAGTTCCTAAGTGGAAGGGAACACTTCCACAGATTTCGTCGACCATCTGTTGGCTGATCCGTATGGCACTCCTCGATTGCTGCATCAGCTGTGGCGAGTCTGCCCAGGTTGCCCGCGATAGGCAATCGAGCACAATAGACTGGACCATAATTCGAGTGATACGGTAATTATTCCACAATCCGGCAACCCATAAATCGTAATAGATATCGACTCGGTCTTGGTGAACAAAAAGTGTCCTCGGCGTCTCAGTAGGGCAGTTGAAACTGAATGCAGGCAGCCATTCCCAACCTACGGGTATGGATGATTCGGCCCATTCTGCAAGCACAGCATCAATTTCAACGGCGGACTTCAATACTTGGCCGACACATTGCTCGGTTACAGTCCTTGACGGCGCACCAAGCAGAGCTTTGGCTACAACCTGAAGATCTGCGACCCTAGCTGACATTGAACCGAATCGGCCTGCGGCGTTTTGCGGCAGGTATGGGGAAAGCTCGGCCCATTCAGCAGACGTCGATCCGTTAAACCCGGACCCTTGAATGATGCCATCAACCTGTTCTGATCTCAGCTCAAAGAAAGTGTGATACAGTATGTTGCGTTGGCCGGACTTACCAGCCGTCCGTGCACTGTGAGAAGTAGGCTTCGGGAAAATTCAGATCTGCCGTTCCTGTCCTTCCGATGTTTGACCAACGCAAACGCTCCGTTATTGTGGAGACACGTCCTTTTCGACGACTCAGCAGTCTGAGTGATGCGCTGGGAGCGTTGTCAGTATTGTTGGAAGATCAAGTACAGCGCATCCTCGTTGACGGTAATATTCTCGTACGAGAGACGCTCAATCTTAGATACGCCATAGTTTTCTCTGTAGACAACCCCCTTCAATGAAGCATATGGGACATCTTGAGCTGCACTGGAATCCCTCATAGTTGGACGACCATTACGAAAACACAGGTGAGATTGAAAATCAGCGTACCTCGAACAGACCCAGAAGCAAAACAGTAATCAAAGTCTCGTCGGTCAGGCTCTCAATGGGGTCGTCGATAGCTGCCTTTGTCATCTGCAGCGCTTTCCCAAAGAGCGTATAGCCGAGTTTATAATAGGCAGATCTTCGGTAGGCACCGCCAACGGCAGCTAAAGCGACAGAGGAAGTTGCCAAGGATATCAAAGAGTC
>JAABUS010008055.1_pt1 | contig 11716 bp, 12 predicted proteins | sample 5560161 | NCBI WGS metagenome assembly JAABUS01 (sample SAMN10711885, study PRJNA513376) | rock metagenome | isolation source: Antarctica rocks | place: Antarctica: Victoria Land, Trio Nunatak nord | collected 2016-01-04 | reverse complement strand
AGGCCCTGGCGCCGTTGGGATTCGCGCCGGACCGGATCCACGTGATGCCGGCGTCGGACGGCGCGGTTGATCTTGATGCCGCGGCAGCGGCGTATGCCGATGAGCTGGCCGACACCACCTTCGACGTCTGTCTGCTCGGGGTCGGACCGGACGGGCACGTCGCGTCCCTGTTCCCCGGCCACCCCTCGTCAACCGCCGCCGGCCGGGTGATCGCAGTGCGTAACTCGCCCAAGCCGCCACCCAGCCGGATCAGCCTGACCCTCGAGGTGATCAACGCCTCGGCCGAGGTCTGGTTCTGCGTGAGCGGGGCCGAGAAGGCCGAGGCGGTCCAACGGGCACTGGCCGGCGCCGACATCCCTGCCGCGCATGCTCACGGAACGCGGTCTACCGTCTGGCTGGTGGACGGGGCCGCCGCCGGCGGCCTGCCGGCCTGACGTTGAGCCAGTACCTTCCGCCGGTCTGGTCCGGTACGCCGAGCGCGGCCGGGACTGGGCCGGACTGGCTCGACCGGCTACCGAAGCTCACCAGCCGGCACGACCTGACCGACGCGTGGGAGGTCGCCGCCGCGGGACCCAATACTCCCCGCGGGACCCTTTATGTGGGGTCCCCGGGAAGAGTTCGGGTCCCCAGACCAAAGAAGCGATCCGCATCGGCGAAGGCACGGGTGATCCGGCGGCACAGCACGGCCGGCTCCGCGAGATCAGCCCAGACCCAGCGGACCGGCCACCAGCCTTCTGCCCTGATGCGATCCTCACGTTGCTTCTCGGCAAACAGCGCCCGGGTCGGATCGGCAGACGCCGGATCGACGCCGTACTTGATCTTCCCGTCGAACTCCCCGACGGTCCGGTGCCGTTGCCAGGCGAAGTCGGTCCTGGCGATCGTTCCATGCTGGCCTTGGATCACGAACTGGAGCTCGGGGATCTCCAGCCCGCCTCTGGCCATGATCACCCGGCTGAGCGACTCTCCGGCGCTCTCGCTTCGACCATCGGCAAACCGGGCGGCCTGACGTGCGCGCAGCACTCCCTTGATGTGCGATCTCTCGAGCGCCTGCACCAGCTCCGCCAGGTTGACACCACGGCGTACGGCCGCGTCAGCCAAGATCACCCCGTCGGTGAAGGACAGGCGGCTGAGGAGATCCACCGTCGTGCGGAGCAGCGACGTGACGTCGATTCGGCCGATCCGGACAACCTCGTCGTCGCTGAGGTCGCCGCGCACCAGCCGAACAGCCTGACTGGACTTTCCTCCCCGGCCCGGCCGGGTGATCCACACTCTGGAAAGACTCGATCGCGGTACTGGCAGCTCATGGAGCACGGCCGCCGACACATGACTGAGGACGGCACCGGGGCGGAGACCTGCCCAGGTGCCGAGGACCAGCCGGGTGTGCTGTTGCTCCAGGGTCAACCGCGTGGGCTGAGCGGTAGCCAGCACACCGTGTCGAACGCGCTCGAGATCGCCGTTGGCGACCAGCAGACGGACCTCATTCGGCGTGAGTCCGCGGGCGAGTAGGTCGTGTCGACGCAGAACTGCCATCCCGCAAGCCCATCACGGGAGCCCGCGCCGATCCCCGGCTATCCACAACTTGTTTCCGCGTCCGAGCGCGGGACCCGCTCTTATTGCCGGGACCCTGAATGAAGGGTCCCCGGGACCGTTTCGGGTCCCGCAGCATCGCGGTCAGTAGATGACTTCGCCCCGGGCCCGACGAGCGCGCAACATCTGCAGCGCCTCGTCCAGGATCGCGGCGGCCTCGGAGTCGGAGCGCCGCTCCTTGACATAGGCGAGGTGCGTCTTGTACGGCGTGGTCTTCGGGGGAGGCGGCGGGTTGTCCGAGTCGAGGTTCGCCGGCAGCCCGCACCGCGGGCACTCCCAGTAGTCGGGGACCTGGGCGTCCGCGGCGAAGGCCGGACGCGTCTCGTGCCCGTTGGCACAGAAGTACGAGACGTAGAGCCGGGGTGCGGCGTCTCCGCGCTCGGCTTCGCCCATCGGTCCGGCACCAACTCGGCTGCCACGAATGGCACTACCACCAGCCACGTTGCGGTCCTCTTTCTTCTGCTCAGGTTGAGTTTTGTCGGCAGTCGGGCGTGAGTGCGTCGGTGATCAGGTCTGCAGGCGAAACAGCAGTCCGAGCGCGATCACACAGGCCAGCCAGGTGACACCGATGACGATGGTGATCCGGTCAAGGTTGCGTTCCGCGATCGATGACCCGCCCAAGGCAGTGGACATGCCCCCACCGAACAGGTCGGACAGCCCACCCCCGCGGCCCTTGTGCAGCAGGATGAACAACGCGAGCACGACGCTGGTGAGGATCAACAGGATCGAGAAGATCCACATCGGAACGCTCATGTGCATTGGCTGAGTCGATCTCCTCATCGTGCTCGGGTTCGTGCTCGGGCGGTTAGGTGCTCGGACACTCTAACTCACGAGATCACGAATTCAGGAAATTCCCAGGTTTGGTTCTGGCGGGCTCAGATCAGCGGCAGGGCGTAGAACCGGCAGATGGCCGAGAACTCCTCGACCGAAAGGCTTGCACCGCCCACCAGACAGCCATCAACGTCCGGCTTGGCCATCAGCTGGGCGACGTTTCCGGCCTTCACCGAGCCGCCGTACTGCACCCGTAGCCGGTCCGACACGGCCGAGTCGTACAGCTCGCCGACCCGGCTGCGGATGGCCGCGCAGACCTCCTGCGCATCGTCGGGGGTTGCCACCTCACCGGTGCCGATCGCCCAGACCGGCTCGTAGGCGATGACCAGACCGGCGACCTGCTCGGCGCTCAAGCCGACCAGCGCGCCGTCGACCTGACCCACGGTCCAGGTGACCTGGTTGCCGGCCTGCCGGACGTCCAGGCCCTCGCCGACGCAGACGATCGGGGTGATCCCGACCGCAAGCGCCTTGGTCGCCTTGATGTTGACCAGCGCGTCGTCCTCGTGGTGGAGCTGCCGGCGCTCGGAGTGGCCGACAACGACGTAGCTACAGCTCAGCTTGGCCAGCATCGCCGCCGACACCTCACCGGTGTAGGCGCCGTTGTCGTGCTGGGACACGTCCTGGGCGCCGAGCTTCAGGTCGAGCCGGTCCCCGTCGACCAGGGTCTGGACGGTGCGCAGATCGGTAAACGGCGGGAGCACCACGACCTCGCACCTGTCCTTGTCCCACTTGCGGTCATCAAGGGTCCAGGCGAGCTTCTGCACCAGGCCGACAGCCTCAACGTGGTTGAGGTTCATCTTCCAGTTGCCCGCCATCAGCGGGGTGCGACTCATCGGGCTCCTTCGCGGTTGTCGTGAACGGCTTGAACGTCGTGCAGCCCCAACTAGCTCTGCAGGACCTGCAGGCCGGGAAGCTCCTTGCCCTCCAGGTACTCAAGGCTCGCGCCACCGCCGGTGGAGATGTGCCCGAACGCATCGTCGGAGAAGCCGAGGTCACGTACCGCCGCGGCCGAGTCACCGCCACCGACCACCGACAGTCCGTCCACCTCAGTCAGGGCCTGCGCCACCGCACGGGTGCCGCCGGCGAACGCCTCGAACTCGGCGACGCCCATCGGCCCGTTCCAGAACACGGTCCTGGCCGCGGCGATCACCGCGGCGAACCCCTTGGCCGACTCCGGGCCGATGTCCAGGCCCAGCTGGTCGGCACCGATGCCGTCGGCCGGCACCACGGTGGCGGTGTCGTCCTGCGGTGCCTCGGCTGTGGGGAACGTGGGCGCCACCACGATGTCGGTGGGCAGCAGGATCTGCTTCCCGCCGGCCGCGGCCTGGTCGAGGTAGCCCCTGACCGCGTCGATCTGGTCCACCTCGAGCAAGCTCTTGCCCACCGGCAGTCCCAGGGCCGCCAGGAAGGTGAACACCATGCCGCCCCCGATCACCAGCGTGTCGGCGGTCCGGACCAGGTTGGCGATCACGGCCAGCTTGTCCGAGACCTTGGCGCCACCGAGCACGACGACGTAGGGTCGTCGCGGCTCGACGGTCAGCTGCTGCAGCACCTGGACCTCCGCCTGAACCAAGGTGCCGGCCGCGTGCGGCAGCAGCCCGGGCAGCTCATAGACCGATGCCTGCTTGCGGTGCACGACGCCGAAGCCGTCGGAGACGAACACCTCACCCAGGGCTGCATACCGCCGCGCCAGCGCGGTGCGCTCGGCGGGGTCTTTGGACTCCTCGGCCGGTTCGAACCGTACGTTCTCGCACATCGACACCTCGCCGTCGGCCAGGCCGGCCGCCATCTGCCGGGCCGACTCCCCGACCACGTCGGCGGCCAGGGCGACTTCGGTGCCGAGCAGCTCACCGAGCCGGATGGCCGCGGGGGCGAGTGAGTACGCCGGGTTGGCCAGACCCTTGGGCCGGCCGAGGTGCGCGAGCACGATCACCCGGGCACCAGCCTGCCGCAGCTGGTTCAGAGTAGGGACCGATGCCCGGATCCTGCCGTCGTCGGTGATCGTCGCTCCGTCCAGCGGGACGTTCAGGTCGCACCGGACCAGTACCCGCCGGCCCCTCAGGTCGCCCAGGTCCGATATTCCCGGCAATCCGGAGGGGTCCGATATTCCCGGCAAGCCGGAGGGGTCCGATATTCCCGGCAAGCCGGAGGGGTCCGATATTCCCGGAAAGCCGGAGGGGTCGGCGACTGCCGGCAATGCTGCTGTCACAGTGACGAGCCGACAAGGTTGACCAGGTCGACCAACCGGTTGGAATACCCCCACTCGTTGTCGTACCAGCCGACCACCTTCACCTGGTTGCCGATCACCTTGGTCAGACCGGCGTCGAAGATGCAGGACGCCGGATCGGTCACGATGTCGGAGGAGACGATCTCATCCTCGGTGTAGACCAGGTAGCCCTTGAGCCGGCCCTCCGCCGCGGTCCTGACGATCTGGTTGATCTCCTCGACGGTGGTCTCCCGGCCTGCCTGGAAGGTCAGGTCGGTTGCCGAGCCGGTCGCGATCGGCACCCGCAACGCGAAGCCGTCGAGCTTGCCCTTCAGCTCGGGCATCACCAGGCCGATCGCCTTCGCCGCGCCGGTCGAGGTCGGCACGACGTTCAGCGCTGCGGCGCGCGCACGACGCAGGTCCTTGTGCGGGCCGTCCTGCAGGTTCTGGTCCTGGGTGTAGGCGTGGATGGTGGTCATCAGACCCTTGACGATGCCCACACCGTCGTTGAGCGCCTTGGCCATCGGGCCGAGGCAGTTGGTCGTGCACGAGGCGTTGGAGATGATCGTGTGCGCGGCGGCGTCATAGGACTCGTGGTTCACGCCCATCACGATGGTGATGTCCTCGTTCTTCGCCGGCGCGGAGATGATGACCTTCTTGGCGCCCCCGTCGATGTGCGCTTTCGCCTTCGTGGCATCGGTGAAGATGCCGGTCGACTCGATCACGATGTCTGCGCCGAGCTCACCCCACGGGATCTGCGCCGGGTCCTTCTGCTCGAAGATCCGGATCTTCTGACCGGCCACGGTGATGGACTCGGCGTCGGAGGTGATCTCGCCGTCGTAGCGGCCGAGGATCGAGTCGTACCTGAGCAGGTGCGCGATCGTGTCATTGGGCATGAGGTCATTGGCGGCGACGATCTCGATGTCGGCACCGGACGCGACCACGGCCCGGTAGAAGTTTCGGCCGATGCGGCCGAAGCCGTTGATGCCAACTCTTACGGTCATGGTGTGGTCTCCTTCGTTGCGATGCAGTCCTGGGAACGCATCCACCCTAGCCAACCGACGGACCCCAGTTTGAGACCAGCCGGGGGGTGGTCTGGCTGTCGCCTGAACGCATCAGACCTACGCCTTCCCTGGGTGCCGGGCCGGACGTCTGATCAGGCGTCGTCCAGCATGTCCGGCGTCAGACCGGCTTCGGTGTTGGGAACTCCCAGCTCCTGGGCCTTCTTGTCCGCGGTCGCCAGCAGGCGACGGATCCGACCTGCCACCGCGTCCTTGGTCAACGCCGGCTCGTGCAGCTGCCCGAGCTCCTCCAGCGATGCCTGCTTGTGCTCGATCCGGAGCAGGCCGGCCCTGCGCAGGTGCTCCGGGACGTCGTCGCCCAGCAGCTCCATTGCCCGCTCGACCCGCGCTCCGGCCGCAACCGCGGCCCGGGCGGACCGGCGCAGGTTGGCATCGTCGAAGTTGGCCAGCCGGTTGGCCGACGCCCGCACCTCCTTGCGCATCCGCCGGTCCTCCCAGGCGAGCACGCTCTGGTGCGCGCCGAGCCGGGTCAGCAGCTGCTGGATGGCGTCACCGTCCCGGATGACGACACGATGCACGCCGCGCACCTCGCGCGCCTTGGCCGAGATGCTCAGCCGGCGGGCCGCACCAACCAGCGCCAGCGCGGACTCAGGGCCGGGGCAGGTCACCTCGAGCGACATCGACCGACCCGGCTCGGTCAGCGACCCGTGCGCGAGGAAGGCGCCACGCCAGGCGGCGGTGCAGTCGCAGACGCCACCGCTGACCACCTGTGACGGCAGCCCTCGCGCCGGGTGGCCACGGGAGTCGACCAGTCCGGTCTGCCGGGCCAGCGCGTCACCGTCCTTGATCACCCGCAGGACATAACGGGTGCCGCGGCGCAACCCGGAGCTGTTGACGATGATCAGGTCGCTCTGGTAGCCGAACACGTCGGCGATGGCGACCCGCAGCCGTCGGGCGGCGGCGCCGGTGTCCAGCTCGGCCTCGATCACCAGCTTGGAGTTGGTGAGGTGGAGACCGCCGGCAAAGCGCAGGGTCGCGGCCACTTCGGCCCGCCGACAACAAGGCTTGACGACCTTGATCGTGGCGAGCTCGGCCTTCACCTGCGCGGTCATTGCCATTGCTGCATGATGCCACGGTTGGCTCAACTCCTGCGCCTCGGATCAACCTGCAGTGCAACGAAAGCCGGGCGTCAGACGTCGGCAGCCAGGATCTCGGTGTAGGCGGACGCCAACCGGAGGGGGTCGTGCCGGGCCGAGCCGTCGCGCATCCCGACGTCTGCCACCACCAACCTGGCACCGAGCGACTCAGCAAACGCCTGCAGGTAGGTGTCGCCACCGGCAAACCGGCGGTCGGCCAGTACCACGTCAAGCCGCAGGTCGGGGGCGTGCTCGGCGATCAGCTCCAGGTGCCGGGCCGGGCTGAACCCATGGGTCTCGTCGGCCGGTGCGACGTTGAGGGTGAGCAGCCGGCGCGCGTGGGTGAGGTGGATCGCCTCGGCCAGCTGGGGCACCATCAGGTGCGGGAGCACCGAGGTGAACCACGAGCCCGGACCCAGGATCAGCCAGTCAGCGTCCCTGACCGCCTCGAGGGTCGGTGGGCAGGCCGCCGGGTCGGACGGCATCAGCCGGATCTGCTGCACCTGCCCGGTCGTTTTGGCCACCGTTGACTGGCCGCGGACCCGCGAGACCTCGTCGGGTCGAGCCGGGTTGACCCCGATCACATCCGCCTCGATCTCCAGCGGAACAGCGGCCATCGGCAGCACCCGCCCGCGCGCACCCAGGAGCGCTCCGACCAGGTCCAGCGCCTCGACCGCATCACCGAGCCGCTCCCACAGACCGGCGATCAGCAGGTTGCCGATCGCGTGCCCGCCCAACGGTCCGTCACCGGCGAACCGGTACTGCAACACGTCCGCCCAGGTGCGCCCCGATGGGTCGTCACCGCACAGCGCGGCCAGCGCCATCCGCAGATCGCCCGGTGGCAGGCAGTTCAGCTCGTCCCGGATCCGTCCCGACGATCCCCCGTCATCGGCGACGGTCACCACAGCGGTCAGCCGGTCGGTGACCCGGCGCAGGGCGGACAGACTCGCGGACAGACCATGGCCCCCGCCGAAGGCCACGACGGCGGGCAGAACGGGGAACCTCGACTCCTCCACCTTCAGCCGCGGCAGCCCTGGGCTCGAGTCGGACCAGCCGTGCAGCCTGGTCACTCCAGGCCCAGGTCGCGATGCAGCGTGGTCGCGTGCATCCCGCCGGCCCGCATCCGTTCGGCAAACTCTTCGGCGATCGCGGTGCTGCGATGCTTGCCACCGGTGCACCCGATCGCGACGGTGGCGAATCGCTTGCCCTCGCGCAGGTAACCCGCGGCCATTCCGGAGACCAGCTCGGTCAGCTGGCCGATGAACTCCCGGGCGCCCGGTTGGCTGAGGACGAAGTCACGCACCAGTGCCTCCAGTCCGGTCCGGGAGCGCAGCTCAGGCTCCCAGTGCGGGTTGGGCAGGAACCGCACGTCCATCACGACGTCGGCATCGACCGGGATGCCGTTCTTGAAGCCGAAGCTCAGCACGGTCAACCGCAACGACTCCACCGTGTCTCCACCAAACGCCAGCCGGACCCGTGAGCTCAGCTGGTGCACGTTCAACTCGGAGGTGTCGATCACCAGGTCGGCAGCACCTCGCAGCGCCGCCAGCTGGTGACGTTCGGCCTGGATGCCGTCGAGCAGGCGGCCGTCGCCCTGCAGCGGCAGTGGTCGGCGTACCGACTCCTGCCGACGCACGATCACCTCGTCGTCCGCCTCGACGAAGACGATCTCGGGTGCGATCCCCCGTCGGCGCAGGTCCTCGAACATGGTCGGCAGGGCGTCGAAGAAGCTGCCACTGCGAACGTCGAGAACGGCTGCGAGCCGGTTCATGCCGGCGCCAGTCACCTGCTCGTACAGATGCGGTAGCAGCTCGGGCGGCAGGTTGTCCACGACATACCAGCCGAGGTCCTCCAAGGTGTCGGCGACAGCGCTGCGTCCCGCGCCGGACAACCCGCTGACCACAAGCAGTCGGGGTTGGTTCTCGGGCGTACCCGTTCTTCCGGGCGTACTGGGGTCGGCCACGCCCGCCATTATTCCCTGCCGCCGCTGCCCTGGCACGCTGTGCCCCCGATCGGCTGCGGGACCAGCCTCAGTCGAGCACCTCGCCGGTGCTGGCATCCACTGCCTGCCCTGGTTCCTGACCGACCAGTGCCTGCTGGACCGCCAACGCCGTCTTGCCGCCGAAACCCGGCACCAGGGCAATCTCCCCGGCCGACGCGGCGCGCAGCTTCTTCAGCGATCCGAAGTGCTTGATCAGGGCGCGCCGGCGCACCTCACCCAACCCGGGAACGTCGTCCAGCACCGACTCGACCATCGACTTGCTCCGACGGGACCGGTGGTGGGTGATGGCGAAGCGGTGCGCCTCGTCACGGATCCGCTGCAGCAGGTACAACCCCTCACTGCTGCGGGGCAGGATCACCGGGTCGTCCTCGTCGGGCAGCCAGACCTCCTCCAGGCGTTTGGCCAGACCGCAGAGCGCCACCTCGAGCTTGCCGGTGCCCCGCTCGACGCTGAGCAGGTCCACCTCGAGAAGTGCCTGGGCGGCGGCGGCCACCTGGGGCGGCCCGCCGTCGACCACCACCAGTGCCGGCGGGTAGGCGAACTTGCGCGGCGCGCCGGTGGTCGGGTCGACCAGCAGCGGACCGGAGTTCTCGACCACCGAGTCGGTATGACCCTGACCGACAGCCATCGCGGCGCGTTCGTCCAGCAGCCGCCGGAACCGGCGGGTGATCACCTCGTGCATCGACGCGACGTCGTTCTGGCCAGCATGCCCGCCCGAGTCGGGCTCCGCCCGAACGCCCTTGATCACGAACCGGCGGTACTCGCTCTTGCGCGGCAGCCCGTCCTCGAACACGACCATCGAGGCGACCACCTCGGTGCCCTGCAGGTTGGAGATGTCGTAGCACTCGATCCGTAGCGGGATCTCGGGCAGGTCGAGCGCGACCTGGATCTCCTCCAGCGCGCGGTTTCGGGTGGACAGGTCGCCGGCCCGCTTGGTCTTGTGCCTGACCAGCGCCTCCTGCGCGTTGTGGGCGACCGTCTCGATCAGGCTCTTCTTGTCGCCACGCTGGGGAATGCGGATGCTGACGTTGCTGCCGCGGCGCTCGGTCAACACCGTCTGCAGCGCCTCCGCATTGGCCGGCAGGGCTGGAACCAGGATCTCCTTGGGGATGCCGGTGCCACTCTCGGCCTCGCCTGCGGTCGCGTACAGCTGGGCACAGAACCGTTCGATCAGGTCGGCGGTGTTTCCGTCGTCCACCCGGTCGGCCACCCAGCCACGCTCACCGCGGACCCGGCCGCCGCGGACGTGGAAGATCTGGATCGCCACCTCGAGCGGGTCCTCGGCGAGGGCGATCACGTCGGCGTCGGTGGCGTCGCGGAAGACGATCGCGTTCTGCTCCATCGCCCTGCGCAGCGCGCCGAGGTTGTCCCGCAGCCGGGCGGCCCGCTCGTACTCCTGGTCCTGTGCGGCCGCCTTCATCTCCCGTTCCAGCCGGCGGATCATCCCGGTCGCCTGACCACCGATGAACTGGCAGAATTCCTCGGCGATCCCGCGGTGCTCCTGCGGGTCGACCCGGCCGACGCAGGGGGCGGAGCACTTGTCGATGTAGCCGAGCAGACACGGCCGGCCGCTGGCGTGGGCCGACTTGAACACACCGGCACTGCACGAGCGCATCGGGAAGACCCGCAGCAGCAGGTCCATCGTCTCCCGGATCGCCCAGGCATGGCTGTACGGTCCGAAGTAGCGGGTGCCCTTGCGGCGCGGTCCGCGGCCGACCATCACCCGCGGGAACTCCTCCGACATGGTGACCGCCAGCCAGGGATAGGACTTGTCGTCGCGGTACTTGACGTTGAACCGGGGGTCGAACTCCTTGATCCAGGAGTACTCCAGCTGCAGCGCTTCGACCTCGGTCTGCACCACGGTCCACTCGACCCGGGCGGCGCTCTTGACCATCGTCTGGGTGCGGTGGTGCAGACCGGAGAGGTCGGCGAAGTAGGAGTTCAGCCGCGGCCGCAGGCTCTTCGCCTTGCCGACGTAGATGACCTGTCCGTACGGGTCGATGAACCGGTAGACACCCGGTTGCACCGGGACGGCTCCGGTTGCCGGACGATAGGTCGCTGGGTCAGCCACGCACCCAGACTAGGTCGGCGGTGTGACATGCTCTGGCAGCCGTCCCATCGGCTCCGCACCCGTCCCACCCCGTGGGCACCCCTCGGGCTCTCGTGGTGGTGGTCTCCGGCTGACCGGAGCGGGTTGGACCAGGCACCGGACCGAACCTTTTTGCCGTCCGCTTCGTATTACTGGAGTAACCCGACCGTGAGGAGCAGCGTGTGAGCCAGCACATCAACCCCGAGCCCACCTTGGAACCGAGCCGGAGCCGGCGGCGCGACGTGCTGCGAGTGGCCGGGATGATGGCCCTCGGCGCGGGCGGTGTCACTGCCCTGGCAGCCTGCGATGCCAACGGCCTGGCGAAGCGTGGAGCCGGCAACGGGCCCAACACCGGGGCTCCCAGCGCCGCTACCAGCGGCCATGCCCCCAGTGCCAGCCAGGCACCCAGTACCAGCCATGCCCCCAGCAGCGCGCCGAGCGCCTCCCGATCGGCCGGCGGCGGCACCAAGACCGGCTCGCCGAAGACAACCAAGGTCCCCAACGGGATCAAGGTGCCGACGTCCAGCGTGCCCGAAGGCGGAGGCGTGATCTTGGACAACGCGGACTTCGTGGTCACCCAGCCGTCGGCGGGCCAGTACAAGGCCTTCACCAAGATCTGCACCCACCAGCAGTGCCCGGTCGCCAGGATCACCGGCGGCAAGATCATCTGCGACTGTCACGGTAGCCAGTACTCGATCCAGGATGGTTCGGTGCTGCAAGGACCGGCACCGAAGCCGCTGGCCGAGTCGAAGACCGTGCTGGCCGGCAACGTCGTGGTGATCACCCAGTAATCCTGCGTCAGGTGGAGGGTGATCTCTCCTCGCCGAGGTAGCTCAGCAAACG
>JAABUS010008051.1_pt1 | contig 11723 bp, 7 predicted proteins | sample 5560161 | NCBI WGS metagenome assembly JAABUS01 (sample SAMN10711885, study PRJNA513376) | rock metagenome | isolation source: Antarctica rocks | place: Antarctica: Victoria Land, Trio Nunatak nord | collected 2016-01-04 | reverse complement strand
TTTATTGAAGTGTACTTGATCAATGTAAACTGATAAAAAACAAAAAACTATGTAGTAATAAATTACCATATAATATTATCAGAAATATTTTTCAAACAGTATGCAGCGAAAACTCATCATTGAAGTTTATGACAGCTAAGGAGCAGGCAAAATATTATTATGATGGCATTCGTAATAGGAATATTGATGAAGGCCGTGATGTTTCAGGCCCTTACGCTACCTGGTTTAGAAAAGTTCCGCAGGAAGCTATTGACGTCCTGGAAGGAAGGAATACTTATGATGTTAATCCCCTTGATGTAGTATTGCGAACAGCGCCCCAGCAACAATATCAGTTAACAGCTACAGGTGGCAATGAGAATGTTAAGTATGCTTTAAGTAGTGAATATTTTAATCAACAGGGAATTGTAATAAACAACGATTTTAAAAGGTATTCGCTAAGAGCTAATATTGATGCACAACTATCAAAAAGGATCACAGTAAAAATTAATCTTAATCCCTCGTTTACAGATAGTCGCAATGTTCAGGCGGCCGGGGCGGGCACAGGGCCTAATGATGGCATAATAGCCCAGGCGGTAATTGTGAACTCGTGGTACCCTTTAATTGATTCAACCGGTAACTACTTTGCTTTTAATAGTTTGGCAGGCTCGTCAAATGCTACAAATCCATTAGCACTTGCCATGGAAGTTAAGGCCAGGCAAAAAGGAATCCGCTTATTGGGAAATATAAATGCTGAGTATAAAATTTGGGATGAATTAAGACTGAATGTATTGTTCGGGGCAAATCTTATGAGTTCAAGAGGAAGAAGATTCAGGCCCCAGCTTGCTGCTTTTTTTAATGATCCGGCTACCGGAACCGATAATACCAACATGCTTACCAACTGGCTTACAGAGTATACCTTAAATTATAATAAAACTTTTGGCAATCATAATGTATCCGGATTACTTGGATTTACTTCCCAAAAAGAAAATTTTGAATCTAATTATATCACCAGCAACAAGTATCCTAATAATCTTGTATCGTACCTAAGCGCTGTTAGTGGACAAATAACAGACGGTTCTTCAGATGAATACAAATGGTCGTTGATTTCGTACCTCGCAAGATTTAATTACAATTATAAAAGTAAATATTACGCCACTGCATCTATAAGAATAGATGGCTCATCCCGCTTTGGATTTAAAAATAGATATGGCCGTTTCCCTTCAGTAGCACTAGCCTGGCGCATTTCAGACGAAACCTTCTTAAAGAATATTCATTTTCTTAGTGAGCTTAAACTGAGAACGAGCTATGGTAAAACCGGAAATAACAACATTGGTAACTATGATCAGTATGCTACTATCAGTTATGAACGATACAACTTTGGCGGAGTAGCTGTTGGCGCTTCTGCACCGGCAAGGCTTGCTAATCCTTTTTTAACCTGGGAAAAGCAAAAACAGGTAAATATAGGTATTGATGTTGCTTTTTTCAAAAGAAGGATCGGAATTACTTTAGATCGCTTTCTCTCAAGAAATACAGATTTGTTATTGAATGTAAATGTTCCTGATATCACTGGTTTTAGTACCGCTTTAAAAAACATCGGCGAAGTAAAAAACAGTGGATGGGAGTTGTCAATAAACACCGTAAATCTTACAAATAAATTTGAATGGACAACAGACTTTAATATATCTACTTACAAGAATGAAGTTTTGAAATTAGGACCTCAGGGTGACCCCATTTATTCAGGCGGTAATGTAACAATGATCGGTCATCCTATTGGAATGTTTTACGGGTTTATAACAGATGGCGTTTTTAAAAACCAGGCAGAGCTGGACAAAGGCCCCATTTTTTCTCCGGGTTCCTCTGTTCGTTCACGGGTAGGTGATACAAGGTTCCTGGATATATCAGGACCAAATGGTAAGCCGGATGGTCTCATTAATAGTTTGGATCAAACGATTATGGGTAATCCATATCCTGACTTTTATTATGGTATGACTAACCATTTTTCTTACCATAACATAGGTTTAAGTATTAGTTTTCAGGGTTCCCACGGAAATAAAATTTTAAGTGTTTCAAGGCTGGGCACATTAAATACAAGAGGCCGGGTTAAACAACTTGCATCCTCTAATAGTTACTGGAAATCTGAACAAGATCCTGGTGATGGCCAGGTGCCCCGGCCCAATGATGCGCCTACCGGTAATAACAGGGAGCCATGGAATTCGCGCTATCTTGATAACGGAACCTATCTCCGCATCAACAACATAAACCTGAGTTATATGTTGCCGGCAAATGTTTCTCAAAAAATTAAACTTAGTTCACTTCGGTTTTATATAAGTGCAACAAATCCCTTTCTTTTCACAAAAAATGAATCTTTCAATCCCGATGTAAGTAATAGTGATAATCCACTTACACCCGGTGTAGATAATAATAATTATCCGTTAACTAAGAGTTTAGTAATTGGCTTAAATGCATCATTTTAATAGAACAATTAAAAGAGCTAATAATGAAAATAATCGTCATAGCAGCAGGTTTAACTATCATGTTGTTCTCCTGTAAAAAAGACTTCATCAATATAATTCCGGAGAGTACTGTAACTACTGATTTATTGTATAAAACAGATAAAGATTTTCAGGATGCAGTAAATGGATGTTACAATACACTTCAAACTCAGTATCAGAATCATTGGGTATTTGGCGATTTGCCTGCCGATGATATCGAAGAAGATATCCCTAATCATTTTGATCATGTTGCTTTTGAACAATTTACTGTTAATGACCGTCAACCTATATTAGCGAATACCTGGAAAAACTATTATAATTTAATCAACCGGGCTAATATCATTTTATCAACAATAGAAAAAGCAGATATATCTGTTGTTAAAAATAAAGAACGATACATAGGGGAGGCAAAATTTCTCAGGGCCCTTGCCTATTTTGATCTGGTTAGAATATTTGGAGATTTACCCATGGTTACTACTAACGTAACTGTTGAAGAAGCGTATAAAACAGGCAGGGAAAAGGTTGACATGATTTATGATAAAGTAATCATTAAAGATCTAATGGATGCTGATAGCCGGTTGCCGGTAAAATATACTGGTGTTGATGTTGGAAGAGCTACCAAGGGTGCAGCCAGGGCAATATTGGGTAAGGTTTATTTGACCCGTAAAAATTTTGTAAATGCTGAAGCTACATTAAAAGAAGTGACTGTAATGGGATATGCTCTTTTGCCCAACTATAAAGATCTGTGGAATTACACCATTAACGAGCACCATAGTGAATATATATTTGACATAGAATATGAAGAAGGTATAGGAGAAGGAAGCCCTTTCACGCATACATTTATACCTGCCTGGACTACCCTCACTGATTTTTACGGCATTAAAGGTGGAACTCCGCCAAGCGATGGGGCGCCCACTCCAGCTCTATATGCTTCATTCGATCCCAAAGATATAAGAAGAAATATTTCGATTCTATACGGTATAACTATAAATGGAGTATTTACTCCTATACCTACCAACTCTATCCAGGCATCCAAATCATATTCAACAAAATATATAACCCCTGTAGCATCTAATAATGATAGCAGGGCAAACTGGAAAGTTATCCGCTATGCGGATGTGCTCCTAATGTATGCTGAAGCACTGAATGAAAATGGGAAAACACCGGAAGCTTTAACTTTTTTAAACATGGTTCGCACCAGGGGTGGCGTGACTTTGTACTCAGGCTTATCACAATCAGACACAAGGGAAAAATTATACCAGGAACGAAGATGGGAACTTTCATTAGAAGGCCACCGTTGGTTTGATCTGGTAAGGACAGGCCGTGCTTATACAACTATGCAATCCATGGGTATGAAGCCGCACATGACTATTTTCCCCATTCCTTTAACCCAACTTCAGATAATTAATAACCCTGCTATATTTTCTCAAAACCCAGGTTATTGAAACCTTAACAGTTGAAGCAGATATAATTTTAGCTAATGTAAAAACCAATTAATCAATTTTAATTTTATAAAAATGAAGTACAATAAGCCCTCAATAGAATCATCCAAGACGAACCAACAAAAATCGCGGCGTGCTTTTATTAAAAATGGCGCTACATTAACGGCCCTTGCTGCTGCCGGCCCTATAGTAGGTGTCTCTCCACTTACTGCAATAGCATCCAAACCACCTGTTAATAACATGATGCATGGCATCCAGATTGGCGCGGTTTCTTTTGTGGATGAAGGAGTCGATAAAGTGTTAGACATCATGCAGAACCGGGGTGCCATCAACGCTCTTTTTCTTACAACCTTTACCCACGGCAGGGGGCTTGGCGGAAGACAGATACCTGGCGAAAAATTCCCGGATCATGGATCGCAGGAGTCGGATGAGAAAACTTACCATGGAGGTAATTTTGCTACTCCTCATCCTGAGTACTACAAAAATACGGTGCTTAAAGAAACACGCGCCCCCGAGCTAGGTAAATTTGATATTCTTGCTTCTGTTCTTCCCGGTGCCAAAAAACGTGGCATGAAGGTTTTCGCCTCCGTAGAAGATCAGTGGCGTGCAGATGTGCCCGGGGTAAAAGAATGCACTGAAGTAGATTTGCTAGGCAGAAGAACAAACACACTTTGCCTCTTCCATCCGGATGTACAAGCGTTCTGGACTGCGCTTGTTACAGATATTTGCAAGTCCTATCCTGTAGATGGAATATTGTTTTTTAACGAACGTAATGGACCGTTGTTAAATGCGTTGGGAGCAAGCCACTTCCAAACTATTGACTCGTCGAGGGCTACCTGTTTTTGTGAACACCATCAACGTGCAGCAAAAGAACGTGGGATAAATTTTGAACGGGCAAAACAAGGTTACCAGGTACTTGATAAGTTTGTTCAGGCTTCTTTAAAAGGCCAGCGTCCGAGTGATGGCTACTATGTTGAGTTCAACAGGCTGCTTCTTGAATATCCTGAAATAATAGCATGGGACAAATTATTCGACCTTGGAAAGCACCAGGTGCTGGAACAGGTTTATAACACCGTTAAAGGGATAAATAAAAATCTGCAGGTTGGCTTTCATATAGAGCATGTTAATTCTTTCAATCCTTTTTACAGGGCAACCCGCAGTTATGAAGAGCTTGCACAAAAAGCTGACTTTCTAAAAGTGGTAGCTTATAATATTTGTGGTGGCGAACGTTATGCAAGTTTCATAAACAATATCGGGTCTACAGTTTTCCGCGATGTTCCCAGGGAAGAATTAATGAGATTTAATAATCACTTGCTAAATTATGGTAATGAAGCCTCACTTGCAGAACTTCCAAAAGCGGGTCTTTCTCCTGATTATGTTTTTCGTGAAACCCAACGTGCTTTAGAAGGGGTAAAAGGAAAGTGTAAAATATTACCAGGTATAGATATTGGAATCCCAACTAAACCAACCAGCCGGAAGGGATCTCCGGAAGATGCTTACCTGGCAACGGCAGCTGCGTATAAAGCAGGAGCCCATGGAGTTATTTTATCAAGAAAATATTCTGAAATGAATCTTGCAGATATCGATGCGGCGGGAAGAGCTATTAGGGAAGCTATAAAAAATAAAAGTTAGTGCTAAGTGAAGCATGAATATGGTAATGAGGCTATCAGCTATCAGGAGGAAACTTAATACACAATAATCTGCTGACAGCTGATAGCTGACTGCTGATAGCAAAACACTTTAATTAAAGTTAATGTAACACCAGATATGAAAAAAACCATTGGCATTCAAATAGGGCCAGACTCATTTGTGGATGAAGGCACAGATAAGATACTCGACATACTTGCAGAACGTGCATCCGTAAACACAATATATCTTAGTACATTCACGTACGATAAAGGGATTACGGGCAGGCAAATGCCTGACAAACCATTGCCGGGACATGGTATGCACGAATCTGAAGGAAATATTTTCCATGGTGGAAACTTCGCCACCCCTCATCCCCAATATTATAAAAACACCAGCATCAAAGGAGAAAAAATGCGTGCTCCCGACTTTGGTAAACTTGATATTCTTGCAGAAGTTTTACCTAAAGCAAAAAAAAGGGGAATGAAAGTAGTGTGCTCCGTGCAGGATGGTTTCAACTATCCTGATGATGTGCCTTTTGTAAAGGAACTTGCCGAGGTTGATTTACAGGGCCGGAAAGGAGGGGCTATGTGTTTTTATCAACCTGATGTTAAGGAGTTTTGGAAAGCTGTAGCAACCGATCTCTGTTCATCTTACGATATCGATGGCATTCTGCTATTTAATGAACGTAATGGTCCATTGTTGAATGCAATAGGGGTTAGTCATGCCCAGGGTATTGATTCGGCAAAGGTTACCTGCTTCTGCGAACACCATCAAAAGGCAGCAGCACAACATGGAATAAATTTCAAGAATGTTAAAGAGGGTTATATTAAGTTGAACCAGTATGTGCAGAATTCTTTAAATGGCAAAAGGCCGGGTGATGGGTATTACGTTGAATTCAGCCGGTTACTTTTAGAATACCCTGAGATAATGGCCTATAACCAATTGTTCGATATAGGAAAACACGAGGTATTGAAAGAAGTATATCATGCAGTTAAGGGTGTGCGTAAAAACCTTGAAGTAGGATTTCATATAGAGCATACAAATTCTTTTAACCCATTGTACCGTGCCTCACGCAGTTATGAGGAACTGGCAACCATGGCCGATTTTTTAAAAGTTGTTGTTTATAATAATTGTGGCGGTGAACGCTATCGGAGTTTTATTCTAAATATTTGTTCTACTGTGTTCCGTGATGTGCCACCTGAGGAATTAATGTTGTTAAACAATCACCTGTTAAATTATGGTAACGAAGCACCCATTAATGAATTGCCAATGGCAGGTTTGTCACCGGATTATGTGTCCCGTGAAACACAAAGAGCGAAAGCCGGCGTAAAAGGAAAAAGCCTGATTTTACCTGGGATTGATGTTAATATTCCAACCGGTAAAAATAGCCGGCAGGCATCTCCTGATGATACTTACGCCGCCACCTTAGCTGCATTTAAAGGTGGGGCAGATGGAGTTATTCTATCGCGTAAATATTCTGAAATGCAGATAGCTAACCTGGAGGCTGCAGGAAGGGCCATACGGGATGCCGGGAACCTTTAAAAAATTTTCAATTATGAAGAATTCTTTATGCCATACTTTCTTTTTGATGCCATTAGTATTGCTTTTGTCAATTGATTCAATAGCACAGTCAGGCATTGAATGGAACTCGAAAAATGCTGCCAAATGGTTTAAGAGTAATGAGTGGCTAAACGGCGGGAAAGCTACTGAAGCCGCTGTTAAATATGATCAGTTTGGTAGGGCCATTGAGACATCTTCCCCTGATTCAAATGCTGCTAAAGTTACCACTCAAAATTTACGGCAACTGAAGCCCCATAACTCAATAGATAAAGTAGAATTTGCCAAAGAATATCATGCTCATAAATTATGGTGGGATAAGGCTTTAACTTATATAAAAAATACTGATCTTGCCAGTCTTGAACCCGGAGATCATCCCATAGTTGGTGAAGATGTTTTTGCAAGAATTACCAGTGGCCCTTTAAAAAATATAGATTCATCAAAATGGGAAGCACATAAAAATTACATAGATATTCATTATGTAATAACAGGAAGAGAAAAAATCGGCATAGGTTCTCTTTCTTCAGCTACTATTATAGAACCTTATAACAGTAAAAGAGATATTTCATTTTACAACGGTAAAGGCAAGTATTATATAGCTGAACCCGGCACTTTTTTTATTGCATTTCCTAAACATATCCATCGCCCTGGAGTAGAAGTGGACGGAAAAGGAACAGAAAAAAAGTTAGTAATTAAAATAAGATCTATTAATAGCGATTGAAGTCAAAGCATTTTGAAACAGGCTTTTGCTCCAGAGCTTCTTGCTATTCATTGTATATCCCGATGATATTTATAGTTTTATAATCAGATTATCAATAGTAAACTTTCCCTTTTTCGATTGTTAGTATTTTTTTAAAAAAGGCCTCGCAGTACCCTTATTACAGTTACTACTTTAAGGCCCGTCATCTCAGCTATTTGTTCGCGGGTGTATTTAATTTTTACTTTTGTTTCCTGATTGTAAGAGGGATGGGGTTAGGCATTCCTTATGTAAGCCCAGGGTTAATGAAACATTTCGATGATATTATTTTATGCCATTGATATTATTTAATTTATTGAAAAGCATAGAGTAACTTACAAGGATCACTTCTCTTAAGCAGCCCGATATATGCCTGTCCGGATGAAATATGAATTATGAATGTATTGATAATTAATGGTCATCCGCGGAAAGGCAGTTTTTCAGAAGCGCTGGTAAACGCATACGTGGAGGGAGCTACCCATGCAGGCGTTACTATTAAAAAACTGGTTGTTGCCGAATTATCTTTCAACCCAAACGTTATCCATTTTTCTCCAAAGAACCAATTGTCAGAGCCGGATATTCAACAATCACAGCACCTGATACTATGGGCAGATCACATTGTGTTTGTTTATCCTACATGGTGGGGAACAATGCCAGGGCTTTTGAAAAGTTTTATTGATAGGGTATTTACAGCAGGGTTTGCCTTCGAAGATATAGAAGGAGGTACAGGTTATGCACCTTTATTGAGAGGCCGTTCGGCGCAGATCATAACAACTATGGATACACCATGGCTGGTGTATCAGTTGATATATCGTTCTCCCGGTCATAATGCTATGCGCAGGGCTACATTGCAATTTTGCGGTTTCAATATGGTGCGTACATTAAGCATTGGCCCGTTGAAAGACTCAACCCTCACGCAGCGTGATCGTTGGATCAATAAAGTAAGAAAAGAGGGGCTTTCATTGAATAAAGGTGCACTTACCTTATGGAACAGGTTCAGCATAAAGCTGGGTAACTGGTTGAAAGCTATAAGACTGCAGTTTTACCCAATGACATGCGTTGCTTATGCTACAGGTGCTTTGGCGGCACAAAATGTGGGCTATGGTTTTAACAGGTCCGTTTTCTGGATAGGTTATCTATGGCTTTTTCTTGTTGAAGTGGCAACTGTTTTATCTAATGATTTTTTTGATTTTAAGTCTGACGAACAGAATAAATTTTTTAGTCCCTTTAGTGGTGGGTCTAGGGTTCTTGTAGATAAACTGCTAAACTTCCGTGAAGTAAAAACAGGCATTATTACTTCCCTTATTCTGTCGTTGGTGGTGTTTGTTATATTGTTGTTTACTTTTTCCGGAAACACAAACCCTGTATTATTAATTAGTGGTGTGTTGTTTGTTTTGGCAATAGGTTATACTGTTCCTCCGCTTCGGTTATCTTACCGGGGTTTAGGAGAGTTCACAGTTGGGCTTACCCACAGTTTTGCGGTTGTTGTTTGCGGGTATATTTTCCAGGGGGGTAACATTGATAATGCCTTTCCATGGCTACTGAGTTTGCCCATGTTCCTTGCGGTGTTACCGTCAATAATCATGTCTGGCATACCTGATTATGATGCAGATAAAGCAGTCTCAAAAAAGACCCTTGCAGTACGATTTGGCAAAAAAGGAGCCGCTGTAATTGCAATAAGTTTTACAACTCTTGCTGCTATAGCGGCTATAGTTTTTAAATTAAATAATATTATTCCGGGAGCTTATGGCAATATGATATACATTGTTGTTCCGCATGCTATTCTTTTAATCAGGCTGTTATACCGCTATATCAAAAACCCTACCCCTGCTCATCGTATAGATTCCTTAATGGTAGCTTCTTTAACATACCTTATATGGTTTGGGATTATTCCTTTAAGTAAATTATAATGACTATCACTTTAGTGTTGTGTCAGGCATAAAGTTTAGTATTCATTGTTTATCGTCCTTTTTGTTCCGTGAACGAAAGCTTATTTTTTTTGAAGTACTTCTAATGCTTTTTTCCCTCCGTCATTTTGAGGATTTAATTCAACAGACTTTCTATACATAAGAATAGCTTCGTCTTTTTTTCCTGTCTTTGCTAATGCTTCTCCATAACTGTCATAAGTATTAAAGCTATTGGGAAATAGCAATATATTTAATTTTAAAACTTCTAATGATAATTCATCGTGTCCTTTAAATGAAGGCTCATAAAGCAATTGTAGCCCTAAATCATTCATGTCCTCTTCGCTTAAATAATAATGTGCAGAATCAGCTTTTAGTTCTTCAAATTTATAATATGCTGCATCAATTCCTTTTTCTACTAATGCACTACCGTAATCTTTTACCAAAGATTTTTTATATATAACAACTGGTTTGTTATTCATAATAGACATTACGTTTACACCCTCACCATAAAGATTTTTATGGAAGGCATTGTCAAACATTATTACCGTTTGTTTATTTGTGATATTTCTTAAGAAAATACTAAGTCCACCGGGTTGTCCTCCTGTATGCCAAACTATTTTTCCTATTGAAGTGTCCGCAAAAATAAACCAACCTAAACCATATGATGCTTTGCCCAAGCCTACATTAGCATTAGCATTCATTCCATTTTTTAATTTTGCCGGCGTAACGGCTTCTGTTAAAGTTGTATGTTTAAGAATATTACCTGCATAAATTGAGTTGTCAAATTTTAATAAGTCTTCCGTTGTAGTTAAAATGTTTCCTTGTCCAACAAAACCACTTGCATTGTAAAGTCTCCAACGATATTTTTTTAGACTGTCGACGTTTTCAATATTCGAGGAATATAAAAAAGGATATTCGTAGTTATTACTTCTGTTTTTGTCATTTGAATACATAAAGTCTGTTTGGAAGTAAGTGTCGTTCATTTTTGCAGGAGTGAAAATGAACTTTTGTAAATACTTTTTAAATTCTAAACCCGAAAGTTTTTCTACGAGCAATGCCAACAAACAAAAGTTTGTATTTGAATATTCCCACTTTTCACCTGGATTAAAACTTAGTGGTTTTTTCCATAATATCAAGGACGGCAAAATATCTTTATTAGAGAATATTTTATTGGGGTTTTTATTTATTTGGTCTTCATATAAATCATAGTCAGGTAAGCCTGATGTATGTGAAAGTAAATTTCGTAGGGTAATATCAGGGTAGGGAAAATCTGAAAAATATTTTTTAAAAAGGTCATCTAATTTCAATTTCCCTTTGTCTCTTAATTGAAGAATGGCAGTGGATGTAAATACCTTTGAAACCGAAGCCAATGTAAATTTTGTATTATTATCATTAGGGATTTTTTTTTCAAAGTCGGCAAACCCAAAGGCATTCTTATATAGTACACTACCATTTTTAGCAACTAAAACACTTCCATTTATCTGATTATACTTGTTTAAAGAATTAAAAAAACTATCTAAAAGCTGTTGAGTATTTTGGCAAAAAACATTTGCCCCAGATATAATGATGAGAAAGGAAATTCTTAATTTTAATGTCATAATAATTTTTGTTATATCAAACTTACGAGTTGCCTTTGCTTTCAGCAGTCAGCCTTCAGCTGTCAGGAGGAAACATCTTAGACATTGTTCCCTTGGATGTAGTGGTTTGTTGTACTAAGATACTTCAAGTGTTAAGTTAACTGTAGATTGACATATTTGTTATCAGCCATCAATTATCAGGAGGAAACCTGACAGACAGTGATCTGCTGATTGCTGACCGCTGATAGCAAAGGCGACATTTTATGATTGACATGACACTAGTAGATCGTTCTTAAAATAGCTATACATTTAATAAAGTTTGTATATTTGCATAATAATTATATGCAGATATGCGTAAGACGCAAAGAGGCACTATCAACTGTAGTGATAAAGATAAGGCATAC
>JAABUS010008049.1_pt1 | contig 11727 bp, 10 predicted proteins | sample 5560161 | NCBI WGS metagenome assembly JAABUS01 (sample SAMN10711885, study PRJNA513376) | rock metagenome | isolation source: Antarctica rocks | place: Antarctica: Victoria Land, Trio Nunatak nord | collected 2016-01-04 | reverse complement strand
GCCGAGAACCAGGAGGGCAACCTCCAGGCCACCCAGGTCGAGTTCGCCGAGACGATCCACTCCGCCGGCCACGACCTGCTCGCGCTGATCAACGACATCCTCGACCTCTCCAAGGTCGAGGCGGGCAAGATGGAGGTCAACCTCGCGCCCGTCACCCTCAGTGACCTGCGGGCGGACGTGGAGCGCGCGTTCAGGCCCGTGGCCGAGGAGAAGGGCCTCGCCTTCACCATCGAGGTCGATCCCGCCCTGCCCCCCACGATCGTCACCGACGAGCAGCGCCTCAGCCAGATCCTGCGCAACCTGCTGTCCAACGCGTTCAAGTTCACCCACTCCGGAACGGTCGCCCTCACGCTGCGGCCGACCGAGCAGGCCCCCCAGCAGATCGCCTTCTCGGTGACCGACACCGGCGTCGGCATCGCCGACGACAAGCTCGGGCTGATCTTCGAGGCCTTCCAGCAGGCCGACGGCACCACGTCGCGGAAGTACGGCGGCACGGGCCTCGGGCTCTCGATCTGCCGCGAGATCTCGCGCCTGCTGGGCGGCGAGATCCAGGCGGCCTCGCAGGCGGGCCGCTCAGGCTCGGGCTCGACGTTCACGCTCGTGCTGCCCCTGACGATCACGCCGCCCGTCGCAGCGGCCGAGCCGGCGACGCTCGCGCCCGCGCCGACGGCTCCCGCCCCGGAGGCGGGTGAGCCCGAGCCCTTCCCCCTGCTCTACGACGGCGTCCCCGACGACCGCGCGCTCATCGCGCCGGGCGACCGGCTGCTGCTGCTCATCGGCCACGACCGCGAGCGGTCGAAGGTCGCCCTTGACGCCGTGCGGGGTGCGGGCGCCAAGGGCCTGGTCGCACGGCGCGCGCCCACGGGCCTGGCGCTCGCGCGCGAGCTTCGCCCCGAGGCGATCATCCTGCTCGACCCGAGCTCGGACGTTCTGCTCGGCCAGCTCAAGCAGCATCCCGACACGCGTCATCCCCCCGTCTACGTCGCCGGAGGCAGCTCCCGTCGGCTCTCGGCGCTGCGCGCCGGCGCCGCGGGCCACTTCGCGACCCGCGACGGGCGCGAGGCGGTCGAGCTGGCCCTCGCCGACCTCGACGCGCGCGCCGCACGCGGGGCGCGCCGCCTGGCGCTCGTGCAGGACGGCACGCGGCTGGATCCCGCGACGCTGACGCTGCTCGGTGCCGGCGACGACGTGGACGTCGTCGAGCTGACCCCTGACCGCGCGCTCGCCGCGCTGCGCGAGGCGCCCGCCGAGTGCATCGTCGTGCCGCTCGACGGCTCGGCGGCCTGGGCGCTGGATCTACTCGAAGCGCTCGCCGAGGACGGCGAGCTGCGTGACCGCCCCGTGATCGCCTACGGCCTCGAGCCGCTCAGCGCGGAGACCCGCCGCCGCCTGGAGGGCGTAAGCGCGCGGCAGAACATCGTCTCGGCGACGACGCCCGAAGCGCTCGTGGACGAGACCGCCCTCTTCCTGCACCGCTCCGAGGCCAAGCTGCCGGCGCCGACCCGCCGGCTGCTGGAGCAGCGCCGCACCGCCGACGAGGTGTTCCGCGGCAAGCGGATCCTCATCGTCGACGACGACATCCGCAACGTCTTCGCGCTCACCTCGGCGCTGGAGATGCGCGGGATGCGCGTGGTCTACGCCGAGAACGGCCGCGAGGGCATCGTGCGCCTGCGCGAGCACTCCGACGTCGACCTCGTCCTGCTCGACGTGATGATGCCCGAGATGGACGGCTACGAGACGGCGCGGACGATCCGGACGATGCCGCGCTTCGAGATGCTCCCGATCATCTCGCTGACGGCCAAGGCGATGCGCGGAGATCGCGACAAGTCGCTGGCCGCGGGCGCCTCGGACTACATCTCAAAGCCCGTGGACATGGACCAGCTCCTCTCGCTCATGCGGGTGTGGCTGCACTCCTGAAAAGCTCGCCTCCGCTGATGCAGCCTGCCGTCCTCCTCGTCGACGACCATCCGGAGAACCTCCTCGCGCTGGAGGCGGTGCTCGCCCCGATCGGGGCGCGCATCACCCGAGCGGGCTCGGGCGAGGAGGCGCTGCGCGCCGTGCTGGCCCAGGACTTCGCGGCGATCCTCCTCGACGTCCAGATGCCGGGGATGGACGGCTTCGAGACCGCGGCGACGATCCGCGGGCGCCAGCGCTCGGCGCACACGCCGATCATCTTCCTCACGGCGCTGTCGACCGACCTGGAGAACGTCACGCGGGGCTACGAGGCGGGTGCCGTCGACTACGTCCTCAAGCCGTTCGACCCACTCGTGCTGCGCTCGAAGGTGGCGGTGTTCTGCGATCTGGCGTCCCAGCGCACCGCACGTCAACGCGCCGACCAGCTCCTCCGCGCGGCCTGGGAGGGCGCCCCGAACGGCATCGCGCTCGTCGCGCGGGACGGGCGGGTGCTGCAGGCCAACCCGGCGCTGCTGGCGCTGACGGGCCGCGCGGCCGACGAGCTGCCCGCGCACCTCGACGAGCTCGTCCCCGACGCCCATCGCGACGCGCTCGCCGCGCTGCGCGAGCGCGTCGCCGCGGGCGCGGGTGCGGGGTCCTCGGGCGCGATCGAGCTGCGGCTCTGCGCCCGCGGCGACGAGGAGGTGCCCGCCGCCGTCCTGGCCTCCGCGGTTCCGGGACCCGAGGACGAGCCGCAGACGCTCCTGCTGCAGATCTCAGACCTGCGTGAGCGGCTGCGGGTGCGCGAGGCACGGGCGGCGCTCGTGCACGAGCAGGCCGCGCGCGCCGAGGCCGAGGCCATCTCGGCGCGGCTGGCGGCGATCGCCGCGATCACGGAGGGGCTCGAGGGCCATGCGACGACGGAGCTCGTGCCCGAGCTCGTCGAGCGGCTCGTGCGCGTGCTCGGCCTCCGAGGCGTCGCGATGCGCGTCGTCGACGAGCAGCGCGTCGTCGCCGAGGCGAGCCACGGCGACGACGTCGACCCGGCCGCGCTGGAGAGCGCCCTGACCGCCGATCCTCCCGCCCACGCCACCGGGTCGGGCGGCGGGACGACGACGATCGCGATGCGCGTCGACGGCCGCGTGCTCGGCGCGGTGGCGGCGGTCGGGCTGCACGCGAGCGACCCGGGACACGCCCGCGCGGTCGCGCTGCTGCGCAACGCCATCGAGCGCGCCGCGCTGATCCTGGAGCGTGCACGCCTCTACGAACGCGAGCGCACGATCGCCGCCACCCTCCAGCGTGACCTCCTGCCCGACACGCTGCCGGCGGTCCCGGGGGTCGCCGTGAGCGCCTACTTCACCTCGGGCGGCGACGGAGTCCGCGTCGGCGGCGACTGGTACGACGCGCTCGTCCTGCCCGGCGGGCGGCTCGGGATCGTGGTGGGCGACGTCGCCGGGCACGGGGTCGCGGCGGCGGCGCGGATGGGCGAGCTGCGCTCCGTGGCGCGCGCCTACGCACTGGAGGGCCACGGGCCCACCGAGATGCTGCAGCGGATGAACGCGTACCACCTCGCCATGAACTCGGACACGATGACGACGCTCGTGTTCGCCGTCGTCGAGCCCGATCGCGATCGGGCGCGCTTTGCGAGCGCCGGCCACATGCCGCTGCTGCTGGTTCCCCCGCCCGACAGCGACACCGAGCCGCACTTCCTCGATGCGCTCGGCCCGCCGCTCGGCGTGCTCGAGGTGGGCACCTACGAGGAGCGGGAGATCGCGCTGCCCGCCGGGGGAATGCTCGCGCTCTACACCGACGGCCTTGTCGAGCGCCGGGGCGAGGTGCTCGACGTGGGCCTCGAGCGCCTGCGCCGGGCGCTCACCGGCGCGGCCGGGGGGATCGGCGGCGACGTGCACTCCGCGCGCACGGCAGCGCTCGACGCGTGCCTGGAGGGTGCGAGCCACGACGACGTCACCCTGGTTCTGGTGCAAGCCCTAGAGCAGCTGGGCAGCACCGCGATCTACCGGCTGACACCGGATCGCGACGTGCTCAGCGCGGTGCGCCGCCACCTGCGCCGCTGGCTGGAGGAGACCGGAGCCCACCCCGCCGAGGCCGCGGAGATCACCATCGCCGTCAACGAGGCGATGCAGAACGCGATCGAGCACGGCAACGCGTACGCGGTCGCGCCGATCACGGTCTCGCTCGACCTCCGCGGCGACGACGTCGTGGTCGTCGTGCGCGACCTCGGCCACGACGGCTCGCGCTCCCCCGGGCGCGACCGGGGCCGCGGCATCCAGCTCATGAGCGCGCTCATGGACGACGCGCGGGTGGACCTCGGCGGGCCGATGGGCGGCGCGGTGACCCTGCGCCGGAGGCTCGTCCGCGCCGGTGCCGGCGTCAAGGCGGGGTAGGCCGCGCGTGCCCGGGTAGCCCTCCGGCATGCACATCGTCGTCGTCGGGGCCACGGGCAATCACGGGATCGCGCTTCTGCGCGACCTCAGCGCCCAGTCCGCCGTCACCGCGATCACGGGCGTGGCCCGCCGGCGGGCGAAGCTCGAGCTGGCGAAGACCGAGTGGCGCGAGGCCGACATCGTGGACGCCGATCTCGACGCGCTCTTCGCCGGAGCCGACGCGGTCGTCCACCTCGCCTGGGCGATCCAGCCCGCGCGTGACCGCGCGCAGACGCGTGCCGTCAACGTGCAGGGCAGCGCGCGCGTGTTCGCGGCGGCCGCGCGCGCTGGGGTCGGCGCGCTCGTCCATGCGTCGTCCGTCGGGGCGTACTCCCCGGGGCCCCACGACCGGCGGGTCGACGAGCGCTGGCCGACGGACGGGATCCCCTCGTCGTTCTACTCCGTCGACAAGGCGGCCGCAGAGCGCGAGCTCGACCGGGTCGAGACCGCGCATCCCGAGCTGCGCGTCGTGCGGCTGCGCCCCGGCATCGTGATGCAGCGCGGTGCCGCCGAGGAGATCAGGCGGCTGTTCGCGGGGCCGTTCGTGCCCGGGCGGCTCCTCCGGCCGGGGCTCATCCCGATGGTGCCCGACGTGCGGGGCGTCTGCTTCCAGGCCGTCCACAGCACCGACCTCGCGCGGGCCTACCGGCTCGCCGTCCTGCATCCGGACGCGCGCGGCGCCTACAACGTCGCGGCCGACCCGCCGCTCGATCTGCGCGTGATCGCCCGCCGCCTCAAGGCGCTACCGGTCCCCGTGCCCGCCGCCGTCGCCCGCGCGGTCCCCGCCGCGACCTGGCGGCTTCGACTGCAGCCCACCCCGCCCGGGTGGCTCGACCTCGCGCTCCAGACGCCGCTCATGGACACCTCCCGGATCCGCGACGAGCTCGGCTGGAGCCCCGAGCGCACCGCGGTGCAGGCCTTCGACGACGTCCTGGAAGGCCTGCAGGACGCGGCCGGCGAGGACACGCCGCCGCTGGCGGCCGGCGAGGATGCGCCGGGCCGCGCCCACGAGGTGAGGACGGGGGTCGGCTCCCGCGCCGGGCTGTGAGCTCGCTCGCCTCGGGCACGCGCTCCCTATGCTGGCGCAGGCGATGACGTCCACGCGCCTCGACATCGAGTCGCACGTCCGCCATCGCACCGGCGTCGTGCGGGTGCAGGGCGAGGTCGACCTCGAGAACGTCGAGCAGCTCGTCGAGGCGGTGTCGGCGGCCACCCCAGCCGGTGGGAGCGTGGAAGTCGACCTGCGAGAGGTCGGCTTCATCGACTCGGCGGGGGTCGCGGGGCTCAACCGCTGCCGGCGCCAGGCGCTCCGCGTCGATGCCGACGTCGTGGTGCTGTGCGGCGCCGGCAGCCCCGTGGCGCGGCTTCTGGAGTGGACGGGCCTGGCCCGGGTGCTCGACGTGCGCTGCGATCCCGCCGCCTGACCCCGGGCTCAGATCTGCGCTGGCTCCGGGCTGTCGTCCGGGGGCGGCACGTCGGCCGGCGCCGGATCGTCGATGACCGGACCGACGGGCTCGGGCGTCGGCGGCTCCACGACCGGGTCCGGCGGGAGCTCGGGACTCGGAGAGGGGTCGATCGGCCCCGTGGGGTCGTTGGGGTACTGCGGAACCTCAAGCGTCATGGGCATGCACCGGGGATACCCACAGAGTCCCTCGGATAGCCGTACGGCGACGCATCCGCAAGGCAGCCGGGTGCCCGATCGTTCAGACTCCCGCGTGTGGTCAAAGGTGGTCAGACGGTCAGCGCCACGGACTTCGCGGCGCTGACCGGCGTCTCTCGAGAGCGCCTGCGCACGTGGGAGCGCCGCCACGGCTTCCCGCGCCCGGTCCGGCCGCACGGCGGCGCTCGCCGCTACGTGGTCGACGACGTGGCGCGGGTCGTCGCGGTGCGGCGCGCGGTGGAGAGCGGCGTGCCGATCCCGGCCGCGATCGATGCGACCGACCTGCCCGCCGACGCCGGCATCTCCGGCGGCGCACAGTCCTCACTGGCCGAGCAGGCTCCGGTCGCGGTCGTCGCCCTCTCCGGTCCCGAGCCGCTGCGCGTGGAGTTCGTCAACGCCGCGGTCCGCCACCGGCCCGGGGCCCCGAGGCCGGGCGACGACCTGCTGGCGCTCGCGCCGTGGTTCGCGGAGGAGGCAGGCTGCAAGACGCTCAGGCGCCTGTTCACCGACGACCTCGTCGCCGCGGGCTGCGAACATCCCGACTGGACCGCGGGGCTGCGCTCGGGCGCGCACTCCATCGCCTACCGGCTCCCCCACGAGGACGGCGAGCGACCCCTCGTCGCGCTCATCGGCATCGACACCGCGCGCGAGCGGCGCACCCGCCAGCTCCTCGGCGCGGCCGAGCGCGAGCGCGAGGCGCTGCGCGAGCGCTCCGACCGCGACGCGCGCTTCGCCGAGGCGCTGGCCGCGATCATCGACATCTTCCGGCTGAGCTCGGGGATGGGAGCGGTGTCCGACGCGACCGGGGTGCTCGTGCGGCGCTTGAGCGCCGTGGACGTCGCGATCGCCCCGTCGATGGCCGGCGCGCTCGTGCTCGGGCGCTCGGCCCGCGGTCTGCTCGGTCCGGAGATGGTCACGGTCACGCGGTTCGAGGATCTCGCCGAGGCGCTGCGCGACGGGGACATCGCGTGGCTCGGGGAGGAGACCGCCCGCGCCTTCGGCGCGCCGTCGGGGCTCGCGATGCTGGTCGTGCCGCTGCTCGCGGCGGGCGAGAGCCTCGGGGCGCTGCTGGTCGTCGTCGACGAGGAGGCCGAGCTCTCCGACACCCAGCGCCGGCTGCTGCGCAGCGTCTCGGCGATGATCGCCTTCGCGCTCCTGCGCGAGCGGCTCGTGGGCGACCTGCGCGATCCCGGCGACGCGGCCGCCGGGTGAGCGACGCGGATGGGCGGCGCACGCGCGCCGACCGCCGGCACTCAGACATTCGTCCAGGACGTTTTACGGTGTACGCCGTGAGGGAATTCTTGATCCAACTCACCCCTTGATGCTGGAGAACTGGAGAACTCATGTCCCTTCTGGTCAACGCACTCATCGCCGTCGTCATCGCCGTCGTGGTCTACTTCGTAGCCACGGCGCTCGGACTGCCGGTCATCGTCGCCGCGGTCGCCGCCATCCTGGTGCTGCTCGCCGGCATCGGCTCCGGCAGCCGCCTTGGCGCCGGCCGGGGGCCCCGGCGCGGCGGACTCGTGTAACCCGCCGTCCGTCGACGGCTCCTCACGCGAACGGTCCGGGCCCTCCCGGGCCGTTCGTGCGTTCCGGGACGTCTGGAGAGGGGCGCGCTCAGACGTCGAGCGCCTCGACGACATCGTCCGGTCCGTCGAACGTCGCCTCGTCAAGCGCTTCGAGCGCCTCGATGACCTCCTCCGGCGCGTCGTTGGCGTCCGCCACCACCAGAAGATCGTTGCGGTCGGCGGGATACTCGGCGTTCTTGAGGAACTTCTGGACGGTGATGGGGCTGGTCATGAGCCCGGGATACCGCGGGCTCCCCGCGCCCAAACCGCTCATGTCGCGCCGTCCTGGGTCCGCTATCGAACGCTGGCGCGGCCGCGGTCGCTGAACTCCAGGCGTCCGGGTATGGCAGCTCTGTTATGTGCGCATCCGGCCTTCCACACTGCCCTCACTGCCTGCTGCGGGTGCCCGGCGCCTCGTCACTGCCGTTCCCGCCGGCGGCGATGCGCTGTCCGCACTGCCGGCTGCTCATCGGCGCCGGCCGGGCGCGCGCCGAAGCCTGTGACGACGGGGACGCGCGGTCGCGCGGCAGCGCCGCCGGCGTGCTGGCCAACGCGGCCCGACGCGCCCAGTCCAAGCCGGGCGGTATCGAGGAGATCACCGCCGCGCTGCGCAAGAGCGCGGCCGAGGTGGGCTGCGCGGTGGAGCGCCTGCGAATGCTCGACTACCAGCACCAGTCGGAGCGCGATCAGGCGATGCCGGAGCTGTCCGCCGTCCTGGCGACCTACAGCACGTGGAAGGCCGCGCGCGCGGCGGCCACCGAGCGCACGCCCGTCATCAACCCACCGCGCGGGATCGACGTGGACGACGACGCCGCGCAGGTCGCGTGACCCGCTGAGCGCGTCTAGCCCGAGCTCGCCCAGGCGGCGCGCGCGCCGGGCGCGTGGGTCGCGAAGACCATCCAGATCTCCGTTCCTCCCCCTTCGGCGACGCGAAGCTCGAGAGCGCTGGTCAGCGAGGCCATGAGCGGGAGGCCGAGGCCGAGCCCCGGGGAGTCAGGCCGGGGCGCCATGCCGCGGCCCTCGTCGGCGATGACGATCTCCAGGCCGTCGGACGTGATGTCCGCCGTCACGCGCAGGACGCCCGGCTCGCGATCGGCGTAAGCGTGGACGACGGCGTTCGCGCACGCCTCGCTGACGGCCAGTGCGACGTCGGCCAGTCGATCGGCATCAAGGCCCGCCCGGCGGCCGAGCGCGCCGATCTCGGAGCGGATCCGGGCCACCTCGCCCGAGCAGGCGGGGGCGGTGATCGCGACGGCCGGCGCTTCGCTGTCCGCGTGAGCGAAAGGGCTGAGATGTGGAGCGGTCATGTCGGTTCCCTCCTGGAGCCTGAGCGATGGTGGTTCCCGCGAGCTCGAGTCGTCAATCCCCGGCGGACGACGTGCGGACACCGCGATGCCCTTCTCCTCGCTCGCTCGCGCGGCGCCCGCGAGACGACCGCCTCCGCTTGCGCGGCGGCGCCGTCACCCGCACGGCGCGTGCGCGCATCCCGCGCGGGCCGCTCGGACCCTGCGCGGCGATCCGCACCTCGTAGCGCCCGCGGCGCCGCGGCGTCCACTCCACGACGTGCCGCCCACGGGTCGCCTCGAGCACGCGGCGCAGGGCGACGCCGCGCGCGCCGCGAACCTCCACGAGCACCCGCGAGCGCTTGGATAGCGTGAAGGCGATCGGCGCCGGACGACCCAGGCGCGTCCGCGTCCGGCCGCGCAGCGCGATGCGCGTCGGCTCGCGCTCGTAGCGACTGAAGCGTCGTGCGGCCCCGCAGTAGGCGGCCCGGCCCGTGCGCGCGCACAGGTCCCCGAGGAAGCCGTCGACGAGTCGGTGGTACTCAAGCGACGCCTCGCGCCCGCCGGCCGAGTAGAGCGACCAGGCCCCGGTGTCGAAGCGGGCGACGGCAGGGCGCGCCGCGCGCTCCCCGCTGCGGAACAGGCGCCGTGCGCGACGGCTGCCCGTGAGCGCCGCCATCTCGTGGAGCCCGGCGACGGCCTGAAGGTCTCCGTTGAGGATGCGCAGGCCGGGAGCGAACGAGTACATGAGGAAGTGGCGCCCGCCACCGTCGCGGACCGCGACGCCCGCCGGCGGCGACTGCTCGAAGGCACCGAGCGCGCGCCGCGCGGCCAGTCCGAAGCGCGGGGCGTCGAGCGCCCGGCGGCCGCGGGCGAGCGCCTCGACCGCGGTGCCCTGCACCATGCCCGAGACCCACGCGGGCCGCCCGCCGCCGAAGCGGTAGAGCCCTTCGTAGGCCGCGTACCCCGAGCGCCGAGACGCCAGGGCGACGAGCCGGTCGAGCTCCTTGCGCACCGTCGCGCGAGGGCAGGCCCGCGGCCGCCGCAGGCAGAAGCGGGCGCGCCCGTTCGCCCGTCCCCACGTGCCGAGCCAGTGGACGTTCAGGCCCTGCGCGGGCTGGTAGCGGAAGACGACGGGGTCGCGGCCGAACGCGAAGCGCTGGCCGGGACGTGGCGCGCCCCGCCGGGTCCAGAAGTTCGTGTTGCGACGGAGGGTCAGGAACACGACCGCCAGACGGGAGGAGGTCAGCCGCCGCTGGCGTGCGAGCCCTCCGGCGAGCGCGACGACCGCCCGCTGCTCGACGCCCCGGGTGCCGCGCAAGCGACGCGCGGCGGTCCGGGCGCGGGCCCAGGTGCCGCGGTAGCCCGCGTACGTCACGGCGTCGAGGCGATGGGCCAGCCAGGCGCGGCGCAGCGCACCGGCGACGGAGCGCGAGCGGCGCAGGCCGCGCAGCTCCCGCGCGCGCCAGGCGCCCGAGCGCCGCGCGGCTGCCGCGGCGGACGTGGAGGCGGGCGGCGCGGAGGCGTCGGGAAGCACCACGACGCCCGCGGGCTCTCGCAGCGGGGCCGGGCGCGTCTGGCCGTCGTCTCCTCGGATCGCGGCGAGCACGACGACAACCATCAGAAGAAGGCCCGCGCCACCGAGGGCGACCGGAAGACGTCGGAGCAGCACCCGAGGTCCATCGGCGGGCGGGCGCCGGAGCTTCACCACCGGACCATCGCGAGCTAGTAGCCGAGACGCTCCAGCCGGGCCCGTTCGGCCTCGCGCTTGGCCTCGCGCTCCTCCTTCTTGCGACGGTCGCGCTCCTTGCGCTCGGCGGAGTCGTCGGTGACGAACCGGACGCTCGTCCCGATCTTGCCGTCCTGAGCGCTGGCGAGATCCTTGGCGGTCACCCGCGGGCCGCGGTCTTCACGGTCGCCGCGACCGCCGCCGCGTCCGCCGCCGAAGCCGCCACCGGGCCGGCCTCCGCCGCCCTGGCCGCCGCCGGGCCGGCCGCCGCCACCCTGGCCGGAACCGCCCTGGCCGCCGCCACCTTGGCCGCCGCCACCCTGGCCGGGACCGCCCTGGCCGGAAGCGCCGCCGCGCCGGCCACCCGGAGCGGCACGCTCGGAGACCTCGCCCTTGATCGTTCGCACCGGTGTCCCCGCGAGGCGGATCCAGGCGAGGAAGACCGGGTCGCCGGGCGTCAGGCCGGTCGCGGCCTCCGCGCACACCGCAGCCCACTTCATCGGCTGGCCCTTCTCATCGGCCTTGGGCGCGAGCGCGGCGCGGACGGCCTCCGGCCCCCCGACGCGCTCGATCGCGACCACCAGGCGCGGGACACGCGGCGCAGGCAGCGCCGGGCCGGCCTGGGTCGCACCGTCCTCGCCCGCGGGTGCGGCCCCGCCCTCCGTGGGCGGCTCCCTACCGGCGGCGGGATCAGGCGCCTCCGCGGGAACGGGGCCGGTTTCGTCCGCGGCGGCTGTCGCCGGCGGTCCCTCGGAGGCGGGATCGGCGCCTTCGTCGGCAGCTGACGCGTGCGGCTCCGATGCCGGACCAGCTCCCGGCTCGGCCGGGGTCGGCGCTGGCGGCGACCCCTCGGCAACCGGTGCAACGGCTCCCTCGGCGGCGGGGGCCGCGACCTCCTCGACGGCGGGTGCCTCTCCGGCCGGCATGGAGGCCTCGGGAGCGGACGCATCCGCGCCGGCCGCAGCCACCGTCGCGTCGTCGGTGGGCGCAGCCGCGGTCGTCATCTCGTCGGCCGGCGCGCCGTCCGCCGCGGCCTCGCCCGGCGGAGCGACGGCCGGCGAGGCAGCGCCGCCCGAAGCGTCCGCGGGCTGCTCGGCCCGGCGCAGCTCAGTGAGACGGTTGAAGAACGCGGTGCGATGCTTCTGCGCAG
>JAABUS010008048.1_pt1 | contig 11731 bp, 9 predicted proteins | sample 5560161 | NCBI WGS metagenome assembly JAABUS01 (sample SAMN10711885, study PRJNA513376) | rock metagenome | isolation source: Antarctica rocks | place: Antarctica: Victoria Land, Trio Nunatak nord | collected 2016-01-04 | reverse complement strand
CCTGTTTGCCGCGACCGAGGCGCGGGCGGCGGGGCATGGCGGCATTGTCGCGGTGTCGCGTGCGACGGGGATCGCGCCCAGCACCATCGGGCGCGGCCTGCGGGAGTTGGACGAGGCCGACCCGCTGCCGCCGGGCTGGGTGCGCCGGGAGGGTGGCGGGCGCAAGACGCTGGTGGAGACTGACCCCGGGTTGCTGGATGCCCTGCTGGCGCTGGTGCGCCCGACCGAGCGGGGCGATCCGGTGTCGCCCTTGCGCTGGACCTGCCTGAGCCTGCGCCAGCTTGAGGCCGCGCTGAAGGCGCAAGGCCACCCGGTGAGCCACATGGTGGTGGGCACGCTGCTGAAGGCTGAGGGGTTCAGCCTGCAAGCCAACCGCAAGACGCTGGAGGGCAGCAGCCACCCCGACCGCGACGCGCAGTTCGCCCACATCGCCCGGAGCACGGCGGCGGCGCTGGCCGGGAGGCAGCCCGTGGTCTCGGTGGACACCAAGAAGAAGGAACTGGTCGGCCCGTTCAGGAACCCGGGCCGCGAGTGGCGCCCACAGGGCACACCCGAGGAGGTGCGGGTGCATGACTTCCTGATCGAGGAACTAGGGCGCGCGGTGCCCTATGGCGTCTACGACCTGGCGGCCAACACGGGCTGGGTGAGCGTGGGCGTGGACCACGACACGGCCGAGTTCGCGGTGCAGACCATCCGGCGCTGGTGGCAGGGCGTCGGCCAGCCCCGCTACCCGCACGCGCGCAAGCTGACCATCACCGCTGACGGCGGTGGCAGCAACGGCTCGCGCGTGCGGCTGTGGAAGCGCGAGCTGCAGCGGCTCGCCAATGAACTCGGCCTTGAGATCACCGTCCACCACTTGCCGCCAGGCACCAGCAAGTGGAACAAGATCGAGCACCGCCTGTTCTCCTACATCAGCCGGAACTGGCGGGCCAAGCCGCTGGTCAGCTACCGCACCATCGTCGAGCTGATCGGCGCCACTACCACCAAGACGGGACTGGCCGTGCGCTGTGAGCTGGACCACAGGGCCTACCCCAGGGGCATCAGCGTGTCCGACGAGGACATGGCCGTACTCAACATCCACCGCGACCCGTTCCATGGCGAATGGAACTACACCATCAAACCTCAGAAACCAGGAAATGATGCGGTTGTTTTATGACTGTTCCTAAGGGTCTTGGCAGCTTTTGGTGATTGGCTTGTCAGCGTTACCACATTGATGGAATGAACCTTCTGTCTCGCTTGTTGCCGGACCCGGCTTCAGTCCGGCTCGAAACCTGGAGCCTTGAGCCCGCCCCTGCCTCGATCACCGTTACTCTCCGTTCGCGGCCCTGTCGGACGCAATGTCCGCTCTGCGGCGAGCGGTCCAGACGAACCCACAGTCGCTACGAACGAACCCTGGCCGATCTACCTTGGGGGGAGCATGCCATCACCATCAAGCTCGGCGTACGCCGCATGTTTTGCGATAACGCCTTGTGCAAGCGTCATATCTTCACCGAACGCCTGCCCAGCGTTGCAGCACCTTGGGCGCGCAGGACGACGCGGCTTGCTGACCGGCTCACGGCCGTGGGCTTGGCACTGGGCGGTTCAGCCGGCGTCCGCCTCGGTCGCAAGTTTGGGCTTGTGGCATGCCGCAACACGCTGCTGAGCGTGGTTCGGCAGGCACCCATGCCACCCGTCGTGACTCCGTCCGTGCTCGGCGTCGACGATTGGGCGCTGCGCAAGCGCGACACCTACGGCACCGTGCTGGTGGACCTCGAACGTCACCGCCCGGTGGCGCTGCTACCGGGCCGCGAGGCGGACACGCTGGCAGCATGGCTGCGCGAGCACCCCGGCGTCGAAGTGGTCTCGCGTGACAGGTCGGGCGCCTTTTCCAAGGGCGCGCGCCATGGCGCGCCCGGGGCGGTGCAGGTCGCGGACCGCTTCCACCTGCTGCAGAACCTGGTCGAGACGCTGGAATTGGTGTTCAGCACCCATGCCATGGACCTGCATGCAGCCGAGCAGGCCCGTCGCGATGCGGTGCTCGCCGAGCATGGCACTGTGCCCATTGCGCCGTCCGAGCCGCAGGCTAAGGCGAAGCTTCTGGCAGTCGGGCGCCGGGCGCGGCGCCTGGCCCAGCACGGGCAGGTTTGGGCGCTCTACCGTCAGGGCTGGTCGGGGGAGAAGATAGCGCCCCACCTCGGCATCAGCCGAAGCACCGTCTACCGGTATCTCCGGAGCGAGGTCTTTCCCGAGCGCAAGGGGCGCTCCGACGCGGGCCACAGCCGGCTCGACGCGTGGCGGCACATCGTGCTGGAGCACTGGACCGGCGATCGGCGCAACAGCCGCAAGATGTTCCAGGACCTACAGCAGCGCGGGTATCGCGGCAGCTACCCGACGCTGGCGCGCTATCTCCGGCGCCTGCGGGCGGCTGGCAACGTCGTGGCGGCAAGTGGGCTGCCTGCATCGGCGCGACCGACGTTGGATGCTGCCCCGCGGCAAGTGCTCACACCCCGAACCGCTGCTTGGACGGTGCTGCGCCGGGCGGAGAAGCGGAGCATGGAAAGCCAGGCATTGCTGGCCGGCGTGCGCGGGCGCTCACCCGTGCTGAACGAGGCGGTCGAGCTCGCGGAGGCTTTCATCGCTCTCGTGCGTGGTCGCGAGGCGGCCCAGTTCGACCCGTGGCTGCAACAGGCAGAGCACAGCGCCGTGCCGCCGCTGCAGCGCTTTGCCAAGCGCCTGCGGGCAGACTACGACGCCGTGCACGCTGCGCTGTCCCTGGACTGGAGCAACGGTCAGACCGAAGGTCAGATCAATCGGCTGAAAACCATCAAGCGCCAGATGTATGGTCGTGCTGGCCTCGACCTTCTAGAACGCAGGTTCCTGCTCGCAGCCTGATCATCAAAAGCTGCCAAGACCCCACATTGATTGAGACTGGGGCGGGTGCCCGACGCAGGCTGTTGGAGAATGAGCGCACGGTCGTTGAGACGGACGCGAGATCACGCAGGTCGGCGCACGATTGGTGAGACGGACAAGGCTGGCGACCTGGCCTGCTGGTGCTGCGGTGTGCAAGGAAAACGTCCGGTAATCTGGCAGTCGCGGACACGCCTGTATGGGCATCCTTGAAGCGCCAGGAAACTGGTTGCGGAAATCAGGTCAAGGCTGACCCCTGGATCGCGCCTTTCCTGGTTCGATCCTTCGGGGTGACCCGCCGTCCGTCTCACCTATGTGGGCCAGGGCGGATGATTGCGGGTCCGTCTCGCGTAATGCGGGTTCCAAGGCGGCTATTGTGGGTTTGAGCCACCGGATAGGATCACCGAATGCGGGCTGGAAAGAGCCGATCATTGCGGGCCGAAGCGCCGATGATTTCGGGCCACTACAGATAGGAACTGGCCAAGGATCACTGCGCCCATGCCGCTGACCCATGCAACACAACCTCAGTGCGCCCGCCTCCCTGATCCCTGCACCATGCTCCCTCCGACAGCCTCGAACACCACCAGGGTGGCATGGCTAGAGACCGCGTCAGATAAAGGCTTGCCAGTCAGCCAGTTCAGTCACAGATCCTGGACTGCTAGTTTAGCTGCTTCGAGCGCGGGATAGTCGATGTAGCCGATCTCGGTGCCACCGTAGAACGTCGTGCGGTCGTAAGGATTGAGCGGCGCCCCAAACCGGAGGCGTGCGGGTAGGTCGGGGTTGGCGATGAACTGCCGGCCGAACGCGACGGCGTCAGCGATGCCAGCCTCGACCGCTCTCACCGCACTCTCCTGATCGAACCCGCCGGCCGCCAGCACGGGGCCGTGGAAGTGGCGACGGAAATGGGCGCCGGCGTCGGGCGCGTCGTGGTTGAGCTGCCCGGTGCTCGATGCCTCGCTGGAGCGCGGCTCGATCAGGTGCAGATAGGCCAGGCCGCGCCGGTTCAGCTCGTCGATCACGTGGGTGAACAGCGCCAGCGGATCGCTGTCCCTCATGTCGTTGAACGTGCCCCACGGCGAGATGCGCACACCCACGCGGTCCGCGCCCCACACGGCCGCAGCAGCGTCCACGACTTCCAGCAGCAGTCGCACGCGATTCTCGATGGGCCCGCCGTAGGCATCGGTGCGCTGGTTCGTGCCGTCCTGCAGGAACTGCTCCAGCAGGTAGCCGTTCGCGCCGTGCACCTCCACGCCGTCGAAGCCCGCCGTCTTCGCGTTCTCGGCCGCCTGGCGAAAATCGGCGACGATGCCGGCAACCTCCTGCGTCTCCAGCGAACGCGGCGTCTCGAACTCAGCGACGGGCTGGAAGTGGGCGTCGAAGTGCCCGCCAGCCGGCTTCACGGCCGAGGGCGCCACGGGCACGCCGCCGCCGGGCTGCATGGAGGAGTGCGAGATGCGGCCGGTGTGCCAGAGCTGCTGCACGACCAGTCCGCCGCCGCGGTGGATAGCGCCGGTGACCCGGCGCCAGCCCGCGACCTGCTCGGGCGAGTGGACGCCGGGCGCCCCGGGGTAGCCGGCGGCCTGGGCCGAGACGTCGGTCGCCTCGGTGATGATGAGCCCGCCTGGGCTCGCCCGCTGGCCGTAGTAGGTCGCCATCATGGCGTTCGGCACGTTGCCGGGCAGGGTCGAGCGCATGCGGGTGAGCGGCGCCATGACGACGCGGTGCGCGAGCGGCAGGGCGCCCAGGCGGACGGGGGTGAACAGGGCATCAGCGGGCATGAAGGTCTCCGTAGGTTGGTCAGGGTGCTGGAGCCGTTCTGTCCGGCATACGACCCGCTGCACATCTATTTCTCCGGCCGCCTCGTGCCGCTCAAGCTCCGCGCCTTCATGGACTTCGCCTGGGCCAACGCGCACCAGCTGCCCGCCGCATCAGGCGGGCAGCGCGGCGCGGCCGAGCTGTCGGGTCGGACCTGACAACTACCGCCGCCGAGGACTGAACCGCACTCCCGGCACGCCGGCGACCGCAACCTCCAGAAGCACCGCGAGCGCACCGGCCGAGGCGTCGGCGCTCGCGGCGGAGGTCATGGACCCTACTGAGCCAGTTGGGAGTCGATACGCTCCAGCGCCTGGACCAAGTAGGTCTTGAAGACCGGATAGTTCTCGCTCATCGGAAAGTGGCCGATGTCCTCCATGGCGATGAACGATCCACCCGTGATCTGATCCGCGGTCTCCTTCGTGGCCTCGGGCGGCGTCAGGTAGTCGTACGTGCCGGTGAGCATCACGACCGGGCACTTCCTGCCGTCAATCTGGTCAAGCTTTCCGCGAAGATCGTGGTCGACGGAGTAGAAGTGCAGGTCGCCCTTGAAGACCTCGGAACCCTGGCTGTAGTAGTGCCATGTCAGCCAGCGATCCTTGTCCGGTGACATCGGCGCCATCAGGTCCCATACGCCGCTGGCGCAGACCTGCGACGCGTTCGCGTGGGGATGGCGCCACCAGTCGAGGTAGAACCCCGGGGCATAAGCGGCGGCTTCGACCGGAATGACCGCTTTGAAGCGATCAGGATGCCGAAGCGCAAGCTGCAGGGCCACGTTGCCACCGAACGACGAACCCATGAAGATCGGGTTCTCGAGTTCGAGGGCATCGCACAACGCAATAATGAAGTTCACGTAGTGATCGGCTGTCAGCTTGTACTCTTCCTTCCACCACTCCCGGTTCAACGGCGGATCGGACTTGCCGTGGCGGGGAAGATCATAGGCGATCACTAGGTGGTTCTTCGTGATCTCCTCGTCTTCCAACAGATCGCGCCACTGATGGTTGTGACAGCCGGCCGTGTGCTGGCAGATCAGAGGCTGCCCGGTGCCGTTGACGTTGTAAAAAACCTTGTATTCGCATCCATCAACGTCGAGCGTGATGTAGTGGCCGGTTACCGGCGAGATTCGAGCCATGTTCATTCTCCCATGAAGCCGCGGTCAGACCGGGACGCCGACTTGGCGCAGCAGCTCGATCTGGACGGTGACGTTGCGGAGGTTCTGCATGAGAACCAGCAGATCCCCTTCGAGCTTCATGTCCTCGCGAAAGGACGCGGCCCAGATGCCGTGGAACATCGGGGGAGGCACGGCCATGCCGAACTTCCTCCAGGTCTCGGCGCTTGCCCGAATTGCGAACTGGTAGCTGTCCAGCGGCGCCGGAGCGGTGTTGATATCGTGAACCACGCCATCACGCATATCGATGATGATCTTGGCCTCACCCATGTCCAGCATGTAGACGCAGGTGAAGTACTTCGCCATCGCCTGTATCGTGGCGTCACTATCCGATGATCTCTGGAAGCTGTCAGCCCATGATCGTGGATTGGTAGCCATACGTTCTCCTCCTGTTTTTGTTTATGTTAACGGTATCAAGTCCTGCCCTTCCAGTGGAAAATTGGAAAAGGCATTCAAGGACTGACATCTGAACACCAATACTTGGTTTCCAGGTAGTCCTCGATTCCGTATTTGGAGCCTTCCCGGCCCTGCCCGGATTGCTTGATGCCTCCGAACGGCGCCACCGCGGTCGAGATCATGCCTGTGTTGTGGCCGACCATCCCGTACTCAAGCCGCTCGACCACTCGCCAGGCGCGACGCGCGCTCTCGGTGTAGACGTAAGCGGCAAGCCCGAACTCGGTGTCGTTCGCCATCGCGATCGCCTCCTCCTCCGCCTCGAAGCGGAAGATCGCCGCCACTGGGCCGAACGTCTCCTCTCGGGCGACGCGCATGTTCTGCCGCGCGTCACGCACGACCGTGGGTTCGTAGAACGTGCCGCCGAGCGCGTGCCGCCGTCCGCCAATGACCAGCGCGGCACCCTGCGTTAGGGCGTCGTCGACGTGCTCCTGCACCTTCCGGATGGCGACCTCGTCGATCAGCGGACCGATATCGACGCCGTCGAGGGTACCTGCGCCTACCTTGAGCTTGGCGACCCGCTCAGCGAAGCGGCTCGCGAAAGCATCGTAGATGCCCGCCTGGACATAGAAGCGGTTGGAGCAGACGCAGGTCTGGCCCGCGTTGCGGAACTTGGAGGCGATCGCGCCATCGACCGCCGCGTCCAGGTCCGCGTCGTCGAACACGGTGAAGGGCGCATTGCCGCCGAGTTCGAGCGAGACGCGCTTCACCGTCGGCGCGCACTGCGCCATGAGAATACGCCCGACCTCGGTGGAGCCGGTGAACGACAGCTTGCGCACTTTGGGACTGGCGGTGAGCACGCCGCCGATCGCGCGGGCGTCTCCTGTGACGATCTGGAGGACGCCGGCGGGCAGTCCGGCCTCGACCGCGAGCTGTCCAAGCGCTAGCGCAGTGAGAGGTGTCTGCTCGGCGGGCTTGACGATCATCGCGCAACCGGCGGCGAGCGCGGGAGCCACCTTGCGGGTCACCATCGCCGCCGGAAAGTTCCAGGGCGTGATCGCCGCGCAGATGCCGATCGGCTGTTTCAGCACGACGATGCGCTGTGAGCGCTTGGTTGCCGGGATTACGTCGCCGTAGGTCCGCTTGCCCTCTTCGGCGAACCAGTCGACGAAAGACGCGGCATGTAGGACCTCGTCGCGCGCCTCGCCGAGCGGCTTGCCCTGCTCAGCGGTCATGATGGTCGCTAGATCGTTGACGTTCCGGACGATCAGGTCGTACCAAGTTCGCAGCACGGCGCCTCGCTCCGCCGCGGTCCGGCCCGCCCAGTCAACCTGGGCTCGCTCCGCCGCGTCGATCGCGCCTTCTACATCGGCTGTTCCGAGTGAAGGCACGCGGCCGATAGGAGTGCCGTTGGATGGATCAAGGACATCGATCCAGTCGCCGTCAGGAGATAGCCATTCGCCGTCGACCAGGCATGCCGAGCGTTGGAGATCGCAATTCTCAATTTGAAGCGTCACACCCGATCACCTCGCCATGCAGCCTGCCAGGGCGGGGGCAATCGGCTGTGCACCGTGCCTCCCTAGCCACCTATCCGCGACTGAGACGCTTGTATTCGGGAATTTTGTAGAACGAACGGCTACACAGACGGGAAACCGCGTCACAGCCCAGATGCGCGCGGTGATGCTCGTCGGCTCAGCTGCCTAGCCGCTCCACCATGAGGTCGATGAAGCGCCTGACCCGCGGCTCCAGCAACCGCCTGCTCGGGTAAATGGCCGTGATGACCGCATCCCCGCCGTCGACCTCGGGGAGCAACCGTCGCAAGCGCCCCGCCTCAAGGTCGGCCTCAACGACGAAATGGGGAAGAAAGGCGAGGCCAAGCCCGGCGACGGCTGCGTCGCAGAGCGCTTCGCCGCTGTCCAGTCTTAGACGACTGCGGCCCTGCGCCGTAGCCCAGGTTCCGTCCTCACCGCGGAAACGCCAGCCCTGCCGGCGTCCGCGACTGCTGAATACCAGCCGGTCGTAGTCGCCGAGCGCGTCGATGCTCACCGGCTCTCCTCGCTCCGCGATGTAGGCGGGCGATGCGACCAGCGCCCATCCGTACCGTGCGACGACGCGGGACACGAGCCGCGTGTCCTGCGGGGCTTCCCCGATGCGGATCGCTAGGTCGAAACCCTCCTCGACGATATCGGATTGTCGGTCGGTGAAGCTGACCTCAATCTGAAGATCAGGCCAAACCGCAAGATACTCGCCGATCAGCGGTAGGATCGCCAGCCGGCCGTAGGCGTCCGGGACCGTCAGCCGGAACAGCCCTCGGGGCGTGCCGGCGCGGCCGGCGACGCTCGCCTCGGCGTCGTTGATCGCCTGGAGGACTACCAGACCTCGATCGTAGAACGCGCGACCCTCATCCGTGAGGCTCAGGGTGCGCGTGGTCCGGTTCAGGAGGCGCGCGCCAAGCCTGTCCTCCAGACGCCCGACAGCCTTACCCGCTGCGGATCTGGTCAGGCCCGTCGCCTGCCCACCGGCGACAAAGCTGCCCGCGTCCACGACGGCCATGAAGACCAGGATTTCGTTGAGGTTCGCTCCTAGCATGCAGGTCCTTTGTTCTTACGATCGCAGCCGAGTTCAAAGGCAGGAGGCGCCAGTTCGCGACAACTGGAGCGCGATATCCAGTCCCTGCTGTGTAGAAACACGTTCCCCAATAGACCTCTTATATACTTGCTCGGGCCACAATCAACGCGAACCAGGGCGGGCTATGAGGCCGCCCCCGCGCTAGAAGACGGTAAGGCAACATTGCTGAACGCGAGAAGGGACTTGCAATGACGGACACCGACGAAAAGACGCTGCGGCTGCTCTTTCCTCAATGGCAGGGCGGCAAGAATCCCGCCTACCATTTCGGCTCTCAGCTGCTCAACTGGCTCGCGCCCGAGGCTGCCGGCCCGGTCGAGCAGGTCGCGGTTCCGCAGCCGGACGGCGCGGCGCTACAGGCGGAGGACGGCATCGTCGCTCGTCGCGCGCTGCTGAACCAGGTGAGCGACGCCCGGCGGCTGATCGACAAGCACCGGCCCGACCGCTTGGTCGTGCTGGGCGGCGACTGCCTGGTCGACCTCGCACCGTTCGCCTACCTTAACGAGCGCTACGATGGCGAGTTGGCGATCCTTTGGGTCGACACCCACCCGGACGTCATCACGCCGAACGAGTCGGAGCACGGACACACGATGGTGCTCGGCAACCTGCTGGGCGAAGGCGATGCCGAGTTCACCGCAGCGGTGAAGCGGCCTATTAAGCCGCAGAACGTCATGTTCGCCGGCCGCCGCGACACCTCGACCGACTTCCCCGAGATCCTGTCCAAGGAGACGGAGATGTTCGAGCGGCTGAAGCTGCGCACTGCCGGACCCGAGCAGTTGGCCGACACGAGCGAGCCTGTGCTGGACTGGCTGCGGTCCACGGGCGCAAAGCATCTGGCAATCCACTTCGACCTCGACGTGCTCGACCCCAAGCTGTTCCGCTCGCTCCTATTCTCGAACCCGGACCCGTCGGTGCCGTCAGTGGACACCTATCCCTCCGGCAGAATGAAGATGGAGCAGATTGTTCGGCTATTGTCGGACGTGGGAACGGCGGTAGACATCGTCGGACTTGGGATCACCGAGCACCTACCCTGGGACAGCCTAGCGCTCAGGAATATGCTGGCGGAACTGCCGTTGATCGGCTCGGCGGCACGCTGATGCCAGTGCGTGCGTAATTGCTCACCCTGGTTGGGTTTCGGCCTTGTTGGGTGAGATGGCCAACGCCTGGCGGAGGTCGTTAAGTATGGAGCGGCCGTTGGCTTTGGCGGTGCTGACGACGGAACGGAAGGCGGCGTAGGTGTACCGGCGCGCATGTGTGGACGGCCCCTGGAGTGCAAGGTCTTACTGCTGGATTTGTTGAGCGGTGCGACGGCGGTCATGTGTCCGGCCTGTAGCGCGGCACGATGACCGCTGGCCCAGATGGGTTCCGCGAACGAGACCACAACAATGATACGGCCTGTTTCGGCCGTTGCGCGCCTCGGATTTCCTCGTTCGTCGGATCGACCGATCATCATCTCCTGCAGCTCTTCTTGCACCCTGGCACCTGCGAGCGGTTAGGCGACCGTGGCAGCTCCAGCCGCCGACATGGCGACCTTCTTGCTACCTCGATACGCTTCCCCGGTCGCCATCATGGCCCACACGATGCGGGCCATCTTGTTGGCCAGAGCCACCGCCGCGAGCTTGCGCGGCTTGCGCTCCAGCAATGCCAACAGCCAGGCCGAGGCGGTCTTGCTTCCCGGCTTGGCGTAACGGATCACCGCCGTCGCCCCCAGCACCAGCAACTGCCGCAGCCGCTCGTTGCCGGCCCGGCTGATGCCGCCCAGGCGCTGGCGCCCGCCTGTTGAGTGTTCCTTCGGTGTCAGGCCCAGCCAAGCCGCGAAGTGCCGCCCGGACTGGAACCGGCCAGGATCAATCGTGAGCGCCAGGCTCAGCGCGCCGATTGGGCCGATGCCGGGCACCTCGGCCAGCAGCTGGCTGACTGGGTTGGCCTTGTGCTGCTGCTTCATTCGGCGTTCCAAGTCCCCGATGCGCTCATCAAGCTGGACCACTTGCTCGCCCAGGAACGCCAGCATCTCCTTGGCCGTGGTCGGCACCGCTTCCCCGGTCGCCACGACTTCGAGCAGCGCCGGCAGCTGGCTGGTGCCCTTGGCCGCCACGATGCCGAACTCGGCGGCATGGCCGCGCACGGCGTTGACCAGCTGTGTCCGTTGCCGGACCAGCAACTCGCGCGCCGAAAGCACGATCGCCTCGGCCTGCTGCTCAGCCGACCGCACCGCCACGCTCGGCATGCCCGGCCGCGATGCGGCCTCGCTGATTGCTTCGGCGTCGTTGCGGTCGTTCTTGCCGCGCTTGACGAATGGCTTCACGTATGGCTCTTGTCGGGTTCCGGGGTGGTGGCAGGCGTGTCACGCGACCAGGCCCGCGACGAGGGTGCCGAGCAAGGCTTTGCCGCGCCGGCGCGCGTTGTGCATGACCTGGAAGAAGCCGAGGTAGAGCGGCAGTTTCTCCTGCGAGAGGCCCCGATGTGGGCGCAGCCAGGAGCGCAGCAGCGACCAGAACCCCTCGATCGTGTTGACGTGGACCTCGCAGAACCCGTCGCCGTCCTCGTCGCGGGCATATTCGCCCCGCCCGTGGCAGACCGTCTTGTGCTGGTAGCCCCAGGCCGGCAGGCGCGCGTAGATGCCATACTCGTCGGTGTGGACGAGGGTGCCCGGAGCGACGGCACCCGTGATGATCGGCTTGATCGTGGCCTGCTGCACGTTGGCCAGCAGGCGCAGCACCACCTCGCCGCCACGCTGGATCAGGCCGGGGATGGGTGGCTTGTCCTTCGCCAACGTGCCGCGGCCTGGCGCGCCTGCCAGCTTGCGACGGCGCCCGAGCCGCCCTGTTTGGCCACCGCCGCGGGCTG
>JAABUS010008047.1_pt1 | contig 11732 bp, 14 predicted proteins | sample 5560161 | NCBI WGS metagenome assembly JAABUS01 (sample SAMN10711885, study PRJNA513376) | rock metagenome | isolation source: Antarctica rocks | place: Antarctica: Victoria Land, Trio Nunatak nord | collected 2016-01-04 | reverse complement strand
AACGTTAGAACTAGAAGAAGCAGAAGATTGATTGTTGATGCGCTGGCTTCAATCTCACCGCCTCGTAGAAGTAGTGATGAAGTGTAAATCTGTCAGGCTCCAGGGCCCTGCCGGGCCCATCACCTGACATGACGGAGTATCGGCTCCTAGTAGGCAACGTATCAACTGAGAGAGTTCCCCTCGAGTTATTCTAGTTCTTTACATCCGTAGTGATTAGTTTATTCAATAAAGGACACGGGTTACTGCCTACCTAGAATACCACATTGCCACATAACCCTTCTAGACTTCGCCTACCCTCCGTGTAGGCTACGTCTGACATTCTGCTACGGAGCAGCTATCTGGGTTTTCTACATCGAGCTGCGCTAGTTCCAATAATATTGCTAGTGAGCAGTGCTTACCACTGCTCCCAATGCTCCCACTGCTACCCCAGCTACCCCAGCTACCCCCAGCTACCCCCAGCTACCTCTGCTACACCCTCTCCTGTTTCTCCTGTTTCTTCTATTGCTTCAACAAATAGAAGAAATACAAGAAGGAGAAGAAGGAGTAGAACCTTCAAACTCTTAGAAATGAAGGTCAAATGAGGCATATGGTACATGGGTTGGTTTCCAATACAAACAGAAGGACTTTGCAAAAAGAAATCGTATGAAGGTCAGCAACTACTACAACCCCGTGCACAGCAGAAGTGTCTTGCATAGAAGACTAGCTCGTGTAGATTCTCTGGCATAAGAGTTGATGAGTCACCTCCTTCTTCGATTAGGGTTCGGACGTGCACCACCAAATATACTACTATGTTACGAATTAAACGCAACAAAAGTTTGTACTTTGATTTTTAAAAATTGAAATTATAATACTTGTAAGACGATGTACCTTAAAAAAAAAGGTTAGTAAGATAATTAAGATACGGTTCAGGTGTAGGTAGATCTCGCTCTCGTGGTGGCGGTTCCTTTTCATTGAAAATGGAAATACTACAACTGAAAATCCTAGTGTCTGAATCAGCGTCGATTTATTCAAGCGCTCTGTTTGAATGGATCACGAGAGGAAATTCTCTTCCCGCTCTATTCCGCGAGACTTCTTCGTAATGCAATGCTTTCTGCGGACGCGCGATGTATACCTATTGAATGTATCGAAAGCAATCCTAAAGCAAAAGATTGAGCAAGTGTCTTGCTGTCAGACGTAGCCTACTTGCATAGTAGAGAGCGGCACACATCACAGACGATGAAAGAAAGCCAGCTATTACCTCAAGTCAAGAGTTGTGGATTGCTTCAATATCGATTGCGCCCCCATAGTGTGATATGCTATCGAGCTTCGGCATCGTTTTATATTTATAGTTCTAGTGTTTGGGCCTACTCAGCACCTCCAGGCAGTCTTCCAAGCATGTTAGCTAGGCTTTCGGGCCTGCTCATGCTTTGGAAGCCGCTCAGAAGCGCCAAGAAACTCCCTCTATCTAAGTGGGAAAAACGATGTTTCTGGGTGTATCCAAAACAAGAGGGATGATGTAGAAGATAGGTGCCCCTGTTCAGGGGTCCCACGGCATATGCCCCCGCTACTACCTAATCGGGTAGTGATATCCCTCCAACAAACGCTTGTCGATAGCCCCCAGTCCTACTGGATCGATTATAGTAAGAATGCTGAGGCTCTTAAGATGCGATCATCCGTGAAGAAGTACGGATTATTAAACTGATAATTGCTAAAAGGTGTGTAATTTACATACTTAGGGAGCAACTGCAGGTTTTCTGCCGCAAACTAAGCTAGTACCACTCCCACTACAGCTCCCACTACTGCTCCTATTGACTCCATGCTTCAACACTTCGCCAAGCCATCCTTATCATATTCCTCAGCTGGGCAAACCGTCAAAACTATGACCACGGGCGGCAGCGACATGGCATTCGAGCAGGAGTCCTACGCACTCGGGAGTATGCTGGCCTGCAGACATTTCCGCTGGAGCACCATTTTGGGCTGAGAGAGGTGACGAGGCAGATTGTGAGTACCGTCCCGCCGTGTGTGGCGAGTGTTTTGTTCTAACTAAAACAAAAAGAAAAAAAGAAAAATACAAAAACAAAGGAAAAACCCAACCACCCAACCACCAAACTAACGTCTTCTAAAAAGAAGCCGGCAAACGGGGGCGAGGAAGGCGGAAGCAAAGGCGCGCAGGCGGGCGGCCGCAGAAGGAGTGGCTACGTTACAGTCAGTGACTCTACCACGCAACGCTGCCCTCAACCTGTACTTACTGGGCGGGGGGAGCGGGGCCCGAGCGGCACGCGACGCGGAGTGGGGGGAACGGGGGGGAGGACAACAGCTACCCAATCGTCAGAATAAACTCGCACCTTAGTCATCAGATTTGCTCACCATTTCACGTCACAAGGGCGCGGCGAAGAAGGTCGGCGGACGGAGCCGGGGGCAGACACCATGGCGGCGGCGGCGCGACGCACGCACGCATGCTTCCCACTGGAGCAATACCCGCATTTGCGGGCATGCTCAGTGAGGGCGGCGCACGTGTGGGTCGCCGTCACGCCCAAACGGCGGACGCAACGGCAACACCAAACCGTCTGACCAGAGAGGTCTGAAACACATTAAGCATTCTTCAAAGTTCGCAGGAGTGTCAGACTCACCAGCGGCTGCAGACCCAACCCCCGGGACAGGACCCGCAAGAGGGGGCGGCGCGGGGGGAGCAGGGGCAGGCGCAATGGGGGGCAGGCGCGCGGTCTTGGAACCGGAGGTCATATGGGGCATATGGTATATGGGTTGAAGCTGGATGGATAACTATCTAGGGGACGAAGGTGAAAACTGTACTAGCGCAACCCCCAGCCCTACCAAGGCGGAGATTGCCATGACCCTGGTTTCCAACACTCCCCCATGGGAATAACAGCCTAATCGGGTAGATTTGAAGCTATTCGGAGCTTCGTAACGCGTTCGGAGTTACTGACTCCCCTCAGCGCAAATGGCGTAAGCAGTTTGAAGTTACTGACTCCCCCCAGCGCAAATGGCGTAGGCAGTGGTTGAAGCTAATACGGAGCTTCCCAACGTAAAAGGCCAATGTAGCGGCCAGTAAAGCTAATACGAAGCTTTCCAACGGTAAATCCACCGTTTCCCTCGTTATGAAGGCACATATCCACGGCTTTGAAGCTATTCGAAGCTTCCCAACGTATATTCACCTTTTACATAGATCTGACTATCTTGACGCCTGATGTATGACCTTTTGCCTTCTTCTCTTGCCTGCTCAGGGTGTAGTTTCCAGCATTGGCTTCGGTATCAATGAGCCAGTCGCCGTAATTGTCTTCGGTAGGGAGGCGAATTTGCTGTACGGGAAGAGTGATGATGACAGGTAATAGTAATGGCCGTGATGATAGTGATGGCAGTGGTGGTAGTGAGCTTATCAGAGCCACTAAATTCGGTGAGCTTGTCGGAGTCACTCATCTGGTGAGCTTATCGGAGCGGAGATTGCCATAACCCTGGTTTCCAACACGCGGAAGGGAACAGTCACGTGCAGGAACTGTCCTGCACGGGACGGCGGCGGCGCGGGCACGGCGGCAGCGCGTCGGCGCGAGCGACGAGTCTGCGTTCAGCTGTTAGCGCCAAACCTCATGAACACAGTGTTGGAAACCAGGGTTATGGCAATCTCCGCCTCGGTAGGGCTGGGGACGCTAGTAGAGTTTTCACCTTCGTTCCCCTAGATAGTTATCCATCAAGCTTCAACCCATCTACCATATGCCCCATTTGACCTCCAGTTCCAAGACACAGCACTGCTACCTATGTAGAGTTTACGGATCGGCCAAAATGTGAACACACTTTGGAATATCCTATTCAGGTATGTATAGCGTATTTCAACAACCTACGGGGGCGGCGCCAGCAGAGGCACGCGCGACACTGGGGCGACGAGCTGATGCCTATCTGCATGTCAGTGTCATTCCTATTGATATGAGAGCAGCTACTTACCATTGTGATCGCGATGCCCTGGCTTCGTTTACGTTCTTTGGCCTGAGAGCTAGAGGCGTAACAACCTTCAAAAGGGGAAAAACACATGCGAACTGGGACTGTCAACAAACCTCGCACTTGTCTTGTTTACACGGGAGACATTGCTTTCAGAGGGCCACCATCGCAACATGGAAGCGAAGCTGCCCTGATTGCTGCCGCCCTGACTGCTACGACTCGAAGGGCCGAGCCTTAAGGGGGGATGCAGTTGTGAGGCGTATATGTCGCTCGTCACCTAAAGGGGCTGCGTATAGATAAGAGAGGGCTTGCTTTCTAAAGGCGGCGGCTTGGCAGAAGGTGAAAACTCTGCCGATGCCACGCAACCTTCGTTCTTTAGCAAATAGTTCTACTACCAACAGGTAGCACCTGTTATCTTCACTACGCAGTTCCACGCAAAAGGTGATCGTTTAAACAATGAGTTTGGTTTAGAGTTGTAGTGCACTTTGGTATTGAAATCGTGGGTGTACCAACGCCCTCAATTTATGGTGAGGGCTGCAGGCTTTTCGCGGATTATCAATGCGAGGTAAAAGAGGTGATATATACACTAGGGGAAAACATAGGACGGAGAAGTAGACAAAGCTACCTTCATAATTCTAGATATGAGAAGCGGGAGATTTGGTATCTGCAATATATAGAGACAGGAAACTATACTGATAACGTATATGATGGGCTGGGCAGTTGGAACGCATATCTAGAAAGAGCTTCAGCGAAGATAAAGATTGGACTTTTATACCAACAGTTCCAATGAGACTTAATAACGATGCAATCTTCCTACATGTCGTAAATCGAACATCCCCGTCGAGAATGCCATGTTCCTACATATACCTGACTCTCGAATCAGTGTCAAGTAAGAAGCTATCTATTATGCGAAATAGCTATATTGTTCAGAGTATCCTGCGTAAATTACCCCCATATCTTGTCAGCTATATTCTTTGATTTTAGTGACTTGTCATATGTGAAACTTCTTACCGCTGCAGCATTACTCTCAACTGTGTAGGTCGAAGTTGGGACGCTCAGGAATGAGATGGCCGCATCACAGTGCGATGGTGCACGCACAGGACCCGATCCACGATGTTGTTGAAGCCGTCAGCTCTCCCCCTCCCCAATTCCCTTACTCTCCCCCACAAACTGGGCACAGAACGCATCGATCGCCTCACTAGTTCTCCGCAACGTTCTCATCGCCGCCTCCTGCTTCTGCACTATGCATCGATTGCCCTCGCATATCTCCTTGCTATATGTCTCTATCGTAGAGAGCCGTGTGACCATGTTCATGGCGTTCATGGCCTTGAAGTTCTCAGCGTCGAAACCGTGGACGAGCGCGGTGTAGATGGCTTGCGTGGTTCTGACGTCTTCGAATTTCTTGAGCACGGGTGTCTGAAGAGCTTTGAGCCTCAAGACCTGGGTGTTGATTTCAGCGCGCAGAGCGTCGTAGAGTTTGAGCTGAAATTCATTTTCGGAGAGTTGAGAGGTCAGGGTTGCAGTGCCTTGGAATTTTTCTTTTTCGGCTAGAAGTTCTGTTTTCGTGGCTTCGAGTGCTTTGTCCTTGACTTCAAGCGCCTTTGCGTGGGCTTCTTCTTCTGCTTTGAGATTATTCGCGTACTGTTGGCTGGCGTCTTGCAGCTTATGCTCTGCATCGTTTGCGCGACGCGTAGCTCGCTTGAAAGCTGCTTCGTACGTCTCTTTACGAGATTCTTTCTCGGACTCATAGGCGGCGGACATGATCTTCCAGTCATTCATCGCCTTTGCAATGACGTCAGGATGCAAGAATAAACCCGGCAACTTGAAGCCGTCAAGAAGTTTCAAAGACGCAGCCGAGTCGGCAGGAATGATGTTGAATGTCTCCGATGGCTCTGTTGAGTATTTCCGTCGCTTGCTGAGGTGGGAAGATGACCTTGATTCAGATTCACTACCTTCAGCATCGACACGACGTTTTGATGATCCTCCTTGCGCCGGCCTGAGAGCCGCGTTCACGGGTTCAGGGTCAGTGTTCAGAGACGGTGGATCAATCTGATCTACGAATCGTGAATGCAGGTTGGGGAATAAAGTACTCTTTGAAGTACTCGAACGTTTAAGTGTCACGAACATACTCGGACGTCTTGACGACTGTTGAGCTTTCCCTACAATCGTGGAGAAAGAGAGGCTCTGCGCATGATCAGTCAACAAGAGATGTTGAGGCTCTCGAAATGGCAATTACCGAACTAGGAACGGCTTTGTCAACCATAGGCTCATCTCCATCTGAGACATCACTTTCGGCAGGAGGAGGCATTCCGTCATACTCGTCATCATCGTCATCATCTTGCTCCAGCTCTGATGGCAGGACTGAGTCCGACTTCTCTTCTGAACTATCGGGCCGCGGTTGATTCACAGTAGCCCATTTGGTACCACGCGCTACTCCTCGCCATCTTCGGCCATCACGCCTGCTGAGTGTATGGCTGGGATTGTCCTATATTATATCAGTAACATTTTAGATATTCTGAGAGTCGTTCAGCCATGAGCAATACCGCTGCATTCTGCTTCCTCATTATCTAAAACATCATCAGTCAACTATTTAGAATCTACCATGGCGTAGACACTGACAGAGTACTGTTGTTGCATTGCATGACGCGTCCGCGAAGGGTAGTCCTAACGTACGTCAGCACAAGATACCGTGCATGAAGTCAGTTTGATCAACTTTGCAGATAGTCTCCCATTCTTCCCCGTTGTGGCGTCTGCTGTAGATGTCTTCGCGGGCTTCGAGGGACCAAAGATTGGACCTTCCTGATCCGACACCGTCTGAGGAGTGCCTCGAGGCAGCGAATCTTGAAAATTGGGGGCTTTTATCTTTATCCCTCTGTATGAGGTCAATGGCGAGGAAAACAGGATCACAGATCTATCGTCTTTTGCCGGCTTACCATGATGAGTGGTCCGACGTCTGAGCCAAAGGTAGTTGCGTGACACTTCAAGATCGTAGGTGGTTGAGATGAATCAAGGCGAAATGGGTTGGTTGATTGTGCGCGAAGAAGAGAGTTGAGACATTTCATTACACGGAATCCTGTGTCACTTCACATTCAGCCAATCATATCAACTAAATGCATCAACAAATGTCACTGTCCCACATTAAACGATCTATTGACCAAATTTCCGACCTACACCATTGTCATACCTCACTGTGACTACTACATTATTATTATCGCATCCAAAGCTCACCAGCGCGAGAGCCTGCATGCCTACTGCTACAACTGCGGCATCCTCTCTCCTACGAGAACGCTACACGTACGACACATGCAATTGCACGACCCCGTCCCAGCAATGACGCCATGTTCCGCGACACAATTCTGGTGCTGCGACTGCAAGCACGATTTCCGAAATGAAGCTGCACTCGCAGATCATCTTCGTTGTAGCAAGTTACACGGATTGGGGAAGGGGGGCAAGAAGAAGAAAACCAAAAACAACAAAAGAAGGGCAATCAGCGAACGCAGTGCAAGAAGTGCCAAAGGACTTTCAAGGATCGGGGTGCGCTAGGGCGGCATCTGACGTCGGTGCGGCATAATCGGCTGAGCGGCATCAAGTGTGTAGCAGACGCGAAGTGCAAGAAGCATATCAATTGTCCGTCGGTGCAGTTGCAACATTTAGAAGTGGAAAATGTGTGTCAGGAATGACGAAGCCGAAAATAAATGCAGCTGTTACAGCGAATGATACAGGACGCATCATAATATCGGAAGGAATCACGGCACAGTGGCTGCTAGACGACAACCCGTCTGCGACTTCGACTTCGCAGATTCGTAGTCCAATACTGACCCCAACCTCGACCGAATTCCTCGACTCTTATCCACCCTCCGCGATACTCACCCCCATATCCACTCTTTCGACTAGCACGAACTTCCACTCCATGCTGACCCTCCGGCCTCACACTCGGAGTGGCTATCAAACATGCCCCCTTTGCCCTCCGTCCTGTACTCGCACATTCAAGCAGCGCGCACTTCAGCAACATCTGTCGTCAAGCGTCCACGCTCAGGTACCTATCCTTGCCCTTACTAGTATCCGATGAGATGTCATTCCATTGGCCGCGTGCCTTGATGGGCGCGGAGAGCAGCAAGAAGGCTGTTAGCCAATTCTCGACTGTGAGCGGGCTGGCACAGCATCTTGAGAGTGGTGCTTGCGATGGCGGGAAGGGAACCTTTAGGCGCGTGGTAGAGTGTGTGCAGGAGGAGATGGAGGGTAGGGAGTTTGGCGGGCTGAAATGGTTGAGCTAGAGATTGGTTTTTCTAAGGTCAACGGGTCACCAGTGTCGAAAAGGGGTGCCCCCCGCTGAATTCGAGCCAGTTATACCTGTACAGAATACACAGAGCACACCTAGGAATGCTGCTGCCTATTCCCAGGAGGGCCTGAGGTGTTGTCTTTGTATGTTTCTGGTTCGAATCTTATGAGTGTGGTGAATTTTGATTGCTGATTTGCCAACGTCCAGCTTAGAGTTCCAAGTCACCTGGTCGGATGATGCCCCCCTTCCTTGGTTGAAGTGGAGATTGTCTTCTCTTGCACCTATTTGTGCTTGCATCAGTGTTCGATATGCATCCCATCTTGTAAATCGAAAATGAAGTGCTTGACCATCTTCTTTGCTTGGCTGCATTTGCACTGCTCTGATTCGGCAGCACTCATTTAGTCGAGCCATTCCCATTCGCACGCGCTAGTCTGGTTTTTTCCGTTGTTGAAGTGCATCTACCATATCAAGGGTACGAGTATTCTTGGCGGGTAGCGCTGTGTCCACCTCTCGAATACCTTACCTGCCTATCTATTCTGGCAGTGTTCGTGTGCTACCGTTTGCGTTTGCCCGGTTCAGGATTGTCGATCCAGCGTGACGGGGCTCATTTTGCGGTGTCTGCACATCTCGTATCTCTTCGTGGCTCACTAGGCAGCATTCATGCTATCAAGGCAGAATTGCCCCATTTTTTCAGCCTATGGGCTACCGCATAAATCTCAATGCTAGCCTGCCCTCATTGTTTTCGGAAGTCTACTCCGTACCCTGTCCATCAAGCCCTATGCATCGAAGATACAAATACCTTGGGAGCTGACAAGTTATTTGGATGTGACGGGAGGGCGGGAGGGCGGAGGCTGGAGGAAGCATAATTAGATCACCTGATAAGACGCAAGGTTTTGTATACCTCAGGCACTTAGGCAGCAAGACGGTGCACCAGTGCTTCTGGTTTGAAAGTCGTGAACGTTTACATACAAAGCTAGTCGTCGCAATCCACGATCCAAAACCATCAATGAAAGGTGTGTTTAACGTTACCATTGTCTTCTGTTTCCTTCCCCTCTCTCTATCATATCACTTGCCCATCAATGATCACTTGTTTTGCTAATTAGCAGCTTGATCCTTCTATTCTGTATATATTCTACGCTTACAAGGAGCCGGATGGAGTTTGTGTATTTATATTTGAAGTCAAAGTCGCTTAAATTTCCATACCTTTAATAGGCGCTTCACCATCGCTTCCCCCCAGGTAATGTTGTTTTGCTGTAGATTGCAATCGGGACATTCCCAGCTACCATGAGATTGGGTTTTTCTCTTGCAGACTGGGCACTTCCAGCCAGAGCGCCAAACGCTTTGCTTGTTGATGGATTCATCTTTCCATCTTTCCCTTCCTCGCTACCCTTTTCCAGGGTCATGATTGTTTTCTTCAAGACCTCCAACTCGTGGAGATGGTTGACATGGAAGAGCTCTTGCTTGTTGAAATATTCGCTGTTTTTCAACCAATCTAGACTTCTTCCCCAGCGAGCGCATTGGGGAAATAGTAGGTACTTTCCCATCGAGCGCATTGGGGAATGTTCTATCATTTAACAGCGAGCAAATTGGGAAACTCCTACTGTTTAGTAGATGCTTCCCATCGCCTTCCCAAGCGGGCGCATTCCTCTCGCCCCCAAACCGCCCGTCCCAACACAGCCTCTACTCCCCTCATCCCGAGCACCAACATGTGCTAAGCAAGGTATCACTACACCAATGTAAGAGCGGCATCAGGTATCGAACCCAATATACAGATACAAATACTACCACAGCGTACTGGTAGCCTTATTCAATGGACACGCACCGTGATGCTAAAAATAAGAAGCGAACGAATAGCGAAGTCACTCTGCCATTGTGCACACGACGCCACCGAATGTTCGTGAATGTTCCTTCCAAACAAGCTACTCACAAGCCCGCAAAACCTTCGCTCTCCTCAATGATTCTGCCCGACCCTTGTTCTAAGGCCACCTGCTCACGAGCTACTTTGGACATAGACTAGCCGCTCGAGAGCAGTGTCTGTCCCAGCACCACCATCTCCTCGTCCTCCTTCTCCTCCTCTACAATCCTAGTCACAGCGACCACGCCCGCTCCCGACTTCTCTCATGTCCGCTTCTATCTACGGAGAACTGTCCACGAACTATTCTTGGTTATAGACCAGGAGCTCGAGGGCAATGTTTCACACCCTCACCTCTCATCTCTTCATGTCTTCCCCTTCACTTAAATTCCACATGTCAATCGCAGACCCTTTCATACCCTCACCCTCACCCTCACCTTCAATATATCCGCTTTCACTATCCTGCTTCTGATCGAATCGCAGCTCAGAAAAGCTTGTTCACGATATGTATTAGCTTTCATTATAAGGGTCGAAGGTTCAGCGTCGTGCTTGTGTCGGATTTTGAATTTTGTTTGCTAGTATGGCGATGTTTTGTACTTTCGCTATTTGGAAGTTGCAACCCGACCCCCCTTTACCCTTCAGCGTTCGCCCTTCGCCCTTCGCCATTCACCCTTCAACCTAGAACATCCCAACACGTACTCGATTCTCCTTACGTCTTCAATCTACTTCCCTTCACTCTATTACATCTCCCCTTTCCAGAAGACTTAATATCCTTGACTTACGAGTTGAAGCTTGGCTGGTTGTGTGGGTAGAGACGTAGTTACCGGTTATAGGCGCGCGGTGGTTTCGCGTGTTTGTAAGAGAGAAGGTTTGATGGGTTCGTGGGAGGGAGAGCGGGGTGGTGGTGACGGTAGTGATTTGGGGGATTGAGGGTCAGGATTACTTGAATCTGGTACAGTTCAAACCAAATCAAGTCGAATCATACGAAGCCAATTCATTGCACTCGAATCCAAACCATCTCAGTCCACTTGTCCCCATCCCCTCAATGTCACCGCCGCCCAGCACACCCTCCTACCTACCTACCTATCCACGTTTGCTAGTGGTTTAACAGCACCACCTCCGTAGCGTAAGGCGGGAAACCCGATGATAACTTGGGGGTTTCATGGTATTTGTTCGGCGATTACGGACGCCGCAGACTAGACTACTGTACGGGGGCTTAGGTTGTTGGTTTTGTTTCATGGAACGTTAATATGGAAAACCAAAAGTTTCTTGGCAATCATGAAGAACGCATGGTAGCTGCTGTGGTGTTGGGGTTACATGAAGGTTATGTATGCTATGCCTGTTTTGCTATCCTATCCTGCCTTGCTCTAATGCTATGGCTTGCCTTATCCTATCTTCGTTCCCATGCTAATGCTCAAATATTTCCTGAAATCTAGAGAACGCTATGTAGATACTATACTGAGTGAAGGTTTCCACTATACCATGCGCTGTCCTTGTCCTTGTCTCTGTGACTGTTTACCTAAGCTCATACCGATGCTAATGTGCGAGACCTAGGTACTCTCACGCATCTTTCGAGTCCGCTGAAATAGCAATATACCTAATCCCGCCCCCTTAATCGTTCAAGCAGTTTGTGCAAATGGTATTCGAGTGATTCGTCGTATCACTTGAAGAATG
>JAABUS010008046.1_pt1 | contig 11733 bp, 11 predicted proteins | sample 5560161 | NCBI WGS metagenome assembly JAABUS01 (sample SAMN10711885, study PRJNA513376) | rock metagenome | isolation source: Antarctica rocks | place: Antarctica: Victoria Land, Trio Nunatak nord | collected 2016-01-04 | reverse complement strand
GTACGCCATGGTGGCGGAGCAGACCCCTCCCCCAGCCCCTCCCCGGCTCGACTCGTCCCTTTGGTCCTCATCGCCCGGAGAGGGGAGCCATTGTGGCAGCGAACCCAAGGGACCGTTCCCGATGACCTGTACCTATCTGGAGCCAGCTCCCCTCTCCGGCCGCGAGCCCAGAGGTGAGCGAGGTCGGGGAGGGGCTGGGGGAGGGGTCTTGTAGCGGCTCCAGTCGGTCTCGGGTGTGCTGGCTAACGTCGATGTGTAGGAGTCTGTAGGAGATGGAGTGGCTCTTCGGATCAGTCCAGGCAGGCAAGTCGCGTGAGGTGCGGGTCGTAGGGGCTGGATGGGCCAAAGACTTCGACAGTCGAGCTATCCGGCACCGCCAGTACCAGAAGAGATCTGACCCTCGTGACGGGGACCGAGGCCGGGCACGCTGAGGAAGAACCAGACCGTCGCGTGGTGCCGCGTGGTGCAGGCTCAGCGTGTCCACGGCGGCGTCTTCCGGTGAGGCGGCCCCTCACTCACGCACCTCCGCCCGAAGGGAGCGCCAGATCGCGATGTCGCGCGGCTTGGCCAGGATCTCGGGCAGCGCGGCGTGGAACGCCTCTCGGTAGGGACGCTGGAGCTGCACGGTGACCACATCGTCATGGTCATCCCACGTCTCGGTCAGCATCAGAAGGTTCGCGTCATTGGGATCCTCGAACAGCTCGGCCCGGTGGAACATCGGCTCGGACCGCATGGCATCGAGGACGCCGTCCAGCAGAATCAGGAATCGCCCGCGTTCGGCCGGGATGACCGCGAACCGGACGGAGTAGGTGACGGGCATGGGGGTGTCCTCCCAGGCGTGGCGGGCCGACGATGTCAGCTTCCCAGCCCGCTGTACCGGCTCGGGACGCCGCGATCCATGACCTGCCAGGTCAGGGTAGTGACGCTGGCACCGCTGGTTGGGATTGCGTTTCCGGGACCTGCCCCAGCACCCGCCACGCCCAAACCAGGACGGCGACGTCCAGCGCCGCCGCAAACCAGAACGGGGCGGTCAGGTCGATTCCGCCGGCGAGGACGCCGCCCAGCACCGCGCCGATCGCGCCGCTGCCGACGGCGACCGTCATGTAGGTGCTTGTCACCCGGCCGAGCAGCGCCGCCGGGACGACCGTCTGCCGGACGGTGACGGTGACCGTGCCCCAGGCGATCGCATGGGCGCCGAACAACGCCCAGACCGCTCCGGCCACGAACGGGTCCCGCGTGACGGCGAAGACAACCCACGTCGCCGCCTCCAGCACGATCCCGTAGCGCAGCACGCGGGCGGCGCCGACGCGCTGGATCAGGCGGTGGGCCATCAGTGATGCGACCACGCCACCGACCGCGTAGGCGACGTTGAACAGGCCGTACTGGAACGGTGACAGCCCGAGCCGCTCGTAGGCGACCAGGACCATGACCGCCATCGTCGCGGCCATCGTCAGGTTCATCACCCCGAGCGTGACGGCCAGCGTCCGGAGGAAGCGGTGCCCGGCCAGCCACCGGACGCCCTCGGCGATCTCGCTCCGGAGCTGGCGGGGCGTCGGGCGCGTGTCGTGTTCGACCAGCCGGAAGTTGCCCCGCAGCGCGAGGACGGCCGCGGCCGCCCCGGCGTACAGCCCGCCGCCGAGCAGGAACGGCACGGCTGCCGCCAGCCCGAACAGCAGCCCGCCCAGCGGCGGTCCGCTGAACTGGTTGAGGACGGTCATCGTCCCGGCCAGGCGGGCGTTGGCCCGGGTCAGGTCGGCGCGCGGCACGATCGTCGGTAGCAGCGTCACCGAGGCCGGGTCGAAGACGGTCTCGGCGGTCCCGATCAGGAAGAAGACGGCGTAGAGCAGCGGCAGCGAGACGGCGTCCAGCAGCGTCGCGACGCCCAGTCCGGCGATCAGCAGCGCCCGGAACGCGGCGACGCCCGCCAGCACGCGGCGCCGGTCCAGCCGGTCGACGATGGCGCCGCTGACGAGCGGGAAGATCAGCCACGGCAACTGCTGGGCGAAGGCGAGCCCGGCGACGAGCAGCGGGTCACGGGTCAGCGCGGCGGCTAGCAGCGGGCCGGCGAACATCGTCAGCCCGTCAGCGGCGTTGGACGCGGCGGAGCCCGCCCAGAGCTTCCGGAACTGGGCGGGCCGCGTCATCGCGTGGTCGACGGCGGTCGATGGCGACGGGACGGAATCGGTCGCGGTGATAGGTCGAATCCTCTCGTGCGTGGCGAGAAGCGGGTCCAGAGCGCGGATCGATCGGGAGGGACGACTGAGCCAAAGGCTGAGCATGGAGCAACGCCGGGAAGCAATCAAGTGGCCCCGTGGTGGCCCCGGCTCATCGTGGTATCGTGCTCGGCTGCCCACCACGGGAAGACCGCCACCGATGCTGGCCGGCGGAGCGAAGCAGGGAGGGAACGGCGACATGACCGACGAGACGACGGGTCAGCCTGACCAGGGCCGCGACGATGAGATCGAGCGGGCCTGGGTGGACCGGCCGCCGGACTACAACGCCACGATCACCCTGGCCGATTACGACCCGGACTGGCCTATCTGCTACCAGCGGCTGGCGACGATCGTCCGCGCGGCCCTTGGCGACCGCGTCCTGCTGCTGGAGCACGTCGGCTCGACGGCGGTGCCGGGGCTGGTCGCCAAGCCAAAGATCGACATCGTGCTCGCGGTCACCGACACCGATGCCGAGGATGACTACGTCCCGGCCCTGGAGCGGGCCGGGTTCGCGCTCGTCGTCCGCGAGCCAGAGTGGTTCGAGCACCGGCTCCTGACCCGGCAAGACATCGAGGTCAACCTCCACGTCTTCCCGGCCAGCTGCCCCGAGATCGGCGAGATGCTCGCCTTCCGGGACTGGCTGCGCAACCACGATGACGACCGCGACCGGTACGCCCGGACCAAGCGCGAGCTGGCGGCGCGGGAGTGGCGCTACGTCCAGCACTACGCCGACGCCAAGGCCGTGGTCGTCGGTGAGATCAAGGAGCGGGCGGCGCGGACTGTTGAGCCTGAGTAGCCGTAGACAGTTCCCAGTGGTTGCGGTTCACTGCCTGCGGGATGCGTGCGGGAGCAACCGGGAACGCGCCGCCGGATCGGGGAGCAGGGATGAGCAAGGACAGGGACAAGGGCAAGGACCGGAAGAAGAGTGGCAAGGGCGGGAAAGGCGAAATGGCGTCGAAGCGACGCCAGCCCGACCAGACGTCCACGCGTGAGACCCTGGTCGAGGACGAAGCTGCCTCCGAGGGCGCTACCGGCAAGCCGACGCTTCAGGAGCCCGACGGGCGGACGTTCGTCGACGACCAGTTCGTCCACGACCCGCTCCCCGCACAGTCCTCGGTTGGCAGTGATTCCCAGGAACTCGTTGGTGACCCGGTCCCGGCGGCCTTCGCGATCGATGACGTCGGCGGGGCCGGTCCGAGCGTCCCGGCCGAACCATCGGAGCCGGCGGTCCCGCCCTCCGTTGCCCCGGTCGCGGCGCGGGCTCGCGGCGGCCGACCGGTCACGCCGGAGGATCTGGCGCGGATCCGGGTCGTCGGCGAGCCGGCGATCAGCCCGGACGGCCATTACGTCGCCGTCAGCGTCTCACAGGCCGACCTCGAGGAGGATGGCTACACCGCCGCCATCTGGCTGGTCCCGACCGCCAACGATGGCGGGGAGCCGCGCCAGCTGACCGCCGGGAGCAAGCGCGACACGTCGCCGGTCTGGTCGCCGGACGGCAGCCGGCTCCTCTTCGTCTCCGACCGCGACACCAAGGCCGGCAACCTCTGGATCATTCCGGCGACTTCCGGAGAGGCCCGCCGTGTCACGGACCTCGAGAACGGCGTCAGCACGCCGGTCTGGGCGCCGGACGGCCGCCATGTCGCCTTCATCAGCGCCGTCACGCCGGAGGACAACAACCCCGGCAGCGACGCGAAGCTGATCCGCGACGTGCGCTACAAGTTCGACGGCAAGGGCTTCGTCGGCGGCAAGCGCGACCACCTGTTCACCGTCGACGTCGATAGCGGCGCCACGCCCGAGCAGGTCACGGACGGCCCCTACGACCACCGCTCGCTGGCCTGGGCGCCGTCCGGGCGGGAGCTCGCCTTCGCCGCCAACCGCAACCCCGGCTGGGAGACGGAGCGCACGAGCGACATCTGGACGGTCGTCCCCGGCGCGGCGCCCAGGCGGATCACGGACGGCGCCGGGCAGTACGGCCGGCCCTCCTTCTCGCCGGACGGCCGCTGGCTGGCCTACACCGGCACCGACGACCTGGAACTGGAGGCGCCGGACGACGACCTCTGGGTCGTCGCGGCCAGTGGCGGATCCCCTCGCCGCCTCACTGAGGGTTACGACCGCTCGATTGCGAACGGCGCGATCGGGGACACTGCCACCTTCCCGGCCCACCCGCCGGCCTGGACAGCCGATGGTCGGTCGATCCTGATCGTCGTCGGGCGCGACGGCGAGGCGCACGTCCAGCGGATCAGCGTCCCGGAGACCGGGCCGGGCCGCGTCACCCCGGTCACGGCGGGTTGGCGGCAGGTCGGTGCCTTCGCGCTCGACCCGACCGTCGCCGGTGGGACGCGTCTGGCGATCGCCGTCCATGATCCGGTCACGCCGCCCGAGATCCACCTGGTCGAGGCCGGGCGCGAGGAGCGGGTCCTGACCCGGTTCAATGAGGAGCTGTTCCGGGAGCTGGCGCTGAGCCTGCCGGAGGAGCTCGCCGTCGAGCACGGCGGCGTCCGGGTCCAGAGCTGGCTGATGCGGTCTTCCGGGTCAGGCGGCACGACGCCGGGCGTGAAGGTCCCGGCGGTGCTGGAAATCCACGGCGGGCCGCACGCGATGTACGGTTGGAGCTACTTCCACGAGTTCCAGGTGCTGGCCAGCCGGGGCTACGCGGTCATCTTCGCCAACCCGCAGGGCAGCACGGGCTACGAGCAGACCTTCACCGAGGCGCTCCGTGGCGCCTGGGGCGAGGTCGACCACCCGCAGCAGATGGCGGCCGTCGACGCCGCCGTCGCGCACGGCAACCTCGATCCGGCTCGGCTCGGCGTCGCTGGCGGCTCGTACGGCGGCTTCATGACCAACTGGGTGATCGGCCATGACGACCGATTCCGCGCGGCGGTGACGCAGCGGACGATCTCGAACATGTACTCGATGTACGGCACGGACGACATCGCTGTGATCTCGATGTTCCACGAGCTCGGCGGGGCGCCGTGGGACACCCCGGAGCTGGCCCGGCGCTACCTGGAGCTGTCGCCGATCACGTACGTGAAGGACATGACCACGCCGCTGCTGATCCTCCACGCCGAGGAGGACTACCGCTGCCCGATGGAGCAGGCCGAGCAGCTCTACCTGGCCCTCAAGCAGCTCGGCCGCGAGGTGGAGTTCGTCCGGTTCCCGGACGAGAGCCACGGCCTGACCCGGGGCGGCAAGCCGAAGCACCGGATCGAGCACATGACCCGGCTGGTCGGCTGGTTCGATCAGCATCTGTAGATCGGCTGGCCCAACGAGGCTGGACGTCGAGCCACTATGACGCGCGGTCGGCGCTGGCATCCATCGTCGCTGTGGCAACGGTCGTCGCCGGATGGGCGGCGCGACCCTTGAGGCCAAGGTGAGTGTGGCCGAACTGGTCCAGGTACTTGAGCCCGTAGCCAGCCAGCCGGTCGACGCCGATGTGGATGAACCAGATCAGGGCCAGCAGCATCACGGCCGTCGCGTCGGTAACCAGCCCGACGATTCCAAGGATGGTCGGTAGCGCGGTGGTGTGGGCGGCGTTGTAGACCATCGCGCCGATCCGTGGGCCCGCCAGGTAGCCGACCCACGAGATGTCCGGTACCAGCAACAGCACGGGGATCCACCACCACGTCCCGTCGAGCCGGGCGTAGAGGGCGATGGCACCAGCCAGCATGGCCAGACCTTCGAGGCGAAGCAGGGCGATCGGACGATCGAGCATCATCGCTCAGCCGACCGCGCTGCCAGATCGGAGTGGCGCCAGGCGAGGTCCCCACGGGCGAGAACGTAGGCGACGATCAGGACCAGCGCGAGGCCGCCGTCGACCGCGGCGGTCAGCGTGGCATCGGTGGCCGACCCGCGCGCGAGACCCGTGGCGATGACGGCCATTGCCGCTTTCTGAACGATGAGCAGTTCCCAGACGCCGGGGTAGCCGCGCGGCCGCGACGCCAGCAGCGCGAACAGGCCGGCGTAGACCGGGAAGCCAAGCAGGTCGTGCCAGGCGAGGACGACGGTTCCAGTGTCCGCGCCGGTAGCGGTCGGAAATGCGCTGGTCAGCGAGGCAAGGGCGCCAGCGGCGCTGACCGCGAGCAGACCACGGGCGATCCTGTCCCGCAGCCCGGCGCTGGAAACCGGTCCAGTGGCGGTCGTGAGCGACTCAGTGACGGACAGCGGGCGATGGTACTGTGTGATCATCGCGAGGTCTTTGCTCCCTGGCGCGCCGGGGTTGAGGGGGCGCCGTCCCTTCGATGCTAAGGCGCACGCCGCTGGCAGTCGTCCTGTCCCGCCGTGCAACTCCGGAGTTGCGTTTCCGGAGTTGCCTTCCTAGAGAGAGCTCGTGGCGCTCGATCTCGATGCCTTCGGAACGATGGTGCGAGCCGCCCGTGAGCGGCGCGGCCTGCGAGCGATCGACCTCGCCGTCGCGATGCGCTGGGCCGGCACCGCGCCGGTCTACCGCTACGAGCGCGGCGGGCCGGATGCGCCCCGGCCCGATCCCGACACGATCAACCTGCTGGCCCAGGTCCTCGAGCTGGGCTACGCCGACCGGATGCTGCTGCTCGGGCTGGCCGGCCACCTGCCCGACACGGAACCCCTGACCGCTGAGGAGGAGCGTCGGCTGGTCGCCGCACTGCGTCCGGAACTGGATGCGCTCCCGGACCCGGCGATCGCGTTCGACTTCCGTGGGCGAATTCTGACGATCAACGACGCGCTACCCCGGGAGTTCGGTTCGTCACCGACCGTCGCTCACGCCTGGCAACGGGACGGGCTGACCGTGTTCGACCTGGTCTGGGACCCGGCGCTGGGCCTGACGGAGCGGCTGATCGACCCGGTCGCCGCCCGGCGCTTCCAGGTCCTGCGCTTCATCCTGTTCAACCAGCTCCGTCGTCACGAGACCTGGTACCGCGACGTGCCGGCGCGGTTCGCCCACTACGACGGGTTCACTGCGCTCTGGCGATCGATGGAGGACCGGGCCGCCGGTGCCGACGGCGGGGTCGGGCTGATCGCGACGGTCCACGCGCCGGTGGCGGTCCGCTTTTCGAACGGCGCGGACGGACGCTACGACGCGTCCTTGCGGACTGTCCACGGCGTCGATGGGCTGGTCGCGCTGCTGGTGATGTCCCCGGTTGGCTCAGACGACGGAGCCGCCTGATCGCTGGCTGAAACCGTCCAGTGTCGACGAGCACGATCCTGACCAGTCCGGCAGTATCGCCGTGTCCCGAATGGGGATCACGGGTACAATCCCCGACCGTGACCAGACCAGTCCTTCGCCCGCCATCCAGTCGCAGATCAGCTGGCGTGCGGCCCATCTGGTGGGCCGTCGGCACGGCTGTCCTCGTCCTGATCCTGATCGTCGTCGGTTGGAGCGTCCGGGGCAGTGGTGGCGACGGGCCCGCTCCAGACGTCGCCCTCGGGGGGACGCTGACACCAACGGCGCAGGTCGATACCCAGGGCCCCGCCGCCGTTACCGGTCCGGCCGTCACCGAGGTAGTCAACGGGACGCCGGGGGCTGGGCCCGTCTCGATCGGCGGTACGACGATTGGCGACGTCGTCTGGACCAGTGCGGTCGATCCCGCGACCCAGGCGCCGGCGGAGTCGCTCGACACCATCCCGTCCAACGCGGCCGAGATGTACGCGGCCCTGCCATTGACGAGCGTCGCGGCTGGCACGGTGATCGGTGCCGCCTGGAGCTACAACGGCGTTCCGCTCGACGCCCTCTCCTCATCGGTGACCGCATCGGTGGCGGCGACCAACACCTGGGTTGCCTTCCGCCTGGGCCGGATCGATTCCGGGACGCCCATGCCACGGAGTGAGTCCGACTGGCCGGATGGCGACTACGGTGTCGTCATCACGGTCGATGGGCAGGTCGTCCAGGAAGGGACCGTCACCGTCGACGAGGCGTTCTAGCGGGTTTGCGTCGACGCCGTCGTTCACCTTTCTTTCATATTGCTGAATGATCCCGCCGAAACCGGCCAAAACTTTGCGAGAGTCACCCCATCCTGTTAGGCTTTTCCCATCGAAGCGATCGAGTCAATCCAGCGGCCCCGATCCAGCTCATCGATGGATTCTCGTCCGTCCACCTGTCTGTCGTGTTGTCCTCGCCGCTGCCGGCGACGATCCCGCAGGAGCCCCGGTGCTATCCTCCTCACAGGACGAGTGTCGTTTCGGTTCGGGTGTAGTCAACGAGACCGTTTCGCGTCCGACCCGGTATGCCCCCTTCATCTGGCAGTCCGGGAGCCGGCTGTTGATCATGGACCGCATGGTCTTCGGCTGGGCGATCGCCGAGTTCGCCTTCAATGACCGGCTCGGCCAGTACGAGGTCCGCCGCGAGGCGACCTACGATTCGCCACGAGAGGCGTCCGGTGTGCTCCTGGCGACGGTGATTGCCGCGGATTCGGACGTGCGGGACTCCCTGGCCAGCCGTCTGAGCGCATGGGTCGGTGAGCAACTCGGCGTCGTCTGATCATGGCCCGGCGCAGCCCCATGGAGGCGATCCAATGCGACCGCGCCTTCCGCGTTTCCTTACCCTGACCCGGCGGGTGCGGCCACGTCTCGGTTCAATGGGCGACCGGCTCATCGTTGGAAGCCTCGGGCTGGCGCTCGTCCTTGGCCTCGCTCTCGTCCTCGCCCCGCCGAATGACACACGGGCTCCCGTGGACTTCGGGACTCGGGTGCCGGGTCAACGGATCTACGATCGGACTGGCCTGCTCTCGAGCGCCGACCTCATGAGCGTCGACCGGCGAGCCGCCACGATCGAGCGGGCTGGTATTCCGGTCGTGGTCTTCGTCCGGCCAGCTGGCCCTGGCTCGGACAAGACCCGGGACGATGCTTCGGCATTGATGCGATCCTGGGGGGTCGAGACCCGTCCCGGCGCCGCCGACGGCCTCGTGCTGTTCCTGGATGTGGACCGCCAGGACATCGATGCCGATCACGTTGCCCTGGTACCGGGCGATCAGCTCACCAAGGATCGCTTCCCGGACCGTGAAGCCGAACGAATCTCGATGGACAGCGTCAAGGGGCGGACGGCCGTCGTCGACACCTCGCGGGAGCTGGCGACGACGATCAACTTCAACCTCGCCGCGACCGAGCGCCGCCTGCTTCTGGGCTTTCCGACGGCGCCGCCGCCCTCGACGGCGGAGCGCACCGTCGCGACCTTCGCCCGCTACCTCATTCCGACGGTCAGCGTCGTCCTCGCATCGCTCGCCTTCCTCGCCATCGGGCTAATCTGGCGGGGTCGCCCGCGTCCGGTCGCCGACGCGGCGTCCCCGCGAGCCACGGACTCCGAGGTCCTCCACGCGGCGCTGGCCGCCAACCGGATCGACCACTCGGTCATCCTGGCGGCCGTGACGCGGCTGACCCAGCAGGGCGCCATCACGCTGTCCGGGCCGGACCCGGAAGCCGGTCACCCGTCGTCCCGGCATGTCCGCTTGATCGATCGCGCGCTGGCCAGCGACGACCTCGACCGGATCGCATGGGATGAGCTGGCCGGCGTCGCGGTCGCGGGGACGGTCGACCAACATGGTCTCGCCCTGATCGCCCATCGGCCGGGGCCGTTCAGCCACGCCGTCAGGCTGGAGCTGGAGCGACGCGGGTGGTGGGACGCGATGGCACCGCGCCGCGCCGTCCCGCTGGTCATGATGAGCCAGGGCCTGCTGGCCGCGGGTGGGGTGACGCTCGTCGTGGCGCTGGCCGTTGGCGAAGTCTGGGCGCTGCTGGCGATCGCGCTGCTGGTGCTGACGGCGTCGGTCGCCTGGGTCTGCTCGCGGACCTATCCGCGGGCGACGCCGCTCGGCCTGGCCGTCGTCCGTCACCCCGACGGTGATTCCATCTGAACGCCCGGTTCTGCCGCCGTCAGCCTTGCGTATTCACGATCAGCGGGGAGGGCTGGCCGCCGGGGACGGGTCGACGTCATCCGCGTTAGCACTCCGCCGGACGCGGGACAACGAGAGTTGCTGCCGGGACCACTCGACCGCGCCGAGGACGGTGACCGGTCCCCAGAGGGCCGCGTGGACGACGATCGCGTAGGAAAGCGCGACCGCTCGCGGGATGTCGAGCGCACCATTGACGACGAGCACCGTTGCGGTCTCGAACGGGCCGACGTAGCCGGGCGACGACGGAATCAGTGTCGCGAGGTTGGCCACGCCCGTCGTCATGAGCGAGGCTCCAAAGGTCATCACGCTGGCGAGGTCGCCACCGAAGCCCCGGGCGATCGTCCAGTACATCCCGGTCTCGAGTAGCCAGGCCAGCAGCGACGTGCCGGCAACCAGGGCGAGGTCGCGCCGGCTACGGAGCACGCCGAGTCCGGACAGGAACGACTCCATCATCACCTCGACCCGGTCGGCAAGCCGGACCGGGAGCGGGCCGAGCGCGAGCTGGAGCAGCCGGTCGCGGAACGATCCCCCTAGAGTCAGCACGAACAGACCGATCAGTAGCCCGGCGAACACCAGGAACGCGATCAGGGCGAGGTGCTGGAGCGCGGCGGTGAACGAGACGAAGATCGTCGCGACCAGGATGAAGCTGATCATCGTGAAGCCGTCGAATAGCCGCTCAATCGCGATCGTCGCCAGTGCCGTGGTCTTGCGGACTCCATACTTCTGCCCAAGGACGAACGACCGGACGAGCTCGCCCGTCCGCAGGGGCAGCACGTTGTTGGCGGTGTAGCCGATGACGATGATGGGAAACGCCTGCCGGGCGGAGATCGTGGCGGCTGGCCGGAGCAGGATGCTCCAGCGGACGGCCCGAACCATGACCCCGGCGAAATAGAGCACGAGAGCTGGCGCCAGATACCAGTAGTTGACCGCCCGCAATGCGTCGCGGATCTGGCCAAAATCCTGGCCGCGGAAGGCGACCACCAGGAAGATCACGCTGATTGCCACGCCGAGGAGCGGTCGCCACGCCGTCTTCACGAAGATGTCCCGCCCCGTTGCACCAACGACCTGTCTCGTATCCGAAGACGCCCGGCCGGCCGAATCGTTACGCACCGGCGGGCCGCGGAACTATACGTGACCACCCCGGTGGGCTGGCCCGACCGGCCAGCCCACCGGAGGGATGACAGCACCGCTACCCGATCTGGGAGTTCTCCAGTCCGATTCGGGCCTCCAACGTGCGGCCTGGTCGCTCGGCCTATGGCTCCTGGCTGCGCAGCGCCAGCTCACGCTCGCAGGCCGGGCAGTACTTCCGGGTGCTGCCCTTGGGCTGTGGCGTCCCACAGGCCGCGCAGCGGGTCGAAGGCGTCGCCATTGGTCGGCGGCGGTAGGGTGCGCCGCCCGGCGTCGAGCCGACCGGAGCGCGGCGGGACGGCTGGGCCAGGGCACTGTTACCGCGTTCCGGGACACTCGTGTCGCCGCTCTCGGCCGGACGGCTCCGCTGGCTCGCGCCGCCAGCGCCGCGCCCACCGCCCGAACCCCCGCTGCCAGGTCCGCGGGAACCCGGCGTGCCGCCGGCCGGCCGCTGGCTCGGGGGACGCCGATTGCCGGGCGCTGGCTCATCGGGAGAAACGGTCTCCGATACGACCGGCTCGGCATTCGGACGG
>JAABUS010008045.1_pt1 | contig 11733 bp, 11 predicted proteins | sample 5560161 | NCBI WGS metagenome assembly JAABUS01 (sample SAMN10711885, study PRJNA513376) | rock metagenome | isolation source: Antarctica rocks | place: Antarctica: Victoria Land, Trio Nunatak nord | collected 2016-01-04 | reverse complement strand
CGGACGGGTATCGTTGCGCCCCACATGGACGCGAATCCGATCGTGCTCGACGACGCCGCCGGGGACGTGGTCGTCGTCGTCGTGGAAGGCGAGCACGACATCTACACCGCTCCTACCCTGCGCGAGCGCCTCGACGAGGCGATCGGCCGCGGCGGCGGCATCGTCGTCGACCTCACCGGCGCCACGTTCGTCGACTCCTCCGTCCTCGGGGCCCTGCTGGAGGCGCGGCGCCGCGCGCTGGCGGCGGGCCAGGGGTTCGTGGTCTGCGTCGGTGAAGCGGTAGAGCCGGACGTGCAGCGCATCCTCGACATCACGGGCCTCGTGCCCGTGCTGCCCGTGATCAACGGCCGCGAGGCCGCCGTCCAGGCGGCCCGCACGAACGGGAACGGCGCAGGCAAATGACCGTCGCGCCCGACGTGCGCCTCACGATGCCCGCGCGCGCCGAGGGCGTCGCGGTCGTGCGCCAGGCGCTGGCCGGGATGGCCGACGCGCTCGCGTTCGACGCGGCGGTGCTCGCCGACATGAAGATGGCCGTCTCGGAGGCGTGCACGAACGTGGTCGTCCACGCCTACGACGACACCGACGGCGTGCTCGAGGTCGACATGCTGGCCGACGAGATCGGGCTCACGATCCGCGTCCGCGACCACGGCTCGGGGATCAAGTCCCAGGCCACTCGGTCCAACGCCGTCCCCGCGCTCGGGCTCGGGCTCCCGCTGATCGCCGCGCTCACCGACGCGTTCGAGCTGCACGGCGCCACCGGGCAGGGGACCGAGGTGCGGATGACGTTCCACTACGCCCGCGAGGGCGACCCCGCGCAGGAGAACCCGGTGCAGGGGACCGTCGGCGACGACGGCCGCTGGAACCCGGGCGCCACGCGCGAGACGCCGGCCGGCTAGATCCGGCCACCCCGTCAGCGCACTACGCTGAGGGAGATTGTCCTCGTTCCCATCTGACGGCGCACTCGCCGTCCTCGGCTGGACCCCGCGCCTGGACGCCGCGTTCGCGGCGCTCGGGCGTCCCGACCTGATCCCCGCGCGCGTCGCCGCCGTGCACCGGGGGCGGCTCGACATGATGGCCGCCGCCGGCCCGCTGTCCGGCGTCCCGGCCGGCCGCCTGAGCCACGAGGCGGCCAGCGCCGCCGACCTGCCCGCGGTCGGCGACTGGGTGGCCGCCGACGCCGAGACCGGGCTGGTGCAGGAGCTGCTGCCTCGCAAGGGAGGGATCGCCCGCGCCGCCGGCGACGGCCGCGCCGAGCCGCAGGTGCTGGCCGCCAACGTCGACCTGGCGCTGGTCGTCGGCTCGCTCAACCGCGACTTCAACCTGCGCCGGCTCGAGCGCTTCCTGGCGCTGGCCGCGGACGCGGAGGCCGAGGCGTTGGTCGTGCTCTCCAAGGCCGACCTGAGCGCCGACCCCGCCGGGGAGGCGCTCGACGTCCGCGCCGGGCTGGGCGGAGTGGTGCCCGTGCTCGCGATCAGCGTGGTCGACGGCACCGGATTGGAGGCGCTCGGCGCGTGGCTGCAGCCCGGCCGCACCGCGGTGCTGCTCGGCTCCTCGGGCGTCGGCAAGACGACGCTGCTCAACCACCTGACCGGAGAGGAGCGGCCGACGCTGCCCGTGCGCGAGAGCGACGACCGCGGCCGCCACAGCACCAGCCACCGCGAGCTCGTACCACTGGCCGGCGGCGGCCTCATCATCGACACCCCGGGACTGCGGCTCCCGCGCGTGTGGGAGCAGGCCGCCGGCCTGCGCAGCGTCTTCGCCGACGTGGAGGCGCTCGCCGCCCAGTGCCGCTTCCGCGACTGCACCCACCGCGGCGAGCCGGGTTGCGCGGTCGCCGCCGCGATCGCGGACGGCCGCCTCCCCGCCGACCGGCTCGCGGGTATGGAGAAGCTGGCGCGGGAGGAAGCGGCGCTGGACGCGCGCCGCGAGGCGCGCGTGCGCGCCGAGTCCAAGCCCGCGCCGAAGCGGGCCTCCGCCTCCCGCCGGTACCGCGAACCGCGGACCTGACGCGGCGCGGCGCGCTCTACCCGCTCCCCGCATCGCGGCGAGCTTGCGGCCTACGCGGCTTCGCGCATGGCGGCGAGCTCGCGCATCCGGCCCAGGCGGCCGAGCGCGCGGGACTCGATCTGGCGCACGCGCTCCGGCGTGATGCCGAGCTCGCGGCCGATCTCGCGCAGCGGGGTCGGCTCGCGCCCGGCGATCCCGTAGCGCATCTCCACGACCTTGCGCTCGCGCTCGGGCAGCTCGCGCAGCGCGGAGTGCAGCGCGTCGGTGCGCAGCGAGATGTGGACCTCGTCCTCGGGCGCCGGCGCGTCGGACGGGAGCAGGTCGCCGAACGCCGCGTCGTCCTCCTCCCCCAGCGGCCGGTCCAGCGACGTGACCGCACGCGCGGCGTCGCGCAGCGCGCGCAGGTCGTCGAGCGACAGGTCGGCCGCGGCGGCCAGCTCGGCGTCGGTCGGCGGGCGGTCGAGCTTGAGCGCCAGGGCGTTCTCCGCCCGCCCGAGCTTGCGCTGGTTGCGCACGAGGTTGATCGGCAGCTTGATCGTGCGTGCCTTGGCGTCCATCCCGCGCTCGACCGCCTGCCGGATCCACCAGGTCGCGTAGGTCGAGAAGCGGTAGCCCTTGCGCCAGTCGAACTTCTCCACCGCGCGGATCAACCCGAGGATGCCCTCCTGGATCAGGTCGAGCAGCGTCAGCTCGGAGCCCTGGTACTTCTTCGCGATCGAGACGACCAGGCGCAGGTTCGCGTTGATCATGCGGTCCTTGGCGGCGAGGTCGCCCCGCTCGATGCGCTTGGCGAGGTCGATCTCCTCGGACGGCGTCAGGAGCCGGTGGCGACCGATCTCGTTGAGGAACAGCTGCAGCGCGTCGGTCGTGACCGTCGCCAGCCGCGCGTCGTCGAGTGGCGCCTGCTCGGCCTCACGCCCGCAGTCGTCGCGCAGCTCGATGCCGCGCGCGTCCAGCTGCTGATAGAGGTTCTCGAGCACGGCGTCGCCCAGGTCCAGGGCCTGCACGAGCTCATCGACCTCCGAGAGGGTCACGCAACCATGCTGCTCCCCCCGGTCGATCAGCGCGGCGAGCGGTCCCCCTAACGCGTCGCTGCTGGTGGCCATACCGTGATTGTCCTCACCGCTTCAGCACAAGGGTAAACGCCTGAGTGGACGCGGCGGCGTTTGCCCTGCATCGGCTCGTGGAACCCCATGGGAGACCAATCGGAGGGGACGATGCTCGAACGCTTCAAGCGCAACAGCTCAGATCAGGCTCCCGCGCGCAGGCCCGGCGCGGTCGCGACCGCCGACCGCCCGGAGGGAACGGGGTCCGGCGACCCGGCGCTCGAAGACCGCCCGTTGCGGGACGATCCCAGCGGCACGCGCGAAGATCGCGCGACCCGGCGTGACGGCACGGCCGCCGACGAGCGGACGCCGGGCACGGGTCGCGACGCCGCGACCGCCTCCGCGCTCGCGACGGCGTCCGCGCTCGCGACGGCGCGGGCGCGTCAGCGCGACGAGTTCGGCGGCATCAACTGGGGCGCGAGCTTCTTCGGCTGGCTCGTCGCCGTCGGCGTCGCGGCGCTGCTGACGTCGCTGCTGGCCGCGGCCGGCGCCGCGATCGGGCTCACCGCGACGCAGGCCGACGCCACCTCCAACGCCGAGGAGATCAGCGTCGGCGGCGGCATCGCGCTGCTCATCGTGCTGATGCTCGCGTACTACGCGGGCGGCTACGTGGCCGGGCGCATGTCGCGCTTCGACGGCGGCCGTCAAGGGCTGGGCACGTGGGCGATCGGCTTGATCGTGACCGTCGCCCTCGCCGTGGCCGCGGTCATCCTGGGCGACCAGTACAACGTGCTGGAGCGGCTCAACCTGCCGTCGCTGCCGGTGGGCGACCAGACGCTCGCGACCGGCGGGCTGATCGCGCTGGCCGCGATCATCATCGGCACCATCCTGGCCGCGATGCTCGGCGGCAAGGTCGGCGAGCGCTACCACAAGCGCGTCGACCGCGCGGGATTCGTCGACTGACCTTCGGCGACTTCACCGGCCGGGCGCGCTTCACATCGCGCTCGGCCGGGTACAGCCGGAACAGCCGAGGCACGCCGTCCGACGGCGCCGACGCAAACGCAGTCCGGCTGGGACTGTCCAGGGCCGCCCCCGGCCCTGACGTGGACCCGCCGCTCCCACGCCGCCAGCCCCGTCTTCGGGGGAGGAACCGATCTTGCCGCACGTGCCCTTCGTGTCTCGCGACCCTCTGAGCGCCGCCGCATGAGGACGGAACAGATCCCCCTGCTCAAGGCGGACCCGGACCTCGCGTCCCTACTCGCCGAACCGCGCCGCTCGGACGCCGAGCGCCGCCTGCTGGTCAGCACCCATCGCCTTGCCGTCGGCCCTTGGGACGTCTCGCGCCTGGCGGGCGCGAGCGCCGACCACATCGGCCTGCTCGTGCTCGACGGCGTGATCGCCCGCGAGCTGATCGTGGCCGATCACGTGAGCGCCGAGCTGCTCGGCCCCGGCGACCTGATCCGGCCGTGGCAGGCGGCGTCGAAGAGCGAGTTGCTGCCCGTCGACGCCGAGTGGAGCGTGCTCTCGCCCTCCACGCTGGCCGTGCTGGACCGGCGCTTCGCCGCCGAGGTGTCGCAGTACCCGGAGGTCACCGCCGCGCTGTTCGACCGGCTGTCGGAGCGGTCGCTGCGCCTGGCCACGACGCAGGCGATCTCGCAGCTCACGCGCGTCGACCGGCGCCTGAAGGCGCTGTTCTGGCACCTGGCCGAGCGCTGGGGCCGGGTCGGCGGCGAAGGCGTCGTGATCCCCCTGGCGCTCACCCACCGGATCCTCGGCCAGCTCGTGGGCGCCCGTCGCCCGACCGTCTCGACGGCGCTGTCGGAGCTAGCCGAGCGCGACGAGCTCGTGCGGCGCGCCGACGGCTCCTGGCTGCTGCGCGGGGATCCGCCGGACGCCTCGACGCTCGAGCGCAACTCCGGCCGCCACGCGCGGGTCGGCGACCTGCTCCGCCCCGCCCGCCGCTTCACCCGCGGCGGGGGGACGCCCGTCGGCGCAGGATGAAGCGCGCCCGGTAGAGGTAGAGCGTTTCGCCTGCTCGGGAACGATTTCGCCCTGCCAGGCGAGCGCGCTCGTTCCTCGCCGCTCGGGAACGATTTCGCCTGCCAGGCGAGCGCGCTCGTTCCTCGCCGCTCGCCTTCGGCGACGTTACCTTCGACCGATCCCCGTCAGGAACTCCCGCGCCCGCAGCGGCCCGCCCGTGTGCGGCTCGAGCGGCGGCGTCGCCGCGCCGGCGGAGTCGCGCAGCCCGCCCATCAGCTCCAGCAGCGCGTCGTCGGCGGCATGGCGCGGCGCCCAGCCGAGCTCGCGCCGGATCCGGCCGGTGTCCATCAGCGGCACGGCCATCCCCATGTCGAGCCACCCGGGCGGCGTCGGCTGCAGCCGCAACCGCCAGCTGAGGTCGGCCGCGGCGCGGACCGCGGCGACCGGCACGCGCACCGGGCGGGCCTGCAGCGCCCGCCCCAGGCTCGCGGCGTCCAGCACGGGGTCGGCCGCGACGTTGTAGGCCCCGCGGGCGCGCTCGTCGGTGGCGGCGAGCCGATAGGCCTCCCCGACGTCGGCCGCGTGAACGGCCTGGATGCGGATCCCGTCCGGGAGCGGCAGCACCGGCAGCAGCGCGGGCCGCACGAGCGGCGACGGCAGCAGCGGCCCCGCGAACAGCCGGCGGATGCCCGACGCGGCCTCGCGCTTGAAGATCAGCGCCGGGCGCAGCCGCACGACCCGCAGCCACGGGTTTGCCGCCTCGACCGCGTCGAGCGCGCGCTCCGCCGCCGCCTTGTGGCGCGCGTAGAACGACGTCGGCGTGCCGTCCGTGGGCCACGACTCGTCGACCGCGCGGTCGTCGGGGCCGGGCGAGTACGCGCCGACCGAGGAGGCGTGGACCAGGGCGCCCACGCCGGCCGCCGCGGCGGCCTCGAACACGCGGCGCGACCCCGTGACGTTGACCGCCTCCAGCACCCGCTGGTCGCGCGACGGCTGGATCAGCCACGCCAGGTGGATCACGGCGTCGGCGCCGCGGAACAGCTCGGTCAGCGGCGTCGTCACGACGTCGGCCTGCAGCCAGGTCGTGCGCGGCGCGCTCATCCGGGGGAGGCGGCGGGCGATCCCTACGATCTCGGACACCCGCGGGTCGCCGGCGAGCGCGCTCAGGACGCTCGTTCCGGCGTTTCCGGTCGCGCCGGTGACGACGATGCGCATGTGGGCGCCGTCCCCAGGCGTCGCCGCCGCCAAACCGGGTAGGTCTGCCTCAGCACCCCCGACGACGAACAGGAGTCCCATGGCTGTCCGCAGCGCCTCCGAAGGCATCCTCTCCGACGACAACGCCGCCAAGCGCGATGAGCTGATCGAGCTGCTCAGGAAGGCGTACTGGATGGAGATCGAGACGGTGATGAGCTACATCGCCAACTCGGTCAACCCGGACGGCGTGCGCGCCCAGGAGATCATCGAGTCCCTTCAGGAGGACATCCAGGAGGAGCTGGGGCACGCGCAGCAGTTCGCGAACCGCATCAAGGAGCTCTACGGCGTGGTGCCGGGCTCGCTCGACTTCAGCGCGGAGCAGTCCTACCTGCAGCCGCCCGAGCACCAGACCGACATTGTGCACGTCATCAAGGGCGTGATCGAGGCCGAGACCGGCGCGATCGAGCACTACAACCGCATCATCGAGGTCACCGACGGGGTCGACTTCGTGACGCAGGACATGGTGATCGCGATCCTCCGCGACGAGGAGGGCCACCGCCGCCTGTTCGAGGGCTACCTGCGCGAGTACGAGGTCGAGGGACTGGCCTAGACTCCAGTCATCGACCTCGGGATGGAGTCCGCGGTACCGGCGCCGCCGGCGGGAGCTTCCCGCTGGTACGAGCCGGTGCTCGACCTGCTGCCGTCCCCGCTGCTCCTGATCGCGCCCGACACCGCGCGCGTCTTCTTCGCCAACCGCGCGGCGCACCGGATGGCCGGCGGCAGCTTCCCGATGGGACAGGAGCTGCCGGAGTACCGGCGCGTCGCCGCAGGCGAGCGGCTCACCAACGTCCCGGTGACGTGGGAGACACGGACGCTGATCGCGTCGGGCGACACCGTCGTGCCGCCCGGCGGGGCGCCGGTGGCGGTGCTGACGTTCGAGGACGTCACCGAGCTCGAAGCCACACACCGGCGCTCGGACGCGCTGGCCGACGCTGCAGCCCTCCTGGCCGGCTCGCTGGACTTCGACGCGACGCTCGGCACCCTGGCCCAGCTCGCGGTGCCGCGCCTCGCCGACTGGTGCCTGGTCGAGCTGCTGCGCGACGACGGTTCGATCGACCGCGTCGCGATCGAGGCGGCCGACCCGGAGCTGCTGGCCCGCGCGCGCGAGTACGACCGCCGCTACCCGATCGACCGCGACTCGCCCGTCGGCTCGGCGCAGGTCATCCGCTCCGGCGAGCCCGACCTGCAGCCCGAGATCCCGGACGCGATGCTCGAGGTCGTCGCGCGGGACGCCGAGCACCTGGAGCTGCTCCGGGCGCTGGGGTTCCGCTCCTCGATGATCGTGCCGCTGCGCGCGGGCGGCCGCGTGGTCGGCGCCCTCGCGCTGGTGAGCGCGGCGGCGGGCCGCACGTTCGGCGAGGACGACCTCGCCGCCGCTCAGGAGCTGGCCGACCGCTGCGGGCTGTACCTCGAGAACGCCCGCCTGTACAGCGAGCTCGGCCAGGCGCGGGACGAGCTCGAGGCGATCCTCGCCGGCGTCGCCGACGCCGTGACCGTGCAGACCGCCGAGGGCCGGCTCACCTACGTCAACGACGCCGCCGTGCGCCTGCTGGGCGTGCCGATCGGCTATTCCGACCGGGCGTCGCTGCTCGCCGCGACGCCGGCCGAGCTGGCCGCGCGCTTCGAGATCCTCGGCGAGGACGGGCGGCCGTTCCCGGTCGAGCGCCTGCCCGGACGGCGGGCGCTGCAGGGTGAGGAGCCCGAGCCCGCGATCATCCGCTACCGCGTCCGCGCCACCGGCGAGTCGCGCTGGTCGCGCGTCAAGGCCCGGCCGCTGCGCGCGGCCGACGGCACCGTGACGCAGGCGATCAACGTGGTCGAGGACATCACCGACCTCAAGCAGGCCGAGGAGGCCCAGCGCCTGCTGGCCGAGGCGGGCCGCGTGCTGGCCGGCTCGCTCGACTACGAGGACACGCTGCGGCGGGTGGCGTGGCTCGCGGTCCCCGACCTGGCGGACTGGTGCATGGTCGACCTGGTCGGAGAGCAGGGCCTCGAACGGGTCGCCGTGGCCCACGCCGAACGGGCGGACGCGGAGCTCGCCGCGGCGATGCAGGGCATCGTCATCGACCCGGGCGGCACGGAGGGGCCGGCCGCGGTCATGCGCACCGGCCGCGGGGAGCTGCACGCGACGGTCGACGCCGAGCACCTGCGCAACGCCGCGCACAGCGGGACGCACCACGACCTGATCGCGCAGCTCGGCATCCGCTCGGCCGCGTGCGTACCGATGAGCGTGCGCGGGCAACGGCTCGGGGTGATGACGCTGTCGACCACGCGCTCGGGCCGGACGATCGGGGCGGAGCAGTTCGCCGTCCTCGAGGAGCTCGGGCGCCGGGCCGCGGTCGCGGTCGACAGCGCCCGCCTGTACCGCCAGCGCTCCGCGATCGCCCGCACGCTGCAGAACTCGCTGTTGCCGCCCGCGCTGCCCGAGATCCCGGGCGTGGAGACGGCCGCGCTGTACCGGGCGGCCGGTGAGGGCACCGACGTCGGGGGCGACTTCTACGACCTCTTCACCGTCGCCGACGACGAGTGGATCGCGGTGATCGGCGACGTCTGCGGCAAGGGCGCCGAGGCCGCGACCCTCACCGCGCTCGCGCGCTACACCATCCGCACCGCGGCGGTGCGGCGGCGCTCGCCCGCGGCGATCCTCGCCTGGCTCAACGACGCGATGTGCCGGCAGGACCTCGGGGGTCGCTTCTGCACGATCGCCTGCGTGCACCTGGACACGTCACGCCAGGTCATCCGCGCCACGGTGGCGTGCGGCGGCCATCCGCCTGCGCTGCTGCGACGGGCGGACGGCGCGGTGGAGGACGTCGGCCCGCCCGGGACGCTGCTCGGGCTCGTCGCCGACCCCAAGCTCGCCGACGAGCGCACCGAGCTCCGGGTCGGCGACACGCTGGTGCTGTACACGGACGGCATCACCGAGGCCCGCGCGCCGCAGCGGGTGCTCTCGCCCGAGGACCTCCACAAGGCGCTGCGCAACGTCCCGGCGGGCTCGGCGCAGCGGATCGTCACGCAGCTCGCCGCGCTCGCGATGGGCAAGGAGGGCACGCCGCCGCGCGACGACATCGCCGTGCTCGCGCTGCGCGCGCGCGGCTAGGTGTTCGGGTTGCCGGTGGCCGTGCCGTCGTCGTTGTCCGGCGCGTCCTGGGCACCGCCGGGGCGGGACTTCTCGCGGACCGCCGACTCGTCGCCGTTCGCCGCATCGTCGGGCGCCGTGCCCGGGGGGCCCTCTTCCGGGTAGCCGGAGTCGGGCTGGTCGAAGGTCTCCATCCGAGATCAGGTCCGGGGCTCGAGGTCCGCGACCTCATCTGCGAGTTCCATGGCCTCAGCCTTGCCCCCGCGTCGGTCCCGGAAACGCCCCGACGTCACGGCCACGACATCGTCCACCGTGATGGCCAGGAGCCGGGGATCGGGCGCGTCCGCGTGCGGGTCGCCGCGGCCGCCGCGATGCAGCACGACGTGCCGCGCGCGCCCGGGCGGCGGGCCCCACTCCTCCGGCGGCGTGGGCCCGAAGAGCACCACGGACGGCGTCCCGAACGCGGTCGCGAGGTGGGCGACGCCGGTGTCGCCGCACAGGACGCGTCCCGCGCCGGCGATGACCGCCGCGAGGCCGAGCACGTCGGTGCGGCCGGCGAGCACGTCGCTCGCGTCGAGCCCGGCGTCGCGCGCGACCGCTCCGGCCAGCCCGCGCTCGCCCGCCGAGCCGGTGACCAGCACGCGCCGGCCGGCACGGCGCTCGGCCCGCGCCACCGCGGCCCAGCGCTCGGGCGGCCAGCGCCGCGCGGCGCTCGCGGCGCCGGGATGCACGACGGTCGCGCCCGGCACCGCGAGCCCGCCCGGATCGTCCGGGGGCGGGAGGTCCAGCCGCGCCGGATCGGCGGGGATGCCCGACTGCACGAGCAGCCGGCACCAGCGGCGCACGTCGTGCTCGGCGGCGCGCCACCGCGGCCCGCGCCAGGGGACGTCGGGCGCGGCGAACGCCACCAGACGGCGCGGCTGGGCGGCGAGGATCGCGCGGTGGCTCTCGGGCCCGCGGCCGTGGAGGTTGACGGCGACGTCGGCCCCCCGCACGGGCGGGACCGCCAGCGGCGCCGTGTCGACCAGCTCGTCCACCGCGCCCGACAGCTCCGCGAGCGGCGCGAGCGCGGCGGGCGCGGCGAGCACCAGCCGGTGGTCGGGGAACGCGTCGCGCAACGCGCGCAGCGCCGGCACGCCGGTCAGGAGGTCGCCGAGCCCGAGCGCCCGGTAGGCGAGCAGCAGCGGCCGGCTCACGGCCAGGACGGCTCGGTGGCCGGGGCCACCAGCAGCTCGCGCAGCTCACATCCGGCGGGCTGGCGCAGGGCGAAGACGACCGTGCGCGCGACGTCGGCGGGGTCGTTGAGGTGCTGGTCGGCCGCGGGCTTGAAGTGCTCGGGGCGGTCGTCGAAGAAGTGCGTCTTCATCCCGCCCGGGATCAGCAGCGTGACGCCGACACGGTCGCCGAGCTCGCTGGCCAGCGCGCGCGTGAAGCCGACGACGCCGAACTTGGAGGCGCAGTAGGCCGTCGCGGCGGGCAGCGCGCGCAGCCCGAGCGTCGAGGCGACGGTCACGATGCGGCCGCGCGAGCGCTCGAGCGCCGGCAGCGCGGCGCGCACGACCGCCGCGGTGCCGAGCAGGTTGACCGCCACGACGCGGTCCCAGGCCTCGGGATCGACGTCGAGGATGTCGCCGCACGCGTCCATGCCCGCCGCGGTCACGACGGCGTCGAGCCCGCCGTGCTCGTCGGCGACGGCGCGCACGGCGGCCTCCGCGTCGCGCGGCCGGGCGAGGTCGACCTGCCGGAACGCGAACCCGTTGGCCGGCGGCCGCAGGTCGAGCACGACGGGCGTGCCGCCCTCGGCCTCGACGGCAGCGGCGATCGCGGCGCCGAGCCCCGACGCCCCGCCGGTGATCAGCACGGTTCCCAGCGTCTCATCCGGCACGGGCGAGCGTCTCCTCTATCAGTCGGGTGGTCGAGCGGCCGGGCACGTAGGGCACGATCACGGCGCGCCCGCCCCATTCGGCCAGCGTCTCGGCCTCGGGCAGCTCGGCGACCGCGTAGTCGCCGCCCTTGGCCCACAGGTGCGGGCGCAGCTCGCGCAGGACGGCGCGCGGGTCGTCCTCCTCGAAGATGATCACCGCGTCCACGCAGCGCAGCGCGGCGAGCACGGCGGCGCGGTCGCCCTCGGGCACCAGCGGGCGGTCCGCTCCCTTCAGGCGGCGGACCGAGGCGTCGGAGTTCAGGCACACGACGAGGCAGTCGCCGAGCGCGCGGGCGGCCTCGAGCGCGCGGACGTGGCCGGCGTGGAGCAGGTCGAAGCAGCCGCCGGTCGCCACCACCGTGCCGCCCTGTCCGCGCACGTGGGCGGCGAGCGCGCGGGCGTCCCGGTCCGGCGCGGCGCCGGGCTCGGCGGCGGACGACCGGCCC
>JAABUS010008044.1_pt1 | contig 11735 bp, 10 predicted proteins | sample 5560161 | NCBI WGS metagenome assembly JAABUS01 (sample SAMN10711885, study PRJNA513376) | rock metagenome | isolation source: Antarctica rocks | place: Antarctica: Victoria Land, Trio Nunatak nord | collected 2016-01-04 | reverse complement strand
CTTCCATCGCCTGACGCGCCCGGCCGCGAGGGCCGTCGGGTAGCCACGCCGGAATGAGCCGCCGAGGAGATCGCACCATGCCTGTAGACGGGACACTTGAGGAAAAAGTCCGCCAGCGCTACCGGCAGCCCAAGGGCGTCGAGCAGTTCGGCATCGAGCCGATCCCGGACCGCCTGAAGACGGTGCGGTGGTTCGACCTGTTCCTCATCGTCGTCAACTTCCTCATCAATCCCGGCACCATCCTGATCAGCGGCCTGGCCGTCGCGTCCGGCCTCTCGTTCACGGAGGCGGTGGCCTCCCAGGTTCTCGGCGTCGTCGTCGCCTTCAGCGCCTACGTCGCCATGGCGACGATCGGGGTCGATTACGGCGTGCCGGGCCAGGTCGCGACGCGCATGGCCTACGGGCTGCGCGGCGCGAAGTGGGGCCCCTCGCTGCTGCGTACCGCGGCGTCGGTCTACTGGTTCGCGTTCCAGACCGTGGCGGGCTCGATGGCCGTGGTCGCCGTGCTGGACAAGTGGCTGGGCGGGCAGCACTCGCTGTTCTGGGTCAGCATCATCTTCGCGGCGTTGCAGGTCGTCGTGGCGCTGGTGGGCTACGACTCGCTCAAGGTGCTGTCGCGCTTCGCCTTCCCGTTGAAGCTGGTGGTGTTCGCCTACCTGTTCGTCCTGCTCGCCTGGCAGGGCGGCCCGGACTTCGCGCCGGCCCGCGTTGCCGCCTATCCGGGCATGCCGGGGCCGCACTGGCTGCTGTTCGCCACCTGGCTCAACGGCGCCGCGGCGGCGTGGCTCACCATGATCACCGACGCGGCGGACTTCTGCCGCTACTCGCGCACCCGCGTCGACATGTGGGTCGGCACTCTCGGCGCCGCCGTGGTCGGGACCGTGCTGGGCGCGGCGCTCGGCGCCTACGCGGCGGCCGGCACCCTGGGCCGGACGGCCAACCCGTTCGAGGTCGTGGCGCAACTGAGCACCAGCGGGCTGACCCTGCTGCTGGTGTTCGTCGTCATCGCCTTCGACAACTGGACGATCAACGTCTTGAACCTGTACACGGGCGGGCTGTCGCTTTCCAACATCGCCGAGCGCCTGGGCCGGTTCTGGACCACGCTCGCGGTCAGCGTGCTGGGCGTGGCGCTTTCGGCGGTGCCGGACGTGGTGAACGGCTATACCGGGTACATGAACGTGCTCGGCAACATCTTCGCGCCGATGGCCGGCGTGCTGATCGCCGACTACGTGGTCCTGAAGCGCACCCGCGTCGATGTGGTGGCCCTGTTCGAGCCGGGCGGGCCGTATTGGTATTGGCGCGGCTTCGGCGTGGCCGCCATCGGCTGGACCGTCCTGGGCTTCTTCATCTACCTGGCCGTGCCGATGGCCTGGTTGCCGACGGCGGTGACGCCGGTTGCCACCGGCATGGGATACTATGCGACCGTGCGCCTGCTCAGCGCCCGCTTCCCCACGCTCGCGCGTGCGGCGCGTCCGGGCGAGCAGCGGGAGAGCGTGGACGAACTCGACCAGGAGCTGGCATTGCGTCAGTCGCCTGGCCCTATCCGGGAGGCATACTGATGATCGATCCCCGCCCGCGCGACCTGGTCGGCTATGGACGGACGCGCCCGCATGCCGCCTGGCCCGGCGATGCCCGGGTCGCCGTCAGCTTCGTGCTGAACTACGAGGAGGGCGGCGAGCGCAGCGTGGCGGACGGCGACCCGCACGCCGAGAACTACCTGACCCCCGAGATGGTCGGCCTGCCCCCCAAGCCCGGCCGCAGCTTCAGCGTCGAGGACCACTTCGAGTACGGCAGCCGCGCTGGCTTCTGGCGCCTCCTGCGGCTGTTCGAGGAGCGCGGCCTGCCGTTCACCTGCTGGGCCGTGGGCCTCGCTTTGGCGCGCAACCCCGACGCCGGCCGCGCCATGGCCGAGGCCGGGCACGAGGTGGCGAGCCATTCCTGGCGCTGGATCGACTACGCCGGCATGCCTGAGGCGCAGGAGCGGGAGGACATCCGCCGGACGGTGCAAACGATCCGGGAGATTGCGGGCACCCCGCCGCTCGGCTGGTACACCGGCCGCTACAGCGAGAACACCAGGCGGCTGGTGATGGAAGAAACGGAGACGCTCTATGATTCTGACAGCTACAACGACGACCTGCCGTACTGGACGCAAGTGGCGGGCCGGCCACGGCTGATCGTGCCCTACGCGCTCGACACCAACGATTTCAAGTTCGCGACGGCGCCGGGCTGGATGTCGGGGGAGGACTTCTTCACGTATCTCAAGGCGGCGTTCGACCAGCTCTACCGGGAGGGTGCCAAGGAGCCGAAGATGATGTCGATCGGCCTGCACTGCCGCTTGACCGGCCGTCCCGCCCGCGCCGCGGCGCTGGGCCGCTTCATGGATTACGTGATGGGGCACGAGCGGGTCTGGGTATGCCGCCGGGTTGAGATCGCCCGGCACTGGATGGCGACGCACCCAGCCAAAGCGGTGGCGACGCCGCCTGAGTAAGCCAACGCCGGGCCGCGTTCCACTCAGCCCATGAGGCTCCCCCCGTTCACCTGCATGACCTCGCCGTTCATGTAGCTCGACATGTCGGAGGCGAGGAACACGGCGACGGTTGCGATCTCGGCCGGCAGGCCCACCCGCCCCGCCGGGGACGCGGCGCCCGCGGCGGTGATCTCGGCTTCGGTCATGCCGAAGCGCGGCTGCGCCGTGTCCACCAGGCCGGGGGCGATGGCGTTGACCCGGATGCCGTGGGCGGCCAATTCCAGCGCCATCGCGCGGGTGAGCGAGACCACCCCGCCCTTGCTGGCCGAGTAATGCACGCCGCGCACGGCGCCGTGCGCCGCGACGGAGGCGATGTTGATGATGGCACCCTTCGTTTGCGCCGCGACCATCTTGCGCGCCGTGGCTTGGCCGCAGAACGCGGTGCCCTTGAGGTTGACCGCGTGTGTCGCGTCCCAGGTCGCCTCCGTCAGCTCAAGGAACGGCTCGCGCGGGTAGATCCCTGCGTTGTTGACCAGCACGTGCAGGCCGCCCAGCGCGTTCCACGCCGCTTCGACGACGCCCTGCGCGCCGGCCACCGTGCCGAGGTCGCCGCGTATTAGAACCGCTCGGCGGCCGAACGCGCGCACGCTGTCTGCCACCGCGTTCGCCGCGGCCTCGTCGTCGAGCCAATTGACGGCGACGTCTGCGCCCTCGCGCGCCAGCTCGGTCGCGACCGCGGCGCCGATGCCCTGCTGCGCGCCGGTGACCAGGGCCGCCTTGTCCTTCAATCGCATCGCAATCGCTCCCGTGCAGGCCGTTGCTGCGCATCATTGCGCTCGCCACCCTGTTCTGACATCGCGCGTCGGCGCGCCGCAAAGATTTTGCTGTCTGCATCGCCATGCGCAACCGTGATGCATGGCCTGCCTCATGATGCTGCAAAACATACGGGTCCGGTTGACGAGTCCTATTACCGCACCGCTGTTTTGATGTCTGGATGCCTCGATGGCGCCTGATGTCCTATATCCGAATGATTTGGCCCACTCAGGTTGTTCTCAAGCTGCATCAAGACCTATTGTCTCCCCTCTGTAAAGAGAGCACTCGCGGCCGATCTGGAAAGGCTTGCCTTGGCATCCATCATGCAAAGTGATGCATAGTGCTCTCAAGCTTCCAAGATTTTGCATCATCTGTAAAGGACAGTGAATGTGACAGTCCGGACCGTTGTCGATATTAACTGCGACTGCCCACATGCCTGCTCCCAATCATACCGTTCAGACAGCGCCAGCACAGTCAGACGCTCCCTCCATCAGGTCCGGCCATCGCGTCGTAGGCCGCCAAGCCAGCAGCCGCTTCGCCCGTCCAGACGCAATCGTCGAGGCCGACGGCCAGTTTGCATACAGTTCGGCGTCGCGGAGCGGCACCTGGGTTCCATACAGCGCTTCCACGCGACGAACGGTCGGCTGATCGGCGAAGCAGTCGTCGGCGGCCACGAACATCGCGGCAAAGCCTGGATAAGCCGCCGTGGCGGCCAGCGCGAAGGCATGGGCGCAATCGGCCGGGCCGACATAGGCTCGCAGGAGCGGCATCGGCTCCTCGCGCCCGTGCTCGCCTGCGCTCCGCCCGGCCTTCATCGCTTTCCCGGCCATGAAGCCGCGCATGGCCGGGAAAGCGATGAAGGCCGGGCGGAGCGTCAGCACTTCCAGCGTTGTGCCTCTGGCGAAACCCTCGGCAACCAGCTCGGCCGCCCGTTTGCTGACGGAATAGGCATCGGTCGGCCGCAGCGCGTGGTCCTCGTCAATCGGGAGATAGTCGGGGGGCATGCCGGGATTGCTCTGGTCGATGCCGGTGACGGCCGTGCTTGAGCAGAGCACGACGCGGCGCACCCCGGCGTCCCGACTTGCCGCGAAGGCGTTCCAGGTGCCGACGACGTTGGTTTGCAGCGTTGCCGGGTCCGGGGCGGCGACCGAGCGGTCGATGCCGCCGATGTGGATGACGACCTCGGCCCCGGACAGCGCCGCGCGCAGCGCCGCCGGGTCACGGACGTCGGCTTGGACCGAGGGCAGCGCCGGGTCGGCGGGCGCCTGGTCGATCGCGACGGCATCGTGGTCCGGCAGCAGGCTTTCGACGACCAGGCGGCCAAGCCGCCCCAGGCCGCCGGTCACGGCGATCCGCATGTTCAAACCTTGTTTTCGTGGCGTGGTGTTTGCATGAGTTATGCTATGTCCACGCCGCCCGGCAGCGCCACGCCAATCGTGCACCTCGACCGGATCTGGAAGTCGTTCCACGGCACGGCGGTGCTGACCGATGTGTCGCTGGCCGTGCCGCGCGGCCAGGTCGTCTGCATCATCGGCCCGTCCGGGGCTGGCAAATCGACGCTCCTACGCTGCGTCAACCACCTGGAAGCCATCGACCAAGGCACAGTCTTTTTCGAGGGCGTGCCCGTTTACCGCTACCTGCGCAACGGCAAGAAGGTCGTTGATCCCGACCGGCGGATCGAGCAGGTGCGTGCCCAGATCGGCATGGTGTTCCAGTCGTTCAACCTGTTCCCGCATTTGACCGCCCTCGGCAACATCACCGAGGCGCCAGTGCATGTGCGCGGCACACCCCCGGCGCAGGCCCGCGACCAGGCGCTGGCCTTGCTTCGCAAGGTGGGCCTGGAGGCCCGCGCGCATGCCTATCCGCACGAGCTCAGCGGCGGCCAGCAGCAGCGCGTCGCCATCGCGCGCGCCCTGGCGATGGAGCCGAAGCTGATGCTGTTCGACGAGGCCACCTCGGCGCTCGATCCCGAGCTGGTGGGCGAGGTGCTCCGCGTGATGCGCCAGCTCGCCGCCGAGGGCATGACGATGCTGGTGGTCACGCACGAGATGGGCTTTGCGCGGGACGTGGCGGACCGGGTCGTGTTCATGGACCACGGCGCGATCGTGGAGGACGGCCCGCCCGAGCGGGTGTTCGCGGCAGCCAGAAGCCCGCGCACCCGCCAATTCCTGCAAACGGTCCGCAACCGCGGGGAAGCCGATCCCCAACCAGCCGTGGAGTATTCAGCATGAGCGACGAGGCAGGGCTTGGCCGGCGTGGTTTGATGCGCGCCGGGGGCGTCGGAGGCGCCGCCGCGCTGCTGGCGGCGACCGCAGGACCCTTTCCGGCGCACGCCGCCGACCAGCCCGCGGTCGATGCGGGCTTCGCCGATTTCACGCTTCCGAAGATCAACGGCAACGACGACAGCTTGGTCAAGGTTCTGAAGAAGGGTGTCCTGGTGGCTGGGATCTCCCAGGATTGGCCCTACAGCTTCATCGACGACAAGACGAAGGAATGGCAGGGCCTCGACGCCGACATCATGCAGATGGTGGCGAAGATGCTGAAAATCCCGAAAATTGACGTGCAGACCGTGACCTTCGACGGGCTGGTGCCCGGCACGCTGTCCGGCCGCTTCGACATGGTGGCGGACTCCATCCACTACACCAAGGCGCGCGCCAAGGTCGTGGCGTTCTGCTTTCCCACCTACTACTATGCCGAGACCCTCGTGGTGGCGAAGGGCAACCCGCTCAAGCTGCACCAGCTTGCCGACCTCAAGGGCAAGAAGGTTGGCACGCTGACCGGCACCAACTACATGGAATGGCTGGGTGAGGTCGCCGGCGTCACCCCGACGCCGTACAAGGATTGGGTGCAGATGCTGCCGGAGCTGAACCTCGGCCGCCTCGACGCCGTGCTCTACGACCAGCCCGTGATGGCGGCGACGATCAAGGACCACCTGGAATGGAAGGTGGAGATGGTCGAGGACTACGAGCCGCGCACCGCGAAGAACCCGAACGGCTACAGCCGCTACGTGTTCCGTCAGGGCGACATCCAGCTTGTCAGCGCCGTGTCCGCCGCCATCGAATGGATGGAGTTCAACGGCGAGGTGTTGAAGATCCTCAACAAATGGGGCCTCAGCGGCTACAACGCTTGAACCAGACATAGCGCGCCCCAGCGAGCCGCCCCGTGACGTTTTCCCTCGACGACATGATCGCGTTCCTGCCCTCGCTGCTGCAGGGCGCGCTTATCACTATCGCCGTGTCGCTGCTGGCGTTCGTGCTCGCCTGCGTGCTCGGGCTGCTGCTCGGCCTGATGCGGATGGCCCGGCTGCTGCCGGTGCGCATGCTGGCCGCCGCCTACATCCAGTTCATCCGCGGCACGCCGCTGCTGCTCCAGTTGTTTTTCATCTACTACGTGCTGCCCTACGCCGGGGTCACGCTGACGCCGTTCGCGTCGGGGGTGATCGGCCTGACGATGAACTACGCCGCCTATATGGCCGAGGTGTTCCGGTCCGGCATCCAGGCCATTGCCAAGGGCCAGTGGGAGGCCGCCTTCGCGGTCGGCATGTCGCGCCGGCTGCTGATGAAACGCATCGTGCTGCCGCAGGCGCTGCGCATCATCGTGCCGTCGCTCGGCAACTTCTTCGTCTCGATCTTCAAGGATTCGGCGCTGGTCTCGGTGCTGACGCTGCGGGACCTGATGTTCAGCGGCCAGCTGCTGGCCTCTGCCACCTTCAAGCATTTCGAGATTTTCACCATGGTGGCGGTGATCTACTTCCTGATCAGCTACCCGGCGGCGAAGCTCGTCGAATATGTCGAGGTGCGGCTCGACATCACCCGGCGCCGCCCGGTTGCCGCCGGCCCGCACCAGGAAGCGCCAGCACTGAGAAAGGGATCGTGGGCATGAAGACGGTCGGTTTCACCCAGATGAAGGACGGCACGCGGGAGGATTACCTGCTGCTGCGGGACGCCGAGCATGGCTATGTCGCCGGCAACGCCCGCCGGGTCATGCGCGAGCTGGCGAGCCAGGCGGATGAGCGCATGGAGGGCTACAAGATCACGCGGCTGGACCACGCGCTGCAATCCGCCACGCGCGCCGAGCGCGACGGCGCCGACGCCGACTGGATCATCGCCGCCCTGCTGCACGACATCGGCGACGGCCTGGCGCCGCGCAACCACGACCGCTTCGCCGCCGAAGTGGTGCGCCCGTTCATCCGGGAGGAGTGCACCTGGGTCGTAGAGCATCACGGCGCCTTCCAGATGGTATACTATGCCCATCACTATGGGTGGAACCAGTTCGAGCGGGAGCAATACCGGGACCACCCGGCCTACGGGAGCTGCGTCGATTTCTGCGAGCGGTGGGACCAGTCCAGCTTCGACCCGGTCTATCCGACCGAGACGCTGGAGCATTTCGCGCCCATGCTGCATACGGTGTTCGCCCGCACGCCCTATGATCCCCAGGTGCTGCAGCCTGGCCTGATCCGCGGCCTGCCCGCCCTTGCGGGCTGAATTCCAACATCGAGAAAGCAGTGAACGCCATGTCCGAGACGATGACCAAGCTGCCCCATGCGCGCATCCAAACCGAGCGACAGGCGCGCATCGACCTCGCGGCGTCATTGCGCATCGCCGTGCGCAACGGCTTCCATGAGGGGATCGACAACCACTTCACCTTCTCGACGCCCGGCCGGCCCGACCGCTTCCTGCTGAACCCGTATGGGCTGCACTGGTCCGAGGTGCGGGCCAGCGACCTGCTGGAGGTGGACCTCGGCGGCGCCATCACGGGGGGCGAGGGCATCGCCGACCGGACCGCCGTGTGCATCCATGGGCCGATCCACAAGCGCGGCGTCGCCTGCGTGCTGCACACCCACATGCCCTACGCCACGGCGCTGACCCAGCTTGAGGACATGACGCTTGAGATGACCGGCCAGAACGCCCTTGGGTTCTTCGGCGGCGTCGCCTACGACCATGAATACGGCGGTCTGGCGCTGGACATGGCGGAGGGCGAGCGCATGGCCGACGTCCTGGGCGGCAAGATGGTGCTCATGCTGGCGAACCACGGGGTGATCGTCTGCGGAACGTCGGTCGCCGATGCGTTCAACAGCCTGTATTTCCTGGAGCGCGCCTGCCAGACGCAGCTCCTGGCCATGGCCACTGGGAAACCCCGCCGCCATGTCGCGCCGGCGGTCGTGGATAGGACTCTCGCCCAGTTCGCCGATACCGGGCTGCCCGCCGGGCACAAAGCATACGACTATCATTTTGCAGCACTCAAGCGCCTGCTTGACCGGCGCGAGCCGGACTACGCCGACTGAGGGTGAGGCGTTCAGGTATGACCAGTTTGCCGCAGCGCGCTGCAGGAGCTGTTCCAGCAGCGCTCGCTGCTGCCGCACATCCATTCGGGCTCCTCCATTTCCACCATGATCCAGATATGTCGGATGGCATCGGCGTGAACATGATCACCCCGGCGGCGGTGCGGCCGGAGCTGCGGGTACGCCTAATCGTTGGACAAAGGGTCGTCTGGTTCGGTCGTCTGTCGCCAGCCGGCTTCTCGTCCCAAACCGTCAAGCGCGGCGACGTCTTCGCGCTGAATGACCCGTTCCTTCACCAAGTCCGCCTGCTGCTGCGGCCTGCGGTTTTATTGGCGGCCATCTGTGCCGCGCACTGACGGAATACGGCGCAACGGTAAGCGGATTTGGGCGCAGCAAGTCCTATGCATTTCAAATAGAGATCCCATCGCTGACTTGACGGCTGGTCCATTAGGTTCGTTGCATTTGATTGACATCTGTGTTGCAGCGCGGGTCGGCAAGTGAACCCTCGTATCTTACAGCCGCGTGGCTGAAAGGCCTTGGCGTGGAGAAGGCCGGCGAGCATGGCAGTTGGCTCATCCCGGCAGCCCCTTGGGCTGACCGGTCTGACCCGATCAAGCGGCTCCTGCTGGATGGTGAACCGCCGGCGCTGGTCCTGCCGTCAACCTGACAAGGCCAGCAAGGCGGCCGGAGTGCGCACCATCATCGGCGGAGCCTCCGCGCGACGCAGGAGACGCTTGGAGGCCAGGCTGGCACCGTGCCGTTGCATGAACACTTGCAGGTCCTCTGGCCGGTCGATCTGCACCACGGCCCGCGTTTCAAACAGAAGGGCCGGGTCCGCCAGCTTCAGCCAGCGATAGCCCGCGGCCTCGCACAAGTGGAAATACAGCCGCTCGATGGCATGGGCCAGCGTGCCGTCCACTTGCCCGGCCTCCTCTGGGAAATCCTCCGGGGTCAGATCAAGATCCACCAGAGGCCGAAGCGCCGCCGTGCGCGCCCAGAACATGGACCCGGACGGGAAATCGAGCGTAGCATCCGACTGCAACTCTATCCCCAGCCGTGCAGCCAGGGCTTGCGCCACCTGCAGGTTTCCGCGCCAGTCAAGCCAGCGCCGTATGGGTTCGAAGTGTTGCGGGGCCACCATCCCGAGATCGGGCACCTGTTTGAACGCCTCGAAGACGCTGCGCACGACCGCTGGCGAGCCGAGCAAGGTGCGGTAGAGGTAAGTGCGCCAGGGCGCCAGGAAATCTGCGTGTTTGGACTGCTTGGAGTGCAGGTGCAGGACATACTCGTATGTCCGGTGCGCGTCAGCGAAGCCGACCAGCTTCGGTGCGATGTCGCGCCCACGGTTGGGAAGAACTCTGATCTCCACCGTACCTTGCGTCCAGGATGCGAAGACTGCCTCAAGCGCGGTCCGCTTGTCGTCCGTGTCGGTGGACAGCTTAAGGTCGGCCGGGAAAGGCAGGTTCCGCATGTAGAGCGCTGCTTCGGCCGCTACCTCCGGGTGGAACATGTGGCAGACCACCGCCACATGGGGTGAGGTCGTGAGGATCGCTGGCGGGTAGGAGAACGGGACGGCCACGCTGGCGTCCTCCTCCTCCGGACGGCCGACAAACATGTCATCGTCCGGGGGCAGCAGGCCTTCCCGCGCTGGGTGCGGAACGCCGGCCGGGCATTTCGGCATCGCGGCCAGCACCTCCCTTACCGTTTGACGGAACCGCTCGGGCGAGCATTCGGCAGCGACCCGCTCCAGCGCGGCCCGGCGGACATGGCCCCATGCCTGCTCGTCCTCGTGCAGACGGGCGCACGCTTCCGCAAAGCCCGGGGCGTCGGACGCGACCAGGAACTCCGTTCCCGGCTGCCAGCCCAACTGCTCGCGGATCAGGTCCGTCACGACCATCGGCACGCCGCAAGCGGCGGCTTGATGCGCCTTGAGCGGAATGCCGGCGGCGAACCGGGTTGGGACGACCATGACGCGCGCCGTTTCAAGCTCGGCGGCCAAGTCGGGGACCTGTCCCAAGAGGTCCACGCCGTCGCCGTCGAGGGCGAGAACCGATTCGGCGCCGACCCGTCCTGCGACGCGCAGCCGAAGGTCGCGCTGCCCGAGCCGCTCGCGCAGAATGGGCAGGACCTCGCGTACGAACCAGTGCACCGCGTCCGCGTTCGGCGCCCGCTCGTCGGAGATCGCGCCAAAGAAGATGAAGCCATGCCGCCGGGCGAACGGCGTGGTGGTCGGCGCGACGTCAAGGGCATGGCCCAGCAGGGACACTGACTTGACGCCGTGCCGCTGGAACACGTCCAGCTCGGCCGCTGACACGGAGAGAACCTGGTCGGCCGCCTGAGTGAGCGCGACCTCCTGCGCCACCCGGCTCCGCGCTTCGGCGGTGGAGACGGCCTGGCCTTCCATCTCGGCTTCCAGGATCGCGCGGCGCGCGAACACCGCTTCGGCATCGTAGATCAGCTGGGCATGGCCCAGCAGGGCCTCGCGGTCGGGGCCGACGGCATCCAGCAGGGCCTGCATGTTGTGCGGCCGGCAGACCAAGACGCCCTCGAACTCGCCCTTGCGGGACACCAGGAACCGGCGCAGGTCTTCGGTTGCCGCACGGATCATCACCTGCACCTCCGGCCCGACGATGCGGCGCACCGTCGGCCAGTCTTCGCGGTGCCGGAACATGGGAAAGAACGTCACCACCGCCCCTTCGGTCGTGAGCTCGTGCAGGATGCGGTGGGACCGCGGGTAGCCTGCGCCCAGTTCCGGGTTCGGAACCCGGTCCTCGATCATCAGGATGCGGCGCGCCCCGGCCTGCAGGCGCCGGGACGCGCGCAGGAGGTTGCCGGGCGCGGGCGGCGCCTGGCCGCGCAGCCACGCGGCGTGCCGGGCGCGGAAGGTGGCCAGGTTGCGCTGCTGCAACGCGAGCGCCTCCGTTGAGCTGTCTGCGCTGCCAAACTCGAAGTGGAGGATGGCGGCGGCAGGCTCAAACACCACCCGCATCCCGGCTTCCCATAGGCGCACGCAATAGTCGGTCTCCTCGTAATACGCCGGCGCGTAGCGAGGATCGAAATGCCTGAGCCGCTCGAACACGGCCCTTGGCGTCATGAGGAACGCGCCGGAGCAGTAATCCACGTCCCGGCGGAACATGAAATCGGGATCGTCGGGATTGCAGCCCCGGCCGTATC
>JAABUS010008042.1_pt1 | contig 11738 bp, 9 predicted proteins | sample 5560161 | NCBI WGS metagenome assembly JAABUS01 (sample SAMN10711885, study PRJNA513376) | rock metagenome | isolation source: Antarctica rocks | place: Antarctica: Victoria Land, Trio Nunatak nord | collected 2016-01-04 | reverse complement strand
TTCGTCGACCTCGGCGGGATCGACGGCCTCCTGCACATCACCGACATGAGCTGGGGACGCATCAACCACCCCAGCGACATGGTCAAGATCGACGACCAGATCGAGGTCATGGTCCTGGGCGTCGACAAGGACCGCGAGAAGATCGCGCTCGGCCTGAAGCAGAAGTCGGCCAGCCCCTGGGAGAACGTCGCCGAGAAGTACCCCGTCAGCACGCGGGTCATGGGCGAAGTCGTCAACGTGATGAGCTACGGCGCGTTCGTCAAGCTCGAAGAGGGGATCGAGGGGCTCGTCCACATCTCCGAGATGAGCTGGACCAAGCGCATCAATCACCCCAGCGAGCTGGTGCAGATCGGCGACAAGATCGAGGTCGTCGTCCTCGGCATCAACAAAGAGAAGCAGGAAATCTCGCTCGGGATGAAGCAGACCCAGACCAACCCGTGGGACCAGGTCGCGGGCAAGTACCCGCCGGGGACCATGATCGAGGGGACCGTCCGCAACCTCACCAACTACGGTGCCTTCATCGAGATCGAGGAGGGGATCGACGGCCTCCTGCACATCTCGGACATGAGCTGGACCCGCAAGATCGGCCACCCCAACGAGGTCCTCGAGAAGGGGCAGCGGATCAGTTGCCAGGTACTCAACGTCGACCAGGAACGGAAGCGGATCGCCCTGGGCCTGAAACAGCTCAAGGAAGACCCGTGGGAGACCGACATCCCAGGCCGCTACGAGCCGAACGACGTGGTCAAGGGCAAGGTCACCAAGCTCACCAACTTCGGCGTCTTCGTCGAGCTCGAGCCGGGCCTGGAAGGCCTCCTGCACATCTCCGAGCTGGCCGACCATAAGGTCGACAGCCCCGAGGAAGTCGTCAAGGTGGGCGACGACATCGAGGTCAAGATCCTCCGCGTCGACCGCGGCGAGCGCAAGATCGGCCTCTCCCGCAAGAAGGCGCATTGGACCAAGCCCGACGGCGAAGAAGGGACCGAAGGCGAGCCCACCGACCCGGCGGCCCCCAAGGCCGATCCGGCGAGTGCCGCGTCCAAGGAGCTGAAGGGCGGGCTCGGAGGCGGCGGGCCGCTGTTCAGCATGGGCGGTCCCGCCCTGGCGGAAGGCGAAGCCGAGGCCCAGACCGACGACGCGGGCGACACGACCCAGGAAGAAGGCGAGCCCGACGATGTGCCGACCGACGGCGAGACCCCGGACGAGCCCGCCGATGTGCTGACCAACGGCGAAACTCCGGAGTAACCGTCCCCACCCTCAAGGGCCGCCCATTTCGCGAGTCGATCGCGGGTGAGGCGGCCCGTTTCCTTTCCCGCCTCCCGCCTCCCGCCTCCCGCCTCCGGTCGTTCGCCGCGATGATGCCCACGTCGTCCACTCCCCCCGAACCGAATGCGCCGGACCGCATGCGGTACGCGGCACCTCGTCGACCGTGATCGCCCAGGGCGGGGCGGCGTGCCTTCACACTGCGCACAGGCTGGTGCCCAAGTTTCGCCGCTCCGACCCACGGGAGGGATGCACCGTCGAGATAATCGAAGGTGCATCCGGACGATTCGGGCGGAAAATCGGCGACGACCGCGGGACCGCGACCTAGAGTGGAAGAGAGGGTTCACGGACAAGTCCGACGTCTGGGTTGTCCAGGGACAGACTCTCAGCGGAGATTTGCAACATGTTCATGCATCACACCTCACGCATTACCCGGACCGACCACGACGACGAGCGTCGAGTCACGTGCCGCTACTCGGCGGCGAAAGGCCCCGTCGTCATCGGCTGGTGGATCGGCCCGAAATTCGAGACCGCCGAGATAGCGCTGCGGGATATCAGCCTGAGCGGGGCCTCGGCGATCACCGAGACCCCGCCCCCCGACTCGGCTCCGATCTGGCTCCGGCTGAACGATCCCGCGCATCCCGACTGGGTCGAGGCGACGGTCGTCGCCGTCGCCGCCCAGCGCCAGAAGCCGGCGTTGGTCCGGATCCAATTCACGGAGCCTTGCCCTTACGAATTCTTCAAGGCGGCGATCCGAGGCATGGCTCTACCCGGCGAGGGTGAGGGAAGGGTCCAGGCCGGGCAAAACCGCCATTACTGGGGCGGCCGATACTGGGACTGAGGCCCTCGTCTCACCCGGAGGGCCGGTCGGTGCCCGACCTCGCGCGGCTCGCCGGGGTTCCGTGCTGCTTGACGAATTTCTGCGCCCGCATCCCCTTGATATCGCCCGCGTAGATGTTCCCCTTCGAGTCGAGCGCCATCGCGTGGACCCAGTTGCAGTCGCCGGGCCGTTCGTGCCCCTCGCCTCCCAGGGGGACCCTCCAGATCTGGAGCAGCTTGCCCGAGGTATCGAACCTCATGAACACCTGATCGTGGGGCGGGTTGCCCAGGATCACGTCCGTCTCGCGCCAGGGCATGGGGGTCGATCCGCAGACCCAGACCTCGTCGTCCGGGGTGATCCAGAGGCCCCAGGGGACGACCAGATTGCGCCATTCGTCGAGGAATCGGCCATCCTGGTCGAAGACCTGCACCCGGCCGTTGGAACGGTCGGCGACGTAGAGCCTCCCCTTGGAGTCGAGCGCGATGGCGTGGGGGTTGCTGAATTCGCCCGGGCGGATCCCCAGCTTTCCCCAGGCCTTGACGAACTTGCCGTCTCGGTCGAAGTGGACGATCCGGCTGTTGCCGTAGCCGTCGGAGACGAACACCTCCCCTTCGGGCGTGACGGCCATGTCGGTGGGTAGGTTGAAGTGTCCCCGGTCCTCGCCCGGTTCGCCTTTGGTACCGAGCGTCTTGAGCAGCTTACCTTCGGGCGTACACTGCATCACGACGTGGTGGCCGGTGTCGGCCAGCCAGACGTTCCCCTTGCGGTCGATCCGGATATGGTGGGGATCCCCCACGAGGTCTTCGCCCCAGCTTTTGAGGAAATTCCCGTCCACGTCGTACACCTGGACCGGCGGCACGGCCCTGGTGTAAACATAGACCCGGTCCTTGCCGTCGACCGCCAGCCCCGGCATGGCTCCCCAGCGGATATGGCCCGGCTTCCGCGGCCAGGAGGGGTCGGCCACGTAGGTCGTCGCCAGGTCCACCCGAGGATAAGGCGGGAGCTTGGGCTTGGGCTTGGCCACGGCCTCGGGCCTGGTCTTACCCTTCTCGGGCTCGTCGCCCGCCGAGGCACGCGCCAGCCAGGCGACGCCGGCGACGAGGAATGACAGCAGGACGAGCCGTCGGCATCCGGAAAACGCCTGCATCGCGCGATCCCCCTTGCGGTGAGATAGGGAAGGGGTCCGAGTCGTCATGCTGCCGGACCCTTCGGATACAATAGCCGGTCCCCGGGGCCAAGGAAGGGGCCAGTCCGCCTCGATCCGCCAGGAGACCCGCTCATCTCCGGGGCTCGTGCTCTCACAAGGAGCACGGCCGACGACGTCGCGGAGATGGAGGGTTCTCTCGGAAACCTCTGCCGAATCTCGACCTCCAGGGTCGTTGCGTATGCGTCCACCCTCCTGGAGGCGAGGGCCCCCGGGGCGGGGGGAGTCGGCCCTTTGCATCGCGCATGACGGGTGCTATCGTGCGACGGAGTGACTCTCCTGCTCCCTCCTCGACAGCCCTCGGGATACATCCATGAAACGTCTCTCCTCCCCGGTCGTCCTCGGCCTCGTGATCTGGCTCTCGCCGATCGGAAGCCGGGCCGACGACAAGCCGGCGATGACCCGCACCGAGGACGTCGTCTATGGCCGCAAGTCCGGCATCGCGCTCACCATGGATGTCTTCGCGCCGGAAGAGGACGCCAATGGTCTGGGGGTCATCCTGGTCGTCAGCGGCGGCTGGTTCTCGGCGCACGAGGCCATCTCCCTGCCGTTCATCGAGCCGCTGGTCGGGCGAGGATACACCGTCTTCGCGGTCGTCCACGGCAGCCAGCCGAAATTCACGATCCCCGAAATCCTTCAGGATATGCACCGGTCTGTCCGCTACATCCGCCATCATGCCGAGAAATACAAGATCGACCCCGATCGCATCGGCATCTACGGCGCCTCGGCGGGCGGGCACCTGTCACTGATGCAGGGGACCGCGGGCAACGCGGGCAATCCGATCTCCAGGGACCCGGTGGACAAGGTCTCGAGCCGCGTGCAGGCGGTCGCCTGTTTCTTCCCACCGACCGACTTCTTGAATTACGGCAAGCCGGGCGAAGACGCCCTGGGTCGAGGCATCCTCGCCAACTTCAAGGCGCCGTTCGACTTCCATGAGCTGGACGACAAGACCAAGGCCTACGAGCCGATCACGGACGAGCCGAAACGCCGCGAGATCGGCCGGCAGATTTCGCCGATCACGCACGCCGGCGGCGATGACCCCCCGACGCTGATCGTCCACGGGGACGCGGACAAGCTGGTCCCCATCCAGCAGGCCGAGGCGATCGTCGCGAAGCTGAAGGAGGCGGGCGTCGATGCGAAGCTGGTGGTGAAGCCGGGCGCGGGGCATGGTTGGACGGACATCGCGAAGGATGTGACTCGCTTCGCGGACTGGTTTGACGGACACCTGAAGTCGTCAGGAGGCTCGGGCGACAAGCCTTGAGGACACCATCGCCCTGATTGCCGTTCCCGGTCCGCGCGGGAGGTCCGTGTCCGCGAGGGAGCCGACAACGATAAACGCGATCAAGGTTGAAAACCTCCTTGCATAGGCCGTTTCCCCGCGAATAATAAGACCTCTCCGGTGCGGCATGTTGCCGCCGAGAGACGGTTCCGAGGGCGGTACACCCGAAGCGGCGTTTTTACCATGACGAGCTCAATGAGGCGGATCAGGATGGCGTCGGTCGTCCTCCTCGGCATCGCGGGAGTGGCGGCGATGTTCGACTCCGGACCCGCGCTCTCAGCACAGGCGGGCCGGGAGACGCGAAAGCCCCGGTCGATGCTCCTCGTGTCGGCGACCCCTACCAGGCTCGTCCACAACACGATGGACCGCGTTCCGGCCCCGGGGGGGCCTTCCGAGTTCTTGATGTTTCAGAAGATGCAAGTGGAACTGCTCAAGAGCCGCTCCGTATTGAGCAAGGCCCTGAGCCACCCCGACGTCGCGAAGCTCCCCTCGGTGGTCCGCCGACGCGACCCGATCGGGTGGCTCGCGGATGACCTCACCCTCACCTTCGTCGGTGAGCTGCTCTACATCGGGCTCGAGGGCGACAACGAGCAGGAGGCGGTCAAGCTGGTCAACGCCGTGACCGACGCCTACCTGGAAGAAGTCGTCAACGCCGACAAGAATCGACGCAAACAACGCCTCAATCACCTTCAGGTCATCTTGCGCAAGACCAAAGAGGACATGAGAGTCCATCAGGAAAACCTCAAAGCGCTGGCGGAGCGGGCGGGGTTGGAAGGCAACGACTCTGTGACACTCTCACTGAGGCGCCAGATGCTGCTCCGAGAGCTCTCCAACGGCGCGCGGGAGTCTCTCCGGGTGAAGCTCGAGAAAGGCGAGGCCGAGGCCCTGCTCGAGGTCAAGAAGGCCGCCAAGGACGGAGGGGACGACGCCCGGAAGGCGATCGCCGCGCTCGAGGAGCGGCTGACGGTCCTGGCCAAGCAGGAGCGGCTCTTGGCCGAGGACAAGAGTCGCCTCTATGCGGAGTCCCATTCCCTCGACCTCGCCGCGATGGACAAGGAGGCGAGCCGGGATCATATCCACCCCAGCGAGGAGATCGCGCGCCTGGTCGGGGCGGAGGTCGAAGCCCTGAAGCTCGAGTTGGAGGCCCCGAACCGCGTCCAGCTCGTTGAACGAGCCATGGCCACCACTCGCCCTTGAAGCGCTGGCCAGATGGACGGGCGTGATCGCATCGACCCTCGCGCGGGTCGATCCTCAAACGTCGCTTCGATCGGTTCGGACTCGACCGAGGGCCTCAGGGGTTCGATCCCGGGATGAGGCCCCTCGCCCCGTCGCGTGCCTCGATCGGATGTCCCTGGGCATCGATGATCGGGCCGGTCGCCGCCTGCACGCGCGGGCCCCCGAAAAACGGGATCGTCGACGGGACGGTGATGCCCCCCGAGAGGATGGCTTGCAGGGTCTGGTTGACCGACCAGCCGAGGTCGGTCACCCCTTCCTCGGGTACGAACAGCGTGAACCCGGCGGGGGGGACCACGCCCGTCAGGACGCAGACGCACAGGATTGTCTTCCCGGTCGTGGCGTCGAGCAACGAGTTCGTCACGAACGCCAGCGAGCGCATCCCCGGATGCGGGAATTCGACCAGCACCACGCGCTGGAACCGGTTGCTCTGCACCTGGTTCTCCAGCGAGTGGAAGACGTTGCGGATCGCCTTGTAGATCGTCGTGACGAGCGGCAGGCGTAGCAGGACCCAGTCGACCGCCCGGTGCAGGCGGGAGTGGACGATCAGACCCAGGGCGTAGAGCACCAACAGCACCAGGATGATCGAGACCAGGGGTGCCGCGAACCGGTCCCACCAGTAGGGGAGGTCGTCGATCTGCCTGAGGTTGAGCAGGTACCGCATCGCCCAGGCGATCGGGTCGAGGATCAATTTCTTGAGCGTGGAGTAGAGCCAGTAGATGATCCAGAACGTGAGGACAATCGGCAGCGCCAGGATCAGGCCGCTGACAATCCGGGTCCGGATCGCATGAAACCTCACGCCGGCGTTGCCCGACTCAACCGGCCGGAGCGGTGGAAGGGGCACATCGTGCGGGGAAGACTCCATGCGAGTGGGCTCCACAAGTTCGATCAATCTGGAATGAAGGCCGCGAAGACCTGGAAGTGGGGCCTCGGCAGTATCTCACGATCCCCCATTGTGCAACACATCGCGACGACCGATGAGAGTCGGGCTCATCTGTCGCTCAGGACAACCGCCGTCTCTTGGTGGCCCCGATTCCGATTTTTACACGCGTCTTGACCTTTGGCGAGGGCGTAAAAAACACGCATCCGACTCATTCCACATATCCCCTACGATCATTACCTCTTGTATATCCCCAAAACCTCCTAGACTTCCAAATCCATTTTAAGTTATCAAGGACCCCATTCCGATACCCAACGTTAGATTGGGAGCGAGCCTAGGGAAGATGGGTCGATCGGGTTCGTGGGTCGTCAGTGGGCGACCGGGATTCGGATGGCCTCTCATCCCGGGTGAGGATTGTGGGTCACGCGACGTCGGAGTCGCCTCGCGCCTTCGCCAGTCGGGCGGCCACGCGATGCGGCCGCTCGATTGTCAGTGGGGGCAATGCGAGAGCGTGGTCCTGTCGGGTGGCTGCGCCCTGAGCGTCAGCCAGTCCCGTCATCTCGTTCGTTCCTCGGACTGATGTTTCTCTGGCCCGGTTCATACCCCGCCACAACCACCTGACCGACACGACGAGGAACTTCATGGCTCGTATTCGCCGACATCGCCGCGACACGGTTCAGAGTCCCCTGGAGACCTATCTCCGGGAGATCAATGAAGTGGCGCTGTTGACCGCAGACGAGGAGAAGATGCTGGCGAAGCGGATCGAGCAGGGGGATGACCTGGCGAGGGACCGGATGGTCCGCGCCAATCTCCGCCTGGTGGTGAACATCGCGAGGGGCTATGTGGGCAAAGGCCTCGCCCTGCAGGACCTGATCGAGGAGGGGAACCTCGGGTTGCTCCGAGCGGTCCAGGGGTTCGATCCCGAGGTCGGGACGCGGTTCAGCACGTACGCCAGTTACTGGATCAAGCAATCCATCAAACGGGCGCTGGTCAACACGGCCAAGCCGATCCGCATCCCGGCCTACATGGTCGAGCTGCTCTGCAAGTGGCGGCGGATGTCGGCCGACCTGCAAGATTCCCTGGGGAGGCCGCCGACGGTCGAGGAGATCGCCCGGGCGCTCGAGATCCCCAAGAAGAAGCTGGCGATCGTCAAGAAGGCGATCAAGGTGTACAACCTCGTCCCGCAGACCGATCAGCCCGAGAACGGCTGGAGCCTGGGCGAGATGCTGATGGACGAGCGGAACCGGGCCCCCGACGTCGTGATGGTCGAGGCCGACAACCTCAAGCTGGTCCTCCGCCGGCTCGAAGAGATGGACAAGCGCGAGGCGACCGTGCTCCGGATGCGGTTCGGGCTGAACGACCTGCCCCCGAAGACGCTCAAAGAGATCGGCGAGTCGCTCGGCCTGACCCGCGAGCGGGTCCGCCAGATCGAGAACGAGGCGCTCGGCAAGCTCTCGGCCACCTTCCTCGCCGACTGACGATATCGGCTTGCGACCGAGCACGGGGTTACTTCGAGCGGACGAGGTCGTCGCGGAGGACGCGCCGACGTCGTCGGTAGAAAAACCCCGCCCCGCAGGCCAGCAAGAGGACCAGCGGCGTCGGCTCGGGCACCGGAGCGGCCGGCGCGTGGTAAGCCCGGGTGTTGCTCTGGGCCTTGACCCCCGCGAAGCTCCGGCTGAATCGGCCGTCGAAGGTGTTCGCCACCTCGGGGCTGATCCGCATGTAGGCGTCCGGGCCGAACCTCTCGGCCAACTTCCCGCCGGTGATCTTCATGTCGAGGTCGTACACCGAGGCGTCGTCGATGCCCGCCGCCCGCGTGGCCTTCGCCCCGAAGGAACGGGGCGTCCCCTCCAGCAGCAGGCCGTCGAACGTCTTGCCACCGACGACCACCGTGCCGTAGAGCTGATACGAGTTTTCCGGGTCATCGATCAGGCGGCCGTGCTGGTCGAGCTTCAGCTGGACGGTCTGGCGACGGACCCCGTCGGAATTCGGCTGGACGTTGTACTCGTCGTCGATGCTCGAGCCCATCGCGAGGAGGAACGGGGTGTTCGTCACCTGGAAGAGCCCCGTCCGCGTCGTCGGGTCGTAGCGGTAATTTTGGACCCCGTTGATGTCCGCCGCGACGTCGGGATAGACCCGGTCGGCCGAGGGACGGATCAGCTCCGCCCGCGCCGGGGGGGAGAGTGCCGCGGCGAGGATCGTGGCCAGGAACGCCTGGACGACGGGGTGGTGCATCCGGTGCATGGGAACTCCGTTTCCTATCGTCGGCCTCTCGGATCATCACTCGACGCAGTTCGGCCTGTCGTCGTGCTGATCCGAATCCATGGCGCAACGATACAATACGGCGACTCGGAGGGTTCAAATTCAGGGTCGTTCGGGACTCTCGCAGGTCATTGCGTCGGCGACCACTTCGTCTCGCGTCCGTTTCGGCACAGGACGGGTCGCACGTCTTATCGTGACGCTGCATGGGCGGGACCGGACGGCTTGGCGATTCGATCGCCGGCAACCGGATGGACTCTCCCGAACGTCATCTGCGGGGAAGTCCGGGCGGGGCGGTCATCCTGCCCGTAGATTTCGCCGTGGTCGAGCCCAACTCCTTTTGGCGACGTAGGCGGCCCTCGCTCCAGAGAGGGCCTCGCGGCATTTCCCGATCGCATCGGCCATGACCGATCGGGCGGAGCGTGGGCAATCTAACGCGAGCTCGGCAACGTGTCAATCCGAACGGTCGATTTTTTCCTTGAAACCCCGACCGGATACTTGGACGGCGGCGGACGGGACGACGATCGGGGGGCCGCTCCGGGGAGCCCGTCCAGCTCGTGCCAGTCCGGTGCGATACGGTCCTCGCGGATCATGCTGTCGAAGACTGCAGCCGAATTCGACGCACGTCGCCCACCGGCCTTCGATGCGAAGCAACGGCGAGGGGAGATCCGGTGTCAGTCGACAGGCACCTCTCCCGACAACACCCAGGCTTCATTGAAAACACAAGCAGATTAACATAAATATTTCAATGTCTTCGAGCTGTTCATTTCCCCGCGCTGCGGGGCCAGCCTCGGAGGCGGGGCAGCCCTGCGGTCACAAGTCAATGGCCTGTCGCTTCGGGCCGCTCCGGACGGCCATCCCGCGGTGCTTCGCGGACGTCGGTCGACTCCGCCTGGGGGAGCGTCGGGGCGAGCTTCTTCGCGGATTGAGTAAACTTTCCAGAACCTCCGGTCGAACATCGCCTGCGACGAAGAGATCGACCCAGGGGTGGGTCTCGGACAGCGACGGCGGCGGCGTGTGGATCCACTCCTGCGGAATTTCTTACGCAGTCTCATACTCGATCTTCCAGGTCGGTCCGGTGCTTAGAGGAGTGAATTAGTCCTAGTTGGTTCAGATTTGTCTATTAAGAATTTGTGAAGTTTTTTTGTTGCGTGCGTGATGAACGGCGGGTAGGCTCGCGTCTTCTCAAGTGCGATCTCAGGATTGGATATAAGAACAGCTGGGCCTGTCACGGCGGGACCAGCGGCGGGACCCTCTCGGACGTGGTCGGTGCGTTAGGCGTGCCTCCCCGCCCGGGACTCCCGTCCGTTCACGCCATGGCGGCACAAGCGTGCCCGGGTGGGCTAATGGTCGAGTTGCCCGAGATTGACCCCCGCCGCCTTCGGGTCCTTAAGCCGCTCGACCGCGGCGGGATCAGCCGGGTCTACGTCGCCTACGATGAAGAGCTCAACCGGGAGGTGGCGCTCAAGCAGTTACGGCGGCGGTATGCGGATCAGCCTCGGTCTCGGTCCCGGTTCCTTTTCGAAGCAGAGGTCACCGCCGGGCTGGAGCATCCGGGGGTCGTCCCCGTCTATGGGGTGGGTCGGTTCGGAGACGGCCGTATCTTCTTCACGATGCGGCTCATCCGCGGCGAGAGCCTCAGGGAGGCGATCAGGCGGTCTCACCGGCCCGACCGGCCGAAGGGGAAGTCGACGGAACTGCGCCTGCTTCTGGACCGGCTCGTCGACGTCTGCTACACGGTCGCCTACGCACACGACCGGGGGGTCATCCACCGCGATTTGACGCCGGGCAACATCATGCTAGGCGTCCACGGCGAGACGCTGGTCATCGACTGGGGGCTGGCGAAGCCATTCGGGCTGCCGTCACCGACGGACGAAGGCGACCCGGCCCCGGAGGCCCCCTGGCCCGTCTCGTCCCGCAACCTCCCCGTGACGCGCCACGGCCATACTTGCGGGACGACCTGGTACATGAGCCCCGAGCAGGCCTCCGGTCGGCCGGACAGGCTCCGGCCGGCCACCGACGTCTACACCCTGGGGGCCACGCTCTATATGGTCCTGACCGGCCTGGCGCCGTTCGACGGTTCGGACGAGGATGAGGTTCAAAAGCGGGTCCAGCGGGGCGACTTTGAACCTCCCCGTCGGGTCGACCGCAAGATCGCCCCGGCCCTGGAGGCGATCTGCCTGAAGGCAATGGAGATGGAGCCGGAGAACCGCTACGCCTCGCCACTCGACCTGGGCGACGACATCGCATGCTGGCTCGCGCGAAGGCCGGTCACGGCGTCGCGAGATCGGGTCGCCAGGCCCGCGGTCTAGAGTCCCGGCCGTTTCACGAGACTTCGGCCGTGCCCGCGGGGGGACGGCCGGTCGAGACATCCCCGGTGTGTGCGAGCGACCCGGTGGCCGTCGCACGGCGGGGGATTATGGGAGCAAGGAAGCATGTCGGTCTGTCGGGCCACTGGGGCCCGGCAAGTATCTTCGATCCGAGGATCGGTTCTTGCCTTAACTGCCTGGAGGTTGCAACATGTCTGTTCGAAACGCCGAGAAGAATCGCCGATTCCGCATCACGAGGCTGGAAGAGCGAATCGTGCCAGGTCCCATGATGGGCGGTGGCGGTCATAGCCGTCACAGCCAGGACACAAACGGCAGTCACAAGAGCAAGCCGAGTCACAAGAGCAAGCCGAGTCACAAGAGCAAGGAGAGCCGCAACAGCAAGGGCAGCCACCGTAGCAGGTAGAGCTACTAACCCCGCGACGTGGGGTCCTCTGACGCACCACTGTCCCCGGGACGGCCCGAGGGCGGCCATG
>JAABUS010008041.1_pt1 | contig 11738 bp, 16 predicted proteins | sample 5560161 | NCBI WGS metagenome assembly JAABUS01 (sample SAMN10711885, study PRJNA513376) | rock metagenome | isolation source: Antarctica rocks | place: Antarctica: Victoria Land, Trio Nunatak nord | collected 2016-01-04 | reverse complement strand
CATGTTGCAGAGCCTGCCTGCAGAGCATTGCTCCTGCTTGATCAAAAGTAAAACTCCAGCCTGTGCTGCGTTTGTGTAGCTCTGCGGCAATCCACTGTGGATGTCAAAGAGGCTCTCCATCAGTCACAGCTTTCATGCATATCAGGAAACGACTGCGGTACAATACAATTTCCAGTCATGATCAGATATTCCCATGACGATGCAGCTTGCATGCCATGCAGCTCTGACATGTCATATTCCCGTGCGGCAGGTCTCTTAAGCCAACCTCATGCTTCAAAATTGCTTTGGAATGGCACTACAGCCAACGTCACAAGTTTCCCCACAACATGCTCAAACTGTCTTGAGCACAGAACAATTCGAGCATATAACAATTTGGTTTGGCAGACGTACACCATGATGCATTTCTTGGTTGCTGCAGACCACTCTTGTGGAGCCCACTTCCGGCAACACCGGCATTGGGCTAGCTTTCATTGCAGCAGCCAGAGGGTACAAGCTGGTACTCACCATGCCTGCTTCCATGTCGCTGGAGCGCAGGATTTTGTTGAGAGCTTTTGGAGCCGAGCTGGTCCTCACAGACCCTGCCAAAGGTAAGCCACTGAAACAACAGATGTTCAGCCGCTTTCAGATCTCCACCCGTATGTTGTGTGAAAGCTGTGAGAGTTGGCAAATGCAGCTATCACTAATGGTTCTTTCCAAGCTGCCCAGATGCGTGCGCATGTATTGGGCGCATATGCAGATCCTGAGCATTATCTAGAGGGCAGCGTTGCATGCACTGTGTTAGTCCCCAACATGCACTGTGTTAGTCCCCAACATTTTGCCCTTTGTGGTGTCTGTCACCTGACAGCAGGTGCCTTTCAGTATGAAGTTCATGCTATGGACAATGCGGACCCTAGTCTGATAGGCGTTGCCTCAGGCTTGACAGCGTCTGCCCATTACCTGGCATGTGCTGCCTGTTGGAAAGGGCTTGTTGCCTTTCAGCCAAACGTCATCAATAGGCTGTCCACTGCAGGCATGAAGGGAGCAGTAGGCAAGGCAGAGGAGATTGCAGCAGCCACGCCAGACTCATACATCCTGCAGCAGTTTGAGAACCCCAACAATCCCAAGATCCACTACAACAGCACCGGCCCTGAAATCTGGAACGACTCAGAAGGCAAGGTTGACATCCTGATTGCTGGTGTGGGCACTGGTGGTACCATCACTGGCACTGGCCGGTATCTGAAGGAGCAGAATCCTGACATCAAGGTGCTTCCTTGAGCATACTTGTACCCTGACTATCTGCTGTCCAGTGTGCTGCGTTCAGAACATGCACAGGTCATATATATGGTTGTCCTGCTGCTGCCTTAGGTATGTCATGTCACCTGCACGCATGCACAGTCACATATCATGTGCTGTAAAACATGGTGTCAACAGCCAGGAGGCTGCTGACAGCCCTTCATGTAGGCTGCTGGCAGACATTGATTAGTCTCAAGCTGAGTCTTGAGTGACCGGGCTCTCTGCTCAACATCTCTAGCCACTGCTGCTTAGTGCTCAGCTCAGTGAGAAACTTTTCTAAGTCAGCTTGCAGACCCTGCACACAAGCGACTGGCACACATGTTCCAGCTTTGGTGCAGCAGCTGCAGGCTTCCTTGACCATTGCTGCAGGTTTCCTTGACCAATGCTGTATACAAATGCAGATTGTAGCAGTAGAGCCAACAGAGTCCCCAGTCATCTCTGGGGGTGCACCTGGTCCCCACAAGATCCAGGGGATTGGCGCTGGGTTCATTCCCGGCAACTTGGACACCAGCATCATTGATGAGGTCATTCAGGTAATACATGGATCATAAAAACAGTTGGAAGAAGCATTAGTTGATGATTTGGCAGTACTACCATGAGACGCAAGCATGCTGCATGTGTCTATCACATGGTGAAGCCTGATGAATGTGGTGATTGCTAACTTATTTTGTGCCCTGCTGTTGGCTCAGTCTTGCTGTGTCTTCTACACGAAAGCCTGTTGCCTGCAATGCATGGATTGGTCCTCGTCTACTACATTTAAATTCGCTTGTATGATGGTCTCACTCTCAGGTCATGAGCTGAAACGCAGGTCTCCAGTGATGACTCAGTAGACATGGCTCGCCGACTTGCACTGGAGGAAGGTCTGCTGTGTGGCATCTCATCAGGGGCAGCCACTGTTGCGGCTATCAAGGTTGCAAAGCGACCTGAGAATGAGGGCAAGCTTGTTGTCACTGTTTTGCCCAGCTTTGGAGAGCGGTACCTTTCATCTGTGCTGTTCCAGTCTATTAGAGAAGAGGCAGAAAAGATGACAGCGGAAGACACTCCCTGATATTTTCGCAGGCCCGATACCTATTTGTCTTTACAAAAAGTCAGCATGCGCTGCAAAGCCAAATTTGGAGTCCTCGCATTTTGCAATCCAATGGACAAGTCTGCACAAGCATCCAAGCACATGTGTGCAGTTGTCAGGCATCGCACACAACCCTCCTCAATCGGTACGATTATTGACTCAGTGACCACAACTTTCAATCTTGTTTTTCCCAACAATGCACCTTACGATTTGGTACAGTGGTCTTTTTCTGCTTGCCTGGCAACCATGGTGCAGCATATCTGGTGTTTTGAGCATGATGGGTATGGCTGTGCATGCTGTTGGAAGCGCTGATGACATTCTGGAGGCAGAACATGGAGCTTGTCATCAGGTGTTACACATTGGAAGACAACCTGTTGCAGCAATGAGTTCCACTAGCACACCCAAGAAACAGTCATTGGGTTGCAAGCTGTCACTGGCAACAGCTTATGCAAGCAGCTTTGGCAATACGTGCCTCATAGTGTAAGGTGCATGATCCATAAGGCAGCCGTAGAACCCTCATGCCGGCTGAATGCCCGCCTGCCTTAGACTGCTTGGACAAACAGCTGTCTGTCGGAGCTGATTTGCAGGTCCATAACCCAACGAAAAGGGTCACGGCTGGGTTTGTGAAGACACTGCGTGCACTCATGTAGCATTGCAGAAGTCACTTGAGGCTGTTTGCAGTTCAGTAACGATGGCATACAAAGATTGTTAGGCTACAAGTCTGACATGCAAGACGCCAAAGATGCTGTTGATTCACTCTGCATGCATGTTTCATGAATGATCAGCTGCTGACGTGTTAACAGACAATCTGGTGTGCAGACTCTGAGAGAAGTGCATGGTTGCGTGCAGATGCAAAAAAGCCCGTCACTGGTAACATGCAACGCTATTCACTGAAGCCCCCTGCAGCTGCATTAGTTGCTAACAAAGTATTATAGGCATTGATGTCCAGCTGTCAAAGTCTAGGACATGCAATGGATTGTTGGTCTGGCATTTGGATTGTGCACTGCTCACCCTGTTAAAATTCAGGATAGTTGTAAGCACACGGAACAATGCAGAGGCCAGAAACAAGTATTGCTTGCAGCTCCGTGTATTATTCTGTTGACCAACTATTTAGACTCATGTTGACCCATAGTTGATATTGATCACAACCCTGCAAGCAACACCTCAGTTTGCAATAGTGGCGTTGCTCTAGATCTAGGAGAATGACGTACAGTTACAATATTCCAGCAGGTTGTCATGCAAGCTCAAGTCTTACCCATCCGGGCCTGTGCCTGCACGGTTGAAATTAGTCTCTTGATAGTAGCCTGTAGCTCCAGTGTACAACCCAGTGCCTGAAGCAATTCAATGCATTGATTGCAAGCTGATGCCAAATTGTACACAACAGAACTGATTGTAGGTTGTTGCAGCACGACAAAATGTAACCTCCTATAATAGCCAGCAGGCCAGTTGTCAGGTTGTTGTAACCGGCTGATGCTGAGGAGTACGTGATGCCGGCCACCTGTACAGAAAGAAATCGTTGCACTATTGGCAGCTGGACGTGCTTGCGCAAATGCTCTTCTGAGCCGCGCTAGCATGCCGAGGCAACGCCACAGCTTTGCGGCGACGGAGTGAAACAGCCGGCATGCTGATCGCGACCTGATATGGCGCTGCCGGCGTCAAGATTTGGTGTACATGTACGGTGCGTTGTGTTCTTGCAAAGATGGCCCCACCTGTATTGTCCCGGAAGCGAATTGTATAGTGTACAGGCACTGGTTGGGTCCGGCAGCTCGCAACAATATGCAATATCCTAAGCTGTTGCCCAGGGTCGCGTTGGTCTGTACATCTCTCAGCTGGAAGTCGGCGACCAGCGTTTCACCTGCAGTTACGTTGGCCCCGTACGCCTGCCCGATTGGGCTGTCGGTAACGTACAGGTTGGCCTGGACAACGTCTGTTGCTGCATAAACGCCAGTCGCGCAGATGACGAAAAGCAGCACAACTCTAGGTCCCATCGTACAGCGTGCAAACAACGTGTGCTTTGCTGCAATACTTTGCAGGAAGCTGTGCCTGAGGAAGCTGGCGGGCTTGCAGACAAGAATAACAGAAGCTCCAGCAGAAGTTGTTCAGCAAAGGTAGGGATCTGTCATCTGCAGGCATTTACGAAGTATTACAATTGTTACCGTGGTCACTTGCGGGCATACGTGTCCCGCACCCCCAAATAGCGAATTATTAAATGCCACCGCGCACCCTATCATGCGGGTCTAGGGCTAATTTCCAACCTACCGCCATCAATTGCTTGAAAAGACGTCTATACTTCTCCTCGAACTGCTACAGATACGCTGAATTGAACGGAACGGGCAGGCTTAGGGTATTTACATTTGCATCACGCAAATAATTGGCAAGTATGATCACGCATTCCGTGGCTAATTAAATATCTAGAGATCAATTCTTGAACGTACGGTACATCCCTAACCAGCCACACACCACTTGCACATTTTGCGGAAACTTAAACGTAGCTCCGCTGTGAGAGTGTTGCTGCGAAAAGACCCCACCTCCAATACAGGGCGCAGTACGGCAAGTTCCGATTGCTCAGCATGCCTGGCAACAACATACAGCAGTGATGGCGCTATTCAGCTTCCAGTGCAGCAGCTAACAAAGGCAAGATAATGCACAGCAGCACCGAGGGTGCACTGCAGTGGCACTGCATGCAAGGCTACATACTTGTTCGACCCCAGATTGGCGGTGATGCAACTGAGATCCCTCGAGTATTCCTGGCCTGATCACAGGCTGCCGCATCAAGAGGATTGCAAACTGTGCAAGGACCTGAGAGGCTCAACTCGAGGAGCTGTGGGGAGACCCGTAGATTTGCGGTCAGACACCTACGTTTCAACCTTACAGTCATCAGTAAAGAAATCAAGTCACTTTAAGTCTTGTTAAGGTCAGCACAAGTCAATGAGCGCAAAAAGAATGTCTGCAAAGTCAGCCAAGTTGTTGTGGGGTATACATGTGTAGCTTATGTCTGCACATCTAGTCTGCAGCTGTGAGCCTCAACCCAAAGCTGCGGCGCAGCAAACCCACTGCATCTGCTGTGGTATGCCAGTTCTGCATGGCTGACTCTTTGTGCACACATACAGGCTTGTCTAGCGTATGGCCATGTATACTGTATCTCTGTATCATCTACTTCACTGCATGTGATAGACACCCTTGTCTTTCCTTTTCACGGGCCCAATTGCGATCCTGTATTTTGTTGTATGCATGGCAGATATGCAGGACAAGCTGACAGCCGTATGTGGCATGTCTCTTTATACATGTCATCACTGTATGCTGCCCATCATGACAACACCTACTCTTCAGCTGGCAACCGCTGCCTGAATTTCAACTTACTCTTTTACCTGTGCAAACTTGTGCTAATCAGCATGGTGTGTTTAGGGCCGCATACAGAAAGTCACAGCGTGCAGTCCACACTGTCTAGGCTGGTGCAGATCTGCAGCAAGCAAGGCAGGGTACTTGCAGGTGAGCATGTTGTGTCAGACACTATGCAGCACAGCGTTTGACCACAGCACTTATGAATTGTGACGCCTACAGCAGCATACAGGCATGGGTTGGACATCACGCCCTTGAGATTTGTGGCGCAAAGACTTCAGCTGAATGGGCCCCAACGTACCCTGCAGGGCTGTGGCGCTTCCTCAGTGACTTGTGCACACTCTGGAAGTGCTAGGTTACCATGCGTTTGAACATCAACTGCAGCTGATTCTCACCTTGATCCCTAATGCAATGTGTGTCGCATAATGGCTGGGAAAGAGCATCACTAGTAGTTCATATTGTGCTGATCTTATGATGTAGTTATAGCCTCCAAGATGCATTTCAATGCATATCAAGGCACTGCGCAGCCTGACACAACCTTGCCTGCATGACTGCATTGTACTAGACTCTCTATGATCCAGGCATTTTACCAGGCCCTGCAGATCAGTGCATCCTTGGCAACATATCTGAGATGCAATCTATCAAGGAAACAGGATGACGGCAGCAGACAGTTCTTGCCTGCAGTAGGTACTGATAGGATTTCCTGCTGCAATGTCTCCCGGCACTGCTTTCAGTGCCTGTTGTAATGTTTTTTAGCTCATCTGTTGCACCTGTCTGATTGGCATGTCTCTTGCCTTTGTTGTGAACCCGTTCAATCCTGTCCAGCGCCAAATGCAGCCAACCATGACAACATCCGAACTCCGGGCCATAGCACCAGTTTCTCAAATTTGTACATACTAACAACCCCATTGTCTGAAAGGCAAATAGGTCACTTCCTAGCAAACCTAACGCTTGCAGTGAGCTGTGAAACGAGCAGTCATGACCACCTATTGCATCAGCGTTACACAGATCAAGTGTGGTCAGATGAGGCAGTAAATCAATATTGGCATAGCATCCAAGCTGAAGGCATAGGTGATCATGTCTCGAAAGAGCCTGGAGGGCTGACAAGTCTAAAGCACCCTTGCCCATACTGTCAATTGCAATGCTCCTTGGAGGGTGGCTGCTGACAGTGAGCTGATGGTGTTGTGCGTTGGTACGACCAAAAAGGATGCAGATAGGTTGGGCATAAGGTCCACTGCTGCCAAGGTTCCCTGTGCACAACAAGACTCTGCTTTTGCAACGACAACTTTGATGACGCAGCCGTCGCGCTGTAGCCAGTTGAGACTTGGTAGCAATCGAAGAGGAAAGCCTGGGTCAAGCAGAGTGCCTGAGGACAACTGCTGGTGCTGCCGAAAGACTCGATTCGGCAGCACCAGCAGTTTTCCTCAAGCAAAGCTGCTCGCATTTGGTGCAGCCGAGGGCAGTCTCGTAGGCTGCTTGCATGCAACGCGTGACAGACTCCTGGGGACACTTTCTGCTCTTCTGGCATCATGACCTTGAAGACCTTACACAAAGTGCCTCTTAATAGAATATATTGTTCAGCCTGCTCTTTAGGCATGGCAGGAGCTGGCCTCTGTACGACGACCTGCGTTGCAGGCCAACTTCCCAACGCAAAGATCTTCCGGCTGCTCAAGCCAATTCAAAACACGCTTAGCGGTCATTGCTTGAAAGTCAAGTTGTTTCGCTGGCTTGGTCTCGGAGCTCAGGCTAGTGCAAAAACATGCGCTCAAATGCGCTGCGCGGCATGTACCACCGTGGTCATGAACTTCCTGCAGCGAGTCCCATATGCCTAACCGCACTTAAACCAGGTTTCTGAGACGTGTCCAAGCCCGACGTCAAAGGGACTGATCTGTCAGTCAAGTTGGCTGCTGATCCAGTCAGTAATGCGCTTTCGCAACGCACCGAAGGGCAATTTCAGGCCTGTGCTTCCTCAGCATGGCAAACAAATGAAGGCAAGGTAATGCTGTCAACATGCAAAGCTTGGAAGTGCGCTGGCAGACGGCTCATCACTGTGTTGGCCCTAATACAGGCCCACTGGCAGCTCCAAGCTGAAGCTTGCAGCGGTGGTGCAGACGTATCTTGCGTTGAGCCCTGCAATTGAGCAGACTTCCTTTTACTCTGGCTGGGTTGGCAAATTACTAGCCTTAGCAGGCGATCACTGGCCCGCACAGTATAAATGCTGCTGTTGCCAATGCTGTTGCTGCTGTCATCAGCCCTGCTTATATCTGTACTTTCTACTGCACTGTGTTACAGCTCTTGCAGCATGTCTGAGTAATCATCTCAAATGTGATAAACGCCTGAGCGAATTTGGACTGATGGATGCAGGTGCTTGCCTGCTCACACGTGCTCTGCTAAGCTTTAAAAGGTGGGGTGATGAGACGCCACAGGCAGGCAGGTTCTTTGCCATCTTTGCAGCCTTACTGGTGGAGCTCACCATTGACAATGCTTTCACCTGGTACATGCACAGCTTAGTAACTTCTACAGGCATGCCATGTATGGTTATACACAATTTCACTGTGTTTGCATGTGAGATGTGCACATCACACAGCTGAACTTACTCATGTGCAGTCCATACACATCTGCACTGTCCTCATTTGTAAGCAACCTTCTGTATGCATGCAAGTCAGTCTAAACAAAGTGGAATTGCCAGTCAGGCTTCGTGCGCCTGCCTCAAAGGCTATATGTCTCACTGCAATGGATGCAGGGCTGTTGCAGCGTCTGATGTCAACAAGTATGCATGGACTCCACCACTTCAAGACAATGTGGAGATCTGGCTGAACAGTCTAAAGGCTGCTTACCCTTGGACAGAGATCCTATGGCAGCATGAGTGGATCAACATCAAGCACAAGCTGGTCTCCCTGATTGCGTTGGCTTTCTCAGTGCTCTTTGACCAGGTGTGCTTCATTGCTGTGTCAGCATGCACTTTGCTGAAGCAGCACAGTTGTGTTTGCAAAGGGGTTGACACAAGTTGTCTGCCATACCAACATACATAGCATTTGCCATCACTTGCTGTCCAGACCCAATGTTCTGTTGCAGAAGGCAATGGCGAGCAGCAAGCAGCATGTCCTTCCATTCACTTGAGCTCTGCTTTGGGCTGCAGGTACCATACTCCGGCTTTGCAATGATGACAAGAGTGGCAGCATGCATCGGCATCTGCAGAACCATCAGGACCATTGCCTTCATGCTGACTGTGCTGCCCAGCCCAAGACCAGGCTGTTACAGCAGGAGATTCCCGCCTGTGCCTGACACATGGGGTGAGTATCTGAGGATTGGGTTTGGAGAGCTGCGAGGCAGAGGCGGCTGCAATGATTTGATCATTAGGTAATGCAACAAGCCACCAGCTCCTTTTGCTATGTTGAATTGCAGGGTACTGACTCATGCACACACTTTGTGATGACTTTCTGCAGTGTGCAGGCTGCCCCATGATAAGTAGCAGCTGATGCAAGCTCTGATGTTTGCATGCAGTGTGTCATTGATTCTTGCTCACAAACGTGTATGTTGGCGATGGTCATCATTGCTGCAGTACGACCCTGCCATGCAGATCTGAGCAGCGCTGACACTTTTGCAACAGCAATGTGTACCATGCAATCTGACATGTACATCCTCAAGGCCTGAACACCTTCTGTCGCAGCTGCTGCTCTCAATCACCGCCTGTTTTCGTTCTACTTGACTGCTGCATTGTTGTGCAAGTTTTCTGTCATGACCTGAGGTTGTGCTGTGAATCATGTTTGGCGGTTCCTCCCAAGCAACTATGGTAGCTTTTGCTGCAGCTGGCATGCTTAGGCATAAGCTTGTGCATATATGGGCACCTTCCAAATCAGCTGCTGAAGTGTTTTACTGGCCGCTTATCATAAGCATATGGGCAGTATATCACATCACCAATCATGGGCTCTGTGCTGAACGCAGCTCTGTGCACTGCAGTGGGCATTGCATAATTTATGTGATGGCGCCTCTGGTGTTCCACACATACTACCCTGGCTGGACAGCCGCCTTCCTATGGCTTGCTGTCATACGCACATGCTTCAGGGTAAGCCTCCACAAATGTTTTGGCCTGCTGTTGTGTGTGCTTGCCTGCCTGCCTGCCTGCCTGCCTGTGTTGTATCTGTTTGTCTGTCAGTAACCAAAGCCAGGCATCCCTGCTGCTAGGTATCCATCAGTGTCCATATCATGCCACCTACGACACGTCTTGTTTGCATGCAGGCTCCAATGACCCACCAGCATTATGCTGTGGACATGTTCCTGGCAGTGGTTGTCACAAGCCTGGTGTGGATGCAGCTTGATTGGATCTGCCCTGCCTGTAAACCCTTACCACCACGCCACCCTGCAGACCCACCTGACAGAAGGGGCCCCGTGCAGTGGCTGTTCATCGCCCTGATATTCATAGTTTTGATCAGCCTTGGTGTGATCATTATTGGTGGAGGAGCTTGATTAATATTTTTAGGCAAATTGTGATTGCCATGTGATGCTTAATGTAATAATAGTTTTCATGCTTTCCAGCTCATGATGAGGTACGTGCAGGACAAGTCTTGTCTCTCCAGAGCATCCTGTCTTGTGCATCCCTGTATGGCCTACCAATACGACAGTTTTGACAGTCACATAATGCAACATCATGGAAACTAGACATAGGGCGGCCAGGTGGACGAAGCCCCTTAACTTCACCAAACAAAAGCTTTCTAGGCAATCTATCATCAGGCATCCTGAAAACATGACCTAGCCACCTGAGTCTTTTGCTTTGCAGCTGAGACTCCACAGGTAAGGTTTTGCACCTGTTCAGTGCGACAACGACATGTGGTGCTTGACTGCATGATATTTATTTCTTGTTCTACATGTTTGATTTGTCAGCATCAGCAACTCAGCATTAGCTGCAGCAGCATAGCATTGTGCTTGATGTGGAGGATCAAGAAGAAGACTGTACAGGAATGGCTGTACGACAGTTGAGCGTACGCTGTCCGTGAGAGTCTCCGTGGCAATGTTTCAACATGCAAAGACTGGCATAGAGTTGCGGAAGGCGGGAGCCACCTGTCTTGTACGTCCCAAGCTTCATTTACTCTTTGCATCGAGGTCTCAACTGCCTGGCATGATCCGATGCTGGCACTCAGGACTGTAACTGTCATGGAGGCAGCGTTACAGATCCGCCTAATACCTAGTCTACCTCTTATGCTTGCTGCCTGAACTCATGTCGACGCAATTTTAAGCAATGATCACTTAGAGCATATCAGACCAGATGCAGTTGCGACGAGGCGCGTGCAATAGATTCGCGCGGGTGCTTGCTTGCGTTTTGGCTTGCTTGGCTTCGGCGTTGCGGAGCGCCCACGGGGGCGTCTTGCTCCCGATCAAGCGCCGGGACGGAGGGTTGCATTCGCGCGATTTGTTGCAGAATGCCACAATACCATTGCATGGCGCTGTGAGGGATTACGGGTGCGGATGTATCTGTGTGTCTGTAACCGTCTACAGCTTTCACCTTTGGGTTGTCTCATCGTGAGACATGCATGCATGCAGGTACTTCTATGCGACACTGCAGCTTGGAACGCCTGCTAAAAGCTTTGAAGTCATTGTTGACACTGGAAGCACCATAACATATGTGCCATGCGCTCAGTGCGGAGACCAGTGTGGGTCTCATCATGCGGTGCGTTCAGTGCAACCATTGCCAGCAAGCCTTGTTATGTATAAGTGTTATTCATAAGCAAACTGGCTGCCTGACCTGCATGTCATGTGTGCATGGACAAAGGCTCTACGTGTTTGTCACAAGCGCCCAAGCACTCTGTCAATCCAGATCCAGTTCCTTTTGCTGTTCACTGCAGGATGCTGCCTTTGATCCTGCTGGATCGTCCACCTCAGTAGAGATTTTTTGTGGGGATCCCAGATGCTTATGTGGGAGCCCAGCATGCTCATGTGCTGCACAAGGCCAGTGCTCATATGGCCGCAACTATGGTGAGCATCTGCTCGCAAAAGTGTCTGCTTCTGATACAACCTGTTGCATGTCTGCGCAGTGCACATAGCTGCTGCACACACAGCCTGTCTT
>JAABUS010008040.1_pt1 | contig 11741 bp, 11 predicted proteins | sample 5560161 | NCBI WGS metagenome assembly JAABUS01 (sample SAMN10711885, study PRJNA513376) | rock metagenome | isolation source: Antarctica rocks | place: Antarctica: Victoria Land, Trio Nunatak nord | collected 2016-01-04 | reverse complement strand
CTATATGCATACATATGTACATCAGGTGGCGATCTGCAGCACCTCTCACACTGTTGTTGAGAGTGTCTGCTAGGATGGCCATGCAAAGCATATGCATTGGCAAGCATGTCTACAGCAGGCAGAACTACTTGCAAGCTGCAAGAAGCAGTGAGCACAGCTTACACATGGCTGGCAGGCAATGACCAGATGCCGCTTGTCCTCAAGGATCTCGCGCCTGAGCTCCATCTCTTCTTCATATAGACTGTCAATCTCCATCCAGTCGGCTGGGTTCATCGGCTCCAAGCCCATAGTCATTCTGTAAGGACCTGCAGAAGCCCAGCAAGCAACTCTACCGATGGAGGTTTGACAACATAGCATTCGGGTAGGAGCCTTTGTTGTGCAAATCCACATGTGTTGCTGTTACCTGGCTTCATTTGCTTTGTGTAATTGTACTCCGTTGGCTTGACAGGTGTTGCCTTGCCAACGGTGGGCTCAGACATGTGCTTTGTAGTGGTTGCGGTTGCATTTTCAATCGCAGTTGCTGTTGCTTGAGCCCTTGCACCGTTGGCTCTCAAGCCATAAATACTCCTTCGAACGGGTGAACGGGTGAAATTGGTCGGCAGACCACGGGTAAGCGATGTAGGTCCTGGACTGACTTGCGACTTCATGATGGCTTGGAAAACACCTGCATCGCCGGACAGTGTCTGCTTACTATTTTGATCACGGTCAACGTGTACCACTTTATGGCGCAGCCACAGCGTTTGCCGAGCTTGCGGCTGCATGATTTCGGTCAAAGCTAAGAGGTGGCATACCGAGGACGTTGATGAAATACTTTTGAGTAGGGGCCTAGCAGGAAAACTCAGCCTGCAGACACCTCGGCCGGATCGGACTATATAGATGCGGGCGTGCAAAGGTCCGAACAACTGCAGATTTTCAGATCGAGATCTCAAACGACCGACGTCGTCGCTGTCTGTCGAAGACGATTTAACCCACAAATTGGCGGGTACCATACGGCTACAGTGCATCAAGGCCGAACAGGCCCTTTTTTGCAGGTTGCGAGTCTCGGAAGATTCATTACGTACCTAGCACGTGGACCGCACAGTTTCTATCATCGAGCTTCTCAAACATGCACCAACTAGCTAGCTTGATGGAGTGAAGGGGTCAGTGTAAGTGGACATCAAATGACGAAACATGGGGCTCAGATGTCTCATCGAATGTAGGCATGCAATGCATTGCATGCCTACATTCGACTCAGCGAGATGCAATGCATTGCATCTCGCTGAGTTTGCTGAGTTTAAGCTTAGCAAATTTGCTGAGTTTATATTAACAATGTCAGCTGAGTCCCGGATGCTATCTAGTATGCTAGTCATTAATGCAAGTGTTAACACGTTGCACCCAGATCAAGGCTAAAAATGCGAGAGTATGTACAGGTGTGCCAGCCGCTGGATGTGAATAGAGTTGAAGCTAGTTCGAATACACCAAGTTGCACCCAAGAAAAGTGCGCTGACCGTCCGACCGTCAGCTGCTACAGTACATCCAGTCAAACTCAACCTACACTCAAGGTAAGTGACTGTGATGAAGCTTGCAGGTAACACATGCTTGTCTCAGTCGGTATTTGGCTGGACAGTTTGATGTCACATTTGCCTTTGACAGACAGCTGACACTGACTAGCATACTCTTGATTGGTAACAAAACAAAACTCGAGTTTGGCTTGCTCAGCACAAAATCTGGCATGTAGCTTCATATCAATTGCATTTTGAGCTTTACATTGACAACCGTTTCTGATGAAAGTCATTGCAGTTGAGCCCCAACCGCTTGCCTTCTTCTCTGACCCATACAAAGAAGTTCTTGGCTGTTCTTGCAGTTGCTCTGCCTATGTATGCTTGCTTCTCTGCTGTCCACCACCCGCTCAAGCTGCTGTTGAGCTTTTTAGGTAACAACACAAAGTTGAACGGATGATCTTGACCCCCAACAGATTTAGGCAGTATGTGATCAATGTCAAAGTCAGCAAGTGACAGTTTTGCATTTGTGTACTTGGGGGGAAAGCCCCCGTTGTCTTCAAGCCACTTTCTGACACGTGCTGTTGTCATTGTGGTCATTGATTTGCGGGTCATATGCTCTCTCAAAGCTTCATTGTTACCTAGATAGGCTTGCTGCTGCACACCACCGATGTAGTCTGAGTTCAGCACAATACTGCTGAGATGGCTCAGTGCAAGCCTTGCCAGGCGCTGCTGCAAGGCATCTGTAGCCTGATCCCTGCAAATTCAGCATCACATCCACTCATGCAAGCAATTGCACAGCACGCAAGTAAATCATTTTGGTTGCGAGGCAGGCATATGCTGAATGTGCATATCATTGCATGCTCTTGGATGCTACAAAACCATAGATGGAAGCAGAGCATGACACAATTGCTGTGTTTAGGGCATTGTGGAATCACCCACCACCAGACACGTGGCTGATCAGGCTTCAGAAAAGCTGCCAGCTCCTCTGTGGAATCTGTAAGTGCACTGCTGCCCCAGCTCCAATCATTCACTAAGGATGCGCCACCCCGCTTCTGTAAACCAGTTGCAAAGCTTTAGCTTAGATCTGGGCCACGGCATGCATGCATAAAGAATGTGCACGTTTCAGCAGCTTTCAAGGTCAGTGCAGGCATATCCAGCAAGCCATTTTATCACTTCCCAGCCCATCTGATATGCAACCCCGCTTCTGTAAACCAGTTGCAAAGCTTTAGCTTACGTCTGGCCCACAGTATGCATGCATAAAGATGTGCACGTTTCAGCAGCTTTCAAGGTCAGTGCAGGCATACCCAGCAAGCCATTTTATCACTTCCCGACATCTCGCCCATCTGAGACCGCTCAAGATAGACTTCCTTCTCTGACTTCTGTCAACAATTGCAAAGCTTTAGACCAGATCAAGGACACATGACTCATCTTTAAACTGCTGTCAAGCACAGGTCATGCCAGTCAAGCAGAGCATGCATGGCACAACAGAGTGAAAGCTCAGCAGAGGCATACCCGAGGAGCCATCTGTCCATTGACCACCATGTGCTTCGATATATGGTCCAATTTCTGTACTGCATTTGCAAAGTTTAGGCACAGGGCCACTTACGCAACTTTTGGCAGCCCCACAGCACGGGGGCAGTCAGGCAGAAACGCAGGGCAGAACAAACGCAAAGGTCAGCGCAAGCATATTCAGCAGGCCATGAGTCATTGCTTGAACTTTAGTTGAGTTTGAGTGTTTAGATGGGCACTGACCTTAGAAAAGGCGCTGACCCCTTGCTGAGGCTTGACCTTTGGCTTGCTTCTGGCCTTTGGCTGCAACAGCTCTGAAATTTCATCACAGCTTGTCATTTGATCAGCACGCTTGCCGTACAAACATATGTTGTGTTGGTGGCAGATGCAAGGGGCTTACTCGACCAAGAGTCTGCTTCTGAGATCTGCTCAGCTGGTGATACACAGACACTCATGCTGCATATGTGATACAAACAGGCTGATCTTAGAGCTCTGTATTCGAAGGCAGTGAACCAAGTGCTCCAGCATGGGACTTGCAAGAGATGTTGCAACTGCAAAACTCTAGCATTTAGTGCAAGAGAGCATTGTGCACAGCTTCATGAGCCCCATTGCAAGTGATTGTGGATGGCTTGCAAGCTGATGTAAGACGAGGTGGCAAGAGCAAGATGAAGCATACCTCACGATTGGTCACAAGTTTGTTCGCCTTGCGGTTCAGTAGCATCTTGACCAAGTGGCTTTGGCCAGCACGGCTTGCAAACATGAGGGGTGTCATGCCCTGAAATCACAGAAGAGTCACAAATGATCTGTAGCAGGTCAAGACAGGAAGGCAGGAATTCAAATGCTGATCTGCTTCACATCTGAAGCTGCCTGTTGTCAAAACCAACCAGTACCAGCAGTGCCACACTGGCTCACAGCATCTCTCCAGTCTACCAGCTCACATTTGCTGCAGACCAGTGTACCAGATTGGTACCCACCTCTTTGTCCGCATTGTTCACTTGTACACGATGCCGTATCAGCAGCTCTGCAGCCTCCCAGTTATTGTGTGAGCAAGCCTTCGTCAAAGGACATGTCACGGCCGTGATAACAGCTCAGAACATCCCAGATAGCTTGATGCGGCTCCCTGACAGCACAGCTGGCATTGCACATGTCATCAGCATGCGAGATGTGACTTGCAAGTACCAAGTGAGTGGTGCTGGAACAGCCACAACCAGCTGCAGCTGCCTGCAGGGCCACTCGCATTACATTTGCAAGCATATGGTCAAGGTTGTCAGCATCAAGACCTTTGGGCTGGACAAAGGCTACCCTAAGTCCAAAATGGCAAGAACAGCCCAACAGCCAGGGCCAATATCATTAAAAGTGGATCTTAATCTTACCTGTGAGCTGGATCAGAGTCAGTAGTCAGCAAGGTACTTATGCATATGTTGTGCAAAAGAGGACCTCATGGTGTCAGTTGTGCTTGCGGTGAAGGCACACTTCAGCACATTGCATGGAGAGAGCCCATGTTCAGCAGTCACTTATGCTTTTGAAAGCACCTCAATATGTGATCCTGCCGCATGTTAACCTGGCAGCTGGAAGCAGCGGCATCACTGAGTCAGCTGTGCAAACATTTGCAGTCTCACTGCTGCTAAGTATGCCCTTTCTCAACACCAAAGGAATGCAGGTCATGATGATGAAAGCATGTTATATGACAATAATATGCCATTGGCATGATTTTGTAGTCATTCAGGTAGGGGCTTTTATTTGCCTACAAGTGGCTAGGACATCAGCAGCTAGCTGCAGCAGCCATACAGTGCATGAGATGTACTAGCCTATATGATCATTACTAGTACTGCCAGTGAACTTGGCTGTGAAAGCTTTCTGTTGACACACAGTCTGCATTCATGGGCTCACAACTCTGCACTTGTTCCCTCCATGTTCAAACACCAGATTGCTCAACCAATTTGCGTACCAACAAACAATCTAGTCTCTCAGAAAAGACTGCCTATCCTAACTGTGAAAGAAACGTTGTAACGATGAAATCCCAACACACAGGTCAGGGATGTATAGATCCACTGACGCATCCAAGGCTTGAGCGCTGGTACAAGTCCAGCATGCACTTATACCTTCGTGGCAGAGCAAGGAGCACAGCTGTGAACAAGGTAACAATTGCAGCTCAGCCAGGTTGCCAACAGATTCACGCAAACATACATCAAAGAACACAGCTCAAGCATACGTGCTGCTGCTGCGCAGTATGTCTATGCTCAATCTGCTGATGCAAGGGCTTTGTCCTAGCGCAACAATAGCAGCAATGAATGCCTGATAGCAGCGCAGCACTGGGAGACACAGCTAGCTACTGGAAGACTGGATTGCCTGGCAGGAACAGCTGTGATGCAGGTTGCAGCCAATGAGTCTATTGTCTGCCTGTTGTAAGCTCTCGCAGATACAACTGCCTCGACAGCTGGGCATATGCATGCATACCAGATCAAGTAGCCCAACATGACTGAGACACGCACGGGAGTGCTTCCAAGACAATCAAAAAGGTATATTGGCATCGTTTTGTGTCATATGGCGAGCAGCCAAGCTGGAGACCAGCTCACAAACAGTAAGTTGTTTTCAGCCCAGTACTATATAGCGTGAGTCGTCGGTGTCTGTTGATCTGTCGATCCGACTTGCATCCAGCATGAACGTTGCGATACCAACGCTGCGCAACGGAGGGAAACTCAGTAAGAATCATTGTCCCGCCGGTTTCCGCTTGATGTGGCTAGGCGACAAGGTCACACCTGTACATATCTCTTCAGCTAAAATGACGTTATCAGTATCTTGCCTTATATTACCGCGAAGTTTTGGCTTGACCGGGCGGGTTGACGGCCATATTGAGCGAACTTTTGCGATATTTGTACTGGCAATCAAACAGTATAAGAGCGCAAGGCAGCTTGGTGCTGTTAAGCAGGATGGGTGTTGTTCGCAGAGCTGCTGTCGGGCTTCTACTATGTGCCTGTTTGTTGAGCTTGTCCGCGCAAGCACCTGCGCAGACCCTGAGTCTACCATTGGACACCATCGCCTTGCCACCAGGTTTCAAGATTGACTTGTACACGTCTCAAGCTGTACCCAACGCTCGTACTTTGGTTCTGAGCAGTAACACTGCATCCGGTAATATCGTGTACGTGTCCACGAGTAGCCTCAACAACGTAAGTCGTGTACTGCAACAGTGTTCATTTCTGTTTCTGTCCGGCGCGAGCTGCTCGATGAGTGTCTAGAGATGAGCTGGCTGGCTGATGTAGGTGTATGCGATCATAGATACAAACAAGGATGGCATTGCTGACTCTGTGGTCACTGTGGTGGACAACCTTGCTGCGCCCTTGGGCCTAGCGTATGCCAATGGGTCGTTGTGGGTTGCTACCACACCCACCATTTACAGATTTGACAATGTGGATGAGCTGGCTTTGGCTGGCCAGGTAACATTGTGTGGTTTGTTACAAGGCCAGCTCAAGCATCCATGTTCTAAACATCAGCCTGCTATAGCTGTCAGAGTGTCGCAACTTGCACTCAAAACCTCCTGTGGTCATGCAGAACTTCTCAACACCAACTATAATTCTGCCTGGTCTTGGTATGCCAAGCGATCACGGCAACCATTACATGACCATCGGTCCAGACAACATGATCTACTTCAACCTTGGAGCCCCATTCAACATTGGTATACCTCCAGCTGTGGGTGTGGACAACCTGACATTTGCCACCATTGCCAGGATGACACCCAACGGAACAAATCTGACCACTTTTGCCACAGGTTGGTCATGTGTCCACTGCGCTCACTGCTGTTGAAACTGATCCTCTGCCGTCTAGACAAAGTGACACCCTGTGTTTGAGCTTGCCAAACTCTCCACGTGTTAATTCTCGGCAAACTGGATGTGCACATGCAATCTTTCTCTCTCTCTTTCTCGTGGCCCTTTGATGTCTTACGTTCTACTCAGCATAGTTGCACCTCACTCCTTGCATCTCTCTCCTTGGGCTGCATTTGCAGGCATCCGGAATATAGTCGGAATGCAGTTTCACCCTGTTCTCGGCGCACTTTACTTCAGCAACAATGGCAGGGACAATGTTGGTGATGATGTGCCTGATGACTACATTGCATATGCCCCTGTAGCCGGCCTCGACTTTGGTTACCCCTACTGTCATAGGCAAGTTGCTGTCTGCTCAAATTGTCATGTAGGGATCATCATGCCCCATTTATGCCATGATCAACCTCTGCCACATACAAAATGTGCTTGGTGCTGTCGTTGAACTGCATTTGTTAAGCTGTCAAAACAATAGATGTCGCACACAGACAACGGCAAAATGCTGCAAATGTGTGAGAACTTTACACATGTGTGTACAGCATCTGCATCACAGCTAGCGACTTCTTGCAGCCTCTAAATGTGCCCGGTCTCTAGATGTTATTGATGAACAACTGCGGTCTAGTCAAATGGGCTAGCTGGCCCCCAACGTCTGTAATTTTCTGACTGACTGGTCCTATCCAATGGCATGCATCAGTCCGCAGAATGGGTGATGAGGCTCCTTGGCATGCAGGCAGGGACTAGGGGATCCCGAGCTGAGGACCCCAGGGCCGGGTCTCCCATACCCTGACCCCGAGTTCACCGCCCCAGCCATGGAAGCTGTCAACGCCACTCTGGCACAGCAGACTGGTTACTGTGAAGGTGCGAGCCCAGTTAAAGCTATCCCAATTGGTCCCTGCAATCTTCCTACCACACAATGCCAACTGTGCTCAGATGTATTGTGCTTGAACCTGTGTTTGAAAAGCTGGCCTCTCGTTGAGCAGTGTGCAATGCTGTCAAATGTGTGTATGTCAACTCAAGGCATCTGGGGAAGATCACCATTGTCTGGGACGCAATTATCTTTTGCTCATGCGGTAGCTATCAATTGTCTGTGGCTGATTTGTTGCTTTTGTGTACCTGCAGTAACTCAGACGCCACCGGTTCAAACTGTGGGGCCCCATGTAGCTACACTGGGGATGAAGTTTTACACAGGTGACACATTCTGCCTGTGTGCTGCTGAGTGCAGTTGAGAACCAAGCAATCATGTCCATGCATGACACAATCCCAAACAGGCTGGGCTCATGGACATTGATGTTGTTCTGTGCTCAACACAGGATGCCTTCACAATATCTCATCTGGTCTCCAGCCCTGCTTGACCGCTGCTGCATAGCAAGCATATGCGTGCTCAATGCCACTGCGCCTTGCTTGCAAGCCTCACATGCTACTGCCTTTACTCATTGCCTTGCTGACGGTGCCTGTTTTCCTCTGCAGGCAGTATGTTCCCCGCCTCCTACGACATGTCCATCATCAACGCACAGCACGGCAGTTGGGACAGGACTCCACCCATTGGCTACCGAGTCATGGTCCTCAACCTGAACAGTGATGGCTTGGCACAGAACTACTCAGCTTTGGCTGAGGGCTGGTTGCAACCTAATGGCACTGCCTGGGGTGAGCTGGCTGTACTGTGCTTTACTTGTTGAGAAACACGCGCTAGACCGCAATCTGGTATGATGGTGCGTCATCATAAGAAAAAGCTACTGTTGCATTGAGGCATTTGTCTGTTCCCCGCTTCACAAACAGCCTTGACGTACAGCCTTCCAAATGCAGCATGATAGGTACTACTAGGAGAACATCAAGTTCCATGGCATGTGTGTGCATGTCCGTGCGATATGTTGAGTTTGTCTGAGGTGTGTTTGCATGACATGTGCAGGTCGACCAGCTGATGTGTTGCCCATGCCTGATGGGTCGGTGCTAGTGTCTGATGACACAGCAGGCGCTGTCTACCGTATCACCTACAATGCCACTTTGGCAGGGATCTCCATGAGCAATGTCACTGCTGACAGCACCAACTTCACCAGCGGTGTGTTGCCTAGTCTGGCACTTGCACCAGCTCCTGACATGTCCACAGAGGCACCAGTGTCTACTGCTGGGTAGAAGAAAGGTCTTTTTAGCCATCTCTGGCTGATTTTGCTATTGCTTTGATTTGATTTGATTTTGTTTGCTTGCTTGGGATTGCTAATAGGATGCGTTTCTGAGGGTCATCACGGACAAATGCTATGAATGGGTTGTTGTCTTGCGTGGAATAAACAATCTCCCTGTTTTGCTTGTAGCTATAGAATAAAAGGTTTTCCTAATGAAAGGTTGGCAGATACTTTCAGACCAGTCTGACCTTGACTTGTAGTTTCATGAAGGGACTTTATGTTGAGCTGATTTGCTGCTCTGTTTCACCCTTTTGCTTGTTTCTTGAGATCTTTGAAGCACTGGCACGTGCACTGCTGTGCTGTTGGGTGAATCTGTGGTATCTTGGCTCTTGATGTTTAGCATCTAGCTGCTGCGACATGTTCACGATTGCAATGTCATTTCAACAGTTACATCAACGGCCGCAGGCATACTCCTGACTGCACATATGTGGCATGAGATGGCATATGCGAGCAGCCCTATGCTAATGTGATGCACCGGATCTATCAGCAAACGTACATGATCACACACGCCTGGCGAGAAATTTCACCAGGCTCGAATTTATCTCACGCAGCCCAAATCAACTCAGGGCTGATGTTTAGATTTCAGGTGATGACTGAACCACAACTTCGGTCATGGCTTCCTGCGCTTCGCCTCTGCTGTCTCTGGGCAAAGTTTGCGACACCTGAAGTGGCTTGATTCACAGCAAGGGAGGCAGTGGTACTGTCACCCCTGGTCAGTCGCGCAATGCGCAGTTAGCTCTTCCGCCTTCGGGAGGTTACCGCATCAGGCGTGCGTGCTGCAAGACCACCGGAGCTGGCCCGATGGGGCAATGCTGCTCTTGCGCTGCCCACGATGGTCTGGCGGTACAGACAGTTTCGAATCAACAAGACAGCAAGGGGTCTGGTGCACAGCAGGTATGCTGCAAAGGTTGAGCTGGTGTGGCAATTTTCTGCAGCAGGAGGCACTATGTTGTCACGTTCTTGCAGATGCCAGAATGCTTTGGCTTGCTTTCTGCAGGGGACAAGCAAGCTAAACATTGCTGTAGCAAGTGCAGACACACCTGTTGCTGTGCGTGCTTCTTCAGTCAGCTCCCTGACCCCATCAGGCAGCGAGAAGAGGCACCGCGCTGTAGCAGCTTCCCCTACTCGTTTCTTTGAGCTGCTGGTAAATTTTCTATGCCAGCAATCAAGCTAACGCTTTTGCCCCTGTTTGGGCTGCTCTGTATACTATGCATCAGCAAGCCGGTGGTGTGCAACAATGTGATGCTCACTGCCTCGAGCTTTGCCAAGATGCTGCACTTCACTGTTGCCATGAAAAGCATGCAAACAGGGCCATTGCATGCATCTGATGCATGGTGGCAACTGGCTCAAGGAAGCTCAGAGCAACACAAATGACAGCTGATGAGCAAAGCACAATCACCACAACACATGACGGTTGTGTCCTTACTCACAGGGTGCAGCATCTTGCAACCTTGCAACAAAGTCTTGCGTCAAGCTAGCATGCAGCTTGGGCATTCAACGCAGTCCAAGTATGAGTATCAGCGTCAAGTTTGTTATGCATAGGCGGAACCAAGTGCCAAGCTTCGCACTGAGCTTCTCCAGAAAGCCAGCATGGAGTACCAAGCCTCTGGGGATCTGGGACCTCTGCAGCCAGACACACCACAAAACAGTGTGCGCTCCCTGCTAAATGCACTGCTGCTGAAGCAGGCTCCCAACCAGGTACCTTCCCCTTCCCCTTCCCCTTCCCCTTCCCCTTCCCCTTCCTCTTCCTCTTCCTCTTCCCCTTCCCCTTCCTCTTCCCCTTCCTCTTCCCCTTCCCCTTCCCCTGAAGCCGGAACCCGGAATCCCCTTCCCCAGAACCTGGAACTCAGAACTCGGGAACACCTACACGACTTTCAGTACTGAAAATCCTGTTTGCGATGCAATTTCAGTACCTTAAGCGTGTGGTCATAGCATCTGAATCAGGCATCCAGTCATTGTCACTGCAACACTCCTCTCCTCATCTGATCAGCAGTCAATGGCATCATGACCATATGTAAAAGGAGCAAATATGGCTATTGCCATTGTACGAACAGCAGTCCAGTTTGCATCTCTCTGACTATCTTCTCGACTTGCGTGTTGTAACCTGCTGCCCAGTTATGCAGCATTGACGCGGAATGGATAGGTTCAAAGTTCCTTCATGTGGTATGAGTCTTAGGCTGCAGTACACATGCCTGCTCAACTGGCCACATACAACTGCCTGAAACTGCCTCAGCGTGCAGCTGCTGGTCCTCAAATTCAACCACCCAGTCTGGCCTTCTGGCTCATCTTTGCATTGTTTGTGTAGAACAGCATGTGAGGAAGCATTGAGGGGCAACAACAAGGTACAGGAACCATGCATTGTTTGTGTAGAGAACAACAACCGATGCCCCCTCATGGGGTAGGGCCTTAGCCTCAGCAGGATTTGCAATCTGTGCTGGCAACCATCGGGGTGTGCCTTGTACAATAGGCCTATCAAGACTAGGTCAAAATTGTTTATGTAGAGGGGCAATGAAAGGGTACACAAACCATGCATTTGCCTTGCAGGACTCAGTCTTGCTTCAAGACATGTGTGGGGATGCTTGGATCCAGAAAAGCAGCTTGACAAGCTGGCGTGGTTTGGGAGAGGGGGCCTTTGCAACTGTGCAGCACTGCACTCTGAAGCAGGAGAACGGTCAAGCAGTACGTCCCCTCACCTGCTGGCCTTGTTCTTGTGTCAGAGACTGTGCTTGCAATTTTGTGATGCAAGCAGGTGGGGGGGG
>JAABUS010008039.1_pt1 | contig 11741 bp, 16 predicted proteins | sample 5560161 | NCBI WGS metagenome assembly JAABUS01 (sample SAMN10711885, study PRJNA513376) | rock metagenome | isolation source: Antarctica rocks | place: Antarctica: Victoria Land, Trio Nunatak nord | collected 2016-01-04 | reverse complement strand
TCAATTGCACCACTAAAAGGCTCTCACTATCAGTGCACTATCATTTTAAACCGTGCAGTTTGGTTTACGGCCTAAAATGCACGGTTTAAGGCGATGGCAGGTAGTTCAGTTTGGCTTAAGGTCTACAACGCACGGTTTGCACGGTTGCGACCCTTGTGGTAAAATAGGGACCACTGCCACTACAGCTCGAAGGAGAAAATCGCTGCCCTTGGAATTTTACTGCAACTATTCATTCACGGGTCACGTACTATACAGCTTCCACCCCTTAACCGGAGATTCTGTATCCACCGTTACAACACCAACATCCCGGCGTCGTTCTTGTCATCCCCTACAAAAGCCCCTCTGAGAAAATCCTTACACCTCTGACAAAAATCCTCCCATTCGATCCCCTCCTACCTCGATGCGACCTGCCAATCCTCATCAGCCCTCAATCCCTCAATCCCCCGTTGCCATGGCCCCATCAACCCCACCCATTCATCCCACATGGCCCTTCCTCCCTCCTTCCAATTCCCAACTTCTTTCCTTTCTCTTCTTTCCTTTCTCTTCTTTCCTTTCTCTTCATCTCCGATGTGTTTTCTTCTACTATTTTACTCCTACTTCCGTTCTTCGTCCTTTCCTCTCCACCTTCCATCTTCCCCCTCCTTTCAACCCCTCCCTCTTTCCACCCCCCTCCACGACTCATCCCATTCCTCTCTTTCCTCGCCCCACACACCCGTTCCCAAAAATCCATTCGCCCAGCATCCAACCCATGCTGTCATTCAGCCTCCCCAATCCCTGCCCCTAGCCTTCTTCGCTTCCCCAACAATGCATTGGGAAACATCGGCTTGAACAAAGCACATACCATCAAGCTATTGAATGTTCCGCCCGCTCTCGCGTCGATCGTTCAGATCTTTGCTACATTAGAATGGACTGCATCCGCAGGGGTCTAGGATAGGGATTAGGGGGGTCAGGAAGGGGGGCTTGGTAAGGAGTTTAAGGTGAGGAGCCTGGTGATGGAAAATGGTCGCATAAAAATGGTTGAGGGATATTTTCATAAGAACCATAACAAACCAGAATCTGAAATAAGATCAGCAGTCCTGTGTCTTTAGTACTTGGTTTGCCATTTCTTGTATCAACAGGAGTTTCGCGTGAAGAAAGACAATGAGTAAGTCTTGGGGGGTTGCTAGATTATTGCATGAGCCTTCATCACATTAGAGGTCTATGGTGTTTAGGAATCAAAGAAATATACTGTTAGTAGACATTAGATGTCCTACCCCGTCCAGCCTTCCAGATACGTAAATGAAGTGATAAGACCTTAAACCATACCCCTGGCTTTGATAACCCCCTATAGATGACGAAATGATGCATTACAATTAACATGCCCAACTTCGCAGAGTCAATACATTCCCGGGCTTTCCCCCTCAAAGTCATAACCCTCTGACAGACCTCCTAGATGTTCGATAGCTCGCCACGCATGAACTGCTAGTCACCCCTACAAGATACTTTCTATAGACCCGAAACTATGTCAATGGATTTACAATTAACTTAGGACCCAGTCTAGCAGCTTGTGCACTCGGTATTTGTGTGGTACTGTAGACCGAGACTGTTTCAAGAGCCGGACGGAGGTGATGCACTGTTTTTTTTTGTCATTCATCAGAGCATGAGGCAGTGGTATGCTGATGGGTTGCAGGGTTAGGGGATGGGCGGAGCATTGAAGCATCTAGGTTTAGCGAGTGGGATATCCAAGGGAAGGGCTAAAGGGACGTTGAAGCTATGATATTGATTTGGTAATTACCTGGAATTTGCAATATGGGATAGCACGATATGACAATAGTAATTGGTTGAAAGAACGGGTGCCATATGAGCCTCTAAGCTTCAATAAAGAGCCTCTCCGAATGTTGGAAGAAAAGCTGCCCTATCGGTATTCAGTCGATATGGACGCACATCCAGGCTGGTAACGACCGAGCTGACAAACCCTCACAGGGATCGGGTGACGAGATCCGTACCTGATTGCATATGACCCAAGCTTCGATGGTGGCTCTGTGATTCTCAAGTCGGCGTAGGTACTGGATCTGTGGCTGAGAATGGATCACCCTAGCTTGTCGTGGGCGCCAGAACCGATCCCCCTTCGTCAAACCCCAAGGACCAGTATCCGCATTGCCACGCCACCTCGCAAGTAATACTCGACTTATGGCCGCGGTACTCAACTTTAGTCGAATTTTGAGGCTATCAGCATATTTTTATTCGATCATTCGATCATTCGATCATTCACTCAAGCATAAAGTACCTCGCCGTCCAGTGTCTTACTGATATCCGGGAAGCGTAACAATAGAAGTGCAGCCGCTAGACAGCTGGAAGACGGAGGTGCCACGGGCATCATCTTGTTGTTGTTGTTGGTTTCAAGGTATGAGCCTTGTATTCCGTTGGAAAAGCAGCGAGACTCATGGGCGCATGTTTCTGAGCTATGATTGGCTCGGCAAATGATCCTCGGCTAGGGGGCGGCGAAGCGCCGGCTCAGCCCTCCGGTTTGCCTATGAGGCTGTACCTGTGAAACGCATCGAGGGGCGGCGTGTACAATGCCCCAAGTGAATTGCCAGCATGACTTCGGCAACTGTAGTCCAAAGCAGCAGGCTGTCATCTTTGCTAGATGGAGGTGGTGTAAATCTTATCCGCAACAACTTGTGAGGTTTTGAGTATTTTATGATCATCTCTTGAATGTTTAGTAGCCTTCAGAATCTGAAAAGACAACACTGAGTGCAAGACAATGTATTTTCAGTCGACACTTCTTCTATTAGCTCTCTTTTTCAAAGCCTTGTACGGTATTGCCGCACAGCGATGGGAACCGTGGCCGACATGCTGGGGTTGCGTGTCTAGGTCGAACATACTTTCTCCAGCGATTGGTATCGACATAGAACCCTCCTACCTGCAAGCATACATGGGCAAGCGAAACAACTGTCCGTCTCGCTGACGAGCATAGAGCGGCTGCCATACGGTTCCACAACGGCTCTGTGAGTCGCTTGGTCAAGATTGACCCTTCAGTCGAATATAAAGATTTGATGAGAAGATTGATTGCCGGACATACGGACAGCTCAAGGCATGGCTTATACGCTCCATCCCCGTCCTTATGCGGTGTATATTGGCGATTGACCTAACCTGTGATGGAGTAGTCGATCTGCGGAGCAGGTGCCTCCAGGCGAGCAGTATCCGCTCCTGGGTCTTACTCGGCACGATCCCGCAGCAGACGTACAAGTTGTGGCACCGCAACTACTTGTTCTCAAAATCGCCGTAACGCCCTTGCTCGAGCATCCCCTGACGGCGGCTCTCGCTGCATATCCCACCCTCCCGGACGATCAATTGAAACTTGTTCCTGACGCCATGCGCCATGCCGGTATCGAGCCTCTGGATCGAAGCCGCGTTGCGCCCATAGGAGCAGCGGCAGCAGCTACCGGCCTGGGCCTTTGCGCTCACTACTCAGAACCTGATCTGTGCAAGTTTGAGGAAACGCAGATGAACATAACGCGCGTCCTGGGAATCGAATACACTCCTGCGGCTTTGGCTGTGACGTACTCGTCTTTCCAAGCATCCCGTAAGGGCCACGATTGGAGAACGGACCGAGTTTGGAGTTTGGGTTCTGATGCTAGCCCGGACGATGGCGAGGTTGCAATTGAGGATTACTGGCAGCGCGTTTGGGTCGAGCTCCGGGATATGACTCGCGCCTTGAAAGGACGAGGCCGCATCACGCATGTCTTGCTAATGGGTGATTCTGTGCTTGGTACAAGGTTCTTAAAGATTATGAAAGATGCGTTACATGATGTGCTCGACACGGACGTTATCCTTCAAACCTCGTTGGGTATTTCGTCCCGATCGACGGAGGATTTGGTTGACCCTGTATTCACAGCGGCGATCGGTACCGCAGAATTTGCCAAGAGGTGCATGGAAAGCCCAAACGGGTGTGTAGAGTCTCGAATCTGTAAGTGATGGCGGAAGCAGATCGGTTAGGGTAGTAAGAAGCGACAACGTGGCGAATTTAATATAAGACGACGTCCACACTAGATATAACGACGCCATGAGAACTATATACCGACATCGTACAGCGCTTCGAATACGCCGCAGAGAGTATAACGATATCGACGACAATTTGTTGGTCGCCCCAAGTCAGGCTTACCTTTTGAATCACGTTTTGCCATATAAGCGAGTTTCGAATTTTGACTTTCCTGACTTGAAGATTAACGAATATCAAAGAATCTTGAGTAATTACGCCTGTAATATAATCTACGACAACATCGATAAACGTAAGATGTGCAATCAAATCAAAAGACAGATTTATCTTGTGAGTTCTTATCTTGTGTATCCTTATACTAGATGGATTCCCTCGGAATCGGGATCAGCAAGAATAGTGTCAAGAATACTGTACTTCATTGAATTTGCCCTTGAAACTGCATCTTACGCCGTACATTAAAGTTAATGCGAGTGCCAGCACCTTTTGAATGGTACGACACAGCCATGGACGGCTCTATATTCTTATCACTGCCATTACGTTAAAGTGATACTAACCAGGCAACGCTGCTGCTGCCACTCCGCCTGCCGCATACTTCGTGGATTAGCTCTATGTAGGCTATCTAATGGGATGGTGGGCGGGTCAATGGACACTTTCTAGTGCTCTATGGATTGTTCCGTCCCGTGTCTTTTGGGTCGTAACACATATCTCACTTCAGCGCGTTTAGAGTCATTCTAGCTGGCAATGCGGTTTGTATGAGAGAATCGAATCTGGCGACGCTATGCATCTGGCTATGGATTCTGGCTACGGGATGTTTTATCAGCGCCATTCATAGCGTCTTGGCTTTGTGGGCCACTAAGCGAGGCCTAATCGGATCATAGAGCTGCCTAGCCTTTTGTCTTATATGCTACATGTATTTGATCCGCCTCCAGCGACGGATAGGGGCAGTGTGCCGTCTTATTCTCGTCGTGCAGAAAGTACTGCCGGCTCTCGGTGGTGCCTGGTAGCGCGTAATCGCTGACATCGGGGCTATGAGGAATCAGATCATACTTGTCGACCAGATTTCTGACAGTCTTGGTGGCGGATATCCGGTTCTTCTCGCTGCTGAAAAGGACTTCAAACAGGTACCTAGGCTGGTATATCATGCACATGTTGGGTGCGTAACGTGAGAATCTCTGCCGGTGGGCTGGAGTAAGGACGGCGATGAATGCTTGAGTGTCGTCGAAATTGAAGCACCAGTGTTGGTCAGACGTATTCTTAGGGATGCGCTATAGCCAAGGCTTGGGGGTCGAGCTTCCTTAGGCGCCAAAGGAAAGACCAAAACAGCTTGTGGTACTCATCAACGGAGCGTTCCACGACGGGTGGAGGGGTCATGATGACCAGCGAGGTGTTCCTGCCCCGAGTCGAGGCACCTTTGTGGTACTCGACGATACCCTTGGCCCCAACCTTTGCGACTTCCACGTCTGAGAGATTCGAGGATTCGAAGAAGAGGAAGTCGAGCTCGTTGGCCTTGTACCCCTTCGTGCCACAGATACAAGGGAAGGTGCGATCCTTGGCACATAAGGTGGTAGCAAACGGTTCGTACGCCTGTCTTTACCACGTGTCAATGTTGTACTTCTGCATTGTTTGATTTCTGAGATTTCATGTCAGCAGAGACCCTGGGAATCAAGACATTTATACTTACCGGTCGAGGAGCTCAACGTGGACTGTCTTCAGCATCTTGGCGTTCGTAGAGGCTTTCGAAGTAACCCACAGGAACCAGAAGTACCCGCAGAACTTGGACAAAACATCCTGTCCCTTCGGAAAAAGCTGAATGTATGACTTGCGAACCGCAAAACCAAGCAGAAAGGTGCACACGTGGCTCAAGCTAGGGTTTTCCATGATGCGGAGCAGGCTGGAGGCGAGGGAGGTATATGTGGCCTTGTGAATAGCACTCCGGAGCTCTTTCCATGGCCCACTCTTATCCCTCAACGCCAGGACTGTCTTTTGCTCAGCCGCTTCTGCTTTTGGGCTTCTAAGAGCCATTTCGCAGTCGAAGGATTATTATTACCATATGGGAACATCATGATGACACCTGACCATGGCCAATAACTCCTACACGTTGTTCCTGAATTACGCGAGCTTTCCTGCCCGTTCATCCTGAATTACTTTTGTGGTCAACTCTTTCTGGCCTAGTATGTCGCAAGAAGTCCACTTGCCAATCGATGGAAAATATGACATTTAGTGACCGGCTAGGTCTGAACTTAAATCTGCGGAGTGGGGGCCGCCCGCGCGGGTATCGACCAAATGGGTTCTTGAATGACGTTTTCTCCGAAGTTATTCGCATTATCCCCCAAAGGATTCGTACAGCTGGCTGGCACCGTGGGTGGAAAGCGCCTAACGTTCAATTAGTCAAAGTCGCGCTACGCTGCCCAACGAGCGCTTTCCACCCGCTGTGCCAGCCAGTGTAGACCAAAGCCCCGGGCCGAGCCTTCAATTGACCTATATAAAGCCTACTTTCAGCCACTCTTTCCCTTCCTCCCAAGCGTCGACCATGTCTGAAAAAAAGAATTTTGCAAATCCGCTTAGTGCCGAGGTTGGTACTGAGTTGGCACCAAGATCGAGCAGTAACAGGTTGTCGGACGAGCTTGCACGATCTATCCAGGAAAAGGGCCTCGTGCTAAACCAGGACGGATACATACAGTGGTATCCGCGGAACCCGAAACATCCTCGAAATTGGACGGGCAAGCGCAAGGTGTATAATACCGCCGTTATTCTCCTCTTGGAATTTATCACGTACGTTGGGCGGTGAATGGTGTGAGTCGCGAAGCAATTGTTTCTGACTCACCTTCTAGGAGCGCTGCTGGGACCGCCGGAGTGGGTATCTTTCGAGCAAAGATCGTTCATGCTTGTGATTGACGCGCAGTAGACTTCAGCAGCTGCAGAAGCGCAGTCTGATTATCGGATCAGTCTTGGGTTCTCCATATTCTGTCTTACCTCTACGTACGTGGTGTATCTCTCTCTGCCGGCGGTTTCGGCAGTCTTATCAGTATCAGGTGTTTAAAGATTACTTTTTCCTGACTCTGTAGGTACTTGATCGGCCAAGGCATCGGAGGAATCTTCTTCCCACCCTACTCTGAGGTGTTCGGACGCAAAATTCTGTACATCCTGTCAACCCTGGGATACTGCATCTTCTCTATCCTTACTGCTGCCGTGCCTTCCCTGCCCGTAGTGATCATTGCCCGATTCCTCACTGGGATATTGTCGGCCATTCCCACAATCGTGGTTGCAGGTAGCATTGAAGATGTATTCAACATGAAGGCTCGAGTCTGGATGATCTTTACATGGGCAGTCATCGGCAATATTGCCGTATGTGTTGGCCCTATCTTTAGCACATACGTTACTGCAAACATTGGATGGTCAGTAAATCACTTTGATTCTCCCTTCTCAACGAGCACGGGATCGCTGACCTAAGTCCAGGCGCTGGGTATTCTACATCACTTCCATCGGGCTTGGCATTCTCTTCGTATTCTGCCTACTGCTTAAAGAGAGCAGACCCAGTCTCTTGCTCGAACGAGAAGTGGCCTCTTTCCGCAAGACCAGGCCCGACGTGGCTGTCAAGACTCTCAACCCCGACTCGGCGCCAGACGCAAAGACTCTTCTGCAGGTCACCCTCGTTCGGCCGCTCCGCCTATTGCTCACGGAGCCCATAGTGATGATGGTCGCATTCATGGGCTCCGTCACATGTGCACTGTTCTACCTCTCTGCCGAATCACTGCTGCTCGTATTTGAGGCCTACGGCTGGTCGCCTCAAACTGCTTCTTTGTCGTTCATTCCGATCGCTCTAGGGTGCCTTTGCGGGTTCTTTACGCGGCTCTACGATCATCGGCATCTCGCAGGCCGGACGAAGGGTGGCAAGACGCTGGAGCCTGAGGATAAGTTGTTTGGATTCTCGCTGGCTGCGCCGTCCCTGGCCATCGGTAGGCCAATTCCATCGTCCACTCCGAAGAGAGCTAATGCGAGGTCAGGTCTATGGATCTTTGCCTGGACGACGCCTCCATTGACGAGCGTGCATTGGATAGTGCCTATGCTGTCCTTGGTTCTGGTCGGCTATGCCCTGAACGAAAACGTCTATACTCTTACCGGGTACTTGGCAGATAGCTACACCATCTACGCCGCTTCCGGATTTGCCGGCTTGATCCTGGCCCGGGCTTCGACCTGTGCAATTATCCTACCCTTCACCCGACCAATGTACGTGAACCTGGGATACAACAAAGCATCGTCGATCCTAGCCGCGATCGCGACGGCGTTTTGCGTTGCGCCGTTTGTCTTCAACAGGTACGGCAAGCGGATACGGGAAGTTAGCAAGTTCGCCAAGTACAGCCTGACGACCTATCAGTACAATCAGGTCGAGGATGACATGCACGCCACAAATAAACCTAGTATCGCTATACCGTAGGCTACTACGCGTTGCAGGGAGGGTCCGATTAGAGAATAGAGGTGATTCTATCAGTACTTGTAGGCAGCTTGGGACCCTACCTTGGGTCACTTTGAAATTTTTGGGGGCCTGTTCTCGACTCGTACCATGATGTAGGTTTACCAATCATATCTTGAGTTTGATACAGGGTGACTCTCAAAGTTTTCCGGCCTTGTCGGTCATATTCATGGAGGAATGCTACCAGTTCGTCATTTGGCGACAAAGCTACGCTTCGGATCGGTGACTCCGGTTTTTTCTCTATGTGGCTGATATCTGGGTTGGTCCCAGTCGAGAAGGTGAAAAAAGAGCACTGCATTTTGTCATAGCTCTGCATAGGCACCTTCGATGGTTCTTTAATTACCTCGAAGTAGTCTGAATCTACAGCAACGCATAGGTACTTTGATCCTAAAAAGAAGTCTCCCCACGACTTCTCGTGTTGAAATTCACGAGTGATCCCCGGCGGATCATGCTGTATGTCTGCTGTCGACTCCACAGCAATCTTTTTGTTGCTTACGATGGCTAGATGATTGCCATCAGGGCTGAATTTGCATCTGTTTACCACTTCCGAAAAATTGAATTCCCACCTGTACCCAGAGTCGGCGATGTGACCAGGGTTTTGCCTTCTACGATGAAAGGACAAATGCATAGGCGGGAATCTCAATGTGCGCTTTGGTTGAGGGTGCGCGTCCGGAGTCTGTGGGCTTAAACCTGGCTCCGTGAAGTCCGAATGAATGTCTCTCAACTTTTCCTCTACCTGTTTTGCGGATAATCTTTTTTTAGAGTCTCGTATCAACATCTTGTCTTGTACCATTCTCGAAGCCTTTTGGATCGCTGGGCCTTCGCCTTCGCCTCTGTTCGAGGCATTGTTGGTCAGCTTATCGAGCTAATCCGATACAGAAGAATGTAATATCTTTCCATCGCGCGATCTAGTTCTGAGTGCTTCAGTGTCGAAGAACCAGTCATGCATTCTTTTTTCCTTACGGGCTTCCTCGAATTGATGAATGCCACGTGACTGGCTCTCCAGGAAATCAGGACAAGTGCCAGCACACAGTCCAAAGACCACACATCGCTTCCCCTTGTCACCTTGTCAAATAATTCTCTGGCCTCAGGAGCGGCATATGTCCCCCCAAATCATGCATTTTCAACCCCAGAACTGGGGTCATAATATTCTTCGGTTTGAAAATTTTGACCAATAAATGTTTTGATGCAAGGTCTGACTGGCCGTGCGGTACTGTCTTGATCTTCGAAATGCCAAAATCGGATATCTTCCAGATGTCATTGCAGCCCATCTCGAAAACTAATATATTTTGAGGTTTGAGGTCAAGATGATAACATTGCAGCTGCTCACTCTTAAGCTGCTCATTCATAGGATTTAATTGTAGCTCCTCATGAAGAAAGGCTCATCCATCGGCCAATCCGATGGTCCGTTCATATATTTTGCTTTCTGATTAACACCGTTGATAATGATATTTGTATCAATGAAATACTGCCCTAGATTTTTCTTGGCAAGATCGAAGAAGATACTGTACGTACCGCCCCATTCCAGGCTTGCTTTTATCATCAGGATGTTTTCGTGACTCTTTGGGGTTTTGGTCAATTTGGTGATAATGGCTCTTTCCACGGCGGAGTCCTCCCTCGCCTTTGCATCATAGCCGAAAACTGTTTCTGCGCATATACGTTTTGCTATTAAACCTGTCAGACAATGGGCAAGTATCTCAATGGGAAAGACCAACGTCGTGATTGACCTTATCTCGTTCGTTGACTAGATGACCTTTCTCGATGATCACTTCTCTGACAATGGCATAGGCACCTCTTCCTATCTCCACGGGTTCTTTGATGAACGGCATTGGGCAAGATGCTCTATCGTCCACATATCTAGCTTCGTCAGTCTCCTTCAAGACCACAGGACAGAAGACATATTGGTCTACCCAGAACTGGTGTCCACCGTGGTTTCCAAAAGCCTCACGAGCGTCTTTCTGAGTTAAGGGCAGATCATCGTCGGTAATCGGTTTACACGGCTCTGTTAGAAGGATTTCGCTTGAGAATCTCCTTAAAGTCTCATTCGTACACCGGGAGTACAGCAGAGTGGCGAGGACATTGCAATAGGCCAAGGAATTCCCTGATCCTCTTATCCTTTCGGCGATGCGTTTAAAGTCAGCTGAATTGTTGTGGGCTGCTAAATCACTCCCGCTTTGGAGCAAGAGTCCGAATAGACGCTTAAGTCTACCTTATTCGAAGATCTCTCGAGTGATGCGTCTCCGTGCGAAGGCTTTTTTCGGATCTGGGTCGTCTTTTCGGCCGAAGCAAGCATCGAGTCTTTCCTTCAGACGTCGGCGACATTCAGAGAGAGGTCCTGCTTCATCCATGGCCAGAACCGCAGAAACGAGTGAGCTCAATCATCGCTGTTCGTTCCTGCCTGATAAGATCTAAGGGACACATATTTGAGGCGCTTAGCAGCCTGCCCCACCACACCACCTCAAGGCTGAGGACGGAAGGCACGACGATACGTTCTCGTTCTTAGAGGCCCTGTTGATGCTTGGCATCCAATTTCCCACACGCACGAGTGCTTCGAATACCTTGCCCCTGATCCGCATTTTGTCGACCCTGATTGACGTTCGAGACGTACACGGATGTGGCATAAAGTAACCAAAGTCGCACTGGAAATCAAGATCCGATCTTGGTCTAATCTCTTGTGAATCTAGGGGTCCAAGCCAAGCCTTTCTTTCGCAGGAAGCTACTTCTACATAATAAATGTGATACTTCCACTCGCTTTCACAAACCAGCGTAATGGCTTCAGAGCTTCGCGCTCGCGCTCGCACTCATAACACTTCCTCTACCATCGACTCCTCACCTCTAAACAGCAACACCAAACCTCAATCCCGCAGCCCCTCTCCCCGCCCTCCGCCCTCCCGCCTCACCCTCCTTTCGATCCTCCGCCCCCTCCTCGGTCTCCTCTTCCTCTCCTCCACCCTCTCCTACCTCATAACCGGCACCTCCTTAATCTGGAACTACCCACGCCCCGCCTTCACCCGCCCGGTCCGGATCCGCGCCTGGCTGCGCGGACCCCTCCTCCTCTCCCCCTCCGAGCTCTCGCTCTACAATGGCTCGGACCCCAATCTCCCGATCTATCTAGGGCTGAATGGGAGTATATACGATGTCAGCGTGAGTCCGCATTTCTATGGGCCGGGCGGGAGCTATGGTTTTTTTGCGGGGAGGGATGCGACGAGGGCGTATGTGACGGGGTGCTTTGAGGAGGATTTAACGGGGGATTTGAGGGGGGTGGAGGAGATGTTTGTGCCTGTTGATGAG
>JAABUS010008038.1_pt1 | contig 11743 bp, 14 predicted proteins | sample 5560161 | NCBI WGS metagenome assembly JAABUS01 (sample SAMN10711885, study PRJNA513376) | rock metagenome | isolation source: Antarctica rocks | place: Antarctica: Victoria Land, Trio Nunatak nord | collected 2016-01-04 | reverse complement strand
TCCAGTGCATCTTCAAATTTGTCGCTGTAGAGCTGACCCTGTTCTGCTCAATGCAGAGCCTGAAGTTATCTGCATTGCATGCATTGGGCAGTCACAGCAATCAGTGGCTGACCTGACAGCAGTATCTCCATATTGCAGGAGGTGCTCTAGAGCCCTGTGTGCCATTGCATTCCCTAAATCCTCAGCCATGCCTATCAGCCCCAGCCCCAAGACAGCAGAGCTCTGATGTACTGCCTGCAACAAGCAGAGAGGGCACTGGTGAAAACAATTAAAGTGCAGCACTAGAACTACATGCTACATGCCGTTTCTTGCATCGTTCGATGTTGATGGTTGGCATGACTCATCACCACTATGTGTGGCGATAGGCAACACCAGCATGGCTCATACCTTCTGCTGTTGAGTCGACCCGGTGCAGGGCGAACAACAGGCAAATCACTTCGAATGTCAGGCAACTTTCTTTGAGGCGTAAGTGACAGAACACTCTGCTCTGGCCGATGCTGCACTGAGCGTAATGATGCTAATAATCAGCCAGCATTGTGTTGACACAATTTGGCGCACCTTCCAGCTTTCATCTTCCTTGAGCTCTATGTGCTCACCGGCCTGAGCCAGCAGCTGCTGTACCTTGAGCACATTGCCAGTGCCGGCATAGGCGCAGGACTCCAGTGTCACCTGAGCGTACTTGGAGATCCTCTCATTCACTGTCTTGGCCACCTGCAGACCAAATCATGCATGCTGGCTCTGTGAGCAACAACACTAGCATAGCTTAGTAATAATAATAACAATGATAACAACAATAATAATAGTAAGAATGATGATGATAATAACAACAACAATGATGATAATAATAATAACAACGCTTTCCAGCTCATGATGAGCTAGGTACTGGCATGGTCCCAGTAAATGTTCAAAAAGATCTGACAGCTGCGCTGGCAAAAATTGCAAAAGGTGCAAATGGTGTGGGGCAGACTGTTCACTAACACGTGCAGCTGTATTGCTGCCGCTGAGCGCATGTATCGTTGCAAATCAGCAACACTGGGCAGCAGATCTGACAAAGTATATGACCAAACAAGCAGAGGCCCTTCACACTGCACACCATGTGGCCTTTCAGACACACAGGCAGTGACCTTGGGTAACCAATGATGAGGCACATGCAGAGCTATAATAGTGTAGCGAGGTATGATAACTCGAGTGAACAGTACCTCGACAGTGGGTTCAACAGCTTCTTGTCGTCCCAGGAACAGCAGTCCCAACCCCAGGGCCAGGAACTTGGCAAAGGGGCTGCTGAGCTCCAGCTCCCCTCGCATCATGAGGGCCTGGATGATTGCCTCAATAGCATCCCCATTGCAGGTACTGGTGAATACCAGTCCTAGACTGAGAGCAGCAAAGCCAGCTACATCAATCTTGACATCTGTGTCTGTCACCAGAGGCACCAATAGCTCCTGTGCAGCAGGCCCAAATGCTTGGCACATGCACAGCAGCATGAATGGCTTTGCATGTGCACACAGTTTGGGCAGACAGAATGCCGTGTGTCAATGGTGTCCTGTCACAAGTGCCCTGTGACCACATATGTAGTCCTTGTCGGGGTCACATGACAGGCAAGATACTTACACCCACAGGCAATGGGCAACTACATAAGGCATTGTGACAGCAAGCCTGATAGGTGAGCCACATAAAGCAGAGTTGCTCATTAATAATGATAATTGAAACGTGTACTTAGCCAGCACACGTTTTAATCATTATTATTAATGAGCAACTCTGCTGTATGTGGTTCACCTATCAGGCTTGCTGTCACAACGCCTTGTAGCAGGCAAAGCAATCTTCCTGTTGTCAAGGACTTCATGTGGTTTGTCACGGCGTGATACACAGGATAGACAGGATGCTGACCTGGACTTCTGCCTTTTGAGTGCCAGCGTATGCAAGACCCAGACCCATGATGGCCCCTATCTGCACATTGGGATCATCGTGGTTCACTGACTCGCACAGCAGGGCGTAGGCTGGATCACACTCATCTTGTACACCACAGTTAGTAATGCCAACTGCGAGCAGTGCACCTGCCAAGAACAGAAACCTTTGTCAAGCATGACAACAAACTGCACCAGGGTGGGGAAAAGATGTTAGTTGGGGATGGGAGTGCCATATGCAGCTGGGGCTCAGATCTGGCCTACGCTTGCACTGTTTGACATTGAAAGTATGTGCATGCTTGACATGTAACACATGAGATATTGCCAGTGTTTCTTAATGTACATCAGTTATTTTAACCTGCCATGTCCTAGCCACAAGACACAGTGGGCAGTAATCATTTACTCCAGGCATGCCATGCTCTGGGTGAGTCAGCGCACCTGCTACAACATGGTTGTCTCTGCTGTACAAATACTTGTCAATCTGGGGCAGGCCGCCCTCCACATCCCACAGGGTGATCATACCAAGACTGGCTGTAGCACTTGTCTTGCCGTGATCCTGCACACCGTAAGCAGCTTTGGGCACTGTCAAATGTCTTCCAACAGACAGCTGTCACAACTGCCTCTCGTGTATGCCTGTATCACTGATGCTTCAAGCCACTGCAGATCTGTCAACCAGTGGCCAAAACACATCCTGATCATCATCATTGTCAACATCAGCAGCAGCGTCACCAAGATGTCGTCTTGGTGAGATACACCAAAGGTCAGTGGTAGCATCAAGTTGTCACACGGCTTGCCTTGTTCTTGAAGATCCAGTGCACGTTCTCAGTGCTATCGGTCTCAGGAATGACCGTCATCAGCTTGTCTTGCCCAAAGCCAGCATTGACAAAGGCATTGACGAAGGTGGATGCAAGGTTCTGGCGAGCAGAGTCTACAGCTGGTCCAGAGGGCGCCCGCCCCTCTGTCAGATGCGACTTGTACACCTGCAGGTATGGGAAGTCATTGCAGGACAAGCTGGTTGACTGTGTGCAGCGCAAAGACCTGAGGGTTTGGAGCGCTTGTGAACACCATCATGCAAGATGCATAAGGTTGTACTCTAGCAACTTGCCAGTGGCAGTAACAACAGCCGAGGCTTTGCAGGTGCTGTAGTATTGAGGACAAAGAGGTAGACGTGCTTTAGCAGTTGGCCGTACACAGCAATGCTATGCAGAGAGCTTGTGTGTGTTGCCACAGCCAGGACACACACAGTCTGCCCTCAGACTGGTCCATAAAGCAGCCTGTGGCAGTCATGCTTGCTACAGCCCAAACAGCTGAATGTGTCTGCAAGGCCTGTCATGTGTTACCTCCTCAGGACTGGGCAGCCCGATGTAGTACATGGCTTCTCATTAAATTGATGCCAAAAGGTGCAGTCTTGTCTTTTCTTTTCCTTTTCTTACCTCCTCGGGTGACTTGGGCTCCATGACATCAAGATCTCTGGCCAGAGACAGGAACATCTCACTGAGGCGTGAGTTGCTGTTGATCTTGCGCAACTCCTCCCGCAGCTCCTCGTCTGCTATGACAATCCTCAGTGCCTACATTGAAATGATGTCGATCAAAATACATTCTTCTGCCTTTGGGACTCATCAGAGGAGTAACAGACACCGAAATGAACTGGTCTGTACTCAAGGCACTTGAGAGACTGAGGCTGGGTTTGTCATGGGTTCAGAGCGGTGACTTGTCACATGCACAGACACTGTGGAAAGTACCCACAGCAGTCAGGGCCATCAGTACAGCTTGAAGTGACCAACAAGCAGGGAAACTGTACTTGATGGATGTCTCGCATACATTGACTGCTAGGCCTGCTGACAAGCCCTGATGAGCTCTGCTTTTTTGATACTTGTTATGGGGAAACATTACAGGTGTCATGTGAGCTGTACCAGGCAAGGCCAAGACCCTCACCTGAGGTGCATCTTCCATGGCATCCTCTTCCTCCTCTTCATACATCAAAAGAACGCCATGTCGCGCCAACAAGAACGCTAGCTGCTTCTTGTGCAGATTATCTGGGCATGATGTCATGGTGCTCAAGATGAGCTCATGATTGTTCATTCTGAGAGCAATCCTCATGGCATCGACGTACTTGCTGCATTTGATGTACAGGTCATATGCTGTGCGCAACACTGCTGTGTCATCTGGCTCTGCTAGGTAGGCACAACAGCTGACAAGGTACAGGCATGTTCTGCTGTAGTTCTTGTCATCTACATACTGTGCCAGCCATTCAAGCTTCTCAACCTCCAGCAGAAGGTCAACTGCGTCTGGCTCCGCATTGTGTGACATGTGGTATGGTACTATCTGTGAGACGAGGTTGAGCAAGTCTTTGACGTCTGCATCCTGCTCTTCTCTATGCTGGAACTCTGCACTGATCTCACCAGCCAAATTGCGCACGTATTCATGACCCCAAGACCCAGCCTGATCATCTGAGCCTAGCAACCTGTAACATTGTCAGCAGCAATATGTGCCCATCATAGAACTGCAAGACAAGTACTAGGAAGAGTCTGCAAATGAGTGAAGTATACCTGAACTTCAAGCTCTCTCTCTCTCCTTCTTTGCCGCTGGTGATGGCCATGACAGAGATGATATCAGCCAGAGCTGGCTTGTTTCGATTCTGAGCTGGTATGCTTTCGTACAAGTCCTTCATTTCCTTGTAATGAGACCTCAAGAACTTGAGGGGCTTTGGCACAGACGTCATGGATGTTGTAGACTCCCTGCATGCCAAGGTAATGTAATGTAATGTGCATGCATACTGTGAGACCTTACATAAACTTTGTTAGCAAGCTTGACACACAACAGTCATGAAACTGTAGGCCAGAAAAGCAGAGGGCGAATGCCTATAAGATCACCTTATCTCTCTGGCAATGCCGTCCAAAGCTGTACGCTGTACGCCCGCGTCAGAGTCCTTTGCTCGCTCAAGCATCAACTCCAGGTTCTTTTTCAGCTCCAGGTCCTCTTCTGACAAGTCAGCTTCCTTGTCCTCCTCGCCCTTCTGACCCTTCTTCTTAAGCTTTTGCTTCTTTTGCTTGGCCTGTTCGGGGTCTGCGTCGATCATCTTTTCGTCTTTGACAGCCATAAGCAATCAGTTTCACAAGATCACAAGCAATCGCTGGTCGTGCAGCTCTGCTGGCGAAGGATGACGGTGATGCCTGACAATCTTTCACGTTGCAGATCACGATTGACGACACAGCTATTGGATCTTGCTGATTGTCGATCCGCAGGTGAGTGGCAAGCACTGTGGTGCACACCTGCGCACAATGACACTCAACGCCTTCTGCCCTTGCTGCAACCGCCCTTCGGCCCCTCCTGACTATCGTAGCATTGAATTTCATGAGCATTGACCAGCAGGGACAAGCAGGAGAGGTTTCAGTGTGCTTGCTGGTAAGCGCCTACAAACATGTCTACAAATAGGTTTACAAACAGTTCACATTTTGTAGCATACAGCGTGTCCTGTTCACACTCTGGTATACACAAGCATTGCGTCCTGTACAGGACGCTGCTGGTGAAGCAGAGCACAACAAGAGGTTAAACGGCGAGAGCTAGCAGTCATTGCACAAGAAATTGGCAATTGCAGCAATTAGAACACAAGACCAAGGAAAACATGCTTTGCATAACCCCTTCACAAGCTCTGCAAATTAGTGTATCCTTGGGACCGTGTATCTGAAATCCAATCTATCACGGAAACCCTTCAAAAACGTCAGTTACCACGAAGTGCTTTTTGTCAATTTGGACTTCTACATGGATGTCTGCAAAATGCATGTCAGATGCTGCAAGACCCTATCTCTGTCTAAAGTGAAATTCAACCATGCCTGACCAGGTTGCACGGGAGCACTGCAGTGCGTCACTGGAGCAGGCTTTGCTACTGAACCTGCTTGACTATCAAGACTTGACAGCTGTACACCAGATCCTGAATTGACCTGCGCTTCCAGCTGTGCTTGCTGAGGCACTTGCTGGCAACTTTGGTGATGTGATCTGTGCTGCTGCTGCTGCTGATGCTGATTTTGATGTTGACTTTGAACTCCAGCAGACTCGGCTGCAGCATCAGCTCTTGATGCTGTAGCGGTGTGTCTACCAGAGGCTTGCTCCCGCCGTTTGTTCTTGATCCACCGGCGAAGCTGCTTGATGTATGGATATACTCGGAAGAACTTATGGCGTGTGCCTTCCTCCGTATGGTACACCTGCAGTTAATGTGACAGAGACTGTGAGAGCAAGATGCATGAAGTTGGAAGACAGCGCATCCAAGATCACATGACACAGTCATGTTATGTGCCTGGCAAACTGCAGTTGGTAAATTCAGGTTTTACATGGCACTGTAATAAAGTTTGCGCTCAAGTCTCACTGTCACCAGTCTGCCTGGACAGTGGTGATGGAACACATGGCGACGTCAGCTGGTGAAAGCCCGGCTCAGATTGAGCAGTGGGCAGACAGGACAAGCAGGCAGCAATGACACACACCATGGCAGACTGTTCTTTGGTCATAGGCAGCTCATTCACAACATGCCAGGCAAGGGCGCCAATCTCCTTGCGAGCTATGGGAGCAAAGGGGGTGCTTTCCTCCACCTGCATATGTTATTACATACATCTGCCATCTTGATGATGCATGCTTGACTTGCTAGCTGTTGTGACCTTTAAAGCCGCGACAGCTATAGTCCAAGGCTCATGCAGAATGGCCGACTGCCCTCACAACCATGCAACAGGTTCAGCTAGATGATGCTGACAACCCTGTATTAAGTTACACTGCAGCATGCCTTACAACCGGGAAGTTGATCATGACATCAAGTGCATTAGCAGACAGTAGAAGGCACTCGATTAAGGTGCATCGTGTGAGCATCAATGGACATACCCCCTGAATGATGTATAACCTGCTGCGCTTCTCCTGCATATGTATCTCAATGTAATCGTTGCTCTTCAAACGAGAGCCAACATCAAATCCTGTCTCCTCCAAAACCTGAAGGACAGAGGCACATTGGTCAAAAGTATCACAGGGTGAAGCCGGCAATAAGAACGTATGTGGCACAGCCACAAGTCGCATGGCCCAAAGCACAGACTGAACGCAATGCAGTGACAATGCCAAAATGTAATTCAAATTTTTCTCTGCATGCATGCATACAAGTGTGTTTCCGCAGGCACATCAAGTATGTGCACACCTGATGTGCGGCACAGCCACGTGCTACCCAAACTACACATGCATACATGCAACAACATGGGGGCATCACATGTTTGCGATGCATGCAATAGACTCATTTGAGAGCCAGCTCCACCTTGCCTCTCGCACGGCACAATCTGCGTCAGCTTCATCTTTGTTGATCTTGCCAGTAGGGAAGCCCCATCCATCCCCTGCTTTCCAGCCCTTCACCAGCAGGCATTTCTCCAAGTTGGGTTCTAGAATGATGGCACCCATTGTGGGTATGGTTTGCTTGTACGCATTGAAGCGCCAGTAGATCTCTTCAAGCTGATGTTGGTATGGCTGCAAGCCAGGTACCTGCCTAGGGAGAGTACATGCATGTCAGAGCATTCAGTGCAGAAGGCATGCAAGCTGCAGCTTTGCTGACAGTGACTTGTCAAAACATCGATCCTTAGCATTGCTGCTGAAAGACTGCAGTGTTGATTGTTGATGTTGCAGCTAAAATTGCCTTTGGTGACAGCTAGTGGGTGATGGGCTGACCTAAATATAAGTGCAACAAACTCCTTGAGCGAGTATGAGCGTAGTCTCAAGTCCTTCTCCCTGCTAAAATCCTGCAGTGCGTGATGCTTATTTCTGGAGCTAGCACAGATTTGATATGCAATCAGGTGAAGAGCTGGATCACCTCGTAGAACCAGTGTGCTTGCTCCACTAGGAACAGCAGGCGCTCAAATGATCTACAGCACAGCACTCTTCAGTAAGCTGGTTGTGTGCTGACGGGTTGTTGCTGAGCAAAAGCTGCAATCTTACTCCAGTTCCTCTGCAGGCACATTCAGAATGAAGCGAGTGCAAAGGTCTTCCAGCAAGTCTGTGCTGGGCTGGAGGTTAGCTGTCATGCTTGGAAAAAAGCAGTTCCGTCAAGTGTCCGCAACTTCGATGCTATTCATTTGTTGCGACCGCGGCTAGTTAGGTTTTTTTGAGAGCACGCATGCAGTGTCCGCGCTGCTCCGCAAGCTTGCTGAAGGGGTGCTGAAGGGGCTGCAGCGCCATCCTCACGTGCGAAGATGCACGTGCAGTTGGCAAGATGTTCTGTGACGCATCTTCTGATCAACCCGGCTTAAGACCTGTTTCTGAACGCAAGTCCATTTCCTTCTTCGCTGGTCAATATCCGAAACAACTTGGACATAGCTGCGCTCGCTGTACTTCCTGCATTTTGCACATGTTGGGGCGATCCCTTGTTGTATAACTTTTGTAGCCCGGTCGGTAGTAATCGTTCGCCTCACGTTGTCGTTGATAGAAGGACCATGAGAGATTGAAAACGCTGAATGACCGAGTCGCTTGGTCCTCTTCGGTCGAAAAAGCAGCACAGCACATCTTTGGACATCGAATCACTCGGTGCTTTCACACGTCCAGATAAAGCCTTGCCAGCTTTGGACACACCAAGGCAAAAACGTGAGCTCGTGTGTCAATCATGTGCTGAGTCTTACTTGCGTCAAGCTTCCCACGGCGCTAGACGTCCGACTGGCAGCACGCCTGATCAGAGGCTTGGAGCATACATCAATCGACATAAGTTGACACAAAATGCCTTGTGGTGGTCGCAGCTCCTGCAGTCAAGGCATGGAAGTGCCAGCTTGCTCTGGCCATCACTCAGATCTCCTTCTGCTGCGGTTCAGTGTATCTCAAACGAGCTTTGAGAGCAGTAGACAGCACTAAAGGACAGAATTTCCATCCTATAATATATGCATTCACCAGAGAGGTCATTGCTGCTCCAATCATGTGCAGCATGGCTTGGGCATCCTCTCGTAAGTACAAGGCACATGAAGGCTGCAGTAACAACAATCATGCTCAATGCTCAAATGTTTTGCAAGGGCATCGCCAGCATCTGCAAGTTGAACACTTTGTGTGCGTAGTGCATGACAATCCATGATATTTGCAGGTGTGCTTCCAAAGCGTAGCGATCTGCTACATGTTGGCGCTCTGGGCGTTTGTCTCTTTTTCAACCAGCTGATGTACATTATTGGCATCTCACTGTCCGGGGTGCTAGTCGCTACATGCATGCAGCCAACCATTCCAGTCTTTACAGCTATGATAGCAGTATGCCTCAGGCTGGAAGCTGGGTCCATACAAAAGTTCTTGGGCATTGGGCTAGCTGTGGCTGGTTCTGTTAGCATGGTAACAAATCATGCACCGACCCCATTGTGCATCTGCCTTTGCTAGCACACCCCACACGGAAGAGCTGTCTTAAACAGGCATTGTGTGTGCATGCCACAATCTTATCAAGTGCAAGGCAGCAGCCATACAAACAGTGTTGCACAGACATTCCTTGCCAACTGTAGACTGGTCAACCTGTCACTCCGTGCAACCCTTATATGGCATGTATGGACTAGCAAAGTGCTTTCTGGTATTATTGGTTTGCATTGGAGCTGATCAGCACACACACAGTGGGACCGTCTGTGTAGGAGTCATACAAGGACAGCAACTGCAAGCCTCTGACCTCCAAAACCACATCACAGTCACAACACATGAGCTCTGCTGGTGGTTCAGGTAGCAGGTGGTGTCAGTGGCCAGCATCAGACAGCTGCAGAGGGTCACAAGATGCTGATGGGCAATGCATGCCTGCTGGCCAACACATTAGCCATGGCCATATACTTCATCACGGCCAAGCAGCTGGTCCTGAAGTACCCACCCATGTGTGTGGCTGCATGGGCATACATCACTGCAGCTGTTTGCATGGGCGCGGCTGCTGCAGCCTTTGTAGAGCAGAAGGACTGGCAGCTGCCAAGCATCATGTTGGGGCCTCTTGCCTATTGGGTTGTGGTCTGCTCTGTCATTGGCTACTACGTTGTGACTTGGGCCACTCAGTACCTCCCAGCATCTCAGGCAAGCCGTCTACTGTAACATCTTGCTTTGCCTGTAATGTGCAACTACTGCTGTAGCTGCTGGCCTTTTGTGCTTCCAGTTGCTTTTGCAGCCCGCTTGTTTCTACGAAAGCATCTGTTTGCACATGGAAATTACTGCCAGTCAGAATCTGTAAACATCTGTCACAGAAGCTGCTGTTGCAGACTTTCTACGCTTGATGCTGATCGTGCATGACTTCAATAACAGCTACCAGGAGCTGCTAGCAAGAGTGCTCCCATGATCGCAAGTCAACTCAATGCTGAGCAGAGCTTCATGAGACATGTCATGAGCCATGCATGTTGTATGCAGGTGGCGGCTTTCCAGTGCTTACAGCCCTTCGTGGGAGCAGTGCTTGCCTTTGCTGTTCTGGGAGAAGAGCCCAGCATCTGGGATGTGGGGGCAATAGGGGTGATATTAGGCTTGGTGCTGGTTGCAAAAGACCCAACTGAAACTACTGCTATGTTCTCCAAGATCAAACGGATTGTCAGTCAAACGTCTTTAGCTAAGTGATGAGTGTAGCTGCATGATGCAACTGTTGTAGCTTGTGACTTTTCAGTTCAGTGTGATAGCCTACTCTGGCAGCATTAGATTCTGGCCCGAAGTTCAACAGCCATGTAGAAAATCATCCCTGAGCCAGTATCTTCCATGCTTGCACAGGAAAGCTCACTTCAAACCCTGTATTTGCAACAACACCATTTTGACACCTGAAAATACGACAGACTAATCCTCAGCCATCAGTCTGCTGTATATATGTTTGGCCTGGAGATACAGCGGCTCCAGCATAGCGCAGCTCACTGAACTGAAAACTCTGGCATTGCTGGTCTCCTGTTGCTTCGAAGGAATTCCTTGATAGAAACAAGCCTTAGGTGCGTGCTTGACAAGGGTTTATCAAATATATTGTGTTGCTGCTGGACTGCACAGTGATGTAACACTAGTGTCCTCAGGTGGTTACAGATTGTTAGCAAGTAGTGCATTGCATCAGAACCAGTGCACATGCAATGATGGCTAGGTGGACAGCTCAAAATCACCGGCAGCGTTTTAAACCTTGTAATTGGGTCAGGAGCCAATCATGTATCACAAGACAATAACATTTTTCACATGAGAGTTCAACATATGCAAATTGTGAACAAAGTCAGCTCACACAAGCAGGCGTTCTGTGGAGACATGTAAGCAACGCACTTGGCTTCTACATATCTAGCGATAGCCTGCCGAGTCGGCATGTTTTCAACAGGTAGCACAGGAACCCTGGTACATCAGCAAAATACACAGTACAATGCACAGACAACACACGAAAAGAAGAACAACCTGTCACCTACTGCACTCAAAATTCACAATGTAGGTGCACAACTGCACAGCCTGCGTATCATTGCATCACACACAAGCACAAATCAGGGTCTACCTGTCCATGTTATTTGGTGTACTACCATTTATTGTCATGAAACACTGTTAGGTACAGCTGCACTTGTATCAAAGCTTGTTGGAGGGGAACTTGTAGTCTTTGAAATCCTTTCTCAGCTGCAGCTTGTAGATTTTGCCTGTAGCTGTGTGTGGAATTTCCTTCACAAACACCACATCTTCTGGTATCCACCATTTGGCAATCTTGCCCTGCAATCGGCACAGAACATTGCAATGACATCAGCTCTTGTGGTCACAAAGACAGGCAAACGAATTTGGTCAGGAGAGAAGTGTGTACAGCCTTGAATCTGCAATTTGCTTCACATCAAGGAGCAGCATCGTCTGCGTGGCCAGTATGTGTCAAGCATTGTCAAACACACAAGTGGCTATCTGGCTGCACACTG
>JAABUS010008035.1_pt1 | contig 11745 bp, 9 predicted proteins | sample 5560161 | NCBI WGS metagenome assembly JAABUS01 (sample SAMN10711885, study PRJNA513376) | rock metagenome | isolation source: Antarctica rocks | place: Antarctica: Victoria Land, Trio Nunatak nord | collected 2016-01-04 | reverse complement strand
ACGTTATAGTCTTCTGACAGAGATAGTTCAGTGATGAAGTTCATAGCTATATCTTTTCAGCGTTTCTGTGAAATCGAAAGAGAATGATGAAGTTCATTGATGCTATTTCTAGAAACTTTGCTTCGCTGACAAGCATGACAGTTTCGAATGTATCGTTGAATAGTAGCTCGATGATCTGACCAATAGTAGAAACGCTGAACTAGGTCGATGATTCGTCTATTGTCGAAGTGAAAGATTGAAGGTTGATCATGCACTTCTTGTAGTAATTTCGTGTGCATGTTCTCAGAGACTCACAGTAGACCTTTTCTAAATAGAACGTCGTCAATGATTTCGCAGTTCTTCAGTTTAGTGATATGAAATTTGAGTTTGTTCTCGTTCATAGCTTGTCTATATTCACTGCAGAGCTCATCTGTTTGATTGATCATATGTACTCGTTGATAGAGATTTGCTTCCGATTCAACAGGTAGAATATCGACTCTATCGAGAATCAGAATAGTCTGAAAACGATCTTCAAGACGCTGAGCTGATTCAGAGACGTTCGCTAGAGACATTCTGATTAGAGCATTGACTTTAGTGTTTGTTTTGCCTGATCTAAAGATGATCTGAAAGTTGAACTTCGATAGAATGTTCAGATAGTTGACTTGTCGTCGACTCAACTGTTTGTTTTTCATGAAGATCTTCAAAGTCTGATGATCGATGAACATCTGAATGAGTAGTTCAATGCATTTCAGCTTGAATCGTCAGTGTTCGAAGCATCGAATAATGGCTAGCAGTTTCTTATCATAGATGTGATAATTGATTTCAGCGAGAATCATGCTTTTGCTGTAGAAAGTCATCGAATGAAGAACTTTCTCGTCATCGTACTGAGATAGTATTTCACCTTTTACATAGTTTGAAGCATCGATCTTCAGAATAGCTTGTCGTTTGAGGTTGAAGTGACGAAGTACTGAGACTGAGCTGACTTGTTTCTTTAGATTGTCAAAAGCTTGAACACAGATCTCGTTTCAAACAAAAGATGTGTTCTTTCTAGTCAGCTGAATGAATGATTTGACTAGCTTCGAGAAGTTCTTAATGAAACGACGATAGAAGTTAACAAATCTCATGAAGCTCTGAATTTCTTTTAGGTTGGTTGAAGTGATTCAGCTGACTATGACTGTCATCTTGCTGAAATTCATACGAAGATCTAGTTCAGATATGATGACTCTCAGAAAGACAGTCTCTTCTACATTGAATTCGCACTTTCGAATATTCATCTGCAGTTCAGCTTCGCGTAGTCGTTTCAATACTAGTTTAACATGATTTCTATGTTTCTTTCTTGTTTTGCTATAGATGAGAATGTCATCTAGATAGGCTTGGCAAAAGTCGTTCAGAAAGTTTCATAGAACGTCATTCATATATTGCTGAAAGAAGGTTGATTCATTAGTCAGTTTGAATGATAGCATCTTATATTTATATGCTTCTAAAGCAGTGATAAAAGTGATGTAATTCTCGCTATCGAAGTGCATTCGAAGTTTGTTGAACGCTGATATAATGTTCAATCTAGTCAGATGCTTGCAACTCACTATTTTATCAATGATCTCGTCTATCAGCGATAGAGAATATCTATTTCTTTTGAAAATGACATTTAGCTTTCGATAGTTCACGCAGAATCAAAGATCTTCATTTGCTTTGAGAGCGAATAGAATCGAAGAGAAATAGAGAGTCTGACTGAAAGTGATGAATTTCTTTGACAGATTCTCGTTCAGATACTTCTTTACTTTCAGAAGTTTGACAGAGAACATTCAATATGCTCGACAGCGAGAAAACGTTGAATCACTAGTGAGCTCGATTTTATGATCATAGAAGCGATGAGAAAGTAGTTTATTCGATTGAGCTCGATCAAAAACATCTAGAAACTCGTGATATTTCAAGAGCAGCTTTGCTTTAATGTCTTCTAAATTCTGAGTCATTTCATCAATTGAAAAGACGTTTAGAGCGTTCAAATTGCACTGAGTATTGTACGCGATTTTTCTATTGATGTTTGTCATGAATAAAGCAAAGACTTCGATCTTGTTCTTCTTTGAACGATTCAACAGTGTTTTGAACGAAGCGACGTCTATGTTTTGAATTGAGAATGACTCTTTCTGAGCAGTGATTGAAACGAATCGTTTGAGCATCGTAGAGATCTTAGTCTGAGTGATTGAAGAAGACGAAGTTGATCGCGATCAACTTGAATGCTTTGAATTGAGCGAGATCGAAAAAATCGAAATAGAAGTATTCAATTGATTCGAAAAAACAATGACGTCGTTTTGCATATTCAGTAATATTTCGTTTTTATTCATTCAGAACTTACTCAATATGACTTCATGATGATCGATATCAGCTATCAACATTGATACAGTCAATTTCTTATGACTTTCGATGATGAGATTGAGTAGAATTTTATGAGTGATTGTCTTCTTAGATATCTTCTCATCATAATCTCTTATTAGCTTCTCTTTTGCCAGTGATATAGATTGAATTTTCAGTTTCTCGCATACTTTATCGACTAGGTTGAAATGTATGATCGTGTAGACGACTGAATCACTGTCTATTAGAAGACGAAGACTGAAAGATTGTTTCTGAGAGATGAGATGAGTGTCAATTAGAAACGACTTTTCAAAGTAATTCTCTTTCGATAGAATTTCATCTAGTTTGCACAAAGATATAATCTTTATTTCTTTGATGACTTTTGAAGAGATGACTAGTTTTTTGAATCGAAATTCGAATCGAAATCGAAGCGATCATATTCTTTGTTCACTGCACTGATTTTAGTAGGTCGATCGAAGCACTTCTTAGAGCTATGACCTAATTTATGATATACAAAACAGCTTTCGACTAGAATGTCTGCTTCTTTGACGCTAGTTAAAATCGCGTCGCGCGACTTTAGATGATCAAACTTCGAATGATCGACTGATTAAGTGACAACAGTCGCTTTATGAAAGATAGTCTTTGAAACGTTGTTGACGCGTTTGAGCTTGTTCTTGATCTCTCGAATGACTCGCTGATCATTATTCAAATGAATCAGGTAGAAACGAATTTCTTTTAGAGAATCAGATTGAACTAGTTGATCTATTCAAACGAATTGAAGACGAAGATGTATTTTATCTTTCAGATCAACGATCAGTTGCTTTTCGTGATAGTCTAGATAGAAAGATAGTCGTTGAAACTGAGTATAGAACTCGTTGAATTTCTTTGATTCTTGAATCAAGTTGTAGTATTCTCTATGAAAGTTGACTTTCTTATTTGAATCATCGAACAACTGAGCTAGCTCTTTCAAAAGATCTTCGACGATTCTATAGAAATTGACACAATCACGTTCGCGTCTAGCTTGAGTGATCTCTGCTGCGTCATCGAATAATCTAGAATGTACATAGCTCAATTTGACTCGTTCATTAGAAAAGAGATCGACGTTGATCTCTAGTTTATCCTGAATTTTTCCGTATCAGTTCTTTCAAGTAGAATTCTTTTCATCAGTAAACAGCGAAGAATCAGGTATTTTTTGAGATCTAGAACGCTCAGAGTAGATGAAATCAGAAGAAGTGTTTTCTTTAGTTTGAAGTTTTGTCTTCAACTCTTTGATTTCGTCTTCTTGTTGTTTATCTAACTCGTAGAGTCGATCTGTTTCTTTATCAAGAGCTAGGCTTCGAGCCTTTCAGATTTCATAGAACACGAAGAGTATTATCGTTTCAGCGAATGATTCATCATCTTCATGAATGAATGACGCAGCACTTGATGATTTCGTTCGTGATTTCGATGAATCAGCATCAGAGATTTGAGAGAAACGAGTTTGAAATTTCTCAGAACGCTCTTCAGTAGGCGAATGACTAGACATGATGAGGTTTGTTTGAAAGAAGGTCGAACGAATGACGATGCTCGACGATTGAAGAAGAAAGACGTATGAGATGAGATTCAATCTTCAACAAAGAAGATGAGGTTTGTTTGTTGAGTGATTTGATTAATTCTCTAGCAAACAACGAAGGTTCTTTATCGTTGAATCTATCGATCGATTTGATTCTTGAGCAATTCACGAAGATTCTTTATTGTGATTCTCGTAATCAAGTGAACTTTGCATACTTAATGAGCGATAAGTAGTCTAGCAATTCAAACAGCCTCGTCGTTGATTCTATTCAACTTTCTAGTGTTGTTCTGTCTTTCGATTGTCGTCGATCATCAGGTAAATGAATTTCTTTAGACTCGTTCTGTCTAGACGAGTATGTTGAATGAGTAATGAGATCAGTATCGTGTGATTAACGAATTCTTAATATAATGTCAGAATCGTGTCTAGATGATACAATCAATGAAGATCAGAATTGATAGTGCTTGATCTTTAGAAATAGCTATAACTGAATATTAAGAATACAGAAGAAGGTTGATACAAGAGCTTCTATTTATGTAATGTTCAGAGACTGTCTTAGGCTCGAAAGAAATGTGTTTGTAACACGGAAAGAAGATGATGTAGATGAACAAGATGTTGAGAAAGAAAAAGAGTGTTGAGTCATATCTAAGTCAAACCTGAGTCAGATCTAGGTCAGATCTCGACTAGATCGTTGACTAGCTCTAATCAGTCTTGATACGCTCGTAACAACTCATATGACTCGCTCTATGCTGATCTCTAACAGAATTCAACTCAATTTAAAGTTGAGTTGCTCATATTTTTAACTTGACGCAACTCGACTTGACTGAAAATTGAATCAACTCAACTTGATTCATCAAGAACTCAAGCTTAACGTTAAAAGAGTTAAATATAGAAATTTTTTCAACTTTTGCATTATCTTTTTGCATTATCTTTTTGATAGAAAGTCATGAAGAGAAAACATGAAAATCATTTGATAAAAAGTTATAAAGAGAAACATGAAGAAAAACATGAAGAAAAACATAGAAAGAAACATAAAAAGAAACATGAAGATTGTTTGATAAAGAGTCATAAAGAGAAACATAAAGAAAAATATGAAGAGAAACATGAAGAGAAACATAGAGAAGAACATAGAGAGAAACATAAAGAGAAACATAGAAAGAAACATAGAAAGAAACATAGAAAGAAACATAAAGAAAAACATAAAGAAAAACATGAAGAAAAACATCATCAACAAAATCATGAGGCGAAAAAAGTTGATATTAGCTGATTTTTGCTGACTTTTTCTGAGTTAGCTGTTAATCTCATGTATCAGCTAATAATTGAAATTAGTTGATTCTCTCAGTTATTAACTGATTATTAGCTGTCACTTAGCTGACTTAGCTGTATGCTCAACTAATATTGATTTTATCTCTTTTGTTAACTTCTTCAACATTTGCACATTTTGTTTATTAGCAATCAAATATTGAATTAATGATTGAATAATTATTGCGCTTGTATAATTAATTAATTAATGATTAATTTAACTAACTAAATAATAGCTATTTACACAGTTTAATATATGTGCTGAGAAAGTTAATGAGAAAGTCAATGAGAAAGTTAATGAATAAACTAATGAGGTAGAAAGTCATGTAGAATGTTCAATAGAAAGTCATATAAAATGTTCAATAAAGTTATATTTAATGCTTGATAAAGAATAAATTTGATTCTTGATTGCAAAGCAATTTGAAACTTGATGAAAAGTCATGTAAAGAGTCATGTAGAGAATCATGTAGAAAGTCATGAAGAAAATCATGAAGAATATATGATAGAATCATGTTTGATACTCAATAAAGAACAAATTTGATTCTTGAATGATGAGTAAAATGATGAGTAAAGTAATAAGTAAAATGATGAGTAGAATGATCAGTAAAATGATCAGTAAAATGATCAGTAAATAGCTCAGTAAAATGATCAGTAGATAGCTCAGTAGAAAAATCAGTAGAAAGCTTGATCAAAAGATTAATAAAAAGCTTGATTAATAACTCAGTAAATAGCTCAGTAAATGACTCAATAGATAGCTCAATAAATAGCTCAGTAAAAAGATCAATAGAAAGATTGATTAAAAGTTCAGTAGAAAGCTCACTAGTAGAAAAATCAATAAAAAGCTTAATTAATAACTCAATAAATAACTTAATAAATAGCTCAGTAGAAAGATTGATAGAAAGATTGATAGAAAGATTGATTGAAAGCTCACTAGAAAGCTTGATTGAAAGCTTGATGAGAAGCTCAATAAAAAGCTCAATGAAAAGCTTAGTAGAAAGCTCAGTCAATAACTCAGTAAATAACTCAGTGAAAAGCTCAGTAGAAAGCATTGTTTGAAGCACTGTTTAACTCATGTTATGCATTCAATCAACGCATTTGATAAAGCATTTGATAAAGTGTTTGATAGAGAATTTGATAAAGTGTTTAATAGAAAATTTGATAGAGTGTTTGATAGAAAGATTGATAAAGTGAGTAAATGAAGTAAGTAGATGAGCGAGTAAATGAGTAAGTAAATGAGCGAGTAAATGAGCGAGTAAATGAGTGAGTAAATGAGTGAGTAAATGAGTAAGTAAATGAGCGAGTAAATGAGTGAGTAGATGAGCGAGTAAATGAGTGAGTAAATGAGCGAGTAAATGAGCGAGTAAATGAGCGAGTAGATGAGCGAGTAAATGAGCGAGTAGATGAGCGAGTAAATGAGCGAGTAAATGAGCGAGTAGATGAGCGAGTAGAGTGATGAGCATGTAGATAAATATTTTAGCTGAATTAGCTAAATTAGCTGAGTTAGTTGAATTTAGCTGAAATTTAGCTGATTAGTCAGTTGTTAGCTGATTATTAGCTGAATCAAGCTGACTTTTTCAGATTCTGTCATTGAGCAAAAAGTTAGCTGTTGAACATTTTGTTGATGCAGTTGACATTCTTTTAGCTATGACAGATTCACTGACTTCAACTCTTTGCTCAAAGATACTACATCTTCTGCTTTTACATTGAATTTTCTCTCGTCATTGTCAAAGAGATTCACTGTCATCATAACATCGTTTATACTATGCAAGAAAATCTCTTCATGTATGACTTTTTCTTTAAATCTCAGTTTCGTTCAAAGAATGCTCTTTGAAAGATCTTTTCAGCAGCTGAAGACTCTCTAATTACATATCTGAAGCAACAGTCATGAGTCATGCAGAAAGAGATGATGTGATTTCTATGAGAAGAGTGAGATATACATGTTCATCAGTTCACGATATCGAGAATTCTGAAGAAGAGACACTGAAGCAATAAGAAGAGACAGCGTGTGAGCATCAAACAGAACGATGAGCTGCGATTAAACTGAGTTGCCGATCTGTTGCAGCTGACGGCTGAACAGCTTGTCTTCGTCGATGAGACTTTGTTCAACGAGACTACAAGATGACGTCATCAAGCCTATGCATCAGTTGGTGAGTCAGCTCGCTATCAAGTCTCTAGAAAGAGAGAGCATTTCTGAAGCGTTCTTCCGATGTATACAATCGATGACTATCTACTCTGTACCGATATTCGTGAAGACTGATTCAACGACGAGACTTTCTTCGCTGCTTTGAAACTATCAATGATCTGTCTCTTGAAATTGCGAGGGCAATTGGCTTTGGCAGCAGCCTCTACAATGATTCTAGCAGCGACGTCTGCTTTGACTTTGCGAGCAGCGTCTGCTTTGACTTTGCTAGAAGGTTTCTTCGTTGATGAGGTGCTTGAGAGAATGAGTGAATCCTCTAGAGGTAGTTTCTGACTTCGGCGTGACGACGGCATGATGGCTTCGGGGATCGAGGGGGCTAAAAGGATGTCAGCACTGTGAAAGGGTTGAACAGCTTCAAATTTACCGGTTTGATTTTTCTATTGATTTTTCAATAGAGCGTTGAAGGTTTGAGAATGTCAAGAATGTCTGAATTCAATAGTAAATTTGGGGGGGGGGCGCGATGCCAAGGAATTCATAGCTTTCTGCATACGCTAATTTCTGCATACGCTAATAATCATGTTGAGCATTCGCACGCGCACCAACTCTGCCTTCGATTCTGTTCAATACCTCCTTGAAATCTCCAACACCTGGTTCTGTGCTATATGTTGGCATCGAAGCCTGATTATCAGGTGTTACAACCTGGCATAGGTAGTCATTTTTTGCTTTCAACTTCCCCAACTCGGATTGCATCCCGGCATAATCTTTTGGATACATCGTCTGCTCTTCCCATATCTGCGTCACTCTGCTTGGCTGAGTTTGCGATATGGTGTCACCCCATTTACCCTTTGACCATGCACTCGATTAACCCAGTTCGGGCCAATTGAAGACCTTTGTTAGATCAGCCCATGAATTGGCTTAAGAAGCGCATAAGATCAGTAGATAGGTGATCTGCTGCCCTAGTACTCCATTTGGGACATCCTGGACCAACGGAATGTCGCTACGTGATGGGGTCAGTACGGTGCAGGGGATGAAAGTAGGGTCAAGAGGGTTCATGGGAGCGATTCGACCAGATGTAAAGGGCTCTGTCCAGGCGTCCTGAGGTATGCCTAGCATCGTAGCTCTTAAACGTGTGATTTCCGCAGGTAAGCTTGCTATTGGTACGCTCGAAGAAATCCCTAATTTTATTGCCAAAGACCGAGCTTCGGAATCCGACAGAATAGCGATGTACTGGAAGCCTATTACTGAAAGTTGGCTTTGGGGGGATTTTGAGAGATTCAGGTAAGTAAAGTAGATCTGATATGTTAAAAAGGGGTATTGTTGACGATTCGTCATTACAGTAGCTTCTTATATCTAGCTTTCTAAGTAGTGTCGGGGTCGCCAAAGAATCAGCTTGCGTGTTGTAGAGAGCGCCAGGGGATAAGGTAATCCAGAATCTTCTCGCCACCTTTCTGCAACCGCCAATGTTGCAGTTGATGCATATGCCCGATAAAATATGCAGTCGCGGATACCCGTGGCCCAAGAGCAAGAAGGAACTCTATCAGTCCTTCAAGATTTCTTTACCTTCGTTTCTCTTCCTTGTAATATATGAGATTCTCTGCAAAGACTTATTTATGCAATTTCTCCGTTCTAGGTTCAGATGTTGATGATGGTCTTGGTATATCACGGTCAGTACCTGGTTACAGAACGTATCCACTTCAAAGTCGACGAAATGGTGAGACGAAATTGGCTTAACAGGTGCTCTTGCCATTCGGCCCCCCGTCAACTAGCAATTTTCCAGATTCACGGGGTTGAAGTAATGAATCCATGCTTGGCTAATGATGGTAAAAGTAAGAAAAGGGGTGTTCTTACGATACTGGAATCCACTGTCTTCAAAGGTAAGGTAAGGTACCTCCTCGCTAAACTATCTTGAGAATTTGTATCCGACGATATCCTCACCGAAGAAGGCATATCCCTACTCTACCATTCCCGTCCTCGATAAGTATGTCTCTTATTCCAAACACACAATTTACTCTTGTAAGAAAACTAACTCTACGTTAAAAAGGAAAAGTTCAGTGCGCGTTGAGAATCGAATTTGATCTGAAATACCCAAAAAATCAAACCCTGGAAACATGCGCAAGCGGCTCAAGCTTAGAGCGGGTGCCTATGTTCCTACATACTCTGCCATTCCCGTCCTTGATTAAGATTAACTTCTTATTGCATCTATTGATCTCACTTTTGCAGGAGATCCCACCAGATACACATTCAACACCTTCGTATCTGAATCTCTACATCTACCATTCCCACAAGATCCACCCATGCCCACAAAAACTTCTCAAACCCTAACCAATACAACATCTACGTCTCGAGCACAAGTCTCAATATGGTCCGTCAATACCTTGGCGTTGCTGATCCGTGAATTTATATTGCCCTCCTTATCAGGAAACGTCATCAAGATATCCTCCCTTTCCATCAAAGTTATCAAAGCGGCTCTCATCCCTGGTACGTCTCTCGCATAGAGCGTCTGCTCTCTCCACATCCTTTCCATCTCCTGTTGGCTAATATCGGAGTGCTCCTCCCCATGCTGAAACTTCCCTTTTATTTGAGGAATAATAGTGTATGACGGCCCATTCCAGATCTGATTGAAAACCTTTGTTAGATCGGCCCAAGAATTAGAATACCTGGCGCGCAAAATTAGAATGTAAGTGACTTGTTGTCCGTCGGTGTTTTCTCCTGGGATAAGTGGGATGACACTGCGGGATGAAACTCTGATTAAGTCCAGTTTTGCGTGATGAGCCACCCACATGACGTCGCCACTGTGAGGATCCACATGCCATCCACCAGGTAATTCAGGGGACGTAGACATGGCATTTCCTGCATCAGAAACTGGTCCACCACCTTGGCTTGTGCTCGAGTGGCGAGGTATATTCGTTTCTAAATGACGGACGATTTCGGGTACTAGGTTTTCAAAAGGTATGCTGGAAGGTATGCCCAATTGTCTAGCCACGTCGCGAGTGACCTCGGGAGATAATTTGTTGACATCTTCGAGAACCATTGTTGAGTAGAGAAGCTATTTATGAGCCACTTGTAAGCGGCAAGGAAGTCTGTTGCTAAAAATGATATTTGAGGACCTCACTGAGCTTTATATGTTGATCGTTAATCGATTCTTCACCTCGCAATTTCCAGCACGTGCTAAAGCAATCAAAGAAGCAGCTTTCCGAAAAACGAAAACAGAGGCATGTCTTCCACCAGACCTTCAAGCAACAGCATGTGCTCAAGCAATGAAGAGAAGCTGCTTGCTGAACAACAAGAAAATCTGCATGTCGTCATTCAGAGAAGCAGTCTGCATAACCGCTTGCTACCTTCAGCTGTGATTTTCCTACCAGGTTATACAAACAAAATGAAGAAACAATGTCCAATCTCAGCAAAAGCCTTACTTGCATATCTCTCACACGACATATGAAGCATTTCGTTGATGCTTTGGCGGGATCTGGCTGGATAGCATGAGTCACGATGCAGAACAAGCCACAAACAGTCCTATGGCTTACAACAGCCGCTTAACAACCCCTCCCCCCGGGTAGACGTAGCTACCTTGATCTCCGTCTACATTCATATCCTATTCTTCAGCTTACTGGCAGCGAGGAATCAATCATACCAGCAGATAGCAAAATCGGCATAGACTGAATCGATGCCAAATTGGACGTTGTGGACATTAAGTACTAGCCCTATGAGGATAGAAACAAGGACGATGGGCCTACAGCTCGGGCCGTAGGTACCTGGACAATGACTTCAGCTTGAGATCTTCCCCGGGAATAGAATTGAAAGAGATGGCTCGTAACATAATCGGAAAAGCCTCGAAAGTGGAAGAAAGCGGGGTGCAGCTTGCACTCGCAAAGAAGAAAACGACTGATGAAAATTCCAGAGACTGACAAAGTCCCCCTTTTGTCCACCATTACCTAGCCTCAACATCGCTCGCTACCTGTAGCATCCAAGCGGCCCACCCACCCTTGTCCCTTTCTCAATAGACAGCCTGACCCTTTTTGCTTTCCCTTATCAACAGAGCATAATCGATAAAAAAGGTTTCCTGCGTTCCATCAGCTAAAAATACACTTCGTCAACACAACTGATCGAGCAAGCAAAAAATGCAAATGTCGATTTCCCACAGCTACGATTCAGGCTTGTCTAGAAATATCGTCGTAATGTATGTATCCTACAGGAACCAGTTCCAGATATTCCGAGACCAGACCAAGGATATGTACATGACCTTTTCCGCTCACTGATACTACACAAACCCGGTTTTAATACTGCGAAACACACCCTCCCCATCCCCCTTACCCACCCCCCAAAAACAGAAACGCCCAAAGCAGACTTGCATCCACACAATAGTACTTCCCAAACCATTTCAACCTCACCCCCACCACCCCTACACCCTCAAACCTCAAACAAGCAG
>JAABUS010008034.1_pt1 | contig 11746 bp, 9 predicted proteins | sample 5560161 | NCBI WGS metagenome assembly JAABUS01 (sample SAMN10711885, study PRJNA513376) | rock metagenome | isolation source: Antarctica rocks | place: Antarctica: Victoria Land, Trio Nunatak nord | collected 2016-01-04 | reverse complement strand
CTTGGCCTCGCACTTCGAGGGCAAACGCCTGAACAGCCCCAACGACGTGACAACCGACGCCAAAGGCCGCGTCTGGTTCACCGACCCGCGCTACGGCGCGAACCGCGCCGACATGGAACTCGACCATGAATCGGTCTTCCGGCTCGACCCGCCCACGACTGACGGCGGCGATTGGGCGATCACCCGCGTGACCTTCGACACGACCCGCCCGAACGGCCTCGTCTTCTCGCTCGATGGCGCGACCCTCTACATCGCGGAGTCACCACCGGCCCCGGAAGGGAACCGCCAACTCCGCGCCTACCCGCTCAACGCCGATGGCAGCCTGGGGCAGATGGAAGTCCTGCACGACTTCGGCCCCGATCGCGGGATCGACGGGATGCGGATCGACAACAGCGGCAATATCGTGGCGAGTTGTGGTTGGGAACAAGGTGGCCCAGGTCCCCGGATCGCGATCTTCGCGCCGGAAGGGAATGTGCTGGCCGAGCACCCGACGCCGACCGCCCCGACGAACTGCGCCTTCGGCGACGCCGAGTTGCGCGGTATCTACGTCACCGGGTATGACGGTGGCCTCTACCACGCCCGCACCTATCTCCAGGGGATTTGAGATGACCGCAGCGAACGAGGCCCGCAGGCGCGTCCTGATCACCGGGGCGGGCGGGCGGATCGGCACCAACTTCCGCCGCGAGTACGGCGACCGTTACACACTGCGCCTCGCCGAGCGCGACGGCGCGACGATCCGCGAACCGGGCAATCACGAGCAAGTCACCTTCGACATCGCCGATCTCGACGCCTGCCGCGCGGCGTGCGCGGGGATCGACACCGTCATCCATCTCGCCGCCGATCCGTCGCCGCGCGCCGATTTCTACGGCTCGCTCCTCGACAACAATATCAAGGGCGTCTTCAACATCTTTCGTGCGGCGAAGGATGCGGGCTGCCAGCGCGTGATCTTCGCCAGCAGCATCAACGCGGTCAGCGCCTACCCGCAGGATACGCAGATCACGCCGTCGATGCCGACCCGCGCGCCGAATCTCTACGGCGTCAGCAAGGCTTTCGGGGAGTCGATCGCCAGCTACTTCGCGGATACCGAAGGGCTGTCCGCGATCTGCATTCGCATCGGCTACTACGATGCCGGGAACCCGGATGCGCCGGTCACGACGCAGCGGCTGAACACCTACACCAGCCCGCGTGACCTCAACGCGCTGCTCATCCTGGCGATCGAGGCGCAGGAGATCCCGTTCGCGATCGTCCACGGCGTCTCCGCGAATCGCTACCAGCGCCTCGATCTCAGCGCGACCCGCGCCCTGCTCGGCTACGCGCCGCAAGACGACGCCTTCAAGATCTTCGGGATCAATCTGCCGGGCGAAGAAGAGCGCCCATAATCTGGGGAAGGGGTGGCTGATGGCCGACACGAAGGAACGGGGACGGTTGGTCTTCCTGGCCGAGCCGGAGCGGATCGAATACCGCGAGTACGATCTCCCGGAAATCGAGCCGGGCGGCATTTTGGCGGCGGTCGTGCGCGCGAACGTCTGCGGCTCGGAGTTGCACATCTGGCGCGGCCAACACCCGACGGTGAGGCAGTGCGTCCTCGGCCACGAGATGGTCGGGCGGGTCCACCGCCTCGGCGCTGGCGTCACGACCGATTACGCCGGGCAGCCGCTGGCGGTGGGCGACCGGATCGTCGCCTGCTATTTCCTGACCTGCCGCAAATGCCGCGCCTGTCGTCGCGGGCAGTTCAACCTCTGCGAGAACGTTTATCGCTTCTGGATGCAGCACCCGGACATCGCGCCGCACTTCCACGGCACCTTCGCCACCCATTACTGCATCCACCCCGACCAGTACGTCTACAAGGTGCCGGAGTCGGTGCCGGACTCGATCGCCTCGTTCGCCAACTGTGCCCTTTCGCAGGTCTACTATGGCCTCGACGCCGCCACCCTGACGGCCGATGAGACGGTGGTGCTGCAAGGCGCGGGCGGCCTCGGCCTCTCGGCAATCGCCGTCGCCAAGGAGCGCGGTGCGCGGGTGATCGCGATCGACGGTGTCGGCTACCGGCTCGAAGCGGCGCTGGCCTTCGGCGCGGACGAGATCGTGGACATGCGCGAATACACAACCCCGGAGGCGCGGATCGCCGAGGTGCTGCGCCTGACCGAAGGATGGGGGGCCGACGTGGGGATGGAACTGACCGGTGTGCCGGACGCCTTCAACGAGGGACTCGGCTGCATCCGTCCCGGTGGGCGCTACGTCTCGATTGGCAACGTCTCACCCGGCCACCTGACGCCGTTCGACCCCGGCCTGCTGAACCGCAAAGCGGTCCAGATCATCCCGGTCATCCGCTACCAGCCCTGGTATCTCCTAAAATCGCTGCAACTCCTCGCGACCACCCAGGGCCGTTACCCCTGGACTTCCCTCGTCGATCAAGACTTCGCCTTTGAGGATGTCGACAACGCCCTCCTCCGCTCCGAACGCCGCGAAGTTCGCCGCGCGAGTATTGTTATTGGGAAGTAGCCAGTAGTCAGTAGTCGGTAGTCAGTTGGTCTTTACTGGCATCGCGCCCGCTAATTGCTGCGGTGCCATTGGTACCTCACTGACTACCGACTACCGACTACCGACTACTACGGAGCCTTCATGGGCGAATTGGCCGGCCTGGGGGCCGCGATCATCTGGGCGACCACGAACATCGTGTTGCGCGGCCAGTCGGTGCGGCTCGGCGCGGTCACGGTCAATGCGTGGCGCACCGTCTTTGCGGCGATCTGCTTCATCATCATTTTCTTGCTGACGCGCTCGCTCAGCACCTTCACGCAACTACCGTTGCAGGGGGTCGCGGCGCTACTGACCGGCGTGATCTTCGGGATGGTGATCGGCGATGTCCTCCAATTCACCGCGATGACCCGGATCGGCGTCGCCCGCGCGATGCCGATCAGTTCCTGCTTTCCGCTCTTCACCATCGCCATCGCCGCCGTCTTCCTGGGCGAGCGGATCACCGGGCGCACGATCATCGGCGCATTGCTGGTGATTGCCGGGGTCGTGCTGGTGGCGCTGCCGAGCCGTGTCGCGACGGTGAACGTGACCGAGGGCGCCGCGCCGCCGCCATCGCTCTACTGGATCGGCGTAGCGATGGCGCTCGGAGCCGCCATCTGCTGGTCCTGCTCCACGACCCTCTCGCGGATCGCCTTGCGCGACATCGACGTGATCACCGCCAATACCATCCGGATGCCGTTCAGCGCGGCTGTTTCGCTCCTCCTCAACCTGCGTACCGGTGGTTTGCCGCTGCGGAAATTCGGGCGTAGCAGCCTCGTCATCCTGATCCTCTGCGGGATCATCGGTACGGCGGGCGGCGGCTTCCTCTACCTGACCGCCATCGAACTCGCCGGGGCCGCCAAGACCGCCGTCCTCGGCTCCGCCGCCCCGATCTTCGGACTGATCGGCTCGGTGATCTTCCTGCGCGAACGACCGAGCCCGCGTGGTATCGTCGGCACCCTCCTCTCCGTAGCGGGGATCGTCCTCGTCGTCTGATACTGACTTTGGTGGGAAAACTGCGATTCCGTTAGTGGTGGCTGATAGCCGCGACGCCGCGCGGGACTAGGACGCGCCTCGCGGGTCGGCGACTACGAAGCCTGCGACCCGGCACAGAACCACGTCCCCTCTGAGATGGTGAGACGCACCAGTAACTCAACCGACGTGAGTACCAAGAGTCAGCGTCGGCTTCATCAGCTTAGGCGTGTCTAAGGCACAGCTATGACGGAGCACGCCATATATACCTCAAAGCGCATAGTAATGTAGGCCAGGGGATACCTTGCGGTTACATTACTGGAAGATAATGCAGGCGAAGCTCGCAAGCAATAGTGTTCAGCCGGGGGCGTCCACGGTTAGTCAGATGGATGTCGGTCCTCGGTATCCAGTTGGCCAAGCGCCCAATCGATTTGCGCCCGCAGCCCCCTGCCATAAACATCATCATCAAGAGCTTTGGTATGCCGACGGGCGACCCGATAGGCTTCGCGCGCCTCGTCGTGCCGATTACTATGAGCATAGACGTATCCGAGGTTGGAGTAGATCGACGCGTAGAGTTTCGCCGCTCGTCCATCGGCCACCTGATTCGCCCGCTCCAAAGACTCCAAGTGCCATCGAAGTTTCTCGTCCAGCGGCATGGGTTCTGAGACTCCGAGCATATGTGCGGCCACGCACGCGCCATAGTCATCCCCGCGCTCGGCAGCGTGCCGCCACATATCCTGGTACACCGCCTGCGCCTCCTCCTCGCGGCCAGCTCTGCGGAGATCGCGTGCGTGCCAGATGGGCAGCAACGAATCCTCCTTGCTTTCCATCGACCCCTTCCGTCCTTTGCAGCCGATCCAACGTGCGATGTCTACTGCGCTATGTCATGCTTTATGCTTCGCCCTCAACTCCTCTATTTGCGAGACGAGGGTGAACTGCGTATACGGCTCTCGCTATTCTGATTTCGCCGCTGGCATCGCTCCCTCTCCTTACTCCCATCCCATCTCGTACTATCATTATGCAGGCTGCAGCACACGTCAAGCTCATCCGTCAGCTGTTTCTTGTATGTTCTCGCAACGTTATGCCAAGTGCGTGTCTGATGCCGATCAGTGGCCCAAAGCCTCCTGACATCAGCCAGCCGTGTAACAGTAAGAGAGGAACAATGACCGCGCAGACGATCCTCGAAGTGAAAGAGAAGCTGAACGGCGAGCGCCACGAGTTCGCCAGCGCCCTGCTGGCCCATACGCCGGATGAAGTCGTCTCACTCTATATCTTGCCGCGCGATGGCGGGCTCGGCGGGGTGCCCCTGCAAGGTGGGACACGTAGCCTCGGCTATTTCTGGCCCGCCCGCCCGTACAATATCTATCACGCGGTCGATGCTGACGGGCGAACACTGGTCGTCTACATCAACCTCAGCGACCGCACCGTCATCACCGCCGAGGCGATCACCTGGCGCGACCTGATCGTCGATCTCGTCATCACGCCGGATGGGGAGTGCCGCGTCCTCGATGAGGATGAGTTACCGCCCGACATCGATCCGCACCTCCTGGCGGAGATCAACGCGGCGCGCGACGAACTGCTCGCCACCTACCCCGCCGTCATCGCCGAACTCGAACGGCGCACGGCGGCCCTGCTCAGGTGAGCGGTGCAGTCCGTGCATGAACTGGCATAGGGGTAACTGGTATCACCTCGGCGAGATCGCGGATATCCGATAGCTGCCGGGGCACATCGATCTACCGGAATTTGTCGGAGAGATCGGCGAGGAAGCGCCGTACCGCCCGGAATGAGGTCCGAATCCGGTGTATCCACTACCGTTGCGGTGGGATCACGTTGGCAGGGATCGTGAGTCCAGCGATGACCGTCGAGTCGAGCGATTGTCCACGCCCCACGACCGCGATCAGTGTATAGCGACCAGCGAGCGGCGCGGTATGGCGCTCGATCGTCTCCGCAGCGAGATCGAAGAGCCAGGTTTCCGCGATCCACGCCGCCGCGTAGAGCGGCAACTTGATCTGACGATCATTGTCGCGCGTGGAGTCGGCAACCTCGATGGCAAGCAGTACATCGGCATCCGTCGGCATCGGCGCATCATTACCGCGATCGGCGAACACGGCGAGATCGGGCTGCGGCATCCCATCGTTTGAAAGCCGGATCGGGTTCTGCACACTCAGGATAAGATCGTCAGCCAGGTTGCGCCCGATGATCTTTGCGGCGCGATTGACGCAGTTCATGTGCCGCAGCATGGTTGGGGAGATCACGACGTTATTCTCAGGGGCGCCGTCACTCCGGCCTGCACTGCTTGACCTAGGCCCGACAACAGACAAACCATCTGCGACTGGCTGCTCGATCACCATTACAAGTTGTTCCAATATGTCATGTAATTGCCCTAACTGTGCGACACCGATATGCTGACCCCACTCACGTTCCAGTTGTTGCAGGGTTGCCCGTGCAATCCGCGTAACATCGCGTCCACGCGCGGTGAGTTGCACCATCTTGGCTCGACGATCGGCAGGGTCAGCGATACGCGCGAAATACCCCTGTGTTTCTAAATAATCTATCAAATAGGCCATCGATTGCCGGGTCATCTGTGCCCGTTCGGCCAGATCGGCGACGTGCAAACCTTCGGGTTCAAGATGCTGGAATGGCGTGAAGTGTGCCGGGCGCAAATCGCCATACCCAGCGGCGGCCACCGCAGCATAGACCCGCGCGACCGTGGCCTGGAACGGGATACGCAGTAAGGCTCCGATGAGCCGTTGTTCTATAACTTCGTCCATCTCTCCCACGATCCTTGACAGGCATAGCAAACAACCATACGATAAAGGCAGACTACCTGTCAATCTTCGAATACCCAGGACAAAGTAAAGGAGAAGACGATGATTGATGCTAACAGCCCGAGCGAGCTATCGGCATATGCCCTTGATCGTGACGCCGGTGAAGCAGTGTGGTTCTTAGGGACCAAAATGGTGATCAAGGCAACCGGGAAAGAGACGAGCGGCGCATTCGGCTTGATCGAACAAGTTCTCCCGCCAAACTTTGCTCCACCACCGCACATCCATCATGCGGAGGACGAGGCCTTCTATCTGCTGGAAGGTGAGGGTGATTTCTTTTGTGGCGAAACATCCTGGCATGCCAAACCAGGGACGTTCATCTTCTTCCCGCGCGGCATTGTGCATGGATTCCGAATCGGTCAGTCTGGGCCAGCCCGGTTGCTACAACTGAATTCCCCGGCTGGGGTAGAGCGGATGTTTATCGAGGTGGGCGATCCAGTCACAGCCTCAACAGCGGAGTTACCGCCGCCACCAGCGGTCGAGCGAGTCATCACGCTGGCGCCTGGATACCGAATCAGTTTCGTCGGCGGGCCACCGGAGCAATAGCCTTGCGAGAGCAATCCTTCTTCCGTCGAGAGAATACGTAGCTGCCCCGCTGGATGAGATCCGGCGGGGCAGCACCGACCTTACCCCTGCACGAGTTCCGGCAGCGGAATCCTGAACTGCTCAGAAAGACCCTTGAGATCATCCCAGATCGCGTCGGGCAGCGGGATACCGTCGCGCTCGCGGCGTTCGCGCGAGATCTTCTCCGGCTCACCGGGGGTCAGCACCCGCTGCACCCCCTGGGCGGGCTTGACCTCGCGGGCGGCGGCGAGGGTCGCGCCGGTCAGCGCACCGTAGCGGTCGGCATCGCCGAAGAACGACGGATCGAGGACGATCAGGAGGACGCCGGTGATGTGGCCGCTCGGCCCCGCCGCGACCTCATCGGTGCGCCCATGTCGCGCCCCGAGATCCCAGGAGTCGGCGGTCTCGTTCTCGATCATCGCCAGCCCGCCGAGCAGCGCGGCGGTCAGCGCGAGGCCATAGCCCTTGTGCCCACCGGCATCGCCGCCGAGCGGCAGCAACGCGCCACCGGCGTAGAAATCGTCCGGCTGCGTGCTCGGCTGGCCGCTCTCGTCGATGATGCAGCCTGGGGCGAGTTGGGCATCCTTCGAGCGCGCGACGCGGATTTTGCCCTCGGCGATCGTCGAGGTGGCGGCGTCGTAGAGCATCAGCCCTTCATCGCCGGCCGGAACACCGAACGACCAGGGGTTCGTCCCCAGGAAACGCTCGCGCCCGCCGAACGGCACGACGATCCCCGAGCCCGGTCCCGCCGCCCCGTAGGTGACGATCCCGACCAACCCTTCGGCGACCGCGCGCTCGGCGTATTCGCCGAGGCGACCGATGTGCATCGAGTTGCGGATGGCGACCGTGGCGATCCCCTGCTCGCGCGCCTTCTTCATCGCCCATTCGAGGGCGAAGAAGGTCGAGTACTGCCCGAACGACTGCTTGGCGTCGATCACCGCCGTCGCCCCGCGCTCGCGCACGACCTCCGGCTGCGCCTGCGGCTGCAATACCCCGGCCTGCACCTGCTGGACATACCAGGCCATCCGCAACACCCCGTGCGAATCGTGCCCGGAGAGGTTCGCGCGCACCAGATGATGCGCGACCTCGGCGGCGGCGGTCTCATCGGTGCCGACCGCGAGGCAGATCTGCTTGATGAACTCCTCCAATGGACCGGCGGGACACAACACTTCGGCCATATGTCTGCTCCTTTCATCCGTCCAACTTACCCCACCCGGATGGGCTAGCGGGAGTATACGCCGATCGGCGGAAATGGGAAATTGGGCAGTATGTGGGATCATGTAGCGCACAAAGAAACGGTGGGTAGCAGTTGGGGTGTTGACTCGCTGGGTTGACGGGGACCGTCGGAGGGCGTGGGCCGCCGGAGGCGTTATCGCGGTGAGTAGCGGACGGCGGGCGTGGGAGGACCGGGGATTAAAATCCCCGGCTAGGTGGCCTGCGGGCCACGAAGTCCACTTCAGTGGACTAAGTTCGTTGCGAGGCACTGCCCATCATGGCAGGCACCGGGCTGATGTCGAACCTAGCCTACTGAAGTAGGCCGTGGTCCCCTGCCGGGTCAGGGGATGAGTGGCCGCAGCCACCTAGCGCCGGATTCATCCGGCGACCCACGCCTACAGACAACCACCCACCACCGTAACGAGCCAGACGCCGCAGGCCACCCACCGCCCCAATCCCTCCGGCGACCCACGCCCGCCAGCGGCCACCCACCGATCTTATCCCTCACTCATCACCCCAGCCCCAGCGCCACCGCCTCCTCCAGCCCCAGCGCCCGGCCCTCGGACCAGGCGGCATCCCAGGTCGCCTCGGCGATAGCGGCGCGGGCGGGCGGCTGGAACTGATCGTTGTGCTGGCGAAAGGTCGGGGCCAGGATCGCGCCGATCTGATCGCGGCGCTCCTCGGCGGCACCCCACAGGCGGGCCGCGCGTTCGGGCTGCCCGCTCACCGCAGCGGCCATCGCCAGCAGATCGAGACAGAGGTAAATCCCGCGCATCACCCCGAGATCGGCATAGGCACGCAACGACTCGCGCAGGGCGATCTGCCCGCCAGCCGGATCATCCGCCAGAATCAAGACGCCGCCGAGATGCAACAGGGAGTTGGCGAGTCCGCGCGGGTTCCCGCGTTCGCGGTGCGCCGCCACGCTCTCCTCGGTCAGCACCCGCCCGGTCAGCGGGTCGCCCTGATGGGTCACCACCCAGCCGAGACTCATCAAAATATCGGCGCTCCCGATCGGGTTTGCCAGCGCCCGGTAGCGCGCCAAACACTCCTCGTGCAGCGGGCGGGCGCGGGCGTAGTCGGCCTCGTCGCGCGCCACGTACGCGAGATGCTCGAACGTCGCGGCGATGCCGCGCTTGTCGCCCGCCTCGCGGTAGAATTCGAGCGCCGACTGATGCAGGCGCTCCGCGTGGCGATAGTCGCCCTGGTTGCGGGCCAGGGTGCCGGTGACGTTCAATGCCTGGGCGCGTAGGCCGCTCGGCGCATTCGGGGCGCTCGCTAGCGCCGTTTCGAGCGCCCGCCGCCCCGCCCGAAAGAAGCCGCGCGCCTCCCAGAAGCCGCCGAGCGCGACCGCGAGGCGCAGCCCCCACGACGGCACCCCGCCGGACAGCGACCAGTCGAGCGCCGCGCGCAGGTTGCCATGCTCCCAGCCGAGGCGATCGAGCCATTCGCGCAACCCGAGGCCGGCGAGGAACGGCGCGGCTTCCTCGGCGAATGTCAGATAGTAGGCGGCGTGGGCGCGGGCGATCTCCGGGGCCTCGCCGCTCTCCGCGAGTTGTTCCAGGCCATACTCGCGGATCGTCTCCAGCATCCGAAAGCCCACCTCGCCATCGGGGCGCTCCTCCTGGCGCAGCAGGCTCTTGTCCACCAGCGACTCGAACCCCGTCAACACGTCGAGCGGGGCATCGAGCGCGGCGTTACAGATCGCCGCCGCCGCCTCCAACGTCCCGCCACCGACGAAGAGTGCCAGACGCCGGAAAAGGATCCGATCCGGGATACTGAGCAGGTTATGGCTCCAATCGATCGCCCCGCGCAGGGTGCGCTGGCGTTCGGGGAGATCGCGCGCCCCGCCGGTCAGCAGTTGGAGCCGACTGTCCAGCCGCGCCAGCAGGGCGTGCGGGGCCAGCAGCTTGACCCGCGCTGCAGCGAGTTCGATCGCTAGCGGCAGACCATCGAGCCGCGCGCAGATCACGGCGACAGCCCCGGCATTCGCCGCCGTGAGCTGGAAATCGGCCCGCGTTGCCTGCGCTCGCTCCACGAACAGCCGCACCGCCGCATATTCGCCGAGGCGCGCCAGCGATGGCAACGCATCGAGTTCGGGCAATTCGAGCGGCGGCACGACCAACTCATATTCGCCCGATAGGTGCAGCGCCGCGCGACTCGTCACCACGATCTTCAAGCGCGGCGCGGCCACCAGGATCGCCGCGACGAGCGGTGCCGCCGCCGCGACCTGCTCGAAGTTGTCGAGGATCAGCAGGCTCTCGCGCTCCTGTAAATCGGCCTGTAAGCGATCCAGGATCGGCCGATCGCCACCATCGGGGATCGCCAGCGCCCGCGTGATGGCCTGCGCGACCCGATCGGCATCGTTGAGATTGGCGAGCGGCACGAAAAAGACGCCATCGGCAAAGGCATCGAGCAACGCGGCGGCGAGTTGCAGCGCGAGGCGGGTCTTACCGACGCCGCCCGGCCCGGTCAGCGTCACCAGCCGGATCTCGGGGCGACGCAAGAGGGCGATCAGCGCGGCCGTCTCATGCTCGCGCCCGACGAGTGAGGTGGTCGGCACCGGCAGGCCGTGCCCACCCTGGTCGGCGGTGCGGAGCGGAGGAAAATAGCTCGGCAGGCCCGGTACGAGTAATTGATAGATCTGCTCCGGCCAGCCGAGGTCTTTCAGGCGATGCGGCCCGAGATCGCGCAGGGTCACGCCCGACGGCAGGGCCGTGGCAACCAGATCACAGGTCGCCTGGGTCAGCAGAATCTGCCCACCATGCGCCAGTGCCCCGACACGCGCGGCGCGGTTGACATCGAGCCCCACATAACGCCCGCCAACCGCGCGTGGTGCCCCGGTGTGCAAGCCCATCCGCACCAGCACCGCCCGCCCCGGCGGCCACGCATACGCCGCCAGCGCACGCTGCGCCGCGACCGCCGCCGCAACGGCGTCTGCCGCCCGCGCGAAGCTGACGAAGAACGAATCCCCCTGGGTATCGACCTCGTAGCCGCCATGTGTGGTCCAGGCACCGCGCAAGAGTTCGTTATGTGCCGCCAAAACCTCGGCGTAGTGATCCCCGAGCGCCCGCAACAGGCGCGTCGAACCCTCGATGTCGGTGAACAGCAGCGTGACCGTGCCGCTCGGGAGGCCGGGGGGCAGCTGAACCATCAACGGCTCCTGGCATCGTGGCGTCACCGTGCGAATGAGTGAGCAGTAGTAGGGGAAGTATATACGTTAGGGGTGATAAATGGGGCGGTGAGTGGGTAATCGTGGGTCGCGAGTCGTGGGTCGTGAGAGGGGAGGGGTTGGTAGTCGGTAGTCGGTAATCGGTAGAGAGCGACGAAGCGGGGTGGTATCAGGCCGACTGCAATGACGGAGCTAATGCACATCCGTCGGGGCCGCCGGTTGATATCCCGGTCTGCCCACAGTCCATAATGCTTCGGCATGTACCCCCCACCCCCCAACGAGTCACCCCGCCCCTGGCAGGGAGGGGCCGAGGGAGAGGTCCTCCTAGCCGCCCTCACCCCACCGCTGGCACGACGCGCGAGAATCGAGTAGAGTCCTCCAATCGTTGTAGAGACGGAGAGGGAAAGACGATGTGGGTCTCGAAACTTTTCGGGTCGCTGCCAGTCCTCCTCGATTTCGTGAACCGGCACCATCTGCGTCACGATCA
>JAABUS010008033.1_pt1 | contig 11746 bp, 12 predicted proteins | sample 5560161 | NCBI WGS metagenome assembly JAABUS01 (sample SAMN10711885, study PRJNA513376) | rock metagenome | isolation source: Antarctica rocks | place: Antarctica: Victoria Land, Trio Nunatak nord | collected 2016-01-04 | reverse complement strand
CGTAATCAGCGAGGAGGAGGGAAGTGAATGGGACTTTTACGCGGCTTGTTGTCAGTATGACATGGACCTTGAGTGGGACCGGCAGTCAAGTGTGGATTACCTGGAGCGAGACCGGCAAGCTCAATGATACGGGTGCCTGCGAGTGGTGGGGGATTAGAGGCCATGATTAGGGGTTGTATATGGGTATCAACAAACGCTACGGGGCCAAGAAGTGACATTTGAAACCTTAACAGAAAAGGCTGATGGCCCGCTTAAGCTTAACCGAGATGTAGACAGACGCGGATGATACTGTACAAGTACTTTGTGTGCAAGTGAGAACGCGCCCAATTCGCCAAGACCGTTTCAACAAAGATTCTGCGTAAAATGCTCGTGGTAAAAGTATGTACCCGCCATGCTGTGTCGTACCGTGACTTTTGACCCTAGAAAAGACCTTTGCTCGCTGTGGAGTCGCTGACTCATCCGCTGCTTGGCGAGCTTCTTTTTCTTTTCCGGGCAGTCTAGACGCACCTGCATACAATAAAATTTTGCAGTCATGGCATCCACTGGAAAGGTCTGCCTCGCCTACTCGGGCGGTCTCGACACATCGTGTTTATTGAAGTGGCTCCTTGAACAAGGCTACACGGTGGTTTGCTTTCTCGCAGACGTGGGACAGGTAAGGGTCATCGTGATTCGCATCCACTTGATAGCACGGTTCGTGGCGATCAAAAAAGATCATTAATTGAATGGTTCGCAGGAGGAAGACTGGGACCAAGTCCGCGTCAAGGCAAAAAGGATTGGGGCATCTAAGATGGTCATCAAGGACATACGCCGGACCTTCGTCGAGGACTTTTGCGTCCGCGCTATTCAATGCAATGCGCAATATGAAGGCAGATATTTACTTGGAACGAGTCTTGCCCGCCCGGTTATTGCACGATCTCAGATGCAAGTTGCCTTAGAAGAAGGCTGTAAGTACTCTAGTATCGAATTCATAAAGGATTCTGCTAAAGGAGACTCGTAGGCCAATATGTTAGCTATGGGTATGTGGCAACCGTGAATTTTCCCGGAATTTCCAGTACTTCGATTCACCTTTCAGTCAAGCTCCTGAAAGAAACGAGAGAATGTGTTCACTAATCCTTAGTTTTTAGATGTACGGCAAGTATATTATTCCCTCGCCCTAGGATTTCGCCATCTTTGCCGGCAAAAAGATAACATGCTTTCCTTCTATAACCGCACTCCCTCCATAATGATGACCTCTTCAACAGCATTGAGCCCTTCTCCTCGAATCCATTTGCTGACTTGTGATAACAGGGAAAGGGGAATGATCAAGTCCGCTTCGAACTGGCCTTCCTTGCCATAGATCCGAAGATTAAGACTATTGCCCCCTAGCGAATACCTCAATTCTTTAACCGCTTCCAAGGGAGGAACGATCTACTCGAATATGCAGCTGAGATGGGGACTCCCGTGACTTCTACTAAGGCCAAGTCGTACAGTATGGATGATAATCTCGCACTGTAGCTATGAAAGCGGACAATTAGAGGACCCATCCCGACCTCCTCCTGATGACATATAGACCCGGTGAGAATCTTTTCCCCTCTCTTTGAGAGACAACCCTTATTAAAAGTTAATATGCTACAGCACTAGTGATCCTATGACTGCACCGTCCACTCCACAGGACATTACCATCCCGGTTTAGAATGGGTATTCCGGTTAAGGTCAGCTCCAACGGTAAAGAGTTTATGGATAGCCTAGAGCTCTTCATCGCCTTGAACGAAATTGGCAAGCTTCACGGTATCGGCAGGATTGATATCGTTGAGGTTTGTACTTTAAATTCTTGGTTTCGTGGCGTGCTGACTTTCGAAGAACCGTTATGTGGGAATCAAGTCAAGAGGGTGCTATGACTCACCTGCCATGACAATTGTGAGTACTAGAATTCATCCTTTTTAGCTCTTATGCAGGGCTCCAAGTACTCCTTGCGTTAATCATCTCCATCGGCCCCTTCCGTCTCTTACTATTATCTCTACTCCTTCAACAATACTAGATGTAAGAGCTGATATCTATCTATAGCTACGGGCAGCGCACTTGGACCTTGAAGGTCTTGTCATGGACGGAAAGGTGCGGTCCCTCCGCGACCAATTCGTCACCCATTCGTGGTCAGAGATTCTATATAATGGGCTGTAAGACAACATGACGCCTTTCTCCATTACCAGCGCTGACTCTTCACGATATAGCTACTTCTCGCCCGAGAGAGAGTTTGTAGAAAACAGTCTCATGTTCTCCCAGCAACGCGTCGTATGTCCTGATCTACAGCCCTTGGGCCTCACCAGCTAATGCTCTTCTAGAACGGCGAGGTTCGTCTTCGATGCTACCGCGGTAACTGCTTTGTTCTGGGGAGATCATCTGAGACTGAGAAACTGTACTCCGAAGAGGAGTCATCAATGGACACCCTAGTGAATTTCAGCCCCGTTGATACGAGTAGGTTTACATTCCTTGAGTCAACTTCTAGTATCGTGCGTTTTCGCCTAGCCTTTAATTCTAACCTTTGTATAGCCGGTTTTATCAACATCAACGCTATCCGTCTGAAAAAATACGGACTTCAGAAGTTGGAGGAAGGCAACAGCTTGGCAGAAGTATGAGATCATAAGATGTGGGATCGAGCGACGAAGTGTGAAATTGCTCAATGATACGTAGTAGGGCACGGACCACCCAATGAGCCCAGAAAAATTGCAATTCTACGATCTATGTTATTGCATTTTTAAGTAAGCAACCTACTTCTCAAATCAAATTGAAGTTCTCCAGAGCCATTCCCGTCCATTTTTCTCCGTCCCTCAAACCCATGAACAAAACATGAACCGACGACCTGATATTGGCCTTCCTGGTGGCGCCGCAAAACAAGCGGCACCACAACTCCAAATATGAGAGCTACGAGAACTGTTACCGCAATATGTTGGGAGTTTGTGCCAGGTAACCGTAAGACGTTTGGAACAGAGGTCGCCTCTTCTCGATGCCCGCGCCGCGGTGGATGAAGTAAGACATTGCTCGCGGGTTCTGGGCCATGGCATTAAGGCAATTGGATGCCAGCGTGTCCGTGTTCATGTCGATGTCTGGGTGCGTGGTGATGGCCAATATTACTATCTGATACCACAGCTGCAAAATGGCATTTCTGGTAGTTCCACCTGGAGCAGAGCTCTTACTTTACCGTTAAAGTCGCTCGCCTTTCCGTCTTCTTCATCCTTAATCGCTGGGAATTGAGGCGGTTCCCTTGAGCGTTCACTTCTCTCCCTTCCCTATCTGGCAAGCTTTCATACTCCCGTCGGTTTCAACGAGGCTTTATGTACGCTCTCCCCTTCACGAGAACGTCTTCGCCTTTCGAATCACTCGTACCTGCTCGTGGTTAGCAGCCTTACGGGCCTCTTCCGTCCGGGTACATCTGCCCCGTTCGTGCTCCTTCATACACTTCTTCGCCTGCAGCATGACCTTGGCGCAGTGAGCGTTCCAGTAGGATTTAGCTTCTTGATGTGAAAAGATCAAGACATTTCAATTGTGATTAACTTTGTATACGTTTGTTAATTAATGTATTGTATTACAAGACAATTTAACAACGTTGTTCAATTTTGAAAGCACGTATTTTGAATTAAAATAAAGTAAATTGATATCACTTACTAAAAATATGTTAATAGAAGTTCAAAATTATCAAAATTTTTTATTATATAGGACAGAGCTAATCTTATTAGATATGATGCAATAATGCTAAAATATTAACTCTAACACATCTGCTATGAAGACAAATCAACTAAAACATCTCTACTACCTCATGCTGAAGTGGTCTTCCCCTTGTGAGAAGCATCAAAGCCCCAAGTCGTTACCGTTGCGGGTTCGATCTTTAATCTCCGTGACTTGTGCATCGGACGTAGAGTGTGAAATCGACTGAGGGTCTGGCTCGAGGAGTCTTTTTGCAGTGTTATGTATTAGCTCGAGTCTATGGCTAAGATAATTCGCCTTTAGTCGTCTGCTCTGGTCCACCTGAAGTAGCCCGTCTCGAATCAGGTACAAAAGCTCGAAGATTGCTTCACTGCAATTGGGATCGCTATTAAGGTCCTGGATACGTTTTATCACGGCAGGGCGCGTAATGGCTCTGAAAGGTTTCAATGACCCGTTGAACTCCAGAGTGAAAAAATAATCGTCTTTGAAAATGTTGCCAGACAATTCCACATCTTTCAAACGGTCTTCTGCAAAAGCTTCTATAGCACCTGATCCATTCATCAACCAAACTACACACTCTAAGAGGATGCAGCCTAAAGACCAAATGTCGTACGCTTGTGACTGAGGTAAGTCCAACTGGCATTCAGGAGGTTCATACGTCCCAAGTCCAGGATGTGGTGGTAACTCCAGGCTTGATTCTCTTGGTTTCATATGGCTGCAGCCAAAATCGCTGATTTTCCAAGTGGAACGGGCTGCAAGACCATCTTTCCCAATCAAGATATTTTCCGGCTTAAGGTCCATGTGAAAACCACTCACGGGGCGGGAGTCTGGCGTCACAAGATCGTTGTGTATGTAGGAGAGAGCCGTCGCAATACCAGCAATTTGTTCAAAATACCAGTGGGCCGAGATTGAAGACGGCTTTGAGTGTGCCCAAAATTGACGAAGATTTTCCTCGGCCAGCGGAAGAATCATTGAATACCGGCCTCTGTGCTCGAAAGTAGCTAGTAGTTTGATGATGTGGCGGTGACCCGAGGAGCGTATGGATCTCATAATGTCCAGCTCTCGATTAAAGGCTCGCTGATTGACATCTGCTGTGCCCCGCGTGAATTGCTTCAGCGCAAATATATGGCCCTACTCCATATTATTATTGAGCACCACTAGTCATTACTGATATTTTAGACTCACTTCTGTGCTCATGGGCGATTCAAACTTCATAAAGCTCGAGTGGTTACAGTGAATTTCCACGCTATGGACACCACCATATGCACCGTTCGCAATCGGTTCAGTTCTGATGAAAGGCAGCCTAGCATCATCATGAAGCTTCAGGTGCATTCCCTCTGAAAAAACAGGAGCCAGCAGCGTCCATTGGAAATCCGCGAATTGCTTTCTAGTGTCAAGGTCCCATTCAGAGAAGGCGGATTGGAGCTTTTTATCCTTCGGCAGACCGTCCACTGATACCGCGATTGGTAATACCTCATCTCCCAAACTTTCCTCGATCAAATCCTTCAATGCGTCAAGCTTACGAATCACAAGTAAGATGGCGAAGATTCTTTTAGCATGCCGAAACACATATTTGGAGACGTCCCCCAATCCTTGGCTTTGGAGCTCCATTTTAATGGCTTGACCGGTCAAGACTTCGTCCAAATCACCGGCAGGAATAAATTGCTCGTCTGTTTCCAGGACTTTTTGAACCCTTGCCAGCAGTCGGCCGCGTAGTGAAGTATCGGTGTTACCCTCCTCAGTAATTCTTTTCAGACCATCTTGGTGCCTTGCGAATGCGTTCTGAGGTCTAGAGTCTTCTGATCTTATGGTGGGGTCTCTAGCATCATCGATGAACTCCTCGCTACTCTGATTTCTTGAATGCCGAGAACAATTGAAACCGACCAATACCTTTTTGATCATAACACAATGGCCTCGGCGGCCATAAGCAGGACAAGTGTCCACGCCATGCATGTAGTAGACGCAATGACAGAAAGAGTACATCTCCACAATCCTGATACACATTTTGCTTTCGGCGTCTGAGTGTGATCATCTTTGGCAGCCTGTATGCGAAGGAGAAAGACACGCGGAAGGTAGGAGCATGCTGTCTACATATGCGTTGAGGAACGTGACCGACGAGTCTGCTGACAAACCCTATACTTGGTAATAATCCTCCTGAATACCCCTTGTACTGCGTGCCGCCTTGCTAATTGGTGATGCTTAGTTAAACGTCTTTGCGGAAAGAATATCAACACAATACACGACCCAGATGTCAGCCATGACCTTGACGTGCACTCATATTGAGTACTGAGATGATGCATCGTTGATGCCTCTTTTCCAGGGGAAAAACAAGTGGGGCTGACACTAGCGCAGCCCTGCGCCCCCTCGACAGGGTCTTGGTGCTTTCCGAAGCTGCGTGAGCGTCTCTATGATAAATGAGGAGCTCGATGCTCTGGACTTACTTTCTGTCTTTGACACTGGATGCAGAATGCCCACCCAGGTCTTGCGCTCCAGGTACATAGACCGCAAGAAGCTTGCGGCCTTGCTGAATGCGTTGTACAAGAAAGAAGAGTGTAGCATCACTGCGCGTGGTCCCAAACCCAGGAATTACATCGAGGCTGACTCGAAGGCAGTTGAAATTGGACAATTGGATTATCAATGTGCCTAAACCTCTCACCTCTGTCAGTTTGACCACCCAAGACTTCTCTCCTTTCCTGACAGCTCTGCTAGGAGCAAATAGATTCATGTCTAGTCTCAGAGCGACCGAATCCTCCTACCTTCGTCTATTCATCTGATGACAGTCTTTGAGGGTGCTGCTACCATCATACATGCGCCAGTGCCATTTTGTAGCATCTTCCACAACACCGTGCACTGTCAACGGAAACTTTCAGCTATCTGCCATATCAGACCGCAGACTACATGGATTGGCACGGACGAAACACGTCTTCCTTTGCATCGGATATCAATCGACTTTGCTTTCAACCTGAGATGAATACTGTTATTCAATGCTATCAACACATCGTGAGATTTGTGAGCTCCAGAGTGCGCGCCTTCACTGATCATAGCATAGAACTCTGACCACGTCCAACATGAAGTCCAGGAGCTCCCAGACCTCGTACTAAGAGACTGGCTGAGGCAGGTACGTCGACGATACTTCCCAGCATTCATGAACTCATGATTCACCTGGGTCAGGACCATTCAACTGATAGGGCGTTGGTTCGGGGTATGCGTATCGTGTGAGTTTCATATGTTTCGCAAATGGTCCAGATCTGACCGTATCAGAATTTCGTATCGAGCAAGTGATGCATCGATCCAACCTAATGATCCAGGCGCCGAGACTCTTAGCCGCCTACCCTTCTCTCGTGAGACCTTTCTCGAACTCATGGACCAGTTCCACCTGTCCCATTCATTCGTGCGCACAATCCTCAGAGGCGGCTTACACTTCTCTTCTAACATGATAAGGGGGCCTTCATCTTCTCATCCCTTTAGGTGTAAGTCTTACTTGTCAATCGCCCTCAGGCGCTGACTTTCTTCTTCAGGCTTCAATATGCGTATGGACAATTCATGGTCGAGAGATCTCGCTATGTCCGCTTCGGCAAACATTGGGACTGGTATGACTTATGCCCTCTTCCATGGCTGTGACGAGCGGGATGTTAAAATGTTGACCGACTGGCTTAAGATGACGACGTGCTCAGCAGGGCACCCTATGCTCCTGCCGGCTTTGTTTTCGGAATTGCAGCTGAGACGTCACAAAAGATTGACTCAAGACAATTGGCGCAAATTGGTGACACTGTATGCTCATACAGGTCAGTATGGCAATCACGCTTTAAGGGCGCAGCCCGTGTTATTGCAGGAAGACGCAATCGACTATGACAACACTACGAGGGAGGTGCTTGGGATGTATTTGGATACAGGATTCTTGGAAAAATCCCTTATGAAACTTCGAAGAGGGCTCAAACAAATGGAAGGCCAATTGGCAGTTATTAGAACCACCGTGCCAGAAGCCCGGATAGACTTCATCGCCACGGAGAATGCTCGTATTGGAGAGCGTCTGGGAGAAATGACGGATGATTATGAAGGGCTTATAGCAGAATGTAAGCTAATCACCGACGGAGCATCACTGCTAATTAATGCTGTAAGTCGGTCGCCTTGCTTTCACAATCCCTATCGAGAGACATTACCTGACTAGCATTATAGATATGGAATCTCATAGCACAGCGAGACAATGTCACTAACCAGTCGATCGCGGCCGACTCGCGGGAAATTGCTTCCGCAGCGGGAAGAGACAGTTCCGCAATGAAGGCCATCGCGGTATTGACGATGGTCTTTCTCCCCGGGACATTTGTTGCTGTAAGTTGTCAACTCTCATCGCACAGTGCCATTATGCAGCTAAACTCTATGGTTTCAAGTCATTCTTCGCGCTGCCACTGCTTGACTGGCAAGCGGCAAGCGGTGCGTCCGTTATATCGGATCGCTTCTGGATTTATTGGGTCGTAACAATACCCTTGACAGCTGCGGTACTTTTGCTATGGAGCATTTGGTATATCTTTTCAGGTTGCCAACGTGCACAATACCGCTCAATGAGCAGAAAGGAGTCTAGGGCTTTTAGCAGTAGGGGAAAAACCCACGAGATGCGTATATTTAACTCCTGTGGACTTGATCGTTTGCGAGCAAACTTGACAAAACCTGAGAGAGACGATGTTACGATAGAGACGACATATGAGATGGCATGATGGCTCAACGATTCCGTCTTTATTGTTGTACTGGGCACGGGACTATAGAAGGGCTGTCGTGTCAAAGGCCATTAGGGGAATTCTTACTTAAAGCTTAGAGAACAAGTACGCATCTGCAAAAAGGATGTCCTAGCCTTTACTCTTAGACTTGAGTCACAAAAATTGTATCCCTACCATACGAGTAGGCCTTTGACTTTGATATGTATGAACAATAAATTGGACTAGCAAGGTTTCCTTTTAAGACGCTCACCGTCAATGAACCTCACGACATCGTCAAGATTGACTAACAGCCATACTCAACAACTGGTAACTACAGTTCTCTCTGTCAGTGAAAGCAGCAGCATCAGCAACATCTTGATCATATCATGAAAGAATCCGGAGTGTCTCTAGTAGCGCGTCTGAATTGAGTGGGAGCAATGGAGCGTCAGGCAGGTTAGATCTTTCGTCATTTTGGAAGATCATTGGTGGCGTCTGTAACGATGTCGAAGATGTAGTACTCCTGAGACGTGTTGTTATAGTGACGTGGGGGATTTGAGCCCTCAACAGATAGTCTGCTAGTGATGATCATGACCTGATGCGAATACACAACGGCAGCTGCTGGTTTGACTAGATAGGACTGAAGAGTCCGGGCGACAGTTTCTTGCACAGCGAACTGTAACAGAGATTGATGGTCATGTGTAGAGATCCGAGAAGAGAACTCGACGAAACATCGCACTAGTGCTGCAGTAATTCTGCGTCGAGTCATTAGAAAAAGCTCTCTACCCAAAAATCGTTCGAGTCTTCAAATTCAATACTAGATACTCAATTTCTCTTATTGCTGTCATAGATACGTCTTGTGACAGCGCTTTCTGTTAATGATTGCTTGATTTAGGATGTTGACTATGTAATTTCGATGAAGTGCAAGCTCGCAAATGCCTAGTAATGAATTCAGTTGATGACTTGTTAGATACTGTAATGACTCGCAGCCCTTGTCGCTGTGCAGCAAACACAGCACTCTCAGTAGGATTTCGCATCTCAGCTGCTGGATAGTAAGCTGGTGAGAAAGAAAGGCTGACTAAAAAGGGTGTTGTCAAATCAGACGCGTTATTACCCGCACACAAAGTATCCGCGTCCTAATCAACTATTCTAGCGAAAATATTATACAACGCTGCACGTCTGTAATACCACTTCATTGCCCAACTCTAGGTTACACTACATACACTGTGGTTATGGACTCCCCAACATCGCCATCACCCGCGCCTAAAGCGATACCGTCAAAGAACTTCTCCTCGGCCCTACCGACCCCAAGCTTTAGCTCCACCCTACCCTTTCCCATCAGTCGAAGTACCTCTGACTCTACGTTTCGCACAAGACTCTCTGATTCGCGCAAGAAACGCACGGATGCTGCACTTCGTCGTCGACGCACACGTTCAGCAGTGTCTTCTCAGAACTCATTTGCGAGCAATAGCGCAAGCGATTCCGGCATGGATGACTTTTCGTTTGATTTGGCGAAGCTTGGCGAGAAGGCCAGCGGACTCATGATTGGCGACGGTAAGAGGGTAGTAGAAGGAATGGGGAGTGAAGACGAAGGACCAGAAGATTTTACGCTTAACATGGAGAAGTGGATGAGGGGAAAGGATTCTTATCGGAAGAAAATTGGGGAGAATTTGGACAAAGGTAGTGGACATGATGAGGACGGCCCAGGGCGTGGGAGCGATATGCCTGAAGACCAAGCTCCTAGCCAGAACGGCGAAGAACATATGAAAAGACAAGGGTCATTAGAAGAACATGAGGCGGAATACCAGGCTGAAGACGAAAGCGAATTCCTGCCACTGAGCACATCTACGCCAGGGCCGTCAAAGCTGAGGGGCCTAGCAGATATGCAAGAAACACGAGAAGAAGTCGAAAAGCTTGGGAATATACATGCACCACCATTGTCGCGCCTGAACACTGAGGCAAAGCACGACAGGGCTGCAGAAGAAGTTTTCGATCGAATATCGGCGCTGCAGGATGAAGTTGAGCAAATGCGCATCGAAGATGATATCCGTTGCTCTGCAAGTCGTGCTCACGAAAGGGAACACAAACAGCTCCAAGAGGACTACGAAGATCTTAAGGATCAGCTTCAGAAAGAGCAAAAGACGGCTGCAGAGTGGCAAGCAAAACAAGCTAAGGCCAACGAAGAGGTAATGGCTTTGCAGGAAGCATCACGACGTGATGCTGGGTCAAAGATCGGGTCTTTACGAGCCAAGTTCGAGCCGCTTGCAAAAGAAATTGGAATTGTCAAATCAGAAGCGGAGGCTTCGAAGCGAGCAGCAGATGCCAAGATTGCGGCACTCAAGGAAGGGCTTCAAACTTCCCAAGATGAGAACATTAGACGAAGTAATGCCGCGGAGGATCTCCAAGCTGCGACCAGCACAACGGTCAAGCAGTTAAGGTCAGAACTAGAGACGTGCAGAAGTGAAGTTGCCTTCGAGCAGAAACGATTCGCTGCAACAAAAGAGGAACATGCAACGGTTGTGGGAAGGATTCGATCTCAGGGCCAACCTGCTCTTACCGCCGCAAAGTCGGAGGCTGCTATGCTAAGGATTGAGCTCGAACACGCACAGGAGCAGCTCACGGAGACACGGCGCATTGTAACAGTGGTGGAAGATGAGAACGACCGTTTGACTCAAGAGAACGACCGACAGGCTACAGACGTCTCCGATCTAAAAGCTGTAGCAAACCGCAAAGACGCAGAGCTTCAAGCTGCGATATTGACTATCGAGAAACTACACGCAGGTCTCGAGCGCATAAAGATCGAAAAGGATGGACATCCGCAGCAAACCGATAAACACACATCGCATGAACGTCTCAATTCCCAACATCAAGCAGCGGTCGAGCAACTACAAGCTCAGCACCAAAAGTCCGTTCTCGAAATCCAATCCAACTACTCTCAAGAACTCAAAACCCTCCGCTCCACTCTTCTCAAAGCCGCCGAAGGCATGCACAAGCGCGAAGCCCGTTTCACGAATCTGCACCGCGAAGAAGTCACTTCCCTAAAGGAAGAAATAAAAACCCTAACCCAGCGTCTCAACGCTACTCCACCAACCCCAGCATCAACAGCCGACCCCACAAAAATCGAACAACTCCGCACAGCCATCCGCCTCCTCTCCCAACAACTCTCAACGACAAAAACAGAACTAGCATCAACATCCCAGTCCCTCTCCGCCGCGGAATCCGCCGCGGAAACCGCTCGCCAAGAAGCCCACTTCTCTCGTGAAGAAGCAGCCGCAGCCAGGCATGAAGCTGCTGAAACTCGCGCCCTCAACGCCTCAGTAAATGCCTCCCTCGAAGCCCGCTTCGCGCAAGTGTTCGAAGCACGGGAGAAGGAATGGCGC
>JAABUS010008032.1_pt1 | contig 11747 bp, 14 predicted proteins | sample 5560161 | NCBI WGS metagenome assembly JAABUS01 (sample SAMN10711885, study PRJNA513376) | rock metagenome | isolation source: Antarctica rocks | place: Antarctica: Victoria Land, Trio Nunatak nord | collected 2016-01-04 | reverse complement strand
CACGGCGACATGGCGGGCGGGCGGCGCGGCGGGGTCGAGGATCAAGGCAGCGATGGCGGCGGCCAGGCGCTCTTCCGGCTGGATCACGCAGCGTGGGCCGGAGCCAGCACGTGGCGGTCGAGGTAGCCGCGAAAACCGTCCATGGTGCGGGCGGCGCGGGCGTACTCCCGCAGGTGCGCGGCGTCGGCGGGGTACTCGTCCAGCAGCGCCGACGGCCAGGCGCCGCGGGCCGCCACCGCAACGGCCTCGATGTAGGTCGCGCCGATGGTGCCGGGCGCCAGCCGCTCGTCGTCCAGCAGGTTGCCCGGCACGACGCGCTCCACCGTCACCAGCACCCGGCGCGCTGCATGCGCCAATGTCGCAAGCTCTCGCCGCCGCCCGACCCAGACGTTGCCATGCGCGTCGGCCAGCACGGCGTGGAAGGCGGCGATGTCGGGCGCCAACGCGGGCAGCAGCACGATAAGGTCCGGCGCGTCGCTGAACGGGTTCTGCATGACGCGCCAATCCGGCCGGTGCGCCAGCACGTCGCTGCCCAGCAGGCCGCGCAACGGCAGAAACGGCACGCCCTTCTCGGCGGCCTGCAGCATGGTGTGGATCGCCGGGCAGGTGGCGTCCAGCAGATCGTATGGAGCCGTCGGCCACGGCGGCGCTGAAGCGGGGCGCCGTGCCGGCCTCGCCCAGCGTCACGGCGCTGGTCTGCAGTTGCGCGATGCACCCGGCGCCGATCAGCAGGTCGGTCGCATAGCCGGAGACCGGCACGCCGAGCAGCCGCAGGCCGTGCACGCCCCGGTCGTCCATGCTCCGGCGCACCAACGCGCGGGCGAGGGCGCCGGGCGACAGCGAGTTGTCCGGCGGGAGCGCCAGCAACGCGCCATCGGGGATCAGGGCAGCGAGGCTATCGGGCGTCATCTGCGCCGGCGCCGTTCCTGGGGCCGTGGGCCGGCATCGCCGTCTCGATCGCGGCCAGGACCGACCTGATGCGGAACGGCTTGCGCAAGAACGCCTGGTAACGCGTGGTGGCGAAGGAGATGGCCTCCTCCGGCAGGGCGCTCATAACTACGACCGGAAGGCCGGAGGCGCTCGGGTTGGCCGCGAGTGCGTGCAGCACGCCGACGCCGTCGAGGATCGGCATCATGTAGTCCAGCAGCATCAGGTCCGGCCGGCGCTCGGCGATGCGGGCCAGCGCTTGGCGTCCGTTCGTCGCGGTCACGACATGGAAGCCCTCGTCGGTCAGAATGGCATCGAGCACCTCGGCAACGCCAAACTCATCATCAACGACGAGCACCGTCCGCATGCCGTCAAGTCTCGTGTCGCGCCGAGCCGGGTGCGAAACCGAATGGCGCCGCCTCCAGGTCGCGCTCGGACCGGAAGCCATAGTGGCGACTCCGCATGTCGAGCACGCCGTCCACCATGGTGGGCTCGGCCGAAACCCTAGCGTCGCCGTCGCCGGCGCTGATCATCAAGAACATGGCGCAGTCCGCGACCCTTGCCGGAATTTGCAACTCATGGGTGAAATTCTTAAACTCCCAGTCGGAAACGGCCAGGTTTTCGGCAGCAATCAACTCATCTATTATCATCGCAGTTGCACTATGCACCCGGATTTCGCGTCGTATTAGGGTCAATAGGCCGTGAAGCCTTACCGCCTCCAACACATGGAAGGGGCTGAGGCAGTACACTTGGTCAAGGATTACCGAGGATCGTCTTGCCGGTGCCGGGGCGGCTCTGAACGAGGGCGATGCCGCCGGCGATAGACCCGCCGGCCAAGATGGCATCAAGCCCTGTGATGCCGCCGGGAGCTCAATCTGGCAATGCAAATTCACGCCACACGGAACAAGCTATCCGGGCCTTGTCGCTTGATCCTGTGAAAGTCGCACGCTGAAAGTCGAACCCTGGCCGGGATCGCTGGAGACGTGAACCGCTCCGCCCAATGCGGCGACGAGGCGGCCAACGACCCAGAGGCCCAGGCCAAAGCCGGGTTGCTGCTGCCGGGTTACCGCGCGCTCGAATGGAGCAAAGACGCGGGCTTGGTCGGCAGCGCTGATGCCAATGCCTCGGTCGCGAACCTCAAGCAGCACCAATTCCTGCTCGATATTCAATGACACGGCGATGGGGTGACCGGCACCATACTTGATGGCATTCGACAGCAGGTTTTCATAGATCTGCCGTATCGCAAGCTCATCCCAGACGCCGAGCAGTGCCTCTGGCGCTGCAACGTCGATCCTGGACCCGGTCCGCTCGGCATAGGGCAGCAGTTCCTCGACCGTGCTGCGCAGCAGTGCCGCAAGGTCAACCTCGGCCCATTCGATGCGGAACCGATCGGATGACAGGCGGGAGATATCGAGCAGCGAGTTGCAGCGGTTGATGTAGTGCAGCACCACGCGGTCCAGCCGCACCAGGCCGGCAACGATCTGCTCCGATGTCTCCGGCTGTCGTTCCGCGATACGACGCATCGACTGCACGGTCATCAGCAGCGGCGTCATTGGGTTGCGTAACTCATGGGCGGCGATGGAGATGAATTCGTCGCGTACTCGAACGGCATCACGCAGTTGCGCGACCTCAAGCCTCAAAGTGGCAAGTGCCCCCAATAGGTCGGCCGGCGGAAAATCCTCTCGGTCCGTCACTAAAGCAGTCGCCCATGGTTACATATACCATGAATATAACGAATATCGCCAGACGAAGCAAGTTTAACATTTGCGACACCAGACGGCCGCGTCTAATAACCCAAATTTAACGCACCTGCTAGATGTAATGCTCGGCCAGCGGAGCAAAGCCGTTGAAGCGCTGGCTCGCATAGGTCGTGACATAGGCGCCGGTGGACTGAAGCTGCACCCGGTCGCCACAGCGCAGCGCCAGCGGCAGCCGGTAGTTGGCCCGCTCATACAGGATATCGGCCCCGTCGCACGTCGGCCCAGCGATCGCGACCGGCCCGGTCTCAGAGCCATCGTGATCGGTCGTGAAACGATACTTGATCGACTCGCCCTCAGTCTCAGCCAGGCCGCCGAAGCGCCCGATGTCGAGGTACACCCAGCGCACCGGGTCATCCTTCGCCTTGTGGCAGACCAGCACGACCTCGGCGCTCACCACGCCGGCATCGCCGACCAGGAAGCGGCCGGGCTCGACCAGGATCTCCGGCAGGTCATTGCCGAAATGCTGCGTCATCGCGTGCATGATCGCGTCGGCGAAGCGATCGATGCCGGGGATCTCGTCGCGGTAGCGCACCGGGTAGCCGCCGCCGAGGTTCACCATGCGCAGCTTCACGCCCGCCTGGGCGAGGTCGGTGAACAGCATGGCGACCCGGCCGATCGCCGTCTCGTAGCTGCCGGTCGTGGTCTGCTGGCTGCCGACATGGAACGACAGTCCGTACGGGTCGAGGCCAAGCTCGCCGGCGCGGATCATCAGCTCGCGCGCCGTCTCGACCGTGGTGCCGAACTTGCGGGACAGCGGCCACTCGGCGCCGTCGTTCTGCACCAGCAGGCGGCAATACACGCGTGCGCCGGGCGCGTGCTCGGCCAGCTTTTCCAGCTCCTCGATGCTGTCAAAGGCGAACATCCCCACCCCGGCGGCGTGCGCGCGCTGGATGGCGGACACCTTCTTGATTGTGTTGCCGTAGCTGATGGCGGCGGGTTCGGCGCCGGCCGCGAGGCAGAACTCGATCTCCTCGAACGAGGCCGCGTCGAAGCTGCTGCCGAGGCCGACCAGGCGCTCAAGGATCGGCGCGGCCGGGTTGGCCTTCACGGCGTAATAGACGCGCGCGAGCGGCAGGGCGCTCAGCAGCGTGCGATAGTTCTGCTCGACCCGATCGACATCGAGCACAAGGCAAGGGGTAGCGGGCGAATGGTCAGTAAAGTACGCTGCGATCTTAGGGGTCATCGCGCCTAGTCTCCAGGGTCGGACGCCCCGGTGATGCGGGGACGTGCCCACCGGGCAAAGCCGGCAGGCGGGTTGACGGAACGGTCGAACGAACTAGCGGAATCAAGTAGTGCCAGAACGCTTGACGTCGTTGCGTAACCCCAGGGGCCAGAGGCACGTGCGTTGCTGCGTGGACGCGGAAATAGGACCACACTTCCCCCTGTGCAAGGGAAAATTCCGCCTGCGCCGCAATTAATCTCACCGCGCTTTACAGGTTAAGAAGCGTTAGGCTTCCAAGCGAGACGGGTAGGCCCATGTTCCTGGTGCAACACACTGCTTTTATTGAGGTATTCCGGGAATGAAGCCCAGCGAATCCCCACCTGGTCCGTTGGCGGACGCAGCGCCTCCGGCGGCGTCCTTGGCCCTCGGCACGCCGGCCTCCGCCGACCCCCGCCACGACGCCGCCGGACCCGGCGCAGAATCCGTGCGCATCGTGCTTGAGCCTTGCGCCGTGGCGCTCGGCCGTCATGCGGAGACGCCGGCGGACATCCCGTGGCACGGCTGGAAGGCGGTGCTGCGCCGGGTATTCATCGAGATGCTGACCGACCGCGTCTCGCTGGTCGCCGCCGGCTGCGCGTTCTACGCGACCCTCGCGCTGTTCCCGGCAATCTCGATGCTGATCTCGATCTACGGCCTGCTGCAAGACCCTGCCACCGTCGAGCCGCAGCTTGAGGTGCTGCGCAACCTGCTGCCGCCGTCGGCCTGGCAACTGATTTCCGATCGCGTGCACATGCTGGTCAGTCGGCCGCCGGCCTCGCTCGGGCTGCATCTGCTGTTCAACACCGGCGTGACGCTGTGGAGCTCGGCGACCGGCACGAAGTCGATCATCGCGGCGCTCAACCTCGCCTATGAGGAGCGGGAGCGGCGCAGTTTCCTGCAATTCCAGCTCAGGTCGTTCGCCATCACCCTGGTCGCGATCCTGAGCACGGTCATCGGGCTGTCGCTGCTGGTCGGGCTGCCCCCCTTGCTGGCCGGGTTAGGCATCGCCGAGCACCAGACGACGCTGATCCGCATCGCCAGCTTCGCGCTGCTGGTGCTGGCGCTGCTGATCGGCCTGTCGCTGCTATACCGCTACGGCCCGTCGCGTGAGCGGCCGCGCTGGCGCTGGGTGACGCCGGGCTCGGTGGTGGCGACGGTGCTGTGGGTGATCGTGTCGGCGCTGTTCTCGCTCTACGTGGGGCAGTTCGCCACCTACGACGCGATGTACGGCCCGCTTGGCACGGTGGTCGCGGTGATGATGTGGTTCTTCGTCACCGTCTATGCCGTGCTGCTCGGCGCCGAGCTGAATGCCGAGCTTGAGCTGCAGACGTCGCGCGACAGCACGGACGGTCCGCCGCGGCCTATGGGCGCGCGTGGGGCGTATGTTGCCGATCATGTCGCCGAGGACTGACCGGGGCACCCCTGCCGAAACGGTCGTCCGGCGCCTCGGCGACCTCTTCCGGCACCGTCCCAACGGTCGCCAGCTCCACCATGCCGACGCCCTGGTCAACCAAGCCGATGCGGGCAGCGGCGCCGCGCGACAGGTCGATGACGCGCCGGAGCTTCGGCGGCTGGCGGTCGTTGATGGTGACGACGACGCTTTTGCCGGTATCTTTCGAGGTGACGCGGACGTGGCTGCCGAGCGGCAGGTCGGCGTGGGCGGCGGTCATGGCGTTCGGGTCGAAGGGCTGCCCGCTGCTGGTGCGGCGGCCCTGATGCCAACTGCCGTACCAGGACGCCTGGCCGCTTTCCCTCCAGCCGCCCCGCCGCTCCCAGCCCCCGTTCTCCCAACCCTGCGACGCAGCCTCGACCTTTGCCGGGCCGGTGAGCAGCATGAACGACGCGATTACACCGGGCAGGAATAGAGCGGTTGGCTTGGTCATCCAGGGCCTCGTTGAGTTGTGCAACGGGCATTCAACCCACATCGCGACAAAGATCAACCAGTAGGATCTTACGAATCGTAAGTCTCTCTTATTGATCCGATCGTCGAACCTATGACGCCCGCGCCAAATCAGGCCGATATCCCTAGTCTCACCTCCTTCAATTCACTGCAACGACTTATCTGGACTGGCACGATCTAGTCTCGGTTTACGGACAGCGTTACTACCAATCTGAAATACTGATTATGGGAAACCAAATACTAATATTTCGGCGACCGGCATGCCGAACCGCCGGACCGAGGCTCCTGCAGCACAGCGCATCACAGTCAAATTCAGCGGATCAAACCGGCGAGCGGGCTGCTCGGATCTGCACCCATGCGGCGCGGCATCCGCCCGGCGAGCCGCGCATGCCGGCCGGCCTCGACCGCCGCCTTCATCGCCCGCGCCATCCGCACCGGGTCCTGCGCATGGGCGATGGCGGAGTTCAGCAGCACCGCGTCGCAGCCGATCTCCATGGCGACGGCGGCGTCCGACGCGGTGCCGACGCCCGCGTCCACCAGCACGGGGACGCGGGCCTGCTCGATGATCATCGAGAGCATGGCCGGGTTCTGCAGGCCAAGGCCGGAGCCGATCGGCGCACCCAGCGGCATGACGGCGACGCAGCCCATCTCCTCAAGCCGTTTCGCGGCGATCGGGTCGTCGGCGCAGTACACCATGACCTCGAAGCCGTCGCGGATCAGCGCCGCCGCCCCCTCGAACGTCGCCGGCATGTCGGGATAGAGGTGCGGCGGCGGACCCAGCACCTCGAGCTTCACCAGGTTCCAGCCGCCGGCCTCCCGCGCCAGGCGCAGCGTGCGGACGGCGTCGCTGGCGGTGTGGCACCCGGCGGTGTTGGGCAGATAGGTGTAGCGCGCGGGATCCACGTGGTCCTGCAGCATCGGCGCGTTGCGGTCCGACAGGTTCACCCGGCGCACCGCGACCGTCACCATCTCGGCGCCCGACGCTTCGATCGCCGCCGCGGTCTCCTCCAGGCTCTTGTATTTGCCGGTGCCGACGACAAGGCGCGAGCGGAACTGCCGCCCGGCCACGGTCCAAGTGTCTTCGCCAAGCAGGGCGTCTTCAACCGGGATTAAGGTATCCATGCTAGCCGCCTCCAATGAAGTGCACGATCTCGATCTGGTCGCCGGCGTCCAACGAGGTCGCGTCGTATTGCGAGCGGACGACGATGGCCTCGTTGCGCTCGACCGCGACCTTGCGAGCATCGAGCCCGAGCGAGCTGAGCAGCGCGGCCACGGTATGCCCCGGCGGGATGGCGCGGGGTTCGCCGTTCACGGAAATATCGACCATACCGGCAATATGTGGAAGCCGGCAGCGCGGGGCAAGCAAGCGCCAGGGCGGGGCTGGCATGAGGAGTGGAGGCAGGGTGGGCGAGGTAGGACGAACAGGCGCCGCGACCCGGGACTGCGCCGATTCGTAAACCGGGAACGTTTGTCGAACTGGCGCGGGTTGGCTGGCGATGAGCACTGTAGCCAATCCGTTTGCGGAGCGTTCGGCACCGCCCGGATGGCGTGGCTTTCAGACCCGTCCGGGCGCTTGCTTACGGCGTCGGATGATTGCACGATCGGGGTTCGTGGTACGCGAGGGACGATGAGCTTGTGGGCAACGCCAGCCACGCGACCTATCGGCGCAATCGGCGTGCCGCCAGCCGCCATCGCTCACGGCTTTGCACACCTCCCAAAAGCGGCACTTGGCGCCGCGGCGCGCATCGAGATCAGATGACCTCGTAGCTCCCGCGGCCATTAAATGCGAGATGGCCATTATCCCGCAAAACCTGGAGTTGTTGTCTGATCTTGTGTCTCACGTGGTTGTTGCTCGGGTAAAGGCGGCTGAGTTCAGCTTCGAAAGCATAGACCTCGGACAGCGAGAAGCGCCTCTTACCTAACTGCTCGATGCGCTTCATCACGTTGAGCAGCCAGCCTTTTGCCTCCTTGTTCGTGGTGCGAAGAAAAAGGGTTTTTCTCCATGTCGCGAGGACATCATGCTTCGGGCTTACGATCCGGCTCCTAACGAGCGGTATCTGGCCCGAAGCTGGGATGGACGCGATCAGGATGCTGCACCCGGTCCAGCCAGCACGCCTGGCGGACGGCGACAGCGGCTTTCGCGGCTCAATTGTGTTCACGGTGAAGAAATGCTTGGGCACGACCCGCAAATCCGTGACGGACAGCGAAGGCAAATCATAGTTCAGAAGAAAAAGGTTTGGATTTCTATCCGAGCCTAAACGCTCCATCATCGCCTTGTAAGAACCATCAACAACCTTGCTGCCGAAAGCACCCTTCTTGCTTTTGAGCTCATACTCCTCGCTGCAAGTTGGACAGCGAAAATCAACCACCGGCGAGTTGTTGGAAGACCTCGTGAGCTTCTGGCTCCCGCAAGCGGGACAGTAGACATGGTCGCAAGCCCAATCTTCGCTCATGATTCTGATTTTCTGAGCCATGCTGAAATACGGCACGGCGCGGTCGGTTCTGAACCGCAGATCCATGGTGACCGCCTCTCCGTCGGAAGGCCGAAACCGGCAGGCACCCGCGCGTAAACTGTCTAGATGTAAAATGATTGAGGGTCGGGTCGCAAGCGTGCTGTTGCCGGCTGGGCAATGCCGCAAGCTGGCATCGTTCCGGCCACCTCGGCAGGTGCCGCACGTGTCCGCTCCTCAACTTGCCCTCGGTGCGCCGAGTCCATGGACGCCCCGCGCCGGGCGTGATAGGCGCGCCGCCATGTCGAGCGCATCCGCCGCATCCCGTCCCCTGATCGTCGTGCTGAACGGCCCCAACATGAACATGCTCGGCCTGCGCCAGCCGGAGCTGTACGGCGCCGCGACGCTCGACGACGTGGAGCAGCTCTGCGCCGAGACGGCGGACGGGCTCGGCCTCGCGATCGACTTCCGCCAGAGCAACCTCGAGGGCGAGCTGGTGTCCTGGGTGCAGGAAAGCCGGACACGCGCCCAGGGCATCGTCATCAACCCGGCCGGCTACACCACCACGTCAATCGCCCTGATGGACGCCCTGCTCGCCGTCGATCTGCCGGTGGTCGAGGTCCACATCACCAACATTCACCGGCGTGAGGAATTCCGCCAGCACTCGTATGTGTCAAAGGCGGCGGTCGGCGTGATCGCCGGGCTGGGCGTGCGCGGCTATGCGCTGGCCCTGCAGGCCATGGCCGGGCTGCTGGAGGATGCGCTTTGAGGATCGACCCATGAGCGGCGTGCTGTTCGATCCCGAGAGCATCCGCACGCTCGCCACCATCCTGCGCGAGACGGCGCTGACCGAGATCGAGCTGGTGGAGGGCGACCGCCGCATCCGCCTGGTGCGGGCGGCGCCCCAGGCGGCCCACGCAGCCGCCCCGACGCTGGCGCCCATCGTCGCGTCCGTCGCCGTACCCGCCGCGACGGCAGCCGCCGAGGAGGCGATCCCGGCGGGCGCCGTGATGAGCCCGATGGTCGGCATCGCCTACCTGGCGCCCGAACCCGGCGCCACGCCGTTCATCGCGGTCGGCCGCGCCGTCGCCGCCGGGCAGACGGTGCTGCTGATCGAGGCGATGAAGACCTTCAACCAGATCAAGGCGCCGCATGCCGGCACCGTGACCCGCATCCTGATCGCCAGCGGCGAGCCGGTGGAATACGCCCAGCCGCTGCTGGTCATCGAGTAGTGTTCCACAAGGTCCTGATCGCCAACCGCGGCGAGATCGCGCTGCGCGTCCAGCGCGCCTGCCGCGAGCTGGGCATCCCGACCGTCGCGGTGCACTCCACGGCCGACACCGACGCCATGCACGTCCGTCTGGCCGACGAGAGCGTATGCATCGGCCCGCCGCCGGCACGGGACAGCTACTTGAACATCCCGGCGATCTTGTCCGCCGCCGCGGTCACCGGGGCGGACGCGATCCACCCGGGCTACGGCTTCCTGTCGGAGAACGCGAAGTTCGCCGAGATGGTCGAGGCGCACGGCATGACGTTTATCGGCCCCTCTCCGGCGCACATCCGCATGATGGGCGACAAGATCGCGGCCAAGGCGGCGATGGCGTCGCTGGGCGTGCCGCTGGTGCCGGGGTCGGACGGCGCCGTGGTGGACCTCGACCAGGCGCGCGCGGTGGCGGAGCGGATCGGCTATCCTCTGCTGGTGAAGGCGGCGGCCGGCGGCGGCGGGCGCGGCATGAAGGTGGCGCACGCGGCGGACGAGCTGGAGGAGGCCTGGACCGTGGCGCGCACCGAAGCGCGCACCGCGTTCGGCGACGACGCGGTTTACATCGAAAAATACCTCGACCGGCCGCGGCACATCGAGCTGCAGGTGATGGCGGACGCCCACGGCAGCGTCGTGCACTTCGGCGAGCGCGACTGCAGCCTGCAGCGCCGCCATCAGAAGCTGCTGGAGGAGGCCGGCTCCCCGGCGTTGACATCCGCGGAGCGGGACAGCCTCGGCGCCGTGGTGACGGCCGGGCTGCGGCAGCTCGGCTACCGCAATGCCGGCACGCTGGAGTTCCTGTACCAGGACGGGGAGTTCGCCTTCATCGAGATGAACACTCGCCTCCAGGTCGAGCACCCGGTCACCGAGATGGTCTGCGGCGTTGATCTGGTGCGCGAGCAGCTCCGCGTCGCGGCGGGCCAGGCCCTGGGCTATGAGCAATCGGACATCGAGTTCCGCGGCCACGCGATCGAGTGCCGGGTGACGGCGGAGGACCCGGAGACCTTCATGCCGACGCCGGGCCGGGTCGATGTGTTCCACGCGCCGGGCGGCCTGGGCGTGCGGGTCGATAGCGCGCTGTATGCTGGCTATGTCGTGCCGCCGTACTACGACAGCATGGTCGCCAAGCTGATCGTGCACGCGCCGACCCGGCCGGAGGCGATCGCCCGCATGCGCCGCGCGCTGGCCGAGTTCGCCATCCAGGGCATCAAGACGACGCTGCCGCTGCACCGCCGCATCATGGACGCGCCCGAGTTCGTGGCCGGGGACTACACGATCCACTGGCTGGAGCGCTTCGTTTCCAGCGATTGAGACGCGTGCCGTTCGGAACCCGCGGCGCAATCGAACGTGATAGGATATTGGCAGACCCAACCACGCGGGCCACGATCAGATCATGTCGCGCAGAACGATCGAAGTGACGCCCGAACTGCTGATGCGGGCCTATCGGGCCGGCCTGTTTCCGATGGCGGAGACGCGGCGGGGCGCGCGGCTGTATTGGCTCGACCCAGAGTTGCGCGGCGTGCTGCCGCTGGACGGCTTCCATTTGCCGAAGCGCCTGCTGCGCACGGTGCTGTCCGGCCCCTACCAGGTCACCAGCAACCAGTCGTTTGCCGCCGTGGTCGCCGGGTGTGCCGCGGCAGCGCCGGGGCGCGAGGACACCTGGATCAACGCCGACATCGAGCGGCTGTTCGGCGACCTGCACCGGCGGGGCTGCGCGCACTCGTTGGAGTGCCGGCTGGGCGGCGTGCTGGTGGGCGGGCTGTACGGGGTGTCGCTGGGCGGCGTGTTCTTCGGCGAGAGCATGTTCAGCGTGGCGCGGGATGCGTCCAAAGTGGCGCTGGTGCACCTGGTCGCGCGCATGCGGCTCGGCGGCTACACCTTGCTCGACACGCAGTTCGTCACCAGGCACCTGGCGCAGTTCGGCGCCGACGAGATACCGCGCGAGCAGTACAAAGTGTTGCTGGCCGACGCGGTGCAGGTGGCGGCGCAGTGGCTGCCCACGCCCGATGCGGCGTCGCTGGAGGCTGAGATCAGGCGGCTCTACGACCAATCGCTGTCCGCTAGCGTCGCCCCGGCCGGGGTTGACGCATGACATGGCGATTGCTGGCTGCCGCCGCGGTCGGGCTGCCAGCCCTGGTCCTGACGCCCGCGGCGGCGCCAGACCGTCCGGCCCTGGTGCCGTCGCGGGAGGCTTCTGTATTGTATCGCGTGACCAACGCCGACGCCGCCCCGATCGAGGTGCGCACCA
>JAABUS010008031.1_pt1 | contig 11747 bp, 17 predicted proteins | sample 5560161 | NCBI WGS metagenome assembly JAABUS01 (sample SAMN10711885, study PRJNA513376) | rock metagenome | isolation source: Antarctica rocks | place: Antarctica: Victoria Land, Trio Nunatak nord | collected 2016-01-04 | reverse complement strand
GCATTAGCATTAGCATTAGCATTAGCATTAGCATTAGCATTAGCATTAGCATTAGCATTAGCATTAGCATTAGCATTAGCATTAGCATTAGCATTAGCATTAGCATTAGCATTAGTATTAGTAACTGTCACTGTGTCCTGAGCGCCTGCAGTGTGTGCCAGAGAACAGGTGGAGGCAAGTTGCAAGATGAGGCATACCTCACATGACCTGAGAAGCTGTCAAAGGCAAGGGTACAAAGCTCACCTGAGCTAGGGTAGCTGTTATAGACTTGTTGGACTGCAGCATGCTGGAATATTGTCCAGACATGCTTCTGAGTCTTGACAGGCTTTCGCCTCTGGCAGCCTACAAAGCACTCAAAATTGAGCTGCACCGCACTGCGAGATGTCTTGCCTTGACCAATGTTGAGTACAGTCAGTATAGTCTCAACACACCAAATCAAATGCTGATGCCTTTGGTAAATGATGCCTTTGGTTGATTTGGGTATTGTGCAAGGCTGGTGTTTGCGTGTGCACCTCGTAGCACAAACTGCTCACTTGACACAACACAACTTCTGCTGCGTGGAGGTGAATGCTTCATGTGCTCGTGTGCTCTGAAACCCAACGTATTGGTGAGCAGATACACACGGTTCAGTTTCCAGTCAGTGCCTCATGCCTGCAAGCAGATTATGTTTTCTGCCTGCACCATCAAATGCGCATAAGCATGGCTGCTGTGACAGCATATATGTGCAAGCTGTACCGATCGTGTGGTGGACTGAGTCTCGCGGAACGTCCTATTGGAGCTCGGCCCGACAGTGGGACTGGCAGCTGCAGGGTCAGCACTCGGGTCAGCACTCGGGTCAGCACCATGTTTGATGTCACGTACAGCACCGTCTGTGGTCTCGTCTACAGCACCGCTGAGCGTCTTAGCCACCGATGCGCCCTCCCCGCCGGTGATGGCTGCAACCGCATTGCTGCCTGATGTTGGAAGCAGCGATGGCACGCCTGAATTGGTTCTGATCTTTTCCTTGAGACTCACAGTCATCTGCCGCTCTATGGTCAACGCATCGTGTGCCTCAGCAAGCATCGCTTGGGCGGCTTCCAAGGCACCGCCTTTATCAGCCAGTTGCGCATAAGATTCCTCCAAGCACCGCCTGACTCTGACTAGCTCGGCTCTGAGGTCAGTGATCTCTTGCTCGTAACCGTCGGCGTCACCCGCTTGCAGAGTCAGGTAGACGGGCTCCTCAACCTTGATGACTATGGTCACCGTCTGAGCCGCTGTATCACATGAAATTGTGGCAGTCAGCAATCTGTTTGAAACCCCGTCAGGCTGATGTGAAACGCTTGCTTTGCGGTAACGTGGGAAGCCATCGCCGGCAAACATACATGCTGAAGCAATCTGCTGGCCATAAGTGACTTAAAGAGTACTCTTCTAGACTAGTCTGTTGGCTCAGCACAATGTTGGCAAAGCCGCATACACCAGCATGGCATTGCATCTCAGCATGAAACACGTACCTTGATCTGCAGATGGCTGCTTTGGCAATGATGCAGGCTGCAGTGATGCAGCAGCAGTAGCTGCTGTGTAGTTTTGCACATCCTGCATGGCATTGGATGCTGCCACTTCAGCCTTCTTCACGCTCTGTTGCTGCACCAAGACAATACAGTATGTGAGTCATATATTGCGGTCATGAAAGTAGGCACAGGAAAATGCAAAAAGTACTTTGGTGCCCTGGACAGTCATGCATGGTTGTAGGTATTGTCCAATCAACAGCTGCCTTCTTCCTGCAAACCTATGGAGGATATTTTTGAATCCATGTGACAGTGTTGATGAACAAGCAGCAATCACAACGCTACACGCTGACAAAAGACTGTTATGAATTTGTGTCTGCCATGGCAGAAGCGTGCATGTGGTGAAACTGATGCAATGCGTTGAAGTTTCACCAGACAGCATAAAGATGACACTCAGATTTGCACTCAATGTGAGTGCATCACTGAACTGAGAAACGAGATGTTACATGAAAGCACCGCATGCATGTCGTACCAATGACATAAATGGGCCTGCGTGGAACACACAGCATCACAAAGGCAATGCTCCATGCCTGCATGTGCCAACAACTGAGACAGCAGGGCTAACCTGAATGAGTGTGTGGAGCACCGCAACCTTGTTGGCTCCAAAGTCAATGCTGGGCACATACTTTGTGTGTGTAGCCTGCCTCATCTTCCCAATCACCTGCTGCAGGTCCAATGACACTCCCTCCACAAGCTCATCAGCAGCACTCAGGGCATCCAAACCCACACAAATGTAGCGCGAGCCATCTTGAACAGTATGCTCGACCTCAGGCGATGCCGGGACTAGCTGCTGTGTCACAAATCTGCAAACATGGACATCATCGTTTGTATGTCAGCTGTGTGCATGGTCAAGACAAACAACGTGTTGCAAATAGGATAGTGGGTTGATCAGCAGTGCGCAGGGCATCTAAATCCACACAAATGTAGCATGAGCCATCTTGCACAGTATGCTCAACTTCAACCCGTGCCAGGACCGACTGCTCTGTTATGAAGCTACAACATTGCTTGTATGTCAGCTGTGTGCTTGGTCTACAGCCATGCTGTGACAAGTTGGCAGATCATCTGTAGATTTGACAGCATTGGTCACGATTGCAGACAGCAGGCTCTCTGGACAGACAGAAATGCTGTCTGTGTACAACGTGATGTGACTGTCTGGCAAGGACATGCTGCTGTTCTCTTTTGGCAATGCATAGCATGCCCAGGTACACCATGATGCATGATTTGGTTGCAGATACAGCCCAAAGCCTAATTAGACCTCAGTCTAATCAATGCAGAGAGTTGGTGGTTCACATGGTGTGTGCCCTGACCACAGTGTGATCAAGATTGGAGGTATGATGGTTCACAACAGCCACAGCATGTTGGTGGTTCACAACAGTCACAAGGACATCATCACAAAACCGCTGCTTTGTGGTGCTGCATGTGCATCCAGCTTTCCCACACATGGTGATACAGCACAAAGATGTCTGTGCACCCAAAGCATAAGACACGTGTTTGCACTGGACCATGACCTTGCAAATTTTGGTGTTGTAGGTCAGCCCTAAACCTCAGACACTTCCCTTACCTGCCAAGGCCATGCACATCCGTGGTCACTATCTCCAGCTTGCTTGCCAAATCTGAGATTAGACTTGACTGCTCCAATAGTTCTGCCTGCACAAAAAGCCAGTTTGAGCACACATTTGACAACTCAACCATTCAGCCCAGAGGTAATGATTTGTTTCATGCGGCCAATACATGTACATATCACATTTACAAAGCATATGAACAGTAGCAAGACACCAAACAGGGCTTCCAGAGAATATGCCATAGCAGATGAAGGCCCAACTGCCGCTCAGGCATAGTAGATCCGGACATATACAAGGCAGCACATACAAGCGATATTGCTGTACCACTGTGTTACAACACTCAACTCACAAAGTAACCGAAAGACCAAACAACTAAGTACTTGACCATGTTGTAGACTTGGGAACTTTACTGCCTATACTTAGGCTCCAAAAATCTGTTTGAGCAGACAGCACGAGTCAAGCCTGACAACACGCACAGCCTGGGGTTTGCTGACAGTATAAAGATTTGGCGAGATCCCGCGGCACATAGATTACACATTGCATTACCTGTAAGTCAGAAATCTGCTGATCCTTGGCCTTGAGCTCATCAGTCTGCTTGTGCTCCTTTGCAGCAGCAGCTGCTGACAAGTCCTTCAGGTGCTGCTCTGCCTCCCTCTCTCTGCGTAAAGCCTCTTCTTCCAGCTCATGTGACACAGTCTGCAACCAAACAGCCCAGTTGAGTAAGCAGGCGGGGCCAAATCCAAAATGAACATACGTTCTGAGCAAAAATGGGATTTCAATTGGGCTGCTCTGGCTCCTTTCCATCTGTATAAACAAAAATTTGAATGTAGTCCCTGAAGCACCAAGAGATATTTCAATTGGGCTGCTTAGGTTCTTTCCATGTGTGTGCAGCCTCTCTTGCAGCCCACATGACAAAGGCTGCACAGCAATAGTTTGTCATGTGGATGTGTCATGTGGTCAAGGGTCACCAGAAACTTCTGAACAAAAGTTCATACCGGCATCTTCTGCATCTTCTCCTTGACAAGGCCATAACCTGTAGCTCTGCTGCATGTTCCCATGTGCAGATGTGTGCATAGAAAAGCACAAGATGATGCCGTGACGTTCCTGAGAGAGGAAGCTTTTGCCATTTCCTGTAAGAATTGAAATCATAATTTACGCTTTCCGGCTCATGATGAGCTAGGCACGTATGTGCAGGACAAGCCTTGTCCCTTCAGAGCAGCATTTGTTGTGCAGCTGCTGTGCCCTCACATGCTGCCCTGCTGTGCTCCTGCAGCCTCTTCTTCAAACTTGAAGCTGGGAGTAACACAAGACCTTACTGCAGAATTAACAGCTAGACATTGCTGTCCCTAGAATCCCTAGCTGTTGATGCTGGAGTAGCATCTCCATTCCCATCTTGATACGCACATATACTGCCTTGACAACTTGAGTGTACGCTGCCCTGCTGGTTCCCGCCCTGCTGGTATCTGCCCTGCTGGTATCTGCCCTGCTGGTGCCTGCCCTGCCTCTGTTACCCCTCACCTTCCAACTTACAGCACTCTTTGTACCACATAAGAGGTGCTGTGACCAGACAAGGGTCCCTGACCTGAACACCTTGTCTAAAACCAGATCCAAAGATGTGGCCAAGGGACTACAACTGATTTTGGTACAATCCTGTTGGCGAGACGGGAGTAACCACCTCATACAGCATAGCCTGGCTCTGAACTTAGACCAGTTCAGCCCCAGATAAAGACTGCTGATTGTGAGTCCACCAGCGTGGACCACTCATACAGCATAGCTTTGCTGTTACTCTGCACCAGTTTAGCCTCAGGCACATTCATTGCTGCACCCTTGCCTGAAGCCCCGTCCAGGGGACATCACCAAAACAGTCAATTGACTTTCTTTCCATGTTTCGCAGAGATACAATACCGTTTGCGTCATTTTCTTTGCTGCATTTTCCATGACTTATCTGCCGCTGCTGATCTTCCCAATGTAGAAACGCATTCATGCTGTCCCCAGGCGTTTCTGAGTTTAGATTTCCATTTAGACTTTAGACGTTTTAGGATTGAAAAGAGCTGACAGTCTAACATGGAGGCCATGCAAGGCTGCTGCGGGACCCATGTGACCATGACTGGGATTGAGTGTATGTCATTTTCCCATTTGTTGTCTGTTGACTCCCCTTATGAGTCCCAAAGACAGAAAATGTTGATTGATGGATCGATGGATGGATGGATGGATGGATGGATGGATTGATTGATTGATTGATTGATTGATTGATTGATTGATTGTACCTCATACAGCAAGGCTTTGCTCTTGGCCTGCACCAGGTCTGCCTCAAGCGCGCTGATCTCTGCACCCTTGTCTGAAGCCAGGTCCAGTGCAGTGACCATGCGCTGAAGCTGCTTGCTAGTCAGGCTCCCTCCAGGTGACAGCACATTCCCTGTCAGCAGCTCCTGCAAGCAACAGGCAGTGGTTTGTTCTGTTTTGCTGAGATTTTCTTTGTTGATTTGTGAATAATTTGCTGATGATTTGTTTTTGTTGACGATTTCTTTTGTTGATTTGTAAATGTTTGTGTTCGCATTGTCGAGTGCTTTAGGGCTGGTTTGAAGCTGTTCAAACAACGTCACTTCAGGGGGGATAACAATGGCAGTCATGATGTAAACAGTTTCAGGCTCATGATGCGCTGGCTACATTAGGGCAAGTCTTGTCTCTCTGGAGCAAACAAGACATCCTATGCGTCTCCAGCATCTTGATTAATCAGTGAATCAGAAGGTAAGTTGAGCTTGGCTTCGGTTCCTTTTTTCAAAAGCAAGCGCTAGATTTCGCGCCTGTTAGCATGCATGCAAAAGCGCAAGTCAAGACAGTCTGTGTATCCTGACGGAAATAGCTTCTGCATGACTTCCACAGACATGTCGGCCTGTATCACCATGCATTCTGGCATGCACAGCGCACTGCCAAGCATTTGCACCGCAGTCTTGAAAGCAGAATGGCTTGTGAACAGCCTGCATGTTTTGCACTCCGCAGCAAGAAAGCATAACGCTGTGCACATACACCAATGCTTGCTCCAAAGCCTTGCTGTCACCATGCATTAAAAAGGATGTCATCATCGTTGGTTGCACTGAACTGCACTGTTTCAGGCACACAACGCATTCTGACAGACAGACCGCCTATGTGTTGCATGCTGCACCCACCTGCATATGTTGTTCTAGAGACTGCACCTCCGCATCCATCAGTGCAGTGAACAGGTTCCACAGCCCAGCCATCATGGCACCTCTCTCAAAGCAATGCATGGACACCTGATGCACCAACACCCCAAAAGCAGTGCCAAGCAGACCCAGCACTGATCTAGCCCTGTCTGGATGATGTCTGATGATCTCATCAGCCCAAAAGGGCAATCCCAGGCTCCCTGCCTCCTCTGCAAGCAGTCCCTGCCAGTTGGGGATGCTGGCGTGGGATGCAGCGTCTGGCAGTGTTGCAGGCTGGGGATTGAGCCCCAGGGACTGCAAAGCTAGTCCCAAGCGCCGTGGGGATCCAGCTGCAGATGCCCAAGATGGCTTGCTGAGGGCAGGGCTGCGAGGTGTAGCCCCTACAGTAGAATGTGCATTTGGGCCCAAAGCTGCTTGTTTAGGCGACACCTGTCTTGCACTCAGTCCTAATGAGGCCTGAGTGGCAAGCGCCGGCAGAGCAGTTACATCTGCAATGGGCCTCCTGCCCTGACTCATTTGGCCCCTGTCAGCTGCTGCATCAGCTGCTCCACCTAAGGCGTGCATCTGAGTACCATTATCAGCAGGTACCGTTGTTGCTGCCTGCACATTCTGGTCAAGCAATCTGGGTTTTGACTGCATTTGTCCACCATTGGTCTGCACAGAGCCACTGCACTCTGCAACCTGGTATCGGAGCCATGAGGCAAGCAGCAGAGTTTGGCTGCGGCCTGAGGGCTTTCCTCCCATCAGAATTGAAAGCTGAGCATTGCCCTGATCGTCCTGCATGCATGTAACAAACACTGTTACAGCACCATTGCATGTGTGTCAAGAGAGAATGCACAGACGTAGCCTCTGGCATATGAAGGCCTGGGATCAATAGCTGAGCGTTGCCCTGATCGTCCTGCACACATAGAACAGACACTGTTACAGCATCATTGCATGTTTGTCAGACATAGCCTGAGGCATATGAAGGCCTAGGTACTAAAGTGCAGTCACTTCATGCTGGTATATGTTCATTGAGCATTGTGCCCAAACTTTGACCAGTGTCTCAGTTCAAGCTTGCACAGCTTTAGGGCTAGCATATTGTGTGCATAATGCATTGGTTTCTTCACTGCAATCATCTGATTGCACTTCACATCGACGCAATCTAGAATGTTGTCGTTTGTGCATGCCAAAATGGCTTCTGCCACCATGATGAGCTCAGGTTTAACAGCTGACAAACTATCAACCGAGCGTCTGCAGCCCTGGTCTTGAGATTCTGGAACGCTGAGCAATGCATGAGCAAAGCACTTCTGCAAGTCAACAGGCCCACAGGCATACATTGACTTCATCACAAGACACAACAGCAAAGCTCTGTTCCTTACTGTTTCTTTGGCGTCTGCACATGTCGGGCAGTGCGTACCTTGGTCAGTTTGACCAGTTCTGCAGCCTCATTCAATCCATCTGGCAGCTGCTGCAGCAGCTGCTCCTCATTGCTGTTGTCAATTGCCTGTTTTGGCAGTCTGATGGATAGCTCACCCCAGCTGTCCTCAGTACCAGCTTCAGACATTCGTCCGTGTGTCAGATGCCTTCGCATCACCCACTGCTCATGTGCTGAGGAACCAGCAAGTGCCTGCTGCCATGCTTTTGCCGCCAAACTGTTTGAATTTGGACTGGCAGGCTCTCGTGCTGTGCCTGCTGTGCTGTGTACCTGCCAACTCTTTGGTTGCCCCTCCAACCTGCTTGCCTGTAATGGACTGGGACCTCCAAAGGCTGTAGGCATTTTGAATGCAGGACTTCCGGGCCAATCAAGACTAGCCTGCTGTGCATGCTGTGCAGACTGCAAGTGAGTTGATGCTGCTGCACTGCTGGTCAGCGCTGATCTGCTCAGTCCTGTATCTGTACGGCTGGTAGTTGCAAACTGAGACTCTGTGTGCACGTCTGGAACAGGAGTGGTATTAGGCACCAAAGGCAAACGAGCACTTCTTGGGGCGTGCCTGCTACTATATGTGGCTGGCTCCTGATCTTTGGAAAGATCAAGCAGCTTGAGGTTTTCAGAGTGAGCATCCCTGCCATAGGAGATGTCACCCTGGGATGACTTTGTAGGTATAAACTGTGGCAGGTTCAGGTGTGACACCTGCAGGCATAGGAGCCGTCACTACAGATTCTTTCACAGGTACAGTTGGTATTTGTTCAGAAACAGCGCAACACTCTGACTGATTACGAAGGCTTACTGTGGCGTGACCTGGCTTTGTAAGAACAGCTGGCAACTGGTCAGCAGCGTCAGTCTGTAGGGGCAGCTGGCTGAAACGGCCTCGCTTGGCCTCAGTCAAATAGGATGCTTGTACCTGCAATCTTCCGCTCAGATACACGATGACAGCCAAAACATACTTACGAGACTGTTTTTAGCATAGCATACCACATCAGTGAACTCGTCTGGGCTTGTGCACAACTCCCTGGGAGAGAACAAAAGTCCATCCAGCTGCTGCTTCCTGCTTCTGAATGGCCACGCTGGCGAGCCTGCATCCTGGCTGGGCAGTTTGGAAGCCTCTGAAAGGTTGATGCGAGAGCACTGCAAACTGCTGCCAGCATTTGTCCGTGCGCTTTTGTCGGACGGCATGACACTTAGCTCATCTGTGCCTTCCTGAGCGTACGGCCGCCCCAGCAGTGCCTGAATGAACAAGGTTGATGGCGCATCTGGGCCGAGCGTTACGTCTATTTTAGGTGCCGAGCGTTACGGCTATTTAAAATAGCCTTTTTAGGTGCACATCTTGAGGATCTTCATGTTGGACCTTTAGTGCGGGTCAGCATTGAGAAAATCGTATCATTCAAACTTCAGGAGGTTTTCAGGGATTGTCCGCTGACTTCCATGCCAGGCGAGCTGCAAAGACAGCAAATGTAGTCTGATGTATTGATTGCAAGCATGCTGGCAGATTCACCGTGTATCACAACATGCCGAGTGTTTTTTGTGCATGACATAAGCACTACACGACCAATGGTGGGCAGCAGATCCAGCATTGCTTCATCAGACATTGTCAGACTTTGCCGTTACTGCACAGCGGGAACTAGCATGCACAGCATTGCAGCAACTACAGGGCGTTCTGTACTGCTATGAGCTTGGTGCTGAGCGCTTCCCCACTATAGACACAAAGGCAGGTTGCATCCTTACATGCATGCATATGCTGGGGACCTTCACAGTCCCTGCCCTTGGCACAGTCAACTTTCACCTTGTATTATCACTGTAGCACCTGCTTGACCGGCGGCAGAAGTACTGTTCAAACATGCTGACCAGCTCTCTCAGCCTCCATTTGCCGAAGTGTCCGCTTGCATATTCTCGCTGCCATTCAGTGCTGCGCACAAGACTTGCCTTGCCATTGCTGCAATCAGCCAGCTTACACAGCCGGAACACCTCACAGCCTCGCTCGTCAAGTCACGGTTGCCGAGTCCGAGCCATGACTACTCAGTCGACGGAAGATGCTTCGAAGTCCACTGCAACTGAGATGAAGCAAGTGAGCAAACGTTGGGATAGTTGTTCGTAAACCCAGCACTACAGGATCCAGCGGTGCGCAGGCCTTCGTCGTCGGTTCATATGATGGGCTGTGCTGCAGGGTGGTGTTCTCACTGGCAAATGGGCTATTATCACTGGTGCGAGTACAGCATTGTCTATGCTTGCTACTGTGGCGGTTGATCTTGCCATGTGCTCACTGATTCATTGTCTCAGGTGCATCTAGAGGCATAGGTCAAGCCATTGCTGAGGCGATGGCTGAGGAAGGTGCAAACCTTATACTTTTGGCGCAACGAAAAGGGGCACTGGAAGAGGTAAGAGCTGGTGTCACCTGCAGTCAATGTGCATGCTCTCCTTTCTGTCAGTGGCACCCAGGATCCCCTGCATCTGGAACTGCTGAATCACCATGGCATGCAGAAATATGCTGCCGGCCAATCACCTTGCTCATCTTGCACCTGCAGGTTGCAGAAATCTGCAAAAAGAAGGGGTCCCAGAAAGTTGATGTCATGCCTGTGGACCTAAGCGACATGTCTCAAGTCGATAAGTTTGCAGAGCAGGTACTGAAGAAGTATGGCACTGTAGATGTACTTGTCAACAATGCAGCCATCCTTGGACCTATAAGCTATGAGGGTGATGCAACAAAGAACCCCAACATGGGTCAGGGCCCAATTGATGGTGAGCTTCCAGCTGTTACATGCATTAGACCTGCCTACATGCTGCTACATCCCAACTTACCTGCTGTCACCTGTATCATTGTAATCATCTCCTCACGACACTACAATGAAAGGCTTCTTCTGACATGATTGTGAGAGGCTTCTTTCATGCCTTGAAAAGGCCAACACAGCTATCTGACCACCCCTCTACCACACAGCAGGCAGCATCCCAGCCCTGTTGTATACCACGCATCTTGCTTAACATCCACAACACAAAGACATGATTTGGCATGGCAGACCATCCAGAAACTCGAACACCAATATGTAAAGACACAAGATGGTCTTCGAGCTGTGTTCTGACACTGCAGGTGATCCTTCCGGGCTGCCGCCTTATGAGGCTCCCATTGAGATCGCTGGCAAGCGTAAACTTTTCTTTTCTTTCTGCAGGTGATCCAGATGAGCGGGAGAAGGTTCTGAGGGTGAACATCATGCAAAGACACAAGATGGTCTTCAAGCTGTTTTCTGACACTGCAGGTGATCCAGATGAGTGGGAGAAGGTTCTGAGGGTGAACATGATGGCACCCATGAGGTTGATGCGACGCCTGACCCCTGCCATGGTTGAGAAGGGGGAGGGGGTTGTCATCAACATTGACTCCAGCGCTGGTCTCTCCCCCAAGCCTGGCAATGCTGTCTACTCTGCTTCAAAGTGAGCAGACCCCTACCTCTACCCCTGCCCCTTCACCCTGAATATTTCTTGAATGCCCTGGACCATATTACCCTTGTATGTTTTGTGTCGACATCCAAGCATCCTGCATACACCCAAGTTGCTTTGTGTAATGCTTTGAAGTTGCTCGTTTGGTGCAAATGATAGTACCAACGTGCTGAAGCATGTTGGCATGCTGGTCTGTCCAGTTAGTAGATCCTACAGGGATGCACAAGACAGGCTGCTTTGGAGAGACAAGACTTGTCCTGCACATACCTAGCTCATCGTCAGCTGGAAAACGTTATATGATAATTATTCATTATTATTTCTACATGTCATCAATACTATTATTGTGCTGGTCTGCAGGTGGGGCTTCAGAGGATGGAGCAAAGGATGCACGATGGTGAGCTTCTGCTGTGCTTTTTTCATGCTTCTTCGTCAAAACGAAAAGCCCTTTTAACACAAATCAAAAATCCGTTTCTCTGTCAGTGATCATGATCTTTGTCCCGTCGTATGCATGGCCCTGTGATTGGAAATATTGACACTTGTTATGACATAACATTAATGTTTCAATATTTCAAGATGTTTTTCTGCGTTCTTTGTCTGCCCCGCATCAGCCCAT
>JAABUS010008028.1_pt1 | contig 11755 bp, 12 predicted proteins | sample 5560161 | NCBI WGS metagenome assembly JAABUS01 (sample SAMN10711885, study PRJNA513376) | rock metagenome | isolation source: Antarctica rocks | place: Antarctica: Victoria Land, Trio Nunatak nord | collected 2016-01-04 | reverse complement strand
TCCCCCTTCACCCAATTCCACACCTGGTTCACCCACGCCCAATCCGCCCGCGTCCACCAACCCGAAACCGTCTGCCTCTCCACCGCCTCCCTCCCGTCCGGCTCCGTCTCCTCGCGCTTCGTCTACCTCAAGGAACTGGACGAGCGGGGTTTTGTCATCTACAGCAATTGGGGCACGAGTCGGAAAGCCGCGGACGTGCGCAGCAATCCGCAGGCGAGTTTGGCGTTTTGGTGGCATGAGTTGGAGCGGCAAGTCAGGGTTGAGGGGCGGGTGGAGAGGCTGACAAAGGAGGAGAGCCAGGCGTATTATGATTTGAGGGCAAGGGGGAGTAGGATTGGGGCGTGGGCCAGCGAGCAGAGTAAGGTGTTGCCGGAGGAGGAAGGAGGCCGGGAGGTGCTGGAAAGGAGGGTCCAGGATGTAGAGAGGAGGTTTGAGGGGAAGGAAGAAATACCGGTGCCGGAGTTTTGGGGGGGGCTGAGGGTCGTGCCGGAGATGGCGGAGTTTTGGCAGGGGAGGGAGAGTAGGTTGCATGATCGGTTTAGGTATACGCGGGACGAAAAAGGGGCGGGGGGGTGGAGGATTGAGAGATTGGGTCCGTAGAGTCCGTTGGTAAAGACATTCAGATGCTATCATTGTAAAAAAGAAAGATAGCATATTGAGCGCTATTTAACCCTCTTCAGCATATATCTAGTATTTAAGTGAGGCTCATCTATAGGAGTATGATCTTAACTCCAGAAGCAGATGCTCGCCAAACGCAGTCGAAGAGATATTCGAGAGAACGATTATATCGTATAAGGCGCAGCCCCCTTCCCAAAGAGCAGATGAGGCTTCCTTGCCGCCACATCGAGAATTGTCTGAGCAAAGACAGAATTCGCCCACGCAAACCAAGGCCCTGTGTCATAATCAGCAGTCAGGTATGCATTGATAGGTCTCGAAGATTTACGAGTATAATCAGCGACACGATCCACATTGATACTCTCATGCACAAGCCCGAGTCTACTCGAATCTCGCACCGCTTTTAGAGCATCGTCAATCTCATCATCATCATCGCTCGTCATTGCCTGCACCAGTCGGCTCATAGGCCACGCATACTGCACCCCAATATGTGGGCCCCCAATGCCAGAGAATCCCTTACCTTTTAGATAATACGGGTTCCCCGACTTCTCTAGTATCATCTTTCGGGTATTTTGATATACCTTATGATTCACATCAATAAAACCCATCAATGGAAGCCCCAGCAATGAAGGTGAATTGGCGTCGTCCATCATGACAGATGATCCATAGCCATCTACTTCAAAGGCAAAAACGTCGCCATATTTCTTGTGGTGAACCATCCCGTGTTCCCAGATGCCCTTCTTAATGCCCTCGGACCACCCGAGCAGCGTTTTGGCGAGGTCTTCTTTGCCGGCCGATCTCACTAGGTCGGCTGTCCGCTTCAGCTCGACGGCCATCATCGCGTTTGAGGGGATTAGGAAGCCGAAGATGGTTGCATCATCGCTTGGTCGGAATGCACTTCGAATAAGGCCTATGCCATCGGCAAGAGGATTGCCGATTCCTCCAAGACTCAAGGTTTCTGTCCCTGAGACTGTCTTTCGTCTGAACATGTATTCATTCCTTTCGTATTTCCCTGTGGAGTTGAAAGTCGGTCTCGATTGCTGATCCAGAACCTCCAAGACGGTGTCTATAGCGGTGAACCATCTAGGAGTCAGGAAATCTTTCGAGCCGGTGCTTTCATGAAATTGGTTCCCCAAAGCAAGAAAATGAGCCAGCGAGTCCAATTCCCACTTGCATTCAAATACCCTTGACTGTTCATAGACTGGATGCACCATATCATCCTGTCCATTGGCCACGGCTGGTAGACGACTTGGCGGCGGTGGCTGGAAGGCATTGCAATAAGGAGATTCGATCACGTACTCAACTTGGGTATTGATGGCACCTAGGAGAAGGGTCTCTAGCTTCTTCTCTTTCTTCACTAGAGGTTGATACTGCTTTAATTGATTCGTAGAATCCCTCAACCATTCTGCGTTGATATCGCCCGTGACAATGAAGCTTTGTACACCTTCCCAATGCCCCTCGTTGTGTGAGATTTTCGAATACTTCTTGGTAGATCTCTTAGTACTCCCATCGGCGTGCCACCTAATTGTCGTGTCGAGGGTGTTTGGGAAGGCATTTTCGAAGATCCGAGCAAGGTCCTTATCTTCCATGCGTGATGTAACATCTTGGATGACTTTTTCTACTAGGGGAGAAGAGAATGTTCGACAATGAGGAGATGGACGCTGGTATGGCAAGGCTAGAGGGCCTTGGCTCAGAGGCCGGCTGGAGGACTAATCAGCGTCATCAAGAGGCGCTGAGCGGAATTGATCCCTCGGACGTACTGTGCAACCACTGAGTAGTGGAGGTAGTCTGGACAAGCTTGTTTGTATTTCTCTGGATCAATACCAGACCCTAGTGCATCCTGATTGCCAGGCTTGGCTGCCCCGACAGCTTGACCGGGTGTGTATAAGAAGCTGCCTGCAAACAGTAGCAGTGCTGTGACGAGCAGGAACATAGCTCCTATGATTGCCCTAGACAGACTTTGCGATGGGCTACCTCAAATTCTTGCTCTTTTTCCAAGTGGATCGATGTCCGAAACTTTTAGATGTAGTGTATCAGAGCTCGCGTTAGAGGACCTTTGATAAATCCATCTACCGTAGGCCTGGCATTGCAGAGTACCACCTGTAGGCGAGCAAACCTGCTACTATGTTTATCGACATTGCGCAGAGATACCTCTTTGACAGGCGATATGGCTGTACCGGAGGAGCTGTACCTTAAAGGTATGGCCAGATCGGCGACCTCGTCAAGCTGATCCCTACTGCCGATCAAAGATCGCGTCCGTGCCTGCCGCCATCGGCTTCTGACATGCAACTCAGTACCATGGAAGCCACTGCACATTTTGACTAATCATTGTTTAGAAGTACATAGAAGTCCACTTGATGCTTTGACGATTTCTGAACAACTATACAAACACCAAGTCTTTGCTTATACCAAGCAACCCGTTTTCCCGTTAGAGGATCCGCTGCCAGACGAGTTGATTCCTGTCTTACATGATAAACTGTACTAAACCCTTACTTTACGCATCATCATAGGCTTGCCTCGTGCAAGCATTTGCTCAGTCATCCACCATTCACTCCCACGCAGACATACCGGAGGTGGCCAATCTGGGTAAGAGAAAAGCTTCTGACTCTGACGAGCATATCCGCCCAGAGAAGAAGAAGATCATGACGGTGAGTTTCCAATTTCTCTCCCACGGAAGGCTACGAAAGCAGCTTTTTCTTAAAGGAGAGCCACTAGCACATCTCAAACCTGGCATCTCCCTTACCGTGATTCCCTCAGCCATCTTCAAAAGCCTCTCCACTGCGTATACATTAGAACGTGGCATTTACTAAAGATCTCTTCGGTTCGTAGGATAACAAGATGGAGATTGATGGCCCTTCCATGGATGTAGGGCAGCTCAAAAACGGAGACATCGACGAGTCACTATATAGCCGGCAGCTCTACGTCCTCGGCCATGAAGCTATGAAGCGAATGAGTGCTTCCCATGTCCTGATAGCAGGTCTCAAGGGACTCGGCGTAGAAATAGGTCCGTACTGAACGTTCCTGTCGTTATTGCTACACCTGCTAAGATGCTCACAAACAGCCAAGAACATTGCCCTTGCCGGGGTGAAATCTTTGACCCTTTTCGATCCAGCGCCAGCCGCCATTGCGGATCTTTCTTCGCAATTCTTCCTACACCCCGAGGATGTTGGCAAGCCTCGGGCTTCAGTCACGGTCCCAAGAGTAGCAGAGCTGAACACATACACGCCTGTGTCCGAACACCCATCGAAAAGTCTTACGACAGATCTTAGCCAGCTGAATCAGTATCAAGTTGTAGTGCTGACCAGCACTCCCTTGAAAGATCAGCTCACTATTTCTGAATATTGCCACAAGAACGGAATCTTTGTTGTCATTGTGGATACCTTTGGGCTTTTTGGTACTATATTCACAGATTTCGGGAAGGACTTTGCCATAGCAGACCCTACGGGCGAGACTCCACTCAGCGGCATAGTTGCTGGGATAACCTCTGATGGTCTAGTCTCCGCTCTTGATGAGACGAGGCACGGTTTGGAAGATGGGAATTTTGTGACTTTCAAGGAAGTGCAAGGCATGGAGGGGCTCAACGATTCGGAGCCACACATGGTTGAGGTCAGAGGGCCTTATACATTCTCGATTGGAGAAGTATCAAATTTAGGCCAATACCAAAGAGGTGGCATCTACACACAGGTCAAGATGCCTAAAACAATCAGCTTCCAGCCCCTAAGCGAGCAACTAAAGAAGCCGGAGCTTCTCATGTCTGATTTTGCAAAATTCGACCGACCACAGCAGTTACACTTTGGTTTTCAAGCACTGCATGAGTTTGCGAACCATCACAATGGCGATATGCCACGTCCTTACAACGATGAAGATGCCGCAGAAGTCATCAAATATGCTCAAGCTGTAGCCAAGGAAGGAGAAGAGACGGTTGAGCTTGATGATAAGTTGATACGAGAACTGAGTTATCAAGCACGTGGGGATCTTGCTCCTATGGCAGCTTTCTTTGGTGGACTGGCCGCTCAAGAGGTTCTGAAGTCTGTTTCTGGCAAATTCCATCCAATTGTGCAGTGGCTCTACTTTGACTCTCTGGAATCACTACCCACCTCTGCCAAGCGATCCGAGGAGCAGTGCAAGCCACTGCACACCCGATACGACGGGCAGATTGCTGTCTTCGGAAAGGAATATCAAGAGAAGCTTGCTAGCGTCAATCAATTCCTTGTTGGTGCTGGCGCTATTGGCTGCGAAATGCTCAAGAATTGGGCAATGATCGGTCTTGGGACAGGCAAGAACGGCAAAATAACCATCACGGACATGGATCAGATCGAGAAGAGCAACCTGAATCGGCAATTCTTATTTCGTCCTAAGGATGTGGGTCAACTAAAGAGCGTATGCGCCGCTTCAGCTGTCATAACAATGAATCCAGATCTCGAAGGGAAGATAGTCTCGCTTCCGGATAGGGTTGGTCCGGATACCGAACACATATTCAACGAAAATTTCTGGGAAGGTCTTGACCAGGTCACCAATGCTCTTGACAACGTGGATGCAAGACAATACGTTGACCGCCGATGTGTCTTTTTCCGCAAGCCCTTACTTGACAGCGGAACACTCGGTACCAAGGGCAACACACAGGTTGTCTTGCCAAATCTTACCGAGTCGTACTCGAGCTCTCAAGATCCCCCAGAGCAGTCATTCCCTCAGTGCACGCTGCGCAGCTTCCCGAACAAGATTGAGCACACCATTGCATGGGCGAAAGAGAAATTCCATCAATATTTTGTTGGGCCCCCAGAGACAGCGAATTTATATTTGAGTCAGCCAAACTACGTTGAGCAGACGCTGAAGCAATCTGGCAATGAGGTACCAACACTAGAGAGCATCCGGGATTACCTTGTTACAGAAAAGCCGCTGAGCTTCGACGATTGCATAGTCTGGGCCAGGATGCAGTTTGAAAAAGAGTACAACAACGCTATTCAGCAGCTCTTATACAACTTCCCTAAGGACTCGACAACCGCAAGCGGTGCACCGTTCTGGTCTGGACCTAAGCGAGCCCCTAAACCCCTAAAATTCAATGCTGCTAACCCTGCCCACATTGGCTTCGTCATCGCGGGCGCCAACCTGCACGCCTATAATTACGGAATAAAGGGACCTAGTACGATCGAGAAGGATCAGTACATCAAAGTCATGGACAATATGATCATTCCAGAATTCTCTCCAAACCCTGCTGTAAAGATTCAGGCTGACGACAATGACCCGGACCCAAACGCCCAAGCCAATAGATCTAACTTTGATGACAACAGCGAGCTTGAGCAAATAGTTTCACAACTACCTCCGCCAAAATCTCTACCAGGCTTCAAGCTCGAGCCTGTTGAATTCGAAAAGGATGACGATTCGAATCACCACATCGACTTCATTACTGCGGCAAGCAACTTGAGAGCTGAGAACTATGCCATTCCTGAAGCTGATCGACACAAGACAAAGTTCATTGCGGGAAAGATTATCCCAGCCATTGCCACAACCACTGCGTTAGTTACTGGCTTGGTTGTTTTGGAAATGTACAAAATCGTTGACGGCAAGACTGACCTCGAGCAATACAAAAATGGGTTTATCAACCTAGCTCTTCCGTTTTTCGGGTTTAGTGAACCGATTGCCAGTCCAAAGGGGAAATATATGGGTACAAATGGTGAGGTCACAATCGACAAGCTTTGGGATCGGTTTGAGGTGGCGGATATCACTCTACAGCAATTCTTGGATCATTTCAAAGAGCAAGGACTGGACATCATGATGCTAAGCTCGGGTGTTAGCCTGCTGTATGCGAGCTTCTATCCGCCAAGCAAGCTCAAGGACAGATTGGGCCTCAAGTAAGTCAACCTTGGTCGTTCAAAGGCGTTCTTACTAACAACCGTTGCGCTAGACTCAGTGAGCTTGTGGAGACGATCAGTAAGAAACCAATTCCGGGCCACCAGAAAAACGTCATCTTCGAGATGACCGTCGAGGATCAGACAGAGGAAGATGTAGAGGTTCCGTATGTCATGCTCAAGCTGCGCAAATAGGAGGTTTCTTCATGCTTCTCGGTCGAGGGTAAAGGCGTTCACGGGGCTTCAGGAGGTACAGTCGTATTAGACAACGTTTAGATCGATGTCGGTGGAGCATAGCGCGGCCTCCCCGACTGTACTCTTTCTACTCTTCCGCCAAAGTAAAATATACAGCATCTTCACCAAAAGGATTGCATTCTCTTCTAGTTGCTTACACATTGGTTCGTCCTGGTCCTTCTGATTCGGTCGTAAGATGCCAAGCACCGCTAGAAACCTGTATAGCGATGACATAAGGCGCGGGGGCGTTACTTCCCCCATTCCACCCCACTACATTATCTGTCGATAGACATTCCAACCTCCCATTCTTCTATGAACATTTGTGCTTCTAGAATCCGTCTGATCAACAGCCATCTTCGTGTTTCTCATCACTCCCGAGCCTACACCTCCGCATTCACTATGGCGGTAAGATGTACTGAAAACCTTCAACTTCCGATGTCTAATAGAGAATGGTCAATAGACAGGCAACGAAGAGAAAATCACCAACTGGGCTGACAAGACGGGGGAGTTCAAAAGAGGTCAATCCCAATTCCGAAATTCGATATCAAAGAAACCAGGCTCCGAATTTCCCGCAGAGAAGGGGAGGTACCACCTCTATGTGTCCCACGCTTGCCCATGGGGTCAGGACTGTCGTGTATTGACGAAAGGCACTGCTAACGTTGGTTTTAGCTCACCGGACACTGATCGTCCGCAAGCTCAAGGGCCTAGAGGACATCATTCCTTACACTTCAGTCCACTGGGAAATGCTAGAAAAAGGTAGCTTGCCCTTTTATCGGTCCAATTGGCCCAAACTGTCATGATCGTTGATGTCTGGAACAGGCTGGCGCTTTGTCAAACCTGATGAGAATATTCCTGGCGACAATGCAACCCCTGATCCCATACACAAGGACTTTACCCATCTTCGAGAAATATATTTCGCGGTCGACCCGGAATATAAAGGGCGCTTTACTGTCCCGACATTATATGACGTGAAGCAGGGAAAGATTGTGAGCAATGAAGTACGTCGTTTTGCATCCCCGCAGAAACCAGGTCGAGATTCCCAGCGCGTGTTCTGACAGGTTGTGCGCGCAGTCAAGCGAGATCATACGCATGTTCTACACCGAATTCGACGACATCATCCCGGAGAAGTACGCCAAGGTCGACCTTTTCCCCGAAAAATTAAGAAAGCAGATCGAAGACACCAATGAATGGACTTACAACGACATCAATAATGGCGTTTACAAGTCCGGCTTTGCCACGTAAACCGCCCTTGTGTTCCCTTTATCGCCTCTTCTTCAGTCAATATAGCTGATCAGCCCTCCAGAACCCAAGAGGCCTACGAGAAAGCTGTTGAACCCCTCTTCCGCTCCTTAGACCGCGCCGAAGCTCACCTCGCCTCCCACGCCTCCCCATACTACTTTGGCTCCAACATCACAGAAGCCGACATCCGCCTCTACACCACGATCGTACGCTTCGACCCTGTCTACGTCCAGCACTTCAAGTGCAATATCAGAGACATCAGGAGTGGGTATCCGAAGCTGCATGATTGGTTGAGGAAGCTCTATTGGGACGTACCCGCGTTTGGGAAGACGACACAGTTTGAACATATAAAGAAGCACTATACGAAGAGTCACAAGCAGATCAACCCGTTTAGTATTACGCCTGTGGGGCCCGTGCCGGATATTTTGCCAAAGGATGAAGTGGTGCCGGCCGCGGCGACGACGTTAAGGTCGACAAATCAGTAGAAGTTCTGCACAATAAGGAGATAAGAAATGTAAATAATATATTAAGACACCTTATCAGTAGGGAAAGTAGGACACTGACTTAAAGTGTTTTATGATTGTTATCTATTAGGGTGAAGCCTAAGAAATTGTATACTCAGTATTTCTGAAGAGGAATGATAACGGAAATACAAACTTACGTCCCAACCTTCAGTACAACTGGGCGGTATGCCAACGCTCATTCTTTCTTGCATTCTTGCTCCAATTGACTGCCGGTAGGCTTGAATATAAGAAAGTTTATCGTCACATCCGTTGCCTATTCGCCGCATGTGAAATGTACACCCTCCAATATCTCAACCATCCCTTTCATGTGAAAAGCCAAGAATTTCAATCTGGGAAACAAGCGCCTAAAGAGTTGAGTTTTCTTATGGAAGCAGAATCCTCCCTCTGGAATTGTGTAGCGCTGAAAATCAGTTTCTTTCATCGGCAAAGCCGACTTCCATCCAGAAAGCCCAGTCTCCAGCATCGGACTCGGAGCCACAAACAAAGGATATCGGACCGTCACGAGCAATGACATCAGCGATGATTTTCATAGCTGTCACTTCTCAGGAGAAAGAACTATGGATACGACGGAAGCTGGCTCTGAATTGAAATAGATAATTCCTTGATTTAAAAAGGCCTGCAGAAATGCGGGTTTGTATTCAACGACCAATCCTCCAGCCATTCCCTTGATATGTTCCAGGACCGAAGTTCTCCGGAACCAGAGAGCACAGAACTTGTCCAAGGAGTCGGTTTCTTCGGGGTCTTGAAATGAAAGCTAGCCCTTCCCCCAGATCATGTCCATTTTATCATCTCACTAGGACAGACGCGAGAGCCATCCTCGTTTGAACTGGCTTCGGTAAAGGACCGAGATAGCACCGACGGAAAGCAGGAACGTTTTCGTGACGGAGGTTTAGCTTTGGTGAAATTACGGACGGTACGATAGAGGTGGAGAAAGAAAATTACCACCGACTCAATGAGAAGCAGGATGCTGGCTGGACCTGACCGGGTAGGGGAAACGGCAGCGTGCTTTGGAAAGACATGGAGATGGTGGGAGAAAGGACGGTAGATATCTTAGTTAAAGAATTGGTCAAGGGGGTGGAGTGGAGCTATTAGGAGGGGAAGAAAGGTGGTCTTTTGGTAGGATTTTACAAAACTGCAGAGAATAGAAAGGGACGAGGGAACTACTTGTTGAGGATTAAAGAAATCGAATTTCATGATAGCGCAATGGATGCACCAAGACCGAGAAACTGGAATTAATTCCACAGCCGCAGAGTATCTTTGGCCAAGCCGCAAGAAAAATATTCATAAAGGGTTTTAGGATGTTATTCAGATTGCCACTGTCGCCTCACGCCTATCAGCGTGCAAAACGATTATTAATCTAGTAATCTAGCACTTCTAAGCATATTGGGTAGAATCGCTCGCTGGATGCCTTTGAGAATTCCACCGTCTAATTCCCCGTAGCATGCGGTGCAAACCCAATACGCGTATTCCCGCCATCAAAAACGACGAATTGCGCTTTGAACATGATATCTCCGAGAATCTGCAGAGGGTTCCCATCATTGGACTGAATGGCCCCCTGGCACATGTTATTGCCCCCCGACGCAGGCGCAAAGTTGAGCAGCAGACCAGGGATCGTACCCATGTAGCTGTCGCCAAGTCCGATGTGGAAATCAGGGAGCTTGGTATCGCAGGGGAAGTTGTGGCTTCTCTGGGTTTGGTCGAAAACGTGGCCTGGGACGGCGGAATAGTAGCCTTGGACAGCGAAATCGTCGAGCAGCAGGAGAGTAGTTCCGGTGTCGGCGATTGCCGGGTGAGCTTGGGGGTTGCTTTGGACTTGGCCGCTGCCGACCGCGAAGCTGTTGGAGGTAAATTGCCAGAAGCCTTGGGATTTATCGATTGGTGTGAATTGGACAGTGCCGGTGAATTGCGTGCTATCGACCGTGCCAAACTCGTAGGCGCCTACGGTGGAGTGTTTGAGGTTGGCAGTGAAGACTGGCTCTTGGAGGGTGGGCATCACGTTGTCGAAGAAGGTTGGCTGTGGTTGTCTCTGTCCATTCATGGTGATGGTGTTGATGTTGGAGAACCCGAGGCCGAGGAGTCCGTCGGCATTGGCGTCTTGGATAAAGCCATCGGTCACTGATGTAGCCAGTTCAATGGCTTGGGCCGGGACTGTTGCACCTCCGATGTCAATGGTGTCGACGCCAACTTCGCCACTTGCCTTGGACTTGTCGCCGTAGTGGATGGCAAAAGCAGCGCCTGGTACGCTCTTGAAAGTCGTGGATTTGGAAGGATCGTAAACATTGGGTCGTTTTCGAGCACTAAGCACGGCGGCAGGCAGTTTGGTGTTGAAGATCCACAGATCCGAAGAGCCAGTGTCAAAGTCCATGCTGAATTGCTGCCCCCCAATGGTGACGGGAGACAAGAATTCGGCGTCACCTTGGGCCGGTTGAGCAGCCGAGACGCTGCCAGTCTCCTGTTGTCCAGTTGCGGCGCTCAACTGTTTAGTGCCAGCAATTGGTGCCACATCAGTGACGGCCGTCTTATCAACGGTTGTCCACCCATATTTCCGGTATGCTTTGTCCAAAGCCGCCCCGCCATCGGGAACACCACCTAGATCCCGGCGCTGCCGTTGGATTTTGAAGGACCGGCCTTGTAGTTGTGTCGGAGCTGTAGCTTGTGGTTCTATCGGAGCTGTAGAAGCTGCGGCGAACAAGAGAGCGATGGCGAGCAACAAGCTCGCTGGGTAGTGCATGCTGCAGAAGCCGAATCACGCTGACAGGTTATGGTGGGTATTTGTAGCAGACCACGTCAAGTGACTGTTGGATCAGCAGAGAATGGAATCAAGTGAAGCTTCAGGTTGGTGAATGAAAGGATTGAAGATTAGCAAGTTAAAGAGTGTCTGTGAAACGAACAGGCCTGGCTGTTGTATTTGTTTACTTTGCATGAAGTGAACAAAGATTAAAAGAGTGAATTGTTCATGCTGTTATTATTGTTATTGTTTGAATCAGACACGCGGCGAAGTCGGTAGTCAGCAAAGCAGGGCATAAAGAACGAAGAAGATGAGACAAAGAAGAAGAAGAAGAAGTAGTCGCAAGTCAGGTCGAGTTGTTGTTGGGAAAGCCAGGGCAACAGCTGTCAGATTGGAAGCATCCAGTCAAGGACCAATTGCCAAGACCCAAGCTGGGCTAGGGGGTCTCGACTATTGTCTCATACTCCGTACGGTACATGGCGTCAACCCGACGCCGAGAGGCCCGACAGATCAGATTTCGGGGTGGGTTACGGAATACTCTTTCCACTCTCTTCGATAGGGTCCAGGGG
>JAABUS010008027.1_pt1 | contig 11757 bp, 7 predicted proteins | sample 5560161 | NCBI WGS metagenome assembly JAABUS01 (sample SAMN10711885, study PRJNA513376) | rock metagenome | isolation source: Antarctica rocks | place: Antarctica: Victoria Land, Trio Nunatak nord | collected 2016-01-04 | reverse complement strand
GGAGCTCTACGAGTTCTACGCTAAGCGCGGAGAGAGCGAGAACTGGATCAAGGACTTCAAGCTCCATATGAAAGCCGACCGCCTGAGCTGCCATCGGTTCGTAGCCAACCAGTTTAGGTTGCTGTTGCACGCTTGTGCCTACTGGCTTATGGACGCCTTGAGGAGGAAGCTCATCGACACCAGATCTCGCCGAATGCAACTGGACACTTTGAGGCTTTCTCTGATCAAGATCGGCGGGAGGGTCAGGGAACTGTTCACGAAGATTCGTCTACATCTGGCGTCAGGACATCCAGGGCAAGATCTATGGCACGCTCTTTCGGGAGCTTTCGGAGTCGTTCATGAATAATTCGGGTTAGGTTTTTCGAGGAAAGGACGACGCGCTATATCTTCTGGAGGTACGCCCTGCCGGAGATTAGCACCAGGATGCTTAATGCGACGGAGACAGCCCCGACGTAGAAAGGAATGCCTGGTGAGAACACCTCGGCTAACAGGCCAGCCACGAAAGGTGTCGCCCCGCCCCCCACGAAACGTATGAAGCTGTACGCGGCCGAGGCCACAGGGCGCTCGCCGGGCGCAGCTTGTAGAACAGCGGTGGTAATCAGGGTATTGTTCACACCCAGGAAAGCGCCGCCAACGATGACCGCCACCGCGAGTACGACCCGGGAATCGACTCCGAAGCCCATGAGCGCGAGGTCGAGCGCCAGCAGGGCGAGCATCGCGTACATGGTCGGGAGCGTGCCGAACCGCGCCTGGAGCCTTGGCGCCAGGAATACCGAGGTGATGGCGAGCATCACGCCCCATCCGAAGAACACGAGCCCGAGGCCGTGGGCATCGAGGCGCAGTGGGAATGGCGTGTACGCCAGCAGGGTGAAGAAGCCGAGGTTGTAGCAGAGCGCGGTAAGTCCGAGCGTCAGAAGCCCGCAGTGTTCGAGGGCGCGGATGGGGTCGAGGATCGAACTCTTCCGCTCAGCGGTGGGTATTGAGGGCAAGAGCACGAAAGTGGCGATAAAACCTATGGTCATCAGCACGGCTACGCCGAAGAACGGCCCGCGCCAGCTTATGTCGCCGAGAAACCCGCCGAGCAGTGGCCCGACCGAGATCCCCAACCCCAGCGCCGCCTCGTGCAGTATGACCGCCCGCTCCGTACCCGCGCTGGATAGCTCCACGATCACGGCCAGAGCGGTTGCGATGAACAGGGCGTTTCCGAGGCCCCATCCGGCCCGGAAACCCACGATCCCACCGATGGAGCCGGAGAGCCCCGCAAGCGCGCTGAACACCACGATGAGCGCGAGCCCGGTAAGCAGCGTGGTCTTGTGGCCGAGCCTGCTCGACACCACGCCGGTTACGATCATCGCCATTCCCGTGACCAGAAAATAGCTGATGAATACAAGCTCGACCTGGCTCGGGGTGGCCCTTAGCTGGCTGGCCAGGGCGGGCAGGATCGGGTCAACCAGGCCAAGCCCCATGAACGCCACAACGCACGCGAACGCCACGGCCCATACAGCCTTCGGCTGATCCAGGATACTGCCCTGCCCCTCCTCGCCAGTATCGGACTCAGGCGTGGGTTTCAAAGCGGACCTCATCTCCTGCCTCGCTAACGATTCAAACTGGATGCCAGTCAATATTATCGTACCTGTACGTTCACGTATAAGTTATGAGTGATGGGGCTCACATGGAGGGTGGAGTAATCCGAATGCTGGTAGCCTGTTTGGGTATTTTGGATGGGTGCTGGATGGAATGGGCTCTTCGGGGTAACCTTCGGGGATGCGGGATGAGATTTCGGAGGCTGATGAGCAGGTTCGGGGGCGAGGCTAGATGAGGATCGGGGTGGTCAAAGAGCTGACACCGGGTGAGAGCCGGGTCGCGTTGGCTCCGCACGCCGTGAACGAGCTCGCGCGCGCCGGACACCGGATTGTGGTCGAACGGGGCGCGGGCGAGGCTTCGAGCATCAGGGACGAGCAGTACGAGGAAGCCGGGGGACGCCTGGCCGAGGATGCGAAGAGCGTGTTCGCGGACTCAGAGCTCGTGGTCAAGGTGTACGGACCTGTGCCGGAAGAGTACGGATATCTGCACGAAGGTCTGATCCTCCTTTCATTCCTCTCCCTGCCGGTGAATCCGCTGCTGATGCGGGCGATCCTCGACTCAAAGTGCATCGCCATAGCTTCAGAGAGCGTGCGCGACGTCAGGGGCCGAATGCCCATCCTCACGCCGATGAGCGAGATCGCGGGCCGACTCACACCCCAGATCGGGGCACATTATCTCCAGAGGCCATCAGGCGGACGAGGGATACTCCTCGGCGGCTCGACCGGGGTACGGCCCGGTCGCGTCGTGATCCTGGGTTGCGGCATCGTCGGATCCACCGCAGCCAGGGTCGCAAGCGGCCTGGGCGCTGAGGTGATGGTCATTGACCGCGACCTCGACCGCCTCAGGCGGCCTGAGGAGATGGGACTCTGGGGCGTCAAGACGCTCGCTGCCACGGGCATGGCCGTTCACGACGCGGTGCTCGACGCGGACCTCGTAATCGGCGCCATCTTCGTGGCCGGTGCCCGCACCCCGGCCCTCGTGAGCCGTGAGACGGTCAAGGGTATGAAGGATGGGAGCGTGATCGTCGATGTTGACGTGGACTACGGCGGCTGCGTCGAGACCTCTCGGCCGACCACGCTCGCCGATCCGACGTTCGTCGAGGAGGGTGTGATCCACTACTGCGTCAAGAACGTTCCGGCATCCGTCCCTGTCACGGCGACGAGGGCGCTTTCGAACGCCATGCTTCCCGTGGTGCGTGGGATCTCGGTCGGCGGCATAGTCGAGGCCCTGAACTCCGATCCCGGCCTCAAACGTGGCGTGGCTATCGCCGAGGGCCGGGTGGTGGACGCCGCGCTCGGCAGGGAGACTGGGAAGAATCACCACCCGATCTCCTCCATCCTCCCGCTGCACGAGGAGGTCCGCTGATGGCTGAAACCAGGATGGAATCCCGCAGCCGGTCCCTCTCGGATTTCACAGTGGAACTCGACGTTTACTCCGGTCCTTACGAGTGGCTGCTCGCCCTCATCATGCGTGACGAGGTGGAGATCTTCGAGGTTCCCCTGCGGGAGCTGGTCGCGCTCTACCTTGGCAACCGAGATCCAGAGCGCCGGGACACACTCGAACGCGACACGGACTTCGCTGGCTCGGCGGCCGCGCTCGTGCTGCTCAAGAGCCGCACCCTCTCCCCGGCAGCCGAACCCGAGGGCGAGGATGGCGAGGAAGAAGCCCTCACGCCAGAGCAACTCGCGGAGAGGCTCTCAAGGTATCTCAAGATCAAACGCGGAGCAGAGAGCCTGCGCGAACGACTGAAGGAGAACGCCGGGTTCCATCCTTCGGGCCACGTACTTCGCGCCCGCCCCGGTCGGCTGCACATCAACCACGAACGCCTCGTCGGGACAGCCAGGCGCACCTTTTCGCGCCTCACGGAGCCGCCCGTGCAGCACCTCGGCCCGATCACCGTGACGTTGCAGGATCTCGCGGATTTAATACGTAGCTCCCTCACCCGAGGCCCCGTTTCATACGAGGATCTCACCCTCGGCATGGACCGCCTGAACTCCGCCGTCGCCTTCGCCGCAGCCCTCTCCCTGGCCTCCGAAGGCCGCCTGACGCTCTCCCAGCCCGAGCCGCTGGGGCCCCTGACCTTCGTGCCCGTGGAGGCAGGTCAGCCGGTATCGTGACGGAAGATTCGCGCACGATGACCGCCGCAGCCCGCGTCGAGGCGATACTGCTAGTCAGCCCCCGTCCCGTCTCAGCCGCGACCCTCAGATCCACCGCAGACCTTTCGGAGACAGGGCTGCGCGCCGCGCTCACCGAGCTCGAGTCGAGATACTCCCCTGAATCTTCTGGCATAGTTCTCCGCAACGTCGCAGGTGGCCACCAGCTCGCCACCAATCCGGCGTGTGGCGGGGTAATCGAACGTTTCAGGCAGGAGGCCCGGCCCGCGCCGCTCTCCAGCGCGGCCCACGAGGTACTCTCCTGCGCCCTCTACCTCGGCCCCCTGACACGCGGCGCCGTCACCGCGGTACGCGGCGTGAACTCCGATGCCGTGGTGCGGAACCTTTTGGATCGCGGTCTAATAGCGGAGGTAGGTGCGGACCGCGAGAGCCCCGGTTCTCCTGCCCTCCTTGCCGTCACGGAAGACTTCCTCGCAGCCACAGGCGCAGTCTCCCGTGACGACTTCCCAGCCCTCGACTCCCTCGTCGGCCCCGAAGAACTGGCCCGTGTCAGGGAACGCCTTGGCTCCGCCGGTGAAACTCCAGCCGGGTCAGACGCAGAAGATGCAGCCCCGGAAGTGCCCCCGGAAACCGCCTGATGCGTCTTCAGGCATTCCTGGCCCGCAGCGGCGCAGCGCCCTCCCGCCGCAAAGCCGAAGCCGTGATAGAAGCCCGCCGCGTGACGGTAAACGGCGAGACCGCCACCCTCGGCGCGAGCGTCATTCCAGGCGATGATATAAGGCTTGACGGCCAACCCGTGAGCCTGCCGAAATCTACTGTCTCCTTCGCCCTGAACAAACCGGCTGGATACCTCACGACCCTCAAGGACGAGCCGGGCCGCAACCGCAATACCGTGCGGGATCTGATGCCGGATCATCCCGGCCTCGTCCCCGCGGGCCGCCTCGACGCAGCCACCACCGGTCTCCTCATCCTCACTAACGACGGTCGTCTCGCCAACCACATCACCCACCCATCCCGCGAACTGGAGAAGGAATATCTCGTCACAGTCAGAAATCCCGCCCCCGAAGAAGCTCTCGCCGCCCTCTCAGCGGGCCCAACCCTCGAAGGCGGTCCCATGCTCCCCCCGAAGCTCACCAATCTCCGCAGCACTCCCCGCCAGACAACCTTCCACCTCACCATCCACGAGGGCCGTAACCGCATAATACGACGGGCGTGTGCGGCGGTTGGGCTGCGCCTGATCCAACTCCACCGAATCCGCGTCGGCCCCGTGACCCTCGGGGATCTGCCGGAAGGGCAATATCGGGAGCTTACAAAGGAAGAATTAGAGGCCCTCCGATGAGGCGCGTCGCCGGAGTTCCGGGCGTGGACTTCACCGTCGAAGACGTGCGCGGGACATTCCCTGAGGAGATAGAAATACAGACACTTGACCATCCGGTGGAAGCCGAGATCCAGATTCCAGGCTCCAAAAGCGTAACCAACCGCGCCCTGCTAATAGCCGCCCTCGCCGACGGACCCTCCACCATCCGCAACCCACTCTTCTCCGACGACTCCTTCTGGTTAATGCAAGCCCTCGTTCACCTCGGCTTCGACCTGCACGCCGACCGTGATGCAGCCGAAGTCCGAATCACCGGACAAAGAGGCATAATACTTCAAAGAAACGCGGATGTGTTCGTGGGAAACGCTGGAACGGTGGCGAGGTTCTTGCCTCCGGCGTTGGCATTAGGGGAGGGGCCTTATCGGGTTGATGGTGTGCCCCGGATGCGCGAACGTCCGGTCGGGGATCTCGTGGACGCGATGCGGCATCTCGGAGCGCATGTGGAGTACGCCAACGAGGAGGGACGGTTCCCGCTCGTCGTGAAGGGTGGCGGGCTTGTGGGCGGGACGGTTCGAGTGCGAGGCGGCAAGAGCAGCCAGTTCGTGAGCGGACTGCTGATGGCGGCCCCATACGCCAGGGAGCCAGTGACGCTGGAGATAGAGGGGCGGGATGACTGGCCCTACGTCGGCATCACGGTGGAGGTAATGGAGGCTTTCGGCGTGGACGTTGAGATCGGAGATGGCTTCCGGCGGCTCGCCGTGGAACCTGGATCCTACTCGGCCCGCGAGTACGAAGTCGAGCCTGATGCTTCCGCGGCATCATACTTTCTCGCGGCGGCTGCCGTGACAGGTGGACAGGTGAAGATACCTGGACTCGGCACCGGATCTTCGCAGGGGGATCTCCGTTTCGCGGAAGTCTTGCGGAAGATGGGTTGTGAGGTCGAGATCGCGTCGGATTTCATCGAGGTTCGGGGACTGGAGCGGCTGCGGGGGGTTGACGTGGACATGGGGGCGTTCTCGGACACCATGATCACACTTTCAGCCATCGCGCCCTTCGCGGAAGGCCCGACGACCATCAGAAACGTGGGACACACCCGCCACCAGGAGACAGACCGCATCGCAGCCGTCGCCACCGAACTAGGCCGTCTGGGAATCAGCGTCGAAGAAGCCCCCGACTCCCTGCGCATAACGCCTGGTCCCGTAAGCCCCGCCGTGGTGCGCACTTACGGAGATCATCGCATGGCGATGGCCTTCGCTGTCACCGGCCTCGTGGTTCCGGGCGTCCGCATCCGGGAGCCTGGCTGTGTCACCAAGACCTTCCCGGACTACTACCAGCAGCTCGACGCCTTGAGGTAGCGGCCGCTCGTAGCGAGGCTCGCCCTGTCTCAGTTCTGGGGTTGTGCTGGAGACTTGAGCCCGCTACCAGAAAGAGCGCCGATTCATCCAGATTTCATCGCCAGTTCATCCGGCATTCATCCGCGTCTCTTAATCTACCTGGTGTTAGGGATGGATAAATCATACGAGAGGACAGTGCATGTCGAGGCAAGTTGATCGCTCCAGAAGCCACCTGACATGGAAATCGGCAATCCACCCACTACTGCTTCTGACCTTATTTGTAATTCTGCCGATGTCGGCAGCGAGCGCTCATCAAGCCGCTTCGTTGCTTGCCCATTCCGAAGGTGAGCGCGGAAAGCTCGCGCCCGCAGCCAACGATAACGAATACCGTACGCTGAGAGATGCGGCAGGATTTGTACATCCGATAAGCGAGATGTCCACACCAAAAATTGTGCTCCTAGATCCTACTCCCAGGCTCATGACTGATAAGAAGGAACTGGTAATCCGTGGCGTTGTCAGCGGTCCTAAAGCTATGAAAGTGCTCGTCGGCAATACAATCGCGGAGGCTAACGGTACTGTCTTCGTTGCTCGGATCGAGCTGCACGAAGGCTTAAACAGAATCCCCATGGTCGCCGAGACTTCCGCTGGCAAACGCGCTAAGAAAACGTTGAAGATCAGTTACAAGCCACCCTCAAAGGCCAATGCGACGTCAACGCAGAGCATTTTTCAAACCTCCGACGAACCCGGCATCCCACAACTAACAAGGTATGAGTGGGCTCGTCAGCCTGTTGCGCGAGGCGGTGTGGTGGGGTTGGATGCCGATGGCAATATCTATACAGCAGCTGGTAATGCAGGTAGCACCTCATCAGACGGCTACCTGCAGAAATACGATCCTGAAGGCAACGAGCTTTGGACCAGGGAGGTAGTTTCGGCAGGCCAACGCTTTGATGGTCCTCTGGGCGCAGCGATAGGTTCAGACGGCAGCGCTTATGTGGTAGGCACCTCAGAAGGTCCTGCAGAGGCTGGTATCGACTGGGGAGAAAACTTTGATGTATACATAAGCAAATACAGCGCGGAAGGTAACAAGTTATGGTCTCGACAATTCGGCTCCTCGAGCATGGATGAGGCCGATGGTGTGACGGTGGATAGTAGTGGCAACGCCTACATGGTAGGCACAACTCGTGGTGGCTTGGACGGCGAGGCTATCGTCGGCACAAGCGACGGTTTTCTCGTCAAGTATACGCCCAACGGGACGAGGGCGTGGACGCGGCATCTTGGTTCATCGGAAACCGGGCGGCTCAAAGACGTGGCTGTAGGAGACTCTGACAACGTTGTTGTAGTAGGTGAATTTCGTGGAGAGTTGGAGAACACTAACTTCGTCAGCCCTGACCGTAGCATGGCGTTCGTAGCGAAGTATGGTCTTGGTGGCGATTTGACGTGGTTGGAAGAGACCCAGGCAGACACGAGCTTTGGTTTCGCAGCTGAGGTCGAGTTAGGCTCGGATGAAGACGTGTACGTTTCCGGGTACGATCCGGGTCCAAACTACGAGTACATCAGCAGGTTTACGGAGAACGGGAATATCCTCTGGACCCGCTACCCGCGCTTTGACAGTTGCGACGCCAACTACGATATGGCGGTGCGTCCCGGAGGCGGTGTCTACGCGGTAGCTGAGTCAGACTGCGAACAAGGCGTCATCACAGCTTACGGTCCCGGCGGCACGGAGCAATTGTACGAGCCTTTCACCTCCGGTACAGCCGCTTCGGTTATCTCCGACTACAAAGACAGGGCGTACGTGTCGGGGTTCGCTGATGAAGCCACGTTCGGGACAGAGATAGGTTGGTATCTAGTCAAGTTCAATCCCGGATTGGAATTGAGACCAGTCCAACCTCCTGAGACTGGGACATTGGAGGTACAGGCCATCGCGCCCGAGAATCTTGGCATCGCGGACGGCACTCTGACCCCAAACCCGTTTACCGTGAGCGCGACCGTCCACTATGAAGGGATTACGCCGATTGAGGACGCGAGCGTGAGCCTCTCCACCTCGCCGGAGGGACTCTCCATCGAGGGAGATCCGAAGGTTCTCCTTGGGGCCATGAATCCGGGTGAAGAACGACAGGTGAGCTGGCAGGTCACGGCGCCCCCGCTTGGCGTCGAGCGCACCTACGAGTTGAATGTTGTGGCCACGGCGGCGGGCCTGAGCCCGGCGACCTTCTCCAGGCAGATAACCGTGCCCGCGCTGTTCACCAGGCCGGACGTGCGCCCCGGCGAGGGCGACGACCAGGGGCAGCCCGAGGACAAGAACGCGAGCGGCTGCGACCCCATAAACTTCGTGACCGGCAACGTCTACGAGTACCGCGAGGACCTCTACGTGCCGGGCCGGGGCCTCCCCGTGCGCTTCTTCCGCTTCTACAACTCCCGTGACCCCTACGACGGGCCTCTCGGCGCGGGCTGGACCCACACCTACAACGCGAGCCTGGAAGAAAACGCCGACGGCTCGGTCGAGGAGATGGACCCGCAAGGCAAACGCCTCGTTTACGCCAAAACCCTGACGGCTCCTACTCAGAGCAGAAAGGCTTCCACGACAGGCTTACGAAGAACCCCGACGGCACGTTCACGCTCGTCAGGAAGGACAGCCGGGAGAGGTGGCGCTTCGACGCGGAAGGCGCCCTCACCGCGATCTCCGACAGCGACGGCAACACCCTCACCTTCGCCCACGACGCCCAGGGGCGGCTCGCCGGAATCACGGACTCCGCCGGCCGTCGAACCTCACTGGAATACGACGATACCGGGCGCATCTCCACCCTCACCGACCCGATGGGCAACGTAACACGTTACGCCTACGACGTGGCGGGCAACCTCGTGGGCGTCACCGACCCGCTCGGCAACGCCATCCACTACGACTACGACGCGGGGCACAACCTGACCAGGATCACGGACAAGACCGGCGGCGAGTTCCTCTTCTCCTACGACGACCAGGACCGCGCCGCCTCCGCCCGGGCCGGCGACGGCACCTGGGCCGCCACCCTCGCCTACGACCCCGCCAACAACAAGACCACCGTCACCGACTCAAAAGGCGGCAAGAGCGTCTTCCACTACAACGATATGAGCCGCATCACGAAGCTGGAGCAGCCGGATGGAACGATGCTCGACTACACCTTCGACCCAGAAGGCAACCGCACCAGCCGCACCGACGGCAACGCCGCGACCGGCCGCGCCGTCTACGACGCCAACGGCAACCCCACCGAGGTCACCACTTCAGACGGCGCCACGACAAGGACCACCTACGACGAAAACGACAACCCCACGAGTGTCACCGACGCCCTCGGCAACACGACCCGTTACGCCTACGACGCGCAGGGAAACCTGATCTCCGAGACCGATCCATTAGGCAACGAAACCACTTACGAGTACGACGATCACGGCCAGCTTATCAAAACCACGAAGCCAAGTGGTAAGACGGCACCCGACGGCACATCACTAAAGGCGATTACCACTTACACCTACGACGCGCAGGGCAACAGGGTCTCCGAGACCGACGCCCTCGGCAACAGAACCACCTACGCCCACGACGCGCTGGGCCGCATGACGGGCACGACGGATGCCAGGGGCAACGTCACCCGCTACGAGCACGACGCCCTGGGCCGCGTCACGAAGGTCACCAATCCCGATGGCACGACCGTTCTCACCAAATACGACGCCGTCGGCAACCCGGTAGAGACCACCGACGAAACCGGGCGCGTCACGAAGACCGCCTACGATCCCAGGGGCAACCCGACCTCCGTCACCGACCCGGCGGGCAACGTAACCCGCTACGCCTACGACACGGAAGGCAACCTGGCCGCCGAGATAGATGCCCTCGGCAACAGAATCACCTACCAGTACGACGCCCTTGGCCGCAAGACCAGCGAGACAAAGCCAGACGGCACCATGAACCCGGACGGCACACCAAGTACTGTCACAACCTCCTACTCCTACGACGCTGCCGGCAACCTCGTCACGAAGACTGACCCCCTCGGACGCGTCACCCGCATGGCCTACGATGCAGCCGGCCGTCTCGTAAAGGTGACAGACTCCAAAGGCGGCGTCGCCACCTATGAGTACGATCTCCTCGGACGCCGGACCAAAGCCACCAACCCCAACGGCCACGCGACCACCTACGAGTACGACGCGATGAGAAGGCTCACGAAGGAGACGGACCCGCTCCTCAACGCCACGACCTACACCTACGACGCGGCGGGCAACCAGAAGAGCCGCACCGACGCCTCGGGACGCCGCACGGATTACACTTACGATGCCATGAACCGCCCCACGGCCACCGCCTACCCCAACGGCACGAAGGTCCAGAGTACATACGATGCAGTGGGCAACCTCACCTCTATCTCCGACGAGACCGGCCTCTACTCCTACGCCTACGACGCCCGCAACCGCTCCACGAGCGAGACGTGGCCCGGCAACCGCGTCATCAGGTACGAGTACGACGCCGCAGGCAACCGCACAACACTCGTGCATCCCGATGGCAAGAAAGTCCTCTACACCTACGACGCGGCGGGCAGGATGGCGAGTCTCACCGACCGCGAGGGCGCCAGAACCACCTACGCCTACGACGCCCTGGGCCGCCCAACGCGCGTCTCCTACCCGAACGCCACAGGAGAAGAATACACATACGACCCGCTTGGACGCGCCACAACCGTCACGGCCACCGGCCCAGGTGGCGCCGTCCTAGCCAGGCAGAGCTACGCTTACGACGACGCCTCCAACCCGGTCTCCCTCACGGACATGGCTGGCAAAAAGAGCACCTTCGCCTACGACGCCCTCGACAGGCTCACCGCCGAGACCCATCCTGGCGGCCCGACGACCACCTACGCCTACGACGCAGCCGGCAACCGCACGAGCGTGACGAAGGGTAAGACCACGACCACCTACGCCTACGACGCCGCCGACAGGATGACGAAGGCCGGGACAACCACCTACGCCTACGACAACGACGGCAACCTCACATCCGTCAAGTCCGGCAAAAAGACCGTCGCCACCTACGCCTACGACTACGAGGGCATGATGACCAGGGCCGACAGTATCACCTACGCGCGCGACCCGCTAGGACGCGTCGTTTCGTCGACTTCGAGCACCGCAACCACCTCATACCTCTTCGACGGCCAGCAGGCCATCGAAGAGCAGACCGGCACAGCAGCGCCAACCCACTACGCCAGGGGCCTGAACCAACAAATCATAAACCGCAGATCAGGCGCCAGCGCCCCCGCCTACTATCACCACGACGCCGTGGGTAGCGTGGTCGGCCTGAGCGGCCAGAGTGGAACCCTCACCGACACCTACGCCTACGACGCCTTCGGCAACGTAGTGGATCGAACCGGCAGAAGTACCCAGCCATACCAGTACCTCTCAAACGCCTACG
>JAABUS010008026.1_pt1 | contig 11759 bp, 10 predicted proteins | sample 5560161 | NCBI WGS metagenome assembly JAABUS01 (sample SAMN10711885, study PRJNA513376) | rock metagenome | isolation source: Antarctica rocks | place: Antarctica: Victoria Land, Trio Nunatak nord | collected 2016-01-04 | reverse complement strand
GCGAGGAGGCGCTAGAGAGCCTCGAGAGCCTGGCGGCGACGTGCACCCAGCTCAAGCACCTGCTGCTGGTCCGGGACCTGCGCCGCCTGCGCGGCTGAGCGCGCGCCGCCTCGGAGCCTTCCATCGATGCCGAACGTCGCGCGCACCCGCAGCATCGCCGCCTCCCCCGAGCGGGTGTGGGCGCTCGTCTCGGACCCGCACAACCTGCCGCGCTGGTGGCCGGAGACCGTGCGGGTCGAGGACGTCCGCGGTGAGCCCGGCGACCGCCGCAGCCGCTTCACGCAGGTCTTCGAGACGAGCAAGGGAAAGCCCGTGCGTGCCGACTTCCGCTGCACGGCGGCAAGCGCCCGCAGCCGACTGGTCTGGGAGCAGGAGCTCGAGGGCACGCCCTTCGAGCGATTCCTGCGCCAGGCGGAGCTCGAGCTTCGCCTCGACCCCGACGAGGGCGGCACCGCGGTGACCGTGGAGGGGCGCCGCCGCCTTCGCGGTCTCTCGCGGCTCGGCTCGCCGATGATGCGCCGCGCGACCGGCCGCGTCCTCGACGACGCCCTGGCCGGGATCGACGACGCCCTCGGCGATCGCCCCGCCGCCTCGTGAGCCGCCCGGTCGATCGCCTGCGCCGCGACACCGCCCTCAACGGCTGGGGCGAGCCCGGGCACAAGCCCGAGCTCGGCCCCGAGGCGCGGGCGATGCTGAGCGAGCGGATCGGCGAGTGCGAGCCGGCGCCGGCGATGCGGATCGGGGAGCTCGATCTGCCCGACGGGGCGGGGATCCCCGCCGCCGTGATCGACGCGGCCGGCGGGGCGGATGCGATCTCCGACGACCTCGAGGATCGCCTCCGCCACGCGGGCGGCAAGAGCTATCCGGACCTCGTGCGGATGCGCAGCGGCGCGATCGACGGCGCTCCCGACGCGGTCGTCGCCCCTCCTGACGCCGACTCGGTCGCGCGCGTGCTCGCCGCCTGCTCCGCCGAGGGGATCGCGGTCGTCCCGTTCGGGGGCGGGACCAGCGTCGTCGGCGGCGTCGATCCCGACCGGGGCGAGCACGAGCGACTGATCGCGCTCGATCTGGCCAACTTGCGCGGGGTGGAGGTCGATCCGATCTCGCTCACGGCCCGGCTCGGCCCTGGGTTGCGAGGCCCGGAGGCCGAGGCGGCCCTGGGCAAGCGCGGCTACACGCTCGGCCACTTCCCCCAGTCCTACCGCTACGCCACGATCGGCGGCTTCGCCGCGACACGCTCGGCCGGGCAGTCCTCGAGCGGGTACGGGCGCTTCGACGAGCTGGTCACCGAGGTCGAGCTGACCGCTCCGGCCGGCGTGCTGCGAACCCTCGCCACCCCGCACACGGCGGCCGGGCCCTCCCTGCGCGAGGTCGTGCTCGGCTCCGAGGGTGTCTTCGGGGCCATCACCGACGTCGTCGCCCGGGTCCGCGTCGCGCCCGCGTCCCGCCGCTACGAGGCGTGGTTCGCGGCCGACTTCGCGGAGGGCATCGAGATCGTCCGCTCCCTCGCCCAGGACGATGCCCTTCCCGACGTCGTGCGGCTCTCCGATCGCAACGAGACGACCGTCTCGCTGGCTCTCGCCGGGCTCGAGGGGTTCCGCAGGACGGCGCTCGAGCGCTACCTGCGGGCGCGCCGCCGCCAAGAGGGGTGCATGCTGATCGTCGGCTGGGAGGGCGAGCGCGAGGCGGTGAGCCGTCGGCGGCAGCTCTCAGCCCGCCTGCTGCGGGCCGGCGGCGCCGTCCCGCTGGGGACCTCGGCGGGCCGGTCGTGGGAGCGGGGGCGGTTCGAGGGCCCGCACCTGCGCGACTCGCTGATGGACCTCGGGGTGCTGGTCGAGACGCTCGAGACCTCGCACGTCTACTCCCGCATCGGTGAGCTCTACGACGCCGTCGACGGCGCCCTGTCCGAGGCGATGGAGGCACGCGGGGCCCGCGGCCTGGTGATGTGCCACGTCTCCCACGGCTACCGCGACGGCGCCTCGCTCTACTTCACCTTCCTCACCCCGGCGCGGCGCGGGGAGGAGATCGAGCAGTGGCGCGAGATCAAGGGGGCGGCTTGCGCAGCGATCGTCGCGACCGGCGGGACGATCACCCACCACCACGCCGTCGGGCGCGACCACGCCCCCTACATGGCGGCCGAGGTCGGCGAGCTCGGGCTCGAGGCGCTGCGGGCGATCAAGTCCCGCTTCGATCCCGCCGGCGTCATGAACCCCGGCAAGCTGATCCCGCCGCCGACCTGAGCGGGCTCAGCCGCCGGGAGCGGCTGGGGTCGTCGAGGTGGTCGCATCCCCGCCCGTGGCCCCGCCCGAGCTGTCGGCGGCCAGCGGGATCTCCCCGCTCGCCAGCTCGGTGCCGACGAATCCTAGGACGAGCGCGTTCTCCTTCGCGGCCTTCTTCGCCGCGGCCGCGAGCTCGGGTACGTCGGAGAGCGAGACGCGGACCGAGGTCGCCTTGCCGCCGACGGTGGTGGCGATCGGACCCGGCACCGCGATCCGGCCGGAGTAGGCGCCGTTCTGGTCGGGGGCGATCGGGCTCTGCGTCGGGTTGTTGATCGGGTAGCCCGCGCTGTCGCCCACCATCAGCCAGAGGAAGTAGGTGGAGTCCGTCGGCGGTGTGGGATCGAGGCCCTGGAGGTCCACGTCGACGTAGAGCTGCTGGTCGTTGACGAGCCCGAACAGCGCCTCGCCGCCGACGCCGCTGGCTCCCGTCGCGGCCAGCTCCACGGAGGTGATGTTGCGCGTGTCCTCGGGGGGCGCGGTCGTCGTCGAGCCGTCGGAGCCGGTCGTCGCAACCGTCGAGCCGCCGTCGCCGCCACCAAAGACGCCGGCGACCGCGAGGATGATGAAGAGCAGGATTACACCGGCGGCGGCGAGCGCCGCGATCAGGCGCTGCTGACGGGGGTCCATGCCCCCTCTCGCGGGGCGCTCGGTCCCGGTGGTCGGGGGCGGAGCCGCACCGGTCGCCCGGCTCGTCGGCGCCTCGACCTCCTCGCCCGGGCCCGGCGTGGCAGCCCGGCGGCGCTTGCCGCGGGGCTCGGGCAGCTTGGGAAGGGTCGCCTGCGGCGCGATCTCCGTGAGCTGCTCCTCGATGCGGGTCGCAAGCGCCAGCGCTTCAGGGTCCCCCTGGAGGTAGCGGACCGCGTCGGCGCGCCCGATCGGATCGGCCTGGCCGAGCAGGTAGTCGGTGAGGCCGACCTCGGCGTCGGGATCGGCGCCGCCGAGCTCCGTGAGCGATGCGCGGGCGCGCGCCTGCACGTCGTCGCGGGGGATCCCCATGAGACCCGAGATGTCGTCGTAGCTCTGGCCGCGCTCGCAGAGGAGCTGCAGCAGGGCCCGTTGATCGCCCTTCAACGCCATGGCGGGGAAGCCTACGCGCTGGGCCGGGCGGGACGCGCTGGGCTGGGCGGGATGCGCGCGCCTCCGCAGGCGCCGGGCCGCTGACCATCTAGGCTGCCCGGCGATGAGCGTCGGCGAGCGGCCCCTCCCGGACGAGACCCTCGAGCGGTCCCTCGGCCTGGAGGCATTCGGCACCGACGAGGACGGCGTGGCGCGCGGCAGGATGGCGGTCTCCGATCGCGTCAAGCAGCCTTTCGGGATCGTTCATGGCGGCGCCTACGCGTCGCTGGCGGAGTCGGTGACGTCCCGCGCCACCTACGAGGAGGTCGGCCCCGGATCGGGAGCCTTCGGGCAGTCGAATCACACGACGTTCCTGCGGCCCGTCTCCGCGGGCACGATCGACGCGGTCGCCCACGCCCGCCACCGGGGCAGGACGAGCTGGGTCTGGGACGTCGAGATGACCGACGAGCAGGGCCGGCTCTGCGCGATCTCGCGGCTGATCATCGCGGTGCGACCGCTCGAGGGAGTCGACGGGAGTGGCTCCCGCCCCTGAGGGGCGCGCGCTCAGCCGCGAAAGCGGTTGGTGATCGGCAGGCGCCGGTCGCGCCCGAAGGCCTTGGCCGTGATCTTCGGCCCCGGCGGCGCCTGGCGCCGCTTGTATTCAGCCCGATCGACGAGGCCCGCGACGCGCTCGGCGATCGCGGGATCGACGCCCAGAGCCGCGATCTGCTCGCGGCTTCCATCCCGCTCAACGTAGGCCTCGAGCGCCCGATCGAGGAGCTCGTAAGGGGGCAGCGAGTCGGTGTCGAGCTGATCGGGACGCAGCTCCGCCGACGGCGGCCGCTCGATCGCCGAGGCCGGGATCAGCTCGCGGCCGGCCCGGGCGTTGCGATCCGCGACGAGGTCGTAGACGAGCAGCTTCGGCACGTCCTTGATCACCGCGAAGCCTCCCGCCATGTCCCCGTAGAGCGTCGCGTAGCCGACCGACATCTCCGACTTGTTGCCGGTCGACAGCGGCAGCCAGCCGAGCTTGTTGGAGAGCGCCATGACGAGGTTGCCCCGGATGCGCGACTGGAGGTTCTCCTCGGCGACCCCCGGCTCGGTCCCGGCGAAGCGCTCGGCGAGAACCCGCTCGTAAGCGTCCATGAGCGGCTCGATCTCGAGCTCGATCGCCTCGCAGCCAAGGTTCGCGGCGATCGCGCGGGCGTCGTCCTGCGTCTCGGCGCTCGAGTGCGGCGAGGGCATGATCACGCAGCTCACCCGCTCGGGACCGAGCGCGTCGGCTGCGATCAGCGCGACGAGCGCCGAGTCGATGCCACCGGAGAGCCCGAGCACCGCGTGGGTGAAGCCGTTCTTGGCGGCGTAGTCGCCGAGCCCGCAGACGAGGGCGGCGTAGACCTCCTCCAGGTCCGCCAGCGGCGCGTGAAGGGCCCGCTCGACCTCGGCGCGCGGGGGCTCGGGCGCCCTGAGGGTCGCGACGACGGGAGTCGGCGGATCCCCGCCGGCGGCACGGGGGGGCTCCCCGGCCTCGCCGGGCAGGTCGAGATCGCAGACGATCAGCTCCTCCTCGAACTGCGCCCCGCGCGCGATCGTCTTCCCGGAGGCGTCGACGACGACGCTGTGGCCGTCGAAGACGAGCTCGTCCTGCCCGCCGACCATGTTGCAGAGCGCCATCGCGACGCCGTTCTCGCGCGCGCGCTCGGCGACCATCGCCTCGCGGGCGGCGCCCTTGCCGCGGTGGTACGGAGAGGCGGAGGCGTTGACGATCAGGCTCGCCCCGCTGGCCGCCTCGAGGGAGCTCGGCGGGCCCGGGAGCCAGATGTCCTCGCACACGGTGAGCCCGATCTGGCTCCCGCCGAGCACGATCAGCTCGCCGCCGGGGCCCGGCTCGAAGTAGCGGCGCTCGTCGAATACCCCGTAGTTGGGCAGCAGCACCTTGCGGTAGAGGGCCGCCACCTCCCGATCGGCGAGCACCGCCAGCGAGTTGCGCAGGTGGCCGTCCCAGGAGGGGGTGCCGACGAGGGCGACGGTGCCCTCGACCTCAGCGGCGAGCTCCTCCAGCGCGCGGGCGCAGGCGTCGAGGAAGTGCTGCTTGAGCAGGAGATCCTCGGGCGGGTAGCCCGTGAGGACGAGCTCGGGCAGCAGGACGAGCTGCGCGCCGGCGCCGCGGGCGCGCCGAATCGCCGTCGCCGCGATCGCGGCGTTGCCGTCGATGTCGCCGACGGTCGGGTTGAGCTGGGCGAGGGCGAGCCGCAGGGTGGCCATCCGCAAAGTATCTCCCGCCGTCAGACCGAGTCCCCTGCACCCCGCCCAACCGGGGTTTGCCGCGATCGGCTCTTGCTAAGTTGACCTTCCTCGCCCGCCCTCGGCGGCTCGTCGCAGGAGACCGCCGTTGATGCACCTCATCAAGCTTCTGACCGTCCTCTGCGCGATTGCGTGCCTGCTCGCGGGCGCGTCGCTGCCGGCGGTCGCTTCCGCGTCCGAGCTGCCCTCGCGGGCGGAGGCGGAGCAAGCCCTCGCCGCGGCCCAGCGGGTGCTGGCGCCGGAGCGGCTCAGCGCGCCGGCGAATCCCGAGCGCGGCTCTCGTGAAGCCACCGCGGCGCTGCGCGACCTCGCCGTCGCCCTGCCGGCCCTGAGCCGCGAGGACCGGGCCCGGGCTCAGGGTCTCCTAGCGCGCCCTAGCGATCGCAACGACCGCTACTACTTCGGCCGCGAGGCCCCGGCCTCGCCCCGTTGCAACGCCCACTTCTGCGTGCATTGGTCGAACGGCAAGCGAAGCGCCCCCAGCTCCGCTCGCTTCGTCGACGAGGTCGTGGCTGCCACCGACCGGTCCTTCGCGATCGAGAACGTCCAGCTCGGGTGGCGACGGCCCAAGCCGGACGGCTCGCGCGGGATGACCGACGGGCGCGGCGGGGAGGGCCAGGTCGACGTCTACATCACGAACCTGGGGGCCCGCCTCTACGGCTTTGCGGCCCCCGACCCCCGCCAGGACGGCTCGCGGCGCTTCGCCTACCTCGTCCTCGATAACGACTACGTCGGCTTCCCGAGTCCCCCGCTGGCGTCGATGCGCGTGACCGTCGCCCACGAGTACAACCACATCCTCCATTTCAACTACGACACCTTCGAGGACCTGTGGATGTTCGAGGCCTCGGCGACCTGGATGGAGCAGCAGGTCTACCCCGGCATCGACGACTACCTCAACTACCTGCCGGACTTCGCCCACATGCCGGAGCGCCCGCTCACCGGCGGCTCGAAGGTGTATGCCGACAACGTCTGGAACCACTGGCTCGAGTCGCGCTACGGACCCGCGGTGGTGCGGGACGCCTGGGCGGCCTCCACATCCGTCCGTCCGAAGCACGATTCCGTCGCCTCCTACGAAGCCTCGATCGATGCCCATGGGGGCAGGTCCTTCAGCCGCGAGGTGGCGAAGTTCGCGGCCACGACAGCCGAGTGGAAGTCGAGCCGCGCCTTTCCCGACGCGCGCCGGTATCCCGACATGCAGCGCGACGGCCGCTTGACCGCGAAGCCTATCGAGCTGAGCCTCGACAACACCTCCTACCAGCTCTTCGACGTGCGGACGCGATCGCGCAAGCCGCTGCGGCTCGTCGTCCGGGCGCAGCGCCGCACCCGCTCCTCGATCGCTCTCGTCGCCCGGAATGGCAGCCGGCGCTTCGGTAGGGCTCGGGTCGTCTCCCGCTACCTCCCCAACGGGGGACGGGCGAGCGTGAGGCTTCGCCATCCCGGAAGCTACGAGCGGATCACCGCCGTCGTGACCAATGCCGACGGCCGCGGCACGAGCGCCCGGCGGACCGCGAACGACACGCGCTACTCGGTGCGCCTGAAGAGGTAAGGCGAGGGCCGCCGAGCGGGTGCTTAGCCGGCGGCCCCCGGAGCCACCGGGCGGGCATCGAGGCGGCCGCGGTGGGAGCGGTGGGAGCGGATGATCCTGCCGACGCGACGCCGGAACGCCCGCACCTCCGCGGCGCGCCAGTCGGTGTGGTCGTTGCGCCAGCCCTCGAGGTCTTTGAAGAGGGGTGAGCCGTTGGCCATCGCGTGCCCGATCAGGTTCTCCGAGCGGATCTCGTAGCGGCCGCGCAGCCACGCCGCCAGCTTCGTCGCCGCCCGGGCCTGGGGCCGGCGGGCGAGGATAGCCCGCTCGCTTGCGTGAGAGCCGATGTCCTCCTGGACCATCTCGATCCCGATCGAGACGTGGTTCATGCCGACCGTGTGGCGGCAGCGGACACCGAGGCGGGTGAGCTGGTGGATCGTGCCGGCCTTGTCGACGATGAACTGCGCGCAGACCCCGGGCCGCTCGCCCAGGGCCGGATCGTTGGCGGCGAAGACGTCGTAGGCGGAGGAGTAGCTCGAGCCGGCGGTGTAGTGGAGGACGATCGCCCTGGGGTTCTCCAGCCGCCAGGTCCGCCGGCCGTAGTGGCGCTTCGAGTAGCTCGCCATCTGCCGCTTGCGGGCGTCCCCGTAGGGGATCGGATCGAAGCGCATCGGCGGCCTGGGGATGCCGCGCGCGAGGGCCGGCGACGAAGCGGCGGCCACCTCGCTGGCCGCGCCGGCACCCACGCTCTCTCGGCTCGAGAGGGCGAGCGCGACGACGAGTGCGAGGGCGAGCGCGCCGGTCAGGACGGCTGGGCGGGATCGCCGCATCCCGCCGAGGTTAGCGGCGGCCGCGACGGCTACCGTCGCGGCGTGGCGGGCGAGGACCCGCGCTGCGCGTCGACGCCGGACATTCCTGAGCTGAGGGGCGCCTGAGCCCGGCCTGAGGCCCGACTATCGCCGGGCGAGCCGACTGCGCCAGAAGGAGGTGCGCTCCCGCGCCCCGGGCCAGCTCAGCTCGATGTGAAGGTGATCCACGTGGGCCGCGGTCGGGTCGAGGTGTTTCCTGCGCCGCCCGCTCTCGGTGTAGCAATAGGAGTAGTGACCGAGCCCACCCGGGCTCGACCACCATGCCTGGCAGTCGTAGATGATCCCCTGCACGCCCATCCGGCGAGCCAGGGCATTGTCGTTCCCACGCCGATCGGTGGCCAGCAGCCGCTTGCGGATCAGATTCATCGCCTGCCGCCTCATCGCATCGTTGCGGGCATCCATGTGCCAGTCGATCGCGCGGCCCTCCGCGTGAAGGCTGTAGTTGTCGGAGGAGAACTTCTCGCAGCGCGTGATCCCCCAGAAGTCGCCATCGGTGTGGCGGTCGAGCCAGCGGACGAGCGCCTTCGTCCCCGACGGGACCTTGTTGGTGCAGTGCGTGGCCCGGTCGTAGCGGTAGCCCTCGATCGGCTTGTCGATCAACGCTCGCTGATCGGCGGGGTTCGGCCCCAGGGAGGCGATCGCGCTCGCCGCTGCGACGAAGAGGGCGAGGATCGTCGCCAGCATCACTTTGATCGCCATCCCGCTCATCCTGCCTCGTGCTTCGATCGGCGCCCGCCCCGTCAGACTTGAGCCGGATGGCCCGCACGGGACGAACGCTGACGATCACCGCAGACGACTTCGGCCTCAGCCCCCTCTACGACCGCGGCATCCTCGTGGCCGCCGAAGCAGGGGCGATCGATGCCGCAAGCGTGATGGTCCTGCGCTCGCCGGCACAAATCGACGATCTGCTCGCGTCCGGCATCGGGGTCGGGCTGCACCTCGAGCGGCGCGGGGAGGAGGCGCTGACGGAGCGGGAAGCCCTTGCTCAGCTCGGTCGCTTCGAGCGGCTAGCCGGCCGGCCCCCGGATCACCTCGACGGCCACCATCACTGCCACGCGGCCGGCGGCGTGGCGGGCACGGTCGCCGTCCTGGCGGCCGGCCTCGCGATACCCGTGCGCTCGATCGATGAGCCCCACCGCGAGCTGCTCCGGGAGGCGGGAGCCTCGACTCCGGACCTGCTCGTGGGCCGCTACGAAGAGTCGCAGGAGGTGGTTCCCGTCGAGCTTGCGCGACCGACGCCCCCGGCCGCCTGGATCGAGTGGATGGTCCACCCGGGCTACCCCGATCCCGACTCGGGGTCGGGCTACGACCATGGGAGGAGGGAGGACCTCGAGGCCGTGCTCTCGTTCAGGCCGGACCCGGACCTGCTGCGGACGGTCTCCTCGAGCTGAGGCTCAGCGCGAGCCGGCCGTCCGCTCGCGCGCGGCCCGCCTCTTGCTCGCCGCCTCCTCGGCGGGCGGCGCCGTGGCCGCCAAATCGGCGAGCGCATCGGTGAGGTCAGCGGCCAGCGAGTCGAGCATCGGCATCGCCTCGTAGTCCCCGATCAGCCCGAAGTTGATGCCGCCGTCGTAGCTCATGATCCCCACGCAGACCGCCTGCTTCTTCGCCAGCGGCACCATCGGGAAGATGTCGAGCATCCTCCGGCCGAGGACGTAGAGGGGGAACTGCGGCCCGGGGACGTTGGTGACCACGAGGTTGAAGAACCGTTGCCGCGACTGCAGGCGGGCCGCCTGGGAGGCGATCGTCGGCGGGGCGAAGTCGCTGAGCTCGGTCAGCAGGCCCGCGCCGACCGCCTGCTGCGACCCCTTCAGGTCACCCATCCTCTCGCTGACGATCCCGAGGCGCTCCAGCGGATCCTCGCACCAGACCGGCAGCGGGGCCATCATCGCGGCGACCTGATTGCCGAGGGCGCCATGGGCGTCAGCCGCCCTGACGCTCACGGGCACCATCGCCATCAGCTCGAGATCGCCCGTCGGGTAGCCGAGCGAGCGGAGGTGGCGTCCCAGCGCCCCCGAAACCACGCACAGGACCGCGTCGTTGATCGTCCCCCCATGCGCGTTCTTGATCCGTCGCAGATCCGCGAGCTCGGCCCGGACCCAGGCGAAGCGCCGGTGGGAGCCGATGTCGCGATTCAGGGGGGAGGGGGGAGCCGCAAGGCCGCCGCCGGCGAACGTCCCCGCGGCGCCGATCGCATCGCGCACCGCGCCGAGTGCCCGGCGTGGGCGCCGGACGAGCGCGCGGGCGCCGCGGACGAGCTCGGTGGGCTGGCTGGCGCGCTCGAGCAGGGCCGAGGCGAGGAGCTCGGGACCGCCGGGCTCGGGGCGAGCGAACCAGTGCGGCCCGGGCTCGGGCTCGGCCGGCTCGGGCTGCGTGTCGAAGAGCACGGTCGTGATGTCCACGCCGGAGACCCCGTCGACGAGGCAATGGTGCGTCTTGCAGACGATCGCGAACCGGTCCCCCTCGAGGCCGTCGACGACCCACAGCTCCCAGAGCGGCTTGGAGCGGTCGAGGCCCTGCGAGAAGGCTCGCGCGGCGAAGTTGCGGAGCTGCTCCTCGCTTCCCGGGGAGGGGAGCGCGGTGTGGCGGACGTGGTAGTCGAGGTTGAGGTGGGGGTCGTCGACCCATACGGGCCGGCCCTGACCCAGGGGGACGAACGCGAGCTTCTGGCGGAAGCGGGGTACCAGGTGCAGGCGCGCCTCGACGTGGGCGCGGAACTCCTCGAAGTCCGGCGGCGAGCCGTCGAAGATCATCGTGGAGGCGACGTGCATGTGCGCGCCGTCGCGCTCGAGGTGCAGGAAGGACGCGTCGAGGCCTGAAAGGCGGTCTTGGTTCATTCGAGCTGCTCCTCTCAGCTTCGGGAGAGCGTGACCTTACTCACACGACCCGGCCGCCGTGCAGCACGGCCTGCCGGCCCGCGATCAGGCCATGGCCAGTTGCTCGGGTCCGGCTCCCGTGGCCTCCTCGCGCTCGGGAGCCAGGGCGACATCGGGGTGGATGAGGTTGGAGACCCCGACCCCGAGGAGGCGCACGGGCGCGTCGCGCTCGAAGGCCTCGAACAGCTCGAGCGCGGCGCGAGCCACGACGTCCCCGTCGCAGGTGACCTCAGCCAGCGTCCGCGAGCGGGTGAAGGTGCGAAACGGGGCGAGCCGGACCTTCAGGGTCACCGTGCGGCCGAGGATGCCCTGCTCACCGAGATGGCTCGCGACGGTTCGGGCCATCGCGTCGATCTCGCCGCGCATCACCTCCGGATCGCCCTCGTCGGTGAGAAACGTCCGCTCGCGGCTCTCCGACTTCCGCTCCCGCGCGACCGCCACCTGCGAGCCGCCGTAGCCGGCTGCCCGCCGCCGCAGGCCTTCCCCGTGGCTCGGCCCGAGGATCCCGGCAAGACGCTCGGCGTCGGCGGCCGCGAGGTCGCCAACCGTCCGGATGCCGGCGCGGGCAAGCCGCTCGTCGGTCTTCGGGCCCACCCCGGGGATGATGCGGGCGGGATGGCCGCCGACGACCTCGAGGAACCGTTCGCGGCTGAGGACGCAGAGCCCATCGGGCTTGTCCAGGTCCGAGGCGATCTTGGCGATCAGCCGGTTGGGGGCCAGGCCGATCGAGCAGGTGAGCCCGGTCCGCTCGAGGACCTCCCGCTTGATCTGCCGCGCTCGCGTCTTGGGGGCGGGAGAGTCGCTCAGGTCGATGTAGGCCTCGTCCAGGCCGACGACCTCGATGAGGTCGCTG
>JAABUS010008025.1_pt1 | contig 11759 bp, 12 predicted proteins | sample 5560161 | NCBI WGS metagenome assembly JAABUS01 (sample SAMN10711885, study PRJNA513376) | rock metagenome | isolation source: Antarctica rocks | place: Antarctica: Victoria Land, Trio Nunatak nord | collected 2016-01-04 | reverse complement strand
CGCGGGCGATGCGCTCGACCAACGCCTCGCAGCGCTCGTCGAGTTCGCCGGCCGGCGCGGCCTCGATCGCCAGACCCCACTCCGCCGCCTCGCGGCCGGTGAGCGAGTCCCCGGTGAACAGCAGGCGTGCCGCGCGCTGCACCCCGACTCGGTGCGCCCACAGGGTGGTGGTCGGCGAGCCCCAGACCCGCGCCGGCGGGTAACCGATCTTCGCGTCGTCGGCGACCACGAGCAGGTCGGAGCAGAGCGCCATGTCGGTCCCGCCGCCCACACAGAAGCCGTGCACCTTGCAGACCACCGGTTTGTCCGAGCCGAACAGGCTCATGAAGCCGCGGACGTTGCGCTGCATCATCTGGAAGTCGACCATCGGATCCCAGGTGCGCCCGGGGTCGTGGTTGGCCTGCTGGACGGCTGCGTCCAGCGGCGAGCCGGCCAGAGACCCCTCGGCCCCCGAGTGAAATCCGTCCTCGGCGAACAGCCCAAGGTCGTACCCGCCGCAGAAGCCGGTCCCGCTCCCGGAGAGCAGCAGGCAGTGCACCTCGGGATCGAGGTCCGCTTGCTCGACGCAGGCGGTGAGCTCGCGGGGCATCTGGAGCGTTACCGCGTTTCCCTGCTCCGGCCGGTTCAGCGTGATCCGCGCCACCCGGCCCGTCTTCTCGTAGGTCAGCGTGGTCAGGTCCACCTCGTTGTCCTCCCGCTCTTCGACTCTTGGCGATGCTGAGTGTCGGCACCGGCGCGGACGAAGACCGCTGTGCGGGTGCGCGGAAACGTCCCAAGTGTCGGCTGCTTCGCGGCCGAAGCGACCCGCCCTAGACAGCAGGGAGGGCGAAGTCCCCGCACTCGCCGCCTTTTCCCCGGACGAGGCGACGAAGGAATCGGACCTTCAGGCGGAGGGCTGCTTCACCACACCCGCCGATGAGGGTGCGGGCGGAGTTTCGGCCGCCTCTTCAGACGCGATCGTGTTCGGGGCCGCGCGGCGACGCTACCCGTCAGGCGTCCTCGGGCTCATCGAGCGCTTCGGCGTCCGCAGCCCGGCGAACCACTCCAGCGCTAGGGAGCGTGGGAGGGTCCCAAATATGGTCGCCGACCCCTCGATTAGCCGCTCGGCCGTGTCGAACCCGTTACCACGCCGAAGGCCTCGAACTTCGGCGCTGACCTTCCGCGTAGACCACCTCTTGCCCCGGCGAGGGCCTGCTCGGCCGCGATCCCGCCGAGGCGTGCTCGGGAGGAAAAACGAGCCGTTGGGCGCCCGCCCGCGAGCCGACCTGCGCGCGGCCCTGTCCCCGCGGCGTATGGTCGCCCGACCGCCACGGATCAGAGGAGCACGCGCATGTCGACCATCGAGCACGGCACCACGACCGGCACTGACGACGACGCTGCCATCGAGGAGCTGCACGAGATCGTCAGACGCCAACGCGCCGCGTTCCTCGCCCATCCGTTTCCCTCGCTCGAGGAGCGCCAGGCGCTGCTCGTGGCGCTCGCCGGCATGGTGATGAGCCATCGCACGCAGATCGAAGAGGCGATGAGCGCCGACTTCGGCGTACATCCGACGCTGGCCACCGACCTGATCGAGGTGCTGGGCGTGGCCGGCCGCGCCGCGTACGTGGCGGAGCAGCTCGAAGGGTGGATGACGCCCGAGCCCCGCTACTCCGACCCGGCGCTCTACGGCACCGGCCGCGCGTTCGTACAGCCGCAGCCGAAGGGTGTGGTGGGCAACATCAGCCCCTGGAATTTCCCGTTCGACCTGTCCGTCGGTCCGCTGGTCGAGATGCTGGCTGCGGGCAACCGCGTGGTGCTGAAGCCCTCGGAGCACACGCCGGCGTGCTCGCAGGTGCTCCAGGACATGATCCGGGCGACCTTCGACCGCGACCGCGTGGACGTGGTGGTGGGCGGCCTCGACCTGGCCAAGGCCTTCACCCACGTGCGCTGGGACCACCTGCTCTACACGGGCAGTCCCGAGATCGGCCGCCAGATCGCGATGATCGCCGCCGAGCAGCTCGTGCCCGTCACGCTCGAGTTGGGCGGGAAGTGCCCGGCCATCCTCACCCACGACTCGATCGACGCCGAGTCGGTGAAGCAGGTGCTGGGCACCAAGGCGCTCAAGAACGGCCAGATGTGCATCTCGGTGGACTACTGCCTCGTGCCGCGAGAGCGCATGGAGGACTTTGCTCGCCTCGCCGCCGAGCACGTGCGGCGGAACATGCCCGACTTCTCCTCGTCGGAGAGCAACACCGGCATGATCACGAGCCGACACCTCGAGCGGATCCAGAACCTGATCGAGGACGCCCAGTCCCACGGCTGCGACGTGCGACCGCTCGAGGAAGGCGGCGAGATCGATCCCGACGCGCGCCAGCTGCCGATGTCGATCGTGCTCGACCCCCCCGACGACCTCGCCCTCATGCAGGAGGAGATCTTCGGCCCGATCCTGCCGGTGAAGGCCTACGACGAGCTCGACGAGGCCATCGGGCACGTGAACGCGGGCGAGCGACCACTGGCGCTGTACGTGTTCTCGAAGGACGAGCAGGTGGCTGAGGACGTGCTGCGGCGCACCACCTCGGGGGGTGCGTGCGTGAACGCAGCCGCGGTGCACGGTGCTCTGCCGTCGCTGCCCTTCGGCGGCATCGGGCAGAGCGGTTCGGGGCGCCACCACGGCGTCGAGGGCTTCCGGGAGTTCTCCAACCTGCGCGGTGTCTTCGTTCGCGGGGAAGGCGACCTGATCGAGGCCTTCTCGCCCCCGTACGGCGCCACCGCGCAGGCCGTGGTCGGCGCGGCGCTCGAGCAGGCCGCGCAGTGACGTTGTGTTCACCTCTCGGCCCGCCGGCGTAGAGCGCGCCGCCGCCCAAACCAAACTCCGGTCGTCTGGGCGTCCACGGCTATCGGCGCCCCACCACTGAGCGTCAGCCGGAGCGAATCCGCTCGGCCAGCTCACGGCCGATGAGCAGCGCGAACTCGACGTCGGCGATCGCCTCAGCGAGTTCGGGCAGGCTCTCGGCGCCCCGCTCGATCAGGTGGGCGGTGACCAGCTCGGTGACGGCGCCCACGGCCGCCGGGAACGTGTGGGCGGGGACCTCGCGGATCTCGGGGAGGTCGGCGCGCAGGCCACCGTGTGCCGCCGCGAGCTGCGCGGCGAAGCGTCCATGGACGGCGGCACGGCGCGCAAGGGCCTTCTCACCGGCGCCGAGCACCTCGATGTGAAAGGTGTACGCGAAGGCGGGGTTCGCGGCGAGCGTCTCGAGGTAGACCGCGATGCCGGTTTCGATCGCCGCCGGCCAGTTCGGTGCCAGGTCCGCGACGGCTCGGTCGATGGCGGCCAGCAACGCGTCGACCCCGCCGTCGTACGCGGCCAGAAAACAGTCCTCCTTGTCGGCGAACTGCTCGTAGAAGGTCTTGCGTGAGACCCCGGCTCGCGCGATGACGTCGGCCACCGCCACGCGGGCGTAGCTCTTCTCCGCGACGGCTTCCACCATGGCGGCGAGCAGCCGGCCGCGCTGCGACGCGTGGACGACCTCGCGCCGCGCCGCATGTCGGCCGCGCGGGAGCACGATCGTTACCTCGGAGACATCCACGGAGACAACAGTGTACATTCGCAAACATGCTTGTTTCTACGACGTACGGAACGGGCGCACATCGACCTCCGACCAGAAGGAGCCACGCCATGGCGCAGCTCGACATCAGAGAAACCAACCGCGCAGTGGAGCGACTGCTCGAGGTGACCGATAACCCTCGCCACCGCTACCTCCTCGAGGCCTACAACCGCCACCGCTATCTGGAGTCGGCGGGCCGCTACGAGGAGATCTTCGCCCTGGAGATGACGGTCGAGCATCCCGTCTACCGCTTCACCCTGATCGGGCAGCCGAGGTTCAAGCTCGACGGCCGCGAGCAGGTGGAAGCGCTCTACCGTCATTGGACCGAAACGGACCAGTGCGTCTTCTACACCGAGGACGACGAGACCGTGGCCGTCGGCGACCACATGATCGTCAGCAGAGTGACCGGCTACCAGCAGACGCTGGGCTCCGCGCTCGTCGAGGCCGGGGTCGAGGCCGACGCGGACGCGATGTACCTCACCAAGTCGCAGATCGCCATGGTCTGGCCCTACGATGAGCGAGGTCGCCTGACCGGCGAAGACGTCTGGGAGTACGACGACACCGAGCACGACGTCATCAAGCTGGACCCGGCCGACGTGCTCACCGCCGAGCAGGCCGGCAGGCTGCTCGAGCCCCTGATCAAGCCGCTTACGAGCTTCGACGAGCGGCTGCACGGCACGGGCGCCACGCCGACCTCCGCCGACGCGAGTGCCCCGGCAGGGGTGGTCGGATGAGCGCGCGCGTCGTCATCACGGGGGCGGCTAGCGGCATCGGCGCCGCGACCATGGCTGGGCTCGAGCGCCGCGGTGCCCGCGTGGTCGGCCTCGACCTAAACGCCGAGCACGATGCCCTGATCGCGTGCGACGTTCGCGATCAGGCCTCCGTCGACAAGGCGGTGAACGAGGCGATCACGCGCCTCGGGGGCCTGGACGTCCTCATCAACAACGCCGGGCTCGCGACTCCCCAGAGCGCCGGGCTGCCACCCGACGAGAAGGCGCTCGCGGTCATCGACGTGAACCTGATGGGCCCCTGGCGCGTCACGAGCGCCGCGCTGCCGGCGTTGCGAGAGGCGCGCGGACGCGTCGTGAACGTCGCCTCCGGCATGGCGTTCGTGGCGCTGCCCTTCGCCCCCGCCTACGCGATGAGCAAGCACGGGGTCGTCGCCTACTCCGGCGCGCTGCGCCTCGAGCACGGCGACGCCATCAGCGTGACCACGGTCTACCCCGGCAACATCGACACGCCGATCCACCGCGACTCGATCGACTTCGGCTTCACGGTGTCCTCCGCCTCCGAGAGCATCGAGGACGCCGTGGGCGCGCTCACACGCGCGGCGCTCGACGACCCGCCCGTCCGTGACATCACGACCACGCGCACGGGCCGGCTCACGAACGCGTTCTCGCGGTTCGCCCCGCGGCGCATCGTCGACCGCGTCCTCCTCGGGCAGATGCGCAAGAACCTGAAGGGCCGCACCTTCGACGACCCGTCGCACCCGGTGGCCCAGTTCGCCCGGAGGGTGACCGGGGGCAGCCGCTGAGACGATCCCGGAGGGGCGGCGGCTGCCCAGGGGGCCCGGCCGCGCTTGATCGTCCCGCCTACGTTTTCAAGGCCGCGTGCTGATGCACGGGAATGCTCGACCGAAGGAGGAGCCGATGTACGCACCAAGGCTGTTCCGCGACCGGACGCGTCCGGTGCAGGTGATGCTCGGGGGCGTAGTGCCAGCCTTGATCGGAGCGGTCGCTGGAGTCCTGATCGGCTTCTCGAGCGCTGCGTACTGGGTCGTGGCCGTGCTTGCCGCTCTCGGTGCCGCTGTCGCCGGTTTCGAGCATCTCGACGGCTGGGGCGGCGCTCGTCGGGGTGTTCTCGGCGGCGCGGTCTACGGAACGTCGCTACTGGTCACGCATGCCCTTGTAGGCACCGAGGCGAAGGTCTCACTCGGCAGCTTCCCGCCACTCCTCGTGGTCTTCGCGGCGATCATCGGGATGCTTCTCGGCGCCGCCGGTGGGCGTATCGCTCGCGCACGGCGAGAACGGACGAACGGCGTGGGGGTGGACGAGCCGGCCAAGCCCTGACGCCACGGCCGAGGCCGCCGGCGGCCTCAAGAACTTCGCAGCCCAACCCCCACGGCGCCGGCCTGACGCTGATCCACCACACGACGCCGACGGCACGCCTACCCAAGCCAGGAGTGCCCGGCCGTGGCGGCGCTCAGTCGCCCACTCACGGCTCGGCGACGGTCAGCTCCTCCTCCACGCCCGCCTCCGGCACGACCAGGATCGCGCCCTCGCCCGACGCGTACGCTTCCTCCCCGTGCTGGGTGACGTCCATGCCCAGTGCCTCGTCGCGCTCGGTCGTTCGCAACGGCATGATCAGCCCGACGAGCCGCAGGATCAGATAGGTGGCGACGAACGCGTAGGCCGGCGCCGCCAGCACGGCCAGGGCCTGATGGCCGAGTTGCGCGGCGTTCCCGTAGACGAGCCCGTCGGAGATCCCGTTCCACGACTTCTGCGCGAAGAACCCGATGAAGAGGATGCCCGTGAGCCCGGCGAGGCCGTGCGCCGCGAGCACGTCGAGGGTCTCGTCGAGCCGCGTCCGCGGCCGCCAGACGATGAACGCGTAGCTCGGAAACGCGGCGAGGGCGCCGAGGAGCATCGCCCACCCGGGGCTGATGTAGCCGCCGGCGGGGGTGATGCTCACGCATCCCACCACGATTGCGGTGGCGGCTCCAATCGCGGTGACCCGGCGGTCACGCGAGAGGTCGAGAAGGAACCAGACCAGCAGCGTGCAGGCCGGCGTCAGCAGCGTGTTGGTGAACGCGAGGATGCTCGGCTTCCCCGTCGAGAACCCGCTGCCGCCGTTGAACCCGAACCACCCGAACCACAGGAGGCCCGCCCCGAGCAGCACGTAGACGGAGTTGTGGGGCAGCAGTGCCTGCCGCCCGTAGTCCTTGCGCTCCCGGACGACCAGCGCGGCCGCGAAGGCGGAGAAGCCCGAGCCCATCTCGACCGGTATGCCACCGGCGAAGTCGAGCGTGCCCCCCGCCTGAAGCCAGCCGCCCCCGAACGCCCAGTGCGCGAGCACGGCGTAGACGAGCACCGACCACAGCCCGGAGAACACCAGGAATGCGCCGAACCGCATCCGCTCGACGACGGCCCCGGACACGAGCGCGGTCGTGATGATGCAGAACGTGGCCTGGAACGCGAAGAACAGAAGGTGGGGAATCGACGTATCGGGGCGCGGCTCGAAGGTGACGCCCTGCAGAAACGCGTGGCCGAGGCCGCCGATGAAGCCGTTGCCCTCGTCGAACGCCAGCGAGTAGCCCACGAGCGCCCACGTGACGGTGGCCACGGCAAGGGCCCCGACGGACATCATGAACGTGTTGAGCGTGTTCTTCGAGCGCACCAGGCCGGCGTAGAAGAGCCCGAGCGCCGGAGTCATCATCAGGACGAGCGCGGTCGCGATCAACATCCACGCCGTGTCTCCGGTGTCTACGGCGGCCGCCGCGGCCAGCCCCACGCCGGTCAAGAGCCCTGGACCGGCGTCACCGCTCCGTGATCGATCTCGCCCGACCGGATGCGCACCACCTGCTCGAGCGGAACGACGAAGATCTTGCCGTCGCCGACATCCCCGGTTCGCGCGCCCTCGCAGAGAGCATCGATGGTGGGCTGGACGAACGGCTCGGAGACGGCGATCTCGAAGCGGACCTTCTCGGCCAGCCCCATCTGGACGGTCGTGCCGCGGTAGGTCTCGACTCGGTCCAGCTCGCCGCCGTGACCCTGCACGCGGCTGAGGGACAGGCCGCGGACCTCGGCGCGGTACAACGCCTCGAGCACATCGTTCGCCTTCTCGGGGCGAACGACGCCGATCACCAGTTTCACGATGTGGGCTCCTTGCTGAGGGGCGGGGGCGCGGCCGATCGTATGCGGCGGGCGCGGGCCGCCGCGGTCAGCCCGCGCCGCGGGTCGCCGACGCGATCCGACCGGCGGCTGCCCTCCCGAAGCCCACGCCCGCGGTGTCGAGCCCGCCCTAGAGGGCCCCCTGAGCTGCCTCCTGGTTCTCGAGGATCACGTCGCAGAACGGCTCGACGATGTCGGCGTCGAACTGCGAGCCGCAACACAGGCGAAGCTCGACAAGCGCCGCCTCAACGCCCACCGTGGATTGGTAGGGCCGGTCGGAGACCATGGCGTCGTAGGCGTCGCAGACCGCGACGAGGCGCGATCCGAGCGGTATGTCATCTCCCGCGAGCCGGTCGGGGTAGCCCCTACCGTCCATCCACTCGTGGCTGGAGCGCACGAGACGGGCGACGTCGGCGAGCGCCGGAGCGACGGCGAGGATCCGCTCGCCGATCACCGAGTGGCGCTCCACCGCGGCGCGCTCGTCGCGGGTCAGGCGCCCCGGCTTGTTGAGGATGCTGTCCGGGATGGCGATCTTGCCCACATCGTGGAGCTCGGCGGCCAGGCGGACCTCGAGCTGCTGGGATCTCCCGAGGCCCAAGCGCTCCGCGGTGACCTGCACGAGGCGCCCGACCTCGGTGGAGTGCCGGCCCACCTCGGGCGCGCTCTCCTCGAGTGCCTTGCGGAGCACGTCCCCGCTCTGGAACGCGAGGGAGCTCGTTGGGACGCGACGTGCTCGCCGGCCGGGGCCCCCTCGGATTGCCCGCTGGCCTCCCGCCTTCGTGGGTGGTGAGGGACGTCCGTCGGCGTTGTCGCGCGCACGTAGTGTAAGTGCGTCGGAATACATGGTGCTCTCCTCTCGAGCGGTGAACGGTTCGCGGCCCAGAGGGGGCCGGTGAGGCCTGGAAAACCCCTCGAAGGGGTCAGCCAGGCCGCTCGAGCGCGCTGAGAAACGGCAACGGCCCGGCCGATGCCGAGAAAGCGGGGAGTCGCCGGCGGAGGCCTGCGGGCCGCACCATGCCGGCCACGAGGAGGACGGCGAACAAGAAGGACGCCGACGCGGCCGCCGAACCCGGAACCGGCGCCACGGCGGCCCCGGGCCAAGGAAGGGAATCTGCCGGCGTGGTCGGAGACGGCGGGGGGGAAGCGGTCTTGGCCGCCGGCAGGTCGGCTCCCACCCCCGACGCGTCGACCTCAGTCCGCAACGTGCCGCTCGAACGGCGCACGGTCTGACCCGCGTGGCGGGTGGCGGGATCCGAAGCTCCCGTGGAGGGCGACGGCGTCGAAGGCGAGCGTCGCGGCTCGGCGGCCGGGGCACGGTGCGACCTGTCCGTCGTCCGCCGATTCGGTGAGGCGGTCGCAAACGCGGCGCGGTCCGCTCGCCCGGTGCCCTCCGGCCCACGCGCGTCGGTCTCCCAGTCGCGTTGGCGATCGCGGCGGAGCGACCCCGCCAGCGAGTCGCCGCTCCCTTCGGGGCGAGGCTGCTGCGACGGCGAGCTCTCGTGGTCGCTGGCGCTCTGCCCGCCTCCGATCACGTCGTCGGCCGTAGCCCGCACCGCCGCGCCAGCTTCCGCGGCGACGCCCGACAGCTGGTCCCGGGCCGGAGCGGCGCCTTGGTCGAGCCCACCGGCAGTCCTCGCGGTGGCCGACTCGGTGGACGCCACCGCACCATCGGCGACGTCTCGTGCGGTGGTGACGACCGGTGTCGCTCGTTGCGCGGCGTGACCGGGGTCTCCGGCCGCGTCCGCCACGACGCCCGTGACCCCAGAAGAGTCCGGGCGCTCCGAGGCCTGGGCCGGAGCAGTCGGTGCCGAGATACCCACCAGGGTCGCCGCCAAGGCCACGGCCAGAGTGTGAGTCTTCCCCACCATCTCCCGGAAAAGGTACGGAAGCAGGGGAGAAACCTCTCTCGTATATCCGTCCGTCTCTACTCCTCCGCCGCGGAGGTGCCTACCTCATCGCGGGACCACGGCCGCTCGCGGGTGCTGAGGTCCGCCAGCCGCCGCTCGAGCAGCCGCCGCTCGGCGTCGTCGTGGACCAGCGCCAGCGCCCGGCCGTAGGCGGCGCGAGCCTCCTCCGTGCGCCCGAGGCGGCGCAGCAGCTCGCCGCGCGTCGCGTGCAGGTAGTGGTAGTCCTCGAGGGTGAGGCCGTCGACGATCTCGAGCCCCGCCGCCGGGCCGTCCGACTCGGCCACGGCGACGGCTCGGTTCAGCTCGACGACTGGCGAGTCCGTGAGGCGGGCCAGCTCACCGTAGAGGGCGGCGATCTGGGGCCAGTCGCGGGGCAGGTCGGCGTGGAGCGCCGCGATCGCCGCCTGCACGACGTAGGGGCCGCGTCCGCGCAGCGCGAGGGCCCGGTCGAGCACCGCCCGTCCGTCGGCGATCTGCGCGGTGTCCCAGCGCGCGCGGTCCTGGTCGGCGAGCAACACCAGGTCCCCGTCCCGGAACCGGGCCGCCCGGCGCGCGTCGTGGAGCAGCATCATCGCCAGCAGGCCGTGGACCTCCGGCTCGTCGGGCATCAGGTCGGCCAGCGCCCGCCCGAGCCGGAGCGCCTCGGCCGCCGTCTCGCCGCGGCCGCCGTAGCCCGCGTTGAAGATCAGGTAGACGACCGCGAGCACGGCGACGAGCCGATCGGGCAGGAGGTGGTTGGGCGGCACCCGGAACGGGATCCCTGCGGCTCTGATCTTGCGCTTCGCGCGGACCAGCCGTTGAGCCATGGTCGGCTCCTCGACCAGGAAGGCGCGGGCGATCTCGCCGGTGGTCAGGCCGCCGAGCGTCCGCAGGGTGAGCGCGACCTGCGCGTCGGTGGCGAGGGCCGGATGACAGCAGGTGAAGACCAGCTCGAGTCGCTGGTCGGGAAACGTCGTCGCATCCATTGCGTCCTCCGCTGCCTCGGGCCCCTCGAGCAGGCTCGCCTTCGCGGCCAGCGTGCGCTCCCGCCGGATGCGGTCGATGGCTCGGTTGCGCGCCGTGGTCACCAGCCAGGCGCCCGGGTGGGCGGGGACGCCGTCGCGCGGCCAGCGCTCGGCGGCGATGGCGAAGGCCTCCTGGGCGGCCTCCTCGGCGAGGTCGAAGTCGCCGAGGAAGCCGATCAGTGCTGCGAGGACCCGACCCCACTGGTCGCGGAAGGCCTGCTCGAGGGGCGCTACCACTCGGCGATCGGACGCACCTCGACCGCACCGCCCATGCCGGCCGCGGGGATTCCCGCGGCCACCTCGATGGCGGCGTCGAGGTCGTCGGCCTCGAAGAAGAGGTAGCCGCCGATCGCTTCCTTGATCTCGGCGAACGGACCGTCGGTGGTCAACGTCCTGCCGTCCTGCACCCGCACGGTGGTCGCCGTCTCGGGGGGCTGCAGTCCGAGGCCGGGGGTGACCCCGGGCGTCTCGTTCAGGGCCTTGTACGCGGCGTAGACCGCACCCTGCTCGGCTTCCGAGAGGTCCTTCCAGTCATCCGTCTGCGGCGTCGGGGTGGTGCCCTGGTGGATCAACAGCATGTACTTCATCGCTTCCTCCTTCTCGTGATGGTCGCCCCTAAGACGAACGGGGAGCGACGAAATCGACAGGCCCGCGCCGAAGACCTTGACCGCCCCGTGCTGCTGCATAGTCTCCCCCGTTCGAGCCGGGAGAGGAGCCCAGATGGCCAGAGTGCTGTTCGTGTGCCTCCACAACGCCGGTCGCTCTCAGATGAGCCGCGCGCTCTTCGAGCGGGCGGCGGCGGGACGCCACGAGAGCGACTCCGCCGGCACGACGCCCGCCGAGCGCGTGCATCCCGAGGTCGTCGAGGTGATGGAGGAGCTCGGAGTCGATCTGGCCGACCGCACCCCGCAGAAGCTCACCCGGCCGCAGGCCGAGTGGGCGGACGTGGTGGTGACGATGGGCTGCGGCGACGAGTGCCCCTACATCCCCGGCAAGCGCTACGTCGACTGGGACCTGGCCGACCCAAGGGGACGCTCCCTCGAGGACGTCCGGGAAACGCGCGACGAGATCGCTCGGCGGGTCCAGGGGCTGCTGGAGGATCTCGACGCCAGATCGCGTCCGTGAGCCGCCGGGAGAGGCGGGTCTTCGGCCCGGACTCGGCCCCTCAGGCCAGCGACGTACCGCGTCCCGCCCGCTGGACCGACCGGACCGGCTGCACGCCGCGCTCGGAAACCCGCCGCAGCGCTGAGCGACGCCGCACCACGATGAACAGGAGTGGGACCGCCAGCCAGATCGCCGGGTGACCGCTGATGATGGAGATCGCGAGCAGGGCCGCGAGCAGAACGGGCACGCGGCGCCCCAGGCGCGGATCGC